>Ga0208675_1000535_pt1 | contig 6093 bp, 5 predicted proteins | sample ColrivemetaGS579_FD_187616 | JGI IMG/M metagenome (GOLD analysis project Ga0208675, IMG submission 187616) | Estuarine microbial communities from the Columbia River estuary - High salinity metaG S.579 (SPAdes) (version 2) | ecosystem: Environmental > Aquatic > Marine > Intertidal zone > Estuary ... | reverse complement strand
TGCCAATCAATCCATCATTCTTTACTTCATTGAGAGCATCCATAAATTCAGCAACTGGAATCTTGGGATTATCTCTGTGAAGACAAAATATATCTATCTTATTTATATTTAAACGAGAAAGAGATTTTTCTATCTGCGGTCTAATAAATTTAGGTTCACAATCAGGCGTATGCGCACCTTTGCCTAAAACAATAATTTCGTCCTCAATATTTCTTGAGTTAATCCAATCCCCTAGATACTTGTCACCTTTTCCATTGTTATATATATACGCAGTATCAAAGATTCTTCCACCAGATCCATAGAAGTGATCAAACATAGCAAAAGCATGAAGACTTGATGTTTGATTGTCACAGCCCAATGCCAGTCTTGATCCAAGCTTTTTAACACCATTTAACGATGTGCTTTGTAGTTTTGGTCTCTGGATAGAATAGAATTTGGAGTCAGGCAAAGGAGACCCTTTAAACTGGCTCAATGGGCAAACAATATCAAGCTCTTGCCTCCATTTTTCGAGCCAAAGCATATTACTTTGTGTGTCAGCATGATTGATGTAATTTGATTCAATCTCACCCTTGGCTATGCACTCAGAGGCATGATTGATTTCTCTGGTGAAAAGACCAACCTTGTCTTCAAAAGGGATTTCTTTAATAAGCTGCTGGTTCTTATATATTTCAATGGATGACTTCCCTTCTTGAAATTGACCACAATGCCAGGGCTGACTTGCAACTATCTTTAGGTCTCCACTCCTAACAATCAAGTTATTTGAATATTCCTCGTCAATTGCACAACTAATTTCTGCTTTAATGCGATCTGAGAATACTAACGTGGCAGTTGACTGCAGATCCACCCCTGTTGAGTCGATCCTGCCTGATGCCTCAATGCTCTCTGGATCTGAAAATAGTTCACCTTGGATCCTGCCTGCAATAAGCTTTGAAATAGACAGCGGGTAGCAACCAACATCCAATATAGCTCCCCCGCCCAGCATTGGATTTCTTAACCTGTGAGATTCAGATAATTCAGCAGTGAACCCAAAAGAACTTTCAATAATAATTTCTTCCTTTGAATCCTGAAATACATCAAGGCTGTCTAAAATATTAGCAGTTTGTGGATGAGTTCTATACATAAAAGCCTCCATCAAAAATACATTTGATTCCTTTGCAAGGTTAAGTAAAACCATACTCTCAAGATGATTTACTGTAAGAGGTTTTTCACAGAGTATATGTTTTTTATTTCTAATTGCAGAAAGGCAATATTCATAATGAGTGCTATGAGGTGTAGCAATATAAATTGCATCTATATGATCTGCGGTAAATAAATTATTAGGTTCATTTATACTCTCCACTTCAAATTTATTGCAAAAGTCTTTTAATTTACTTTCATTTCTTCCATAAACAGCCTCAAGAGAAGAGTTATTAGAGTATTTAATAGAGTGCGCAAAGGCTGTAGCTATACTTCCAGTTCCTACAATACCCCATCGAATATTAGTCATTTATTTCTCCTCGTTGCTGAATCTCTGTTATTAATTTTTGATGAAGAGCTTTGTCAATTGGATAGAAGTAAATCAAGATAAAGCTTATAAAAATTCCAACAAGCGGGATTAAGGACATTAAACTTTTAAGACCTTTTAAGGTTTCAACTGACTGGTCTTGGTTTGCAACAAAGCCTATTTTAGTTAATGCAACACCTAGAATGATTACCGCTACTGCAATTGCCCCTTTTTGGGCAAAGGTCATAAATCCATACAGTGATGATTCTGTTCTTATGCCTGACTTCCACTCACCGTACTCAATGGTATCCGGAAGCATGGACCAGAACAATACTCCTGTGGCACCATTACCCAATCCAATAAAAGCTAAAATATATAAAAGCTCATTGAGTGCTGATATTGGATAAATATAAAAAATGCAGAACCCAATAAACAGTAATGCCATAGCTACCAACCAAGTATTTCTTTTACCAAGCTTGAGGGCAGTAAATGCCCAAAAAGGAACAGCTATAAGAGTGACCCCGTTCAACACACCCAATATCAATCCCTGATGCTCATGCATATCTAATGCGTATTTGGCAAAATAGATAAGATTGTTATTAAACATTAGGAAGGTAGAAATAAGGATCAGTATTGCGGAGAAAACAATCCAAAAAGGGTAGTTGCTAGCAACTGAGCTCATAACTTCTTTAAAGCTTGGTAGTTGCTCTATAGCCGTCTCAAAGCTTCTTTCATTAACCAATAAAACGGTTACCGACAGAATAATCACAGCAAAAACGCCAGCAACCATTCCTAAGTATATGAAACCAAGCGATTCTTCTCCTCCGCCAAAGTAGAGAACAATAGGAAAACCTAGTGCGGATATAAAAAATGTTCCAAAAGCAGCTGCGATCATTCTTGATCCGGTAAGAATAGTTCTCTCATCACTATCATCGGTTATTCGAGCAGTAAGTGAAGAATAAGGAACGCTAACTATTGTGAAGCAGGTTCTATGAATTAAGTTTATACAGAGAAGGAAGCCAAATAATAGAGCGCCCTCAAAAGGAGGAACCCATAACAGAAGAATAAAAGAGAATGCTAGTGGTATTGAGCCATAAAAAATATAGGGCCTATAACTACCCATTTTACTCCTGGTTCGTTCTGCCAAAAAGCCCATGAAAGGGTCTGTCATAGCATCCCACAATATCCCAAGACCATAGATAATGCCTGCTGCGTAAGGAGTTATACCTACCACATCTGTATAAAAATAAAGAAGGTAGATGCTCACCCCGCTCCAGTACAAACAAATAGCAAAATCACCTATTCCATAGGCAAACCTAGTCTTATTGCTAACAGCTGTGATCAAAAAAAATATCCCCTAATAAAAACTTCTTTTCACTAATGTATATGAAAAAGATATGTATTGCATTTAAAAAATATGTAAGACTAAAGATATGGAATATATAGAAGGATTGATAGAAAATGATGGGGTAAAAATTTTCTATAGAGAGTATGGCTTAAAGGAATCAGAGCCAATCCTTTTGGTGCACGGTCTAGGTGCTCAGCTGGTTCATTGGCCTCCCCACCTTATAAGCTTTCTTGTAGATCATGGATACAGAGTTATTACATTTGATAATAGAGACTCTGGGCTATCTTCAAGATTTAAAGATAAACCCTCATTTGGTCTTGGGTATCTTCGCTACTTCTTCAGACTACCAATCAAAACAGAATATAGCCTTAACGATATGGCAAAAGATGGGATTAATCTTTTAAATCACTTACAAATAAGACAGTCCCACATCCTGGGCACATCCATGGGTGGAATGATCAGCCAGATACTTTGCTCCAAATACCCTGACAGAGTTAAGTCATTTACACTCATAGCATCAACAGCAAGTGTTCCTGGTCCCCTTAACGGAGCCTCCAAGGAAGTCAGAGAAATGATGATAGAGAGATCGAAACTTGAAAACCCAACTATGGAAGAAGTTTATCAAAGAGAAATCAAATGGGTTGGCTTAATAGGTATGAAAGATAGGGTTGTTGATACACCTGAATTTAGAGAAAGTACAATCAGTAATTATAAACGCGTTGAGGATATCAAAGATGGTTTTGGGTATGCCCGCCAGCTTTATGCAATACTTTCTTCAAAAAATAGAATCAGAAAAGTGAGATCAATAAAAGCTGATACGTTAATCATCCATGGCAAGGAAGATCCAGTCATTGACGTCAAGAATTCTCTTCTAATGCAAAAACTAATTCGTAACAGCAGGCTGATTGTTATTCCTAATATGCGCCATTTAATTGAGGAAGAAATCCTAGACCAATTTAAAGATAGGCTCATAAATCACCTAACAGCAAACTCCTAAAAAATACTCAACTAATGCCTCAAGATCAAATCAACAACCCGCTGCATGGTATTACTTTAGAGAAAGTAGTCACCGGTCTCGTTGATTATTATGGATGGGAGGCGCTTTCAAGAGAGATAGATATAAATTGCTTTAAAAGCAACCCTTCTATTAAATCATCGTTAAAATTTTTAAGAAAAACCCCTTGGGCAAGAGAGAAAGTTGAAAAACTCTTCGTTTCGAGTCTAATTTAGATTTATATAATTAATGGCGCGCCCTATTCTGCTTAACAGATCAGCTATAGGCAAGGTTAACGACGGAAATAAATAAACCAATAAAGAAACAAATAAAAATTGTCCAACTAATCCAATTATTCATTCTTTAATTCTGCCACAAGCATTCTTTAAAATAAAATATACTCATAAAAAAACCCACTTGCGTGGGTTCTAAGTTAAAAAGTTAAGTATTACTTAACCGAATAGAATTTCATCTCTAAAGAATCATCAATTAAGTTAACGCTAGTAATACATAGATACTGGTTACCATCACTGACATCATCAAGAGACTTAAAGTGCATCATTTTCCCCTTTCTTTCCCATACGCCCTGTCTGGTCGCAGAATTTCTATTTCCATCGCCATCAATACCAACTGCTCTTCCTGAAAAAGAACCTTGGTTGGGAGTGGCAGGGTTATCTAAATTTAAGTTGTATGTAAGCCAAACTTTGCCATATTGGCCCGTTTCTCCTACAGCGTTTATAACGCCACCATCATCAGTAAGGGTTATTGTTGAGATGCTTCCGGTGAACTCATAGGGTTCTCCGTTAATATCTAATGCTAAAGTGTTTAAAGAAAAAACACCAAAAGCCAATGTTAAAAATATATTTTTCATTATTTATCCTTATAAAAATTAAACTCTTATTTAATTTACAGCATTTCAAAAGAAATTAAAAAAATTTATAACTATTTTTTATACATAATTTATTTAGTGTGAAACAACTTATTAAGTTAAGTTTATTAAGTGAAATTTACAAATAAATCTTTTTTACATTACTTTTCATACATTTTAATGTTTGCTGGTATCTATCTTCTAGTGGCAAGGGAAGATGTTCATGAATATATAGCATATGCTCTTCTTGCTCTTTCATTCATACTCACACTTTTTAATATATACATAAAAACAAAGGTAAGAGTAGCTGATCTTGAGGTGTATGCTGAAAAAAATGATTTTGATTTTCTTAAAAAACCCAACCAGGATCAGATCTATGAATTTTCAAGTTTTAAATCAGTCAAAGGCGTGGCTGATAAAAACAGTTTTATAAATATTTTAGTTCCTAAAGATTTTAGGATTTCAAATAGAAATCTAAAACCAAAAATAATTACAGGTCAAAGAGAAACTGAGGGGCAGCATTCTCAAACATACTTTACCCAAATATTTTTATATGAAATTAGCGAAGCGCTACCTCATTTTTACCTATCATCAAGAGGAAAATTTTTATCTTTTATGCCTATAAAATTTGGAGCAAAGATTAGCCAAAATCAAAAAAAATCTTTAGATATGGAAAGTTATCAAAAAATTGAAATAGATAATTATGATTTTCCTGTCAAAAGCTATGATTTATATAGCCCAGATTTGAATGCTCAAAACCTTATCAATATAAAATTTATTGAGCTTTTAAATAATGGCATCAAAAAGAATACAACAGTCAATATTGAATCTACTGGAAATAGAATAATTTTCTTCATTAGAAGCCAAAGGCACTCTCCAGATGGTCTTGATTTTTATACAAATTTATTCAACGTTATGATTAAAACTCTTACAGAAAAAAGTTAATTAAATAGGAATGGCTTATCTATAGGTAATGGTCGTGGACACACCATGGACACATCACCCATAAAAAAAGCCTACAACTGTAGGCTTCTTAGTAAATTGGCATCCCGTAGGGGAGTCGAACCCCTGTTGCCGAGATGAAAACCCGGTGTCCTAGGCCTCTAGACGAACGGGACTAGATGCGAAACGTATTATATTGAAAGTAAGATAATTATCAAAGTCTAAATGACTATTTTATCTTTTTATTTATAGCTGCAAGAAATCCTCTCATAAAGCTTGCTTCCATTTCATCTGGATGAAGGCGGCTAAACATGCGCTTAATCCTTGAAATAATCTTCTTTGGATTCTCTGGCTTGATGACATCAATGGCAACTGCTGTATCTATAAAATGCTCGATGAGCATTTGTAAATTTTTAGAGTCTACCTCTGGGTAGTCGTGCCAGTCCCTTGAATCTGTT
>Ga0208675_1000530_pt1 | contig 6120 bp, 5 predicted proteins | sample ColrivemetaGS579_FD_187616 | JGI IMG/M metagenome (GOLD analysis project Ga0208675, IMG submission 187616) | Estuarine microbial communities from the Columbia River estuary - High salinity metaG S.579 (SPAdes) (version 2) | ecosystem: Environmental > Aquatic > Marine > Intertidal zone > Estuary ... | reverse complement strand
CTTTTACGTAGCAAAGAGATATGCAAATACCAAAACTATAAAACTGTTAGATAACGGTATTAGATTTAAAAACAAATTTATAGAATTAGACAGCTTATCAATCTCTATTATTAAAATGGTAGAACCACAAGACATTGAGCTTTCAAAAGTATATAACCTCGTTAAAAAAGATCATTTAAGCAAGATTCAAAATGAACGAATTAAAAATCAATACATAGATCAAATCAATCTACAATTAAGTGTTCTTACTGGAATAAAAGAGGATTTTTTAATAGTATCAAAATCTAATTTCGATAAAAGATATAAAATTATTCGACTCAACAGAGCTGTGTATGGAAATCTTCTGTAATTATAACCTATATCTTTTTAACCTTTTTAATCTGTTTTTTTAAATCTTTTAAAAATTGATGAAAATCTACAGTTATTCTGTGTCTGCTGGTTTTAATTTGTTTCATATGAGGATTTGTAACCTCTCTCTCACACAAATCTTTCATGTTAGAAGGTCTTTTCCACAACCCTTTTAAAGCTAGTGTAGCTAGTATACTTTGTTGTTCTGCGCCCGGCCAAATACATCCTAAAGGCTGAAACATCCCTATGAAGTATAGGTTATCATATTCTGCATGAAACATCTTAAGATAAAGAGGTACGGGCCCCTCAGTATAATTTAAAAAATTTTTATCGAAAAAAGGATGCGCCAACTCAAAACCGGTACAGGCTATTACAGAGTCAAATTCTTCACAACTACTATCTTTAAAATAAATTTTTTTGCCTTCAAATCTGTCAATTTCAGGCTTAGGTTTTATTTTACCATGTCTAATTTTATATAACAATTCACTATTAATTGTTGGGTGAGTAGCTCCAAATTTATGATCTGGCTCTGGTAAGCCGTATATTTTATTAGAACCATTATTAATATGAGCTATAAAACCTGCTAATAAATTACGAAGGTAAATGGGTAAAAAAGTCATTTTTGTAGCAAAAACATCGGTAGGCTTCCCCATTAAAAACTTTGGTATAATTCTGTATCCTCTTCTCCAACTAAGATAAGTATTAGCACTTACTCGACTAGTTTCTACAGCTACATCACATGCAGAATTCCCTCCCCCAATTACCAATACTTTTTTATTTACAAAAGGTGCTGCTCTCTTATATTGATGTGAATGTAAAAATTCACCCGTAAAATTACCCGGATAACTGGGATACTTAGGCTCCCAGTGATGACCATTACAAACAACTAAGTCTGTAAAAATTTCTACATGTTCTTTTTCATTTTTTATGGTGGTAACTTCCCAATCATTTGAGGGGAGTCTAACGCAGCTTTTTACAAGTGTATTAAATTGTATAAAATCATACAAGTTAAAATGCCTGGCATACGATTGAAAATAATTTTTGAGTTCTTCATGAGAAGGATAGTCAGACACCTCTGGCCTAAAAGGGAAATCTTCGTATTGAGATAAGGTTTTTGAACTAATAATGTGAGTGGTCTCAAAAACACTTGAATGACTTTCATTTTCATTATAAATCCAATTTCCGCCTACATCATGATTGAAATCATAAGCTACAACTTTAATTCCAGCATGACTAATGTTTTTTATTGCTGGTAATCCAGATGGACCAGCGCCTATAACACAAACTCTTTTATTCAATATAAAACCATTTAATTAAAAAAAAATTCTAAAAAATTTAATTACTAATAGTATAGGGAAAATACCTCCAAAAAGTAAAGAAGGGATCATTGTTAATTCATGACAAATACCAATCAAAGTAGACTCAATTTTAAAAAAGTAAAACGCATATAATATCAAAAAATTTACCCAAGGAGTAATTGAAAATATAATCAACTGCTTAAAAATCATACTTTAAAAATAGTAAAATCTTAGGACTTGTAATGATAAAACAAACTTACAAAGCATAAAATAATAGCTGCCCACATCACATAAATAAAATGTGAGGAAGGAATCCAAACATAACCTACAATAAGATTTGATATTAGTAAAATGCTCAGCACTATTAAAATTCGCTGCCTTACAATATAAATTTCCATAAATTTTTTAGGTGTAAAAGAAAGCAACAAAAACCCAATTCCTAATACATAGAGTCCTAGAAATCGATAGATCTGAATTAGGTAAGCACTTAATGTAGAGTTTCCATCTATTATAAAAAGATTCTCAAAAGTCATTTGTAATCTTTCTTCATTGGCAACCTGATCTAACATCCATGGCTCTGAACTAACTAACCATCTTATCCCAGAAATACAAAGCGTTATACTTATTATAATGAGGGGGTAACTGATATAATTAATTGATTTGGTTTTCATCTTTAATATGGTTTTTAAGTAATTTAATCAACGAATTTCTTTTTTCTATGTACTTGCTCATAGAAACAATTTTAACTTCCATATAGCTTATTTTTTGAACCATCAATGCCCTAAACCGGTAATTATTTTCCATGACCTCAAAAACACTGTTAGTTAATTTTTCATCACTCGTGTTAAACCAGAAATTTTTAGAGTACGTTTTTGAATAATTTATTGCAAAAAATCGATCAGCTTCATTCGCAACTTCTAATTCTAATTGAGCTATATGTTCTATTGCTTTGTAATTAATAGTGTAAACTTCATCTATAAGTGATTTAAGAGTTGAGGATTTTATCAGATTAAAACTTCCATCATTTATGAGTGAATTATAAATTGAGGTAGATGGATTAAAAGTAACTGCTGACAAGAATGGGTTTAATGGAGATAAATTTTCTGGATATTCTTTTATTTTATTTTTAGTTAATGAATCCTTTAAAAACTTACTTACATAGTCCATTTCTCTAACAAAAGCTTTTTGTTTTGATATTATATAACTTTCATTTGATTCTAGTTCACTAAGAAGACTTTTAAAAATTAATTGTCTATTTGAGTCTAATTCTGTTTCCTCTCTTATGTTTTGAACCAAAAACGAAAAAGAAATCCCTAAAACAATGACAATAAATTCTAAAGTATACTTAATAAAATATTTTCTAACAGTATTATTCATCATCTCTTTTAATCAAATATAATTAATTTTTAATTCGTAAATATATTTGCTCAGGTTATCTGATTTTATTGTCACCAATAATTATAAAAAAATTGAATAGAGGTTTAAAAAAGGATTAATTATATTTGAAAAAACACGTTAAATGAATTTATCTAACTCATTTCGATGGATGTTTTTGCAACTCTTTTATTTTAAAAAAAATTATAAAATAGGATAGAAAAAATAAAAATTATTATGACTAAAATAGCATACATAGGAGCAGGAAGTCTTCAATTTGGACCAATAATTGTCCAAGATATTTTAATGAGTAACATCCTTTCCAAAAATGGATTAGAAATTCACCTAATGGATATTGAAAGGATACACCTTGACCATGTGTTATCGCATGGAGAATATGTAAATGAGAAATTAGGAAGAAATGCAAAAATTATAGCAACTACAAACAGGGATGAAGCAATAAAAAATGCTGATTTTGTCATTTGTGCCCTAGAAAAAGATCGCAATGTATTTTGGTCTCAAGATTTTCACATACCAAGAAAGTATGGTTTTAAACAGGTTTATGGTGAGAATGGTGGCGTTGGGTCACTTTTTCATGCTTTACGAAACATAAAAGTGATAATAGAATTAGCTAAAAAAATGGAAGAATTGTGTCCAGATGCCTTATTGCTTAACTTTTCTAATCCAGAACATAAAATTTGTGAAGCCGTGACACGCTTAACTACTATAAAAGCTATTGGTCTTTGTCATGGAGTATTTATGGGAAGAGAACAATTATCTGAACTTCTCGAGGTACCCTTATCTGACTTACAAACAAAAGCTTGTGGAATGAATCATTTTACTTGGTTTCAAGAAATTATTCAGAAATCTACTGGAGAAGATTTATATCCTAAACTCAAAGAAATTGAACAAAAAGGAGACTGGCTTGCCAAGTGGCATGAACTTGCACTTGGGCGAATTTTATTTAGAAGGTTTGGACTATGGCCCTCACCTGCCTCAAACCATTATGGTGAATACCTCAGGTGGGCAGAAGAGTTTGTGATACCACAATTACAATTCTTTTATGATCCCTATGAGGGACATCCATGGGAAAATAATCAAATACCCGAAGGAGTTTATACACTGGATAAGGTTAATTATGAACGAGAATGGAATAAGAATTGGAGTAAAAAATTATTGCCTGTTGGGTCTACAGAAGACATACAGTTAGAAAATGAAGATGGCACCTTTAAAAACTCAGGAGAAATTGCTACGCTTATCATGGAATCTGTTGTAAATGACAAGAAACAATGGCTTGAAGCGGTAAATGTACCCAACAAAGGTGCTATTCCTAATTTGCCAGACAACCTTGTAGTAGAGGTACCTGCTTACAGTGACGCTTCCGGCATTAAACCAGTACAAATGAAACCTATACCAGAGGGTATCGCTGCCACCATCAGATTACATGCAAGCATTCATTTACTTCTCGTTGAGGCATACAAGGAACAATCTAAGGATAAACTTCTTCAAGCTATTTTAATAGAGCCTACTGTAAACTCTTATCGCAACGCTGTTGATATGTGCAATGAAATGTTAATCCTGCAAAAAGATGTTTTACCAATACTTAAATAGTTAAAATGAAAAGCTTCAATATAAAATTAGGTAGATGGAATTAGAAAGTTTGGACTGGGCTATTATAATTGGCTATCTTTTTTTGAGCATTGGCATAGGGGTTTTTGTAGTAAAACATAATTCAAAAAATATTACTGATTTTTTTGTGGCAGGACGTAATTTACCGTGGTGGCTTTTAGGTACTTCTATTGCTGCAACATGGTTTGCAACTGATGCTCCACTTGCTGTAACAGCACTTGTTCGTACAAAAGGTATTTACGGTAATTGGCTTTGGTGGTATTTAGGTACTGGTATCATGATGATGGTGTTTTTTTATGCAAAATACTGGCGGAGAGCAGAAATATTAACCGATGCCGAAATGATTGAACTTCGGTACAGCGGAAAGTCTGCATCGATATTAAGGGGGTTTACAGCGGCTTTTTCTGGAATCTTTAAAAACTGTATTTCCTTAGGATGGATAATGCTAGCCATGCTCAAATTTTCAGAAATTATGTTAGGGTGGAGTGCCGAATTTGCTTTGGGAGTAACACTAATATTTGCCTTAATTCATACCCTAAGTTCAGGGATAAGAGGGGTTGTTATTTTAGATATGTTACATTTTTCTGTAGGTACAATTAGTACAATTATTTTAGCTGTTTTAGTTTTGATAGAGGTAGGCGGACCAACGGCTTTAGGTGAAAAGTTAGCTACAAGCTTAGATGCTCCAAAAGGGATCATTGATATGTTTCCAAACATATCTCACATCAGTGTCACAGAAATGATTTCCTTTGTTTGTTTGATAGGAATTTTGTGGTTAGGACAAGCCCAAGGAGATGGCTATATAGTGCAACGTTTATTTTCTGCTAAAAATGAAAAACATGCCATAAAAGCATCATTATGGTTTGCTGTTGCTGGAATCGTTATTTTAACATGGCCCTGGATTGTTGTAGGATTGGGATCTATTATTGTACTACCTATCTCAGGAGCTTCAGAAGCTTTGTTGGCAGATCCTGAACTAGCTTACCCTATGATGATTAATGAGGTACTCCCTGTTGGCTTGAGAGGATTATTGGTTGCAGCATTTATGGCAGCGTTCATGAGTACTGTAGATACACATCTTTGCTGGGGAGGTTCTTACATGGTTAATGATATTTATAAACGTTTTATAAACCCTACAGCAAATGACCGTCATTATTTATTTATATCTCGCTTAAGTATTGTGCTTTTACTTTTTTTATCTGCTGTGGCTTTATGGCAAATGGATAGTATTTCTGGAGCATGGATTTATATTATAGAAATCTTATCAGGTATTGCAATTATTTTAATGTTACGCTGGTTTTGGTGGCGTATAAATGCATGGTCAGAAATAACTAGTATGCTTTCTGCTTTAATTCTTGCTAACGGATTTTTATGGGCACAATGGCTATATGATTTAGGATGGATAAGTAATTCTGTTCTGGAAACTGTAAATGAATGGTATCATGAAGATGTGGCCCTTATTCGAGCTACA
>Ga0208675_1000408_pt1 | contig 7265 bp, 10 predicted proteins | sample ColrivemetaGS579_FD_187616 | JGI IMG/M metagenome (GOLD analysis project Ga0208675, IMG submission 187616) | Estuarine microbial communities from the Columbia River estuary - High salinity metaG S.579 (SPAdes) (version 2) | ecosystem: Environmental > Aquatic > Marine > Intertidal zone > Estuary ... | reverse complement strand
GAAAGGATTATGCTTACTGTCTCGTCGCATTCTTTTTGATTTTGTGGTTTGTATAATGTGATCCCTGGAAATTGTTCTACAATTAACCGCTTAAACAACTTCCATCGCATTGGAAAACTTTCGTTTGCTCGACCTTTGGTTTCTATGATAAAATCCTCGCCAATAAAATCAGGAGTGTATTTAATAGGAAGTATTCTTTTACAGCCTCTATTTTTGTAATCACCCTTGCCATTAGCCTGTCTTTCATAGACTTCGTTTTCAAAATGAAAACCATTAAGCAAAACAAAAGTTTCTCCTTCATATTTAGATTTTATTTTAGCTTTTTTTAAAGCCATATACATATAACGTTCTAGCCCTGAGGCAAAGTTGATACCATCATATGATACCTTCTTTGCCTGTACTGGACCTCGCTTCTTACTTTTTCTTTTATAAGGTAGTCTCTTCATAAACTTCAATGTGTTTTAAAGCTGATTCTTGAATATCTTCAGTGTAAACTTCTTTAGCTTTCTGAAGATACAATACAGCATCCATTAATTCTTCTTGCAAATGATTAAGCCAAGCAAACATATTAGATGGATCGTCTCTTAATGTTACGCCGTACTTTGCAAATCCGACGTCTGATCTAGACACAAACTTATCTACAACACGCTCAACAACTGGGTCTCTAAATTCTATTTGTTTTTTACTCATTATAGTGTAGTGCTTATTGTTCCTGATTTTACAAATGTTCCGTTAAGCATTATGCCTGTGCGATCAGCTATTTCATTGTAAGCTGATTCAATGCAGTTTTCAATTTGCATACCTTCTAACACTGCTAAGTTTGTAAGAACTACAACCATGTCACCAATAGCGTCTTTGATCTCGTACTTATCTTTATTTAACAAAGCAGCAGCTAATTCGCCGGCTTCCTCCATAAGCTTAACATACTGTGTATGTGAATTGCCTTTGTCATATATTCCACGATCTTGAGCCCAGTCTCTAATTAAAGGAAAGTAATTAGTTAAATTAACTTGCTTTGGCGGATTATGATCTTTATTAAAAAATGCTTCATAAAAAGCCTTGTTGTAAATGTAGCTTCGGTTGTTATTAAACATTGAAGTTCTAGCATTAGCCATTATCCAAGGTATGTTTTCTTTAGTTATTTCAAACTTACCGTTAGATGTTTCCCAGCTTAAGTCTAAATTGTCCATTAATCTACCTTTCAGTTTATCTAATGGACATGGGAATGTTGAGGTCTGCTCTGTAGCGTTTATTTTCATTTGTTTGTTTTTATTAATTAAATTTGTATAAGATTGTCGGTCGACTTTATAGCCGTAAGACTTTTGAAGTTCTAACTCCATAGCTGACACATAATTGATGTCATCACTAGTAAGTAGAACTTCGTATTCGTCTGGTGCATAACCTTGTTGCACTGTAACTCTTTTATTAAGATTACGTGTAACGCCGATTTTTTTACCAGGAATGTGATAAATGTTGTACATAATTGTTTTTATTTACCAACACTTAGCTCTGCCTTAATTGCAGGATAAGGATTGTAGTTAATTAATTTAATTGTATCAGCTGTAGGTATATGAACAGCTCCTCCAAGCCAAATTCCATCTTTAAGCTCTAACTTAGGCAATGCTCGCTTAGGTCTATCTAAATATACTTCAGCTTGTTTCAAATGATTGTTATATAAGTGGCAATCTCCAAGTTGCCCAATTAATTGACCAGGAATTAGATCAGAACCTTTAGCTAACATTTCTAATAGCAAGCCATACATTGCAATGTCGTAAGGTAAGCCTAAAAAAACATCAGCAGATCGCTGTTGCCACATAAGATCCATAACGCCATTGTTAATATAAACTTGAAAAGCATAATGACACGGAGGTAAAACCATATCCTTCATTTCATGTGGAGCCCACGCGCTAACCATAAGACGTCTAGAGTCTGGATTAGTATTAATGCTATACACAAGTTCTTTGAGCTGATCTACGCCGCTAAAATCGCGCCATTGTTTTCCGTACACAGGACCTAATGTTTCATCTGTTCTACCTGAACGTTCGTAGTCTGGCCTCCAATACTTGACTCCGTTGTCTTCTAAGTATTTTAAATCTGTTCTACCTTGTAATATCCAAAGCAACTCTGTTCTTGCTGCATTAAAGCTTATCTTCTTTCCTGTAAGTATAGGGAAGCCCAATGACATATCGTGTCTAATCGTTCTTCCGAAGACAGACTTCGTCCCTGTGCCTGTTCGATCTTCTTTATCCAATCCTCTGTCGAGTATTTCTGATATAAGTCTTTTGTATTCATTTTCTATGTTTGTCATAATAGTATTTACAATATTCAAATATTTTTTTCCATATTTCTGTTTTGCCATATGTTTCTGGGCTGGTATGTGTCTTGTCTTTATTCTTTATATCAATATACCATTGGGTTGGTGAATAAGCTTTAGGCGATATTGCTATTTGATTTCTAACGCACCATCTATAAGCTTCCCAATCGTTTACATCATGACCAGGCTCACCCATATTGATTTGCCCTTTCTTAGCCTTTGATCCACTACCCATCTATTCCCAAGGCATTGCGTCAGCGCTTACATCTAAAGGCTCATGAGGTATGAAGCAACCAGACTTTGGTTCCCATTTGAAATGAGCTTCAGCTTGGTTAGTACCTAAGTTTTGAAACTTAACCTTTAGCACTTTAGCTTTGACAGTATTATCATCATAGTTTCTATGAACTAATATACCGTGATAAGATGCGTCATACCATTCACCACCACCTTTGATTGAGTACATTGTAGGTTCTTCAATTTGACCGTTTTGATTTTTGTACATTTTAGTAGGGTGAGCTACAATAAACACTAGTACATCATACTTTTTAGCAAAGATTTCAATCTTGCTTAAGTACTCCATAGTATATCTATTTACATCTTCAGTCTTAGCATCTACATCTCTAACCTTGTTAAAAGGATCAATAACTAAACATTTAATACCTTTGCGCTTAACAAGCTCAGCTCCCTTACGCAATACCGATTCTAAAGTGTAGCGTTCCATATCAATATGAAAGTAATTACTATTACAATGGTCTGCTACCTGATTCCATCTGTCGCTTCCAATATCATCGCGGGTTGGCATACCTTCCCAGGTTTTACGCATTAACTTATGAGCGTGTAAATAAGTCGGTTGATTCTCTGGCGACGCAAAAGCTGTTTTCCATCCGTAGTTATTATTATATCCGACAACCATCTGATCGACGAAATCACTCTTACCGGAACTAGGAATACCAGTAACAGTAATGAATTGACCAGTGTAAGTTGAGAAGATATCATCAAAATTTTTAAGGCCAACTTGAAATCCTGGTTTAAAGCCATTCTTAACAAAGTCGGTAACTTCATCTTCAATATCCCTGAATGTTGTAACATTCTCAAGCGGTACTGGTCTTGCTCCCGAAATACGCTCTGATAGTTTTTCTTTTCCATACTTTTGTAAATATTCATTTGCATCTTTACAATCTTCAAACGATGCTAAGTAGCAAGCTTCCGATCCTAGCCTTCTAACTAGTTCTGTCTGCAATGCTTGCCCTGCTTCGTCTGTGTCTACAGCTAGTATGATTTTTTCTTTGTCTTCGAAATAATCTATACAAGCATCTAAGTAATCAAGGTTATTACTATTTAATGTAGCTCCGTTTGGAACTGATATTGCATTTGTTATACCAGCTTCGTGTAGTGCAAGCACATCCATTTCACCTTCAACAATAACACAATACTCATAACCTATTATACTGTTTATATTATAGAATACTTTTTCAGCACCCTTATATAATTTAAAGTTCTTTCGTCCATCACGATACTTAACATTGATAAGTTGATCGCCCATGAAGTAATTAAACTTTATAACGTTCTCGGTTTTACCGGTCTGAGGCATAAACTCAGGACCCTCATCAATCCGAAGATCAATAAGAGTCTGAGTTGATATTCCCCTAGTTTTAAACCATTCAATTACTTTGTCGCTAACAAACTCAGGTCGTTCAACATCAACCTTTACAGTTGGTCTCACATAAACCTTTTCACTAGCACCTTTACGCTGATACGTATGTAGTTGAAATGATGTATTACAGTTGTGACAAGTACCGAGACCCCGTTCCCAATCATACGAAGCACATTTTGCTTTTGTATTCTTAGGTTTTCTATCAGAGGAGCACAAAGGGCAAACCCCTTGCTTTTTTCCCTCTTCAAGCTTATGTTGATTGAATTCGTCAATCAAAAATCCATTGATCTCTGTTGTCTGCATTTAATTTAATTTAATTGTTAATCTCCGTCTCTACAGCTTGGGCATATGTCACAAAAATCTATTTCTTCTTGAGACATACTAGCATGACACATTTGACACGCTAGCTCTCCGTTATTCCTATACATTAAAACGGTAGATCATCTGCAGGTTCTGGTACTGCCGCCGCTTGTTGAGGTTGACCATCACGTGGCGCTGCCGCAACATTGTCTCCGTTAGTCCACACTACTTTGACATTACCTAAATAAGTCTTAGCTACTTTAGCTTCGCGTTCTTCTTTAGATTGCTCGACCACAACTGGTCCTTGATTTCCGTAGTTATCTACTTCATCGTTTAATGTAATTGTAATAGGTAAATACTTACCTTTTTTTCCAACATAAATTTTGTCCTTTGGGATTTCATTTAAGTTGATACTTGCTTTAATAATACTTGCCATAATTATAGGGTTTTGTTGATAAAATAATTGTCCGGTTCAAAGTCCGGGTTTTTAAAAAATAAATTGTAAGCTTCACTTGCTTGCTGAACTTTTTCTTCTCCATAAGATAAGAACTTATCAGAGCAATCATATATACCTATTTGATGCGTGTTTTTGTCTATGACCATAAAGATCATTTCATAACCAAACAACTTCTGGTATATATAAGCTTGACTGTTGTAATTGTACTTTGTTGCTGAGTATTGAAACTTAGAAATATCTGCAGTTGTTTTTAGATCAATGATTAACTTCTCATCGTGATTAACAATATCTGCTTTACCTTTCCATTGGTTTCCGAATATCTCAGCAATCCCAGGTACTTCGTACTCTACGTTTTCACCACGTATTAAATTTCTACAGATTTCATTAGCCATCATTTTTTCTACTAATAATTCTGTTTGATCTACTTCGTGTTGTAATAAGCAAAGCTCTCCGTCTGAGATCTCTTTGTACGCTTTGGTATTCCTAGTCGTTGATTCTATTATCTTAAAGTTCTTGAGCTTATGTGGTTCAAGAATAGCTGTATGAAAATAGCCTCCAACTAGGAATGCAGGGATTGGCTTCATTTGCTTCCCTAGCGCCAAAGGATTTGTTAATAAGGTCGAGATATCTGAATTACTTAGGAATTGTTTTCCAAACTTACCATAGTAATGTTCATCTTCTCTCAACTTGTTTAACTCATCTTTTCTTTTCATTATAAGGTTTTTAATGTTGCAGCTGGTATGTCATACTTCTTTTTAATAGCTTCTAGACTACCACCTGATTTGATGAAAGCTTTTGCCTTCGTTAATGCAGCTCCTTCTAATTTAGGTTTGGCTGTGTTACCTTTACCGTGAGTGTTTGTTGCGTCACTGTCTGCTGTGTCATCGATTAGAAATAAATTTCCAAGCGCATACTTTTTAGCATAACTAGATGCTGATCCAAACTGCTGAGGTACGTTCATACCCTTTTGATTTAGATCCACACCAACTATAGCTACAGCTGATATTTCACTCTCACCGTCACTTAGTATAGCTGATGATGCCATAATTGGCAAACCAGCTATTTCTTCCAACATCTCATTGATAGTTACTGATACTCCTAACTCTAATAGAAAGGGCTTTGTTGCTTCAAGGATGTCTTCGGCCGACCGGAAGTTGTATTTGCCGAATGAGTTAAATCTACTTTTTTTCGATTTAAACTTTGTCTGAATTGTTGCTAACTTTTCGTTTAAGGTCATATTAATATAATTACATATTTGGTTATTGATTTACATTTAACTTACAATATATCAAGCACTTGCGAGTGATCTACATTGTCAATTAATTTCTGTACCGCTTGCTTTTTAAGCTCAGATACACGTACATAAGAGCTAACACCGTTTATGTTTAAGATGCTAGCAATTTCTTTAGCTGAGTGTTTATCACAGTCTAAACCGTAACTTAGTCTCAACACTTCGTATTCATTGCCGGTTAAATGTTTTTGCATTAAACTTTTTAAATACACATTCATTAACTGTATATTATATGGCTCTGATTTATCAGGTATTTGATGCATCATATTATCTTCGTCATCATTAGTAACTTGAGCGTCGATACTTAAAAACACTGAATTAAAAAACATAGCTACCATGACCTTGTCTTGAGGGTTTTTACGTATCTCATTTAGTTTGTGTTCTGGTATACGTATATCACCTCGTTGCATATCAATTCTACGTCTAATATTACCTTTAATACGCTTGCTGAAAAATGACTTTAATGTTTTTTCTATATCTTCAGATTCATTTAACATTTCCCAGTCAAGCTTATATACAGCTTTAATTAAACCTTCGTTGCCTATTTGCAACAAATCATTGATACTTAAAACACCTGATGCTTGCTGCGTAGTTGAAAACTTACGTGCTAGGTTTTCTACAAGAGGCATGAACTTAATGATCATTTCATCTCTAGTATATTCGTCCCACATTTTGCCTTCAAGATTTGCTATTGATGTCTTAACATCGTTTTTATATCTTACGTAATTTGGTACATTATATTTCTTCATAATCTTCTAGTTTTTCAAAAGCTTGTGACATTAGCCTGTTATCGGCGTAGTATATATTACCTATGTTTGCCATCCACTCGTTAAAGTCTTGTTTCATAATTCTTGATTTAATAATTCTTTTTCTTTCTTAAGATCCATACCCATATTTCTATGTATTGTACGAGCTGAGCAGTCTAACAGTTTAGCTATATTTGCTATTGTTATTTTCTTGTTCATATCGTGTATATCTAACATGCACTGGTAAATATCATCTTCGTGTACTGTTTTAGAACGACCTACCATTTTTCCTACAACACTTAGTTTCTCTTCAGTTGTTAGTTTACAAAACTCTTTGAAGATAATCTTACGTTGTTTGTTACGCGGTGGGTGATCTAAGTCCATCATACTGACTTCATATACCATTGTGTATAGCAACGATTCATTAACAGTGAATGTTATAAAACCAGTGCGCTTGTTACATATATACTTAAATAAAGCTTGAAACTCGTCTTGATCTAACT
>Ga0208675_1000396_pt1 | contig 7460 bp, 5 predicted proteins | sample ColrivemetaGS579_FD_187616 | JGI IMG/M metagenome (GOLD analysis project Ga0208675, IMG submission 187616) | Estuarine microbial communities from the Columbia River estuary - High salinity metaG S.579 (SPAdes) (version 2) | ecosystem: Environmental > Aquatic > Marine > Intertidal zone > Estuary ... | reverse complement strand
GATTGCCCAATTTATTTGCACCAAAATTTATAAATACTTTGTAAGCCATCAGTACGATGTCATTACACAAGAAGATATTATAAACCCATTAGCACAAACCCTCATTGATGCAAATTTTGAAATGGCACCAGTGCTTAGGCAGCTTTTCAAGAGCCAACATTTTTTTGATGATCGTGCACTGGGGGTTATTATTAAAAATCCTTATGATGTAGTCTTTAATTACATCAATGAAGGTAATTTCTTTTACAACGAACCTGTTTTAAATGGACTCGTGTATTACACTGGTGTTATAGGGCAAGAAATATACAGCCCCCCTGATGTTTCTGGTTGGCAGAGAGATCAAACCTGGATAAATACAGCAACCTTATTAGCAAGGTGGCAAATAATGGAGCTTTTTAATGGGTATCTATTTGATCTAGAATTACAATCACAGTTTGTTGATTTGGCAAGAGAACTCTCCAGTGATAGTAATGACCCTTATGTAATAACAAAAGCCGTAGTAGATTTCTTTAACTCAAAAGAATTGTTTACCCAGGCAGATTATCAAGTAGCTACTAGTGTTTTAAAATGGGAGGTCCCTCAAAATTATTATGATGATGGTATTTGGAATCTAGACTATGAATCTGCACCATACCAGGTATATTTATTGCTTAACCACATAACAAAATTACCCGAATTTCAACTTAAATAAAACTTCTATGCCCAATAAAAATAAGCCTTGGAGTACAAAAAATAAAGCAGTAAAAAAAGCGCACGATCAAGAGCATGCTACTTGGAACCGTCGCTCTTTTATACAAGCCCTTGGGCTTGCTGGAGCAGGAAGCATGATGCTGGGAGGGACCAATGTAAGTGCAACAGTACCCTCACCTTTATCTGTAGCGCTGTCTGGGTCAGAGAATGATAATATTTTAGTCATCATACGTCTTAAGGGAGGAAATGATGGGCTTAATACCGTAGTGCCGCTTTATGATTATGACACCTATTCGAATTTACGTCCAACGATACGTCATCAAGAAAATGAACTTCTCTCGCTGAGTCCAGATTTTGCAATCCCTAACTACATGAACGCTTTAGAAGCTGTCTGGGGAGAGGGGAACATGAAAATAATTCACGGCGTTGGATATCCAGACCAAAACTTATCTCACTTTAGATCTAGTGATATATGGGCCACAGCTGATGCCATTAACATTGAACCTACTGGATGGTGGGGACGATACTTTGAAGACTTGTACCCAGATTATTTAATCAATCCGCCTGAGGTGCCACCTGCCATACAAATTGGAAGTGTTGGAAATCTTATTTTTGAAGGTGCTAGTTCAAATTACGCATTTTCTGTTGCCAACCCAGATCAATTAGCCAATATTGCACAAACAGGAGGGCTGCATGATGTGGTGAATCTTCCAGAGTGTGTGTATGGAGATCAGTTACTTTTTTTAAGGGCTCAAACCAACACAACTTTTACATATGCTGAGGTAATAAATGACGCATATACATCCTCTAGCAATGAAGCCTCATATATTCAAGGTACTTTGTCTGACCAACTAGCAATTATAGCTAGAATGATTAAAGGAGGGCTTGGCACAAAGGTTTATATGGTTTCATTAGATGGTTTTGATACCCATGCAGATCAAGTAAATAAACAAAGAACCCTTCATGAAGACCTTGCAAACAGTATAAAGCACTTTTATGAAGACTTAGCAAGCGCAGGATATGATGACAAAGTGTTGGGCATGACAATTTCTGAGTTTGGAAGGCGTCCCTATGAAAATGGATCTAATGGTACAGATCATGGAGCTGCTTCTCCAACATTTCTTTTTGGAGCAGGACTTAACGGAAACGGGTTTGTGGGAGCCCATCCAGATATAGATGCTAGCGCATGGGATAATAACAATAATCTTGTGCCCTCCACAGATTTTAGAGATGTATACGCCAGTGTATTAACAGACTGGTTTTGTCTAGACCCAAGTATTGTAAATACAATTTTATTAAACGATACTTACCAAACACTTAATCTAGGGTTTAATTGCCAGGGTTTAAACACCTCAGATTTTGCAAATGTGAGCCGCTTTAGCCACGTTGCTACCTATAGAGATAACAGAACTTTTATTGAAATAAATATGCAAAATTCGGCCCATGTAGAAGTCAAACTAATTAACATCCTAGGGCAAGAGATGGTGACTCTTTGTAATGAAATTTTAACTCCGGGCAATCATATAATAGATGTAAAGGCTAGAGCCAATACAAGACTAGCCTATGGACAGTATATTTACAGGATTAATACCCTAGGGCAATTTTACAGTAAGAGTATTTTAATCAAGTAATATCAATTTTTAAATTACGTGGCATCTGCTTATTAAAATGCTATTTTTGCAGCATAACCTTTTGCCAAAAAATATGAGTCAAGATCCAAAAAGATATACCATTACAGCTGCATTACCCTACACTAATGGCCCTGTGCATATTGGGCATTTAGCTGGTGTGTACATACCCGCAGATATTTACGCTCGTTTTCAACGCATGCAGGGAAAAGATGTAGCCTTTGTTTGTGGTAGTGATGAGCATGGAGTTCCTATAACTTTAAAGGCAAAAAAAGAAGGGATTACTCCCCAGCAGGTAGTTGATAAATACAACAGTATTATCAAACAATCTTTTGAAGATTTCGGAATTTCTTTTGACAACTATTCTCGTACAACGTCAAAAATACATCATGACACAGCTAGTGAGTTTTTTAAAAAACTACACAGTGAAGGAAAGTTTATAGAAGAGGTAACACAGCAACTATATGATGCAGATGCAAATCAATTTCTGGCAGATAGGTTTGTGGTGGGTACCTGCCCAAAATGCGGTAATGAGGAAAGTTATGGAGACCAATGTGAAAGCTGCGGCACCTCCCACAACGCAACAGATCTTATACATCCAAAAAGTGCTATTACTGGCGCTGTACCTAGTTTAAAGGAAACTAAACATTGGTTTTTACCCCTAGATAAGTACGAGCCATTTTTAAAAGAATGGATTCTAGAAGAGCACAAAAAAGATTGGAAAACAAATGTCTATGGCCAGTGTAAATCCTGGATTGATGATGGTCTTCGCCCCAGGGCGGTTACACGTGATTTAGATTGGGGGATCCTGCTCCAGATGCAGATGGCAAGGTACTATACGTGTGGTTTGATGCTCCTATTGGATATATCTCTGCAACTAAGCAGTGGGCAAAAAAACAAGGCAAAGATTGGGAGCCATATTGGAAAGACAAAGACACCAAATTATTACATTTCATAGGAAAAGATAATATTGTTTTTCATTGTATCATTTTCCCTAGCATGCTTAAGGCAGAAGGAAGTTACATCCTGCCAAACAATGTGCCTGCAAATGAGTTTTTAAATCTTGAGGGAAATAAAATTTCAACCTCAAAGAATTGGGCCGTTTGGCTGCATGAATACCTAGAAGATTTTCCAGACCAGCAAGATGTGTTGCGTTATGTACTAACATCAAATGCGCCAGAGACAAAAGACAATGACTTTACCTGGGCAGATTTTCAAGCAAGAAACAACAATGAACTTGTGGCCATCTTCGGAAACTTTATAAACCGTGTAACGGTATTAACTCATAAATACTATGACGGGATTACTCCAAGTGAGGGAATACTCTCGCAAATAGATATAAAAACCCTAGAAACAATAAGGGCATATCCTGCGGTTATTGAAAGCTCTATAGAGCGGTACCGCTTTAGAGAGGCGCAACAAGAGCTGATGAATGTTGCTCGTTTGGGTAATAAATACTTGGCAGATCAAGAGCCTTGGAAAACTATAAAAACAGATGAGCAGCGCACCAAAACAGTTATGTTTGTTGCCCTTCAAATAGCCAGTGCGCTAGCCATTTTAAGTGAGCCGTTTTTACCTCATACTTCAAGAAAATTAAAAGAAATGCTCCGTATTAATTCCAGAGAAACTCAAAATAGTTTGCAATGGAGTGATGTAGCTACTAAGCAAATACTTATAGCCCCTGGACATACCATTAATACAAACGAACTTCTTTTTAGCAAAATAGAGGATTCACAAATACAAGCACAAATGGATAAGCTAACTGCTAGTAAATTAGCAAATGAAATTGCTGAAAAAGTAACAACGCCGCAAAAAGACACCTGCACTTTTGAAGATTTTACAAAATTAGATATGCGTGTTGGAACTATTATTGAAGCAGAAAAAATGCCAAAAGCTAAAAAGTTATTGGTATTAAAGGTAGATACAGGACTGGATGTACGCACCATTGTCTCTGGGATTGCAGAGAGTTTCACGCCCCAAGAAATTATAGGAAAGAGGGTGACGGTTTTGGTAAATCTAGCACCAAGAGCGTTGAGAGGGGTAGAAAGCCAAGGTATGATTTTAATGACCCAAATGCCAGACGGAACACTAGTTTTTGTAAATCCAGATACTGCAGGAGTAAGCAATGGAGATAGCATTGCATAATGATGCTTAAAATTGCGAATCACCCTATTTATACCTATTCGCTTCCTCAGGGACACCGGTTTCCTATGGTTAAATATGAACTGCTTCCTAGGGTATTGCTTGAGGATTCGATTTGCACTCCAGATAATTTTTTTGAGCCCCAAAGAGTACCGCCAGCACTTATTTTAAAAGCCCATGGGGAAAATTACTATAATAAATTAGTAAATCTATCTCTTGATAGAAAAGAGATCAGGAAAATAGGGTTTCCATTAAGACAAGAATTGGTAGACAGAAGTCATTACATCATTGGCGGCACCATACAAGGGTGTGAGTTTGCGCTGCAAAACGGTGTTGGCATGAATATAGCGGGAGGCACACATCACGCCTTTAAAGACCACGGAGAGGCCTTTTGCCTTTTAAATGACCAAGCCATAGCTGCACATTATTTGTTAGATACCAAAAAAGCATCAAAAATACTTATTATAGACCTTGATGTGCATCAAGGAAATGGAACAGCAATGCTGTTTAAAGACAATCCAAATGTGTTTACATTTTCTATGCATGGGGCCAAAAACTATCCTTTTAAAAAACAAAGAAGTGACTTGGATATTGGTCTAGAAAACGATACCCAAGACGCTTTATATTTGGAGATTTTAAAAAACACATTGCCCAAACTAGTAACAAAAGTAAAGCCAGATTTTATATTTTACTTAAGTGGTGTAGATATTTTGGCAAGTGATAAATTAGGCAAATTAGGGTGTTCTCTAGAGGGGTGTATGCAAAGAGATCGTTTTGTTTTTGAAAGCTGTAAACAGGCAAACATTCCTGTTCAAGTAAGTATGGGTGGCGGGTATTCTAAAGACATTGATGTTATTTTGGAGGCGCACAAAAACACCTTCAAGGCGGCGCAAGAGGTCTTTTTCAATAAAATCTTTTAGATCTTTTTTATAAAATCTTTTAGAGAGTGCCCTTTAGGAATTTCCATCTTTTTTCTAAGATTATAGCGGTAGTTATCTACAGATGCCGCACTAATCCCTAATTGCAATGCAATTTGTTTTGAGGGCTGTCCTAAACGCAACATGGTAGCGACCTTTTTCTCCTTCTCGTTTAAATTAGAATACAATTGGTCTATTTTGGCTCTAAAGGAATCATTGGTTTCGTTAACCTGTTGGTAGAGTTGTATTTTCTCTTTATTTTGATCAATATCATTATTGATGAAATGTATGGTGTCTTTAACAACAGCTTTGTGAGTATCATTAATAACCTTTACTTCTTTTAATTTTAGTTTGATTTTCTCTAGCAATTCATTTTTTTCTGAAATATGAATAGCAAAATCTGTAATCTGTTTGTTTTTAAAAATTACCTGAGCATCGAGGGCTTCTTGTTTTATGGAGAGTACTTCTTGTTTAGCTATTAAATTTTCTCTTTTAATGGTATTTAATTTTTTTTGGCGGTAAAAAGAAATAAGGAAAAACAATAAAATTAGACCTAAAACACCAAAAGTAAAATAGGTTTTATCTCTAGATAGTTTTTGTTCTGCTTTTGATACTTGCAATTGTGCGTTTTTGGATTCTAGCTTGGCAGATAATTCATTATAATTAAACTCAGACTGAATTACATTAAACTTATTTTTTTGTAAAATAGCGCGCAAACTATCCTTTATTCTATAGTGTTGTTGTAAGGATAGAAAAGCATTTTTTGGGTCCTTGTTTAACGTGTAAAGCTCAGATAATTCTTTATAAAGGTCTTTTTTTGATTCCTGAAATGAAGAAATTTCTTCATTTTTTAGAATGGTTTGTAATTCTAAAATTCCTAAGCCTAGTTGCTTTTTTTGTTTATAAATTTTGGCTTGTTGGCTTGCAATGGAGATGCGGTGAGATAGATTTTCAGAAATGGAGGCTTGTATCCTGGCACTATCTAGATATTTTTCAGCAAGGGTAAAGGTATTTTTGTTGGTATAAGCCTTGCTTAAAAAAGTATATCCTTCTGCCAATATATAGGCTATGCTGTCTTTTTTGTCTAGCTGTAAGAGCGTGTCATAAATTGGTATTGCCAAATCAGGCTTGTCTTGTTTTAAGTAAATTTCCGCCCTGTATTTGTCTAAGAAGTGAATGCCCTGAACATTTTCAACTTTAGCGTACATGGTTTGAGCGCTATCAATATACTTCTGGGCAAGTGAGTATTGTTTTTCATCAAAATAATGAGCAAACATAAACTCATAAGATTCTCCAGTCTCCCAGTAGGCGTCTATAGACTTTGATATTATAAGTGCCTTTTTTATACATTCTAGGGCTGTTTCATTATTTTTTATAGAAGAATATATTGCAGCCAAGTGAGTATAGTTTTCTGCTAAATATGTTTTGGTTTGAATGTCTTGATCATCTTTTAATAAAAATTTATTGGCCTTTAAAAAGCTTTCCAAAGACAAATCAAAACGTTCTAGATAATTATAAGCAAGCCCCCTGTTTGTGTGGGCGTATGCAATCCCTGCTAGGTGTTTTTGATTAGCGGCAGAACCATATTGAAGGGCGCTATCTGCATACTTCAATGTGTTTAAATCATTTTCAAGGTATTTTTCTAGCACAGAAAATCTGTTATATGCTCTGATGATGTTAAAGCTGTCTTTTGCAACTTTACTCAGTTCTAGCGCTTTTCTCAGATAAAAAACAGCGCTATCTTCAGATTTTGTCACATAATCAAAACCAACAATTAGAAGATGATCAATCTGTGTAGCTATAGGTAGTCCTTTAGTTTGTAGTTGGTTTTTTATATCCTCTAATGTGATATCAGGGGCTTGTTGCTGGTCATTTTGAGCATGCAAAATACCCGTAAGAAAAAATAAGATAAACCAAATGTTCTTTATCATAGCACTATCAAAAATAAACTAAACAATCAAAATTAGTGGCATTATTGAGAGCAAACTAGTTCATATTTTTCTCATACTCTAGATGAAAAACCATAATTTAACTATAATTTTATAATGCAAATGTATTTAATCTTGTTAGAGGGAAATTAAAA
>Ga0208675_1000374_pt1 | contig 7793 bp, 8 predicted proteins | sample ColrivemetaGS579_FD_187616 | JGI IMG/M metagenome (GOLD analysis project Ga0208675, IMG submission 187616) | Estuarine microbial communities from the Columbia River estuary - High salinity metaG S.579 (SPAdes) (version 2) | ecosystem: Environmental > Aquatic > Marine > Intertidal zone > Estuary ... | reverse complement strand
TACAAACAATACATATAAAACTAATTTAAAAAAAAAAAACCTAGGTTCTTCTAAATGTTTAATAAAAAATGGATAATCTATATAATTTTTATTTTGTATATTTGCTAAACCTATACTTAATAAATTTCTATTTCTTAATTCAGTACAGACCAAACGTTCTTGATTTATTAAATTTAATAAAAAAACAATATTAGGTAGTTTACTTGAAGTAAACGTGTATTCTTCTAACTCAATCTCAAAAAAATTACTAAGTACACCATAAGCTCAATCATATATAATATAATTTTTATAACAACTGAAAATTAGATTTCAATAGTTTGATAAAGAAAACATATTAAATTTATTAAAATCTATAAATAAAAAAATTGGAGTTTTAGTAATTAGAGGCATTAATAAAAAAACTAGTTTTTTAAATTTATTTACTGCAAAAGATAATAAAAAAAAAAAACTATTATTAGATTTAAAACTAATTAAATCTTTAAATTTATTATTACTACTTATATTTAGTTTAGTTTTAAAAAATCCTAAACTTAATAGTTTTTTATAAAAAAATATTTTAGTATTTCAATAAAACATTAAAGGAATAATAACATATAGATATATAGATACAAATTAATACATAACATAACACTTATATACTGGTATAAAAAACCTGTTTGTTGATATCTAAAATTAATTGATATTCTGTACAACATTGATACAATACCCTTAGGACCTAAAATTTCAACAAATCCTTTATCTAGTAATTTAAAACAAGTATTGTAAGATAAAATTAAAAAACGTTTAGCTACAATCTCATTATAAATAAAATCTATATATCATTTATGTATTAAAAATTTATATATTTTATTAAAAAAATTATATTTTCTTACACTAACAAGAGTTATTTCAAAAAAATGAATAAAGTATAGTGATATAAAAATACCTGATAAAGAAAGTATTGTAGGAATTAATTTAATATAAAAAGGTATAAACTCTGCATCTATAATAATATTATGTTTTGGTAAAATGAATATAGAATCTACAAAAAAATCAGATCCTACCCCTACAAAAAAATCTTTAGTCATATACCCAGTAAAAATACTACCAAAACTTAATATAAATAAGGGTACACCCATCATTAAAGGTAATTCATGAGCTTTTTCTGTTATTTTCTTAAAAGAATTGGGTTTTATATAAAAAACATAATATAATAATCTAAAAGAATAAACAGCTGTAAAAAAAGCGGTTAAACTACCTAACCAAAAAGCAAATACACTTTGTACTGTATATTTAGTAAAAGCTAACTCAAGTATAATGTCTTTAGAATAAAATCCAGATAAAAATGGAAATCCAGCTAACGATAAAGATCCTATTAAAAACATTGCATATGTAAATGGTAAAATATTTACTAAACCACCCATTTTACGTATGTCTTGTTCATTACCTAAACCATGTATAACTGATCCTGCACTTAAAAATAATAACGCCTTAAAGAAAGCATGATTACTTAAATGAAATAAACTTACAGAATATTCTGATAAACCACATACAAATGCCATATAACCTAACTGACTACAAGTTGAGTAAGCAATTATTTTTTTTATATCATTTTGAACTAAACCTATTGTAGCAGCAAAAAAAGCAGTTAACGCACCTATAAATGTAATTAAATTTAGTATATATATAGAATATTCAAATATTGGAGAACATCTAATTATAAGAAATATACCCGCAGTAACCATTGTAGCGGCATGTATTAAAGCAGAAACTGGTGTAGGACCTTCCATTGCATCAGGTAACCAAGTATGAAGTCCTATTTGCGCTGATTTTCCTACCGCACCTATAAATAAAAGAAAACATATAACATTTATAGTATTAAAGTAATAGAAAAATATAAATGTTTTACTATATACAAAAAATGGTATTAGAAGAAATACTACAGAATAGTCTACACTTTTAAAAGTTAAATAAATTAAAACAATAGCTAAAAATAATGCATAATCACCAATTTTGTTTACTACTAAAGCTTTAATAGCAGATTTATTAGCTTGTATACGAGTAAATCAAAAATTTATAAGTAAGTAAGAACATAAACCAACACCCTCTCAGCCCATAAATAATTGTAAAAAATTGTCTGCAGTAACTAAAATTATCATAAAAAATGTAAATAATGATAAATAAGAAATAAACCTAACTAAATGAGGATCTTCAGACATGTAACTACACGAATACATATGAACTAATCACGAAACTGTAGTTACAACTACAAGCATTGTAACACTTAAACTATCAAAAATAAAAGATCATTCAACATAAAATAAATCTGAATTAATTCAACTACCTAATTTTAAATAGTAAGGCATCTTTAAAAAACCTACTTTATAAAAAGATATATAGGACATTAAGCAAGTAATTGCTATTAAATTAGTACTTAATGTACCTGCACCTTTGTAACCCCAAAAACGACCGAAAAAACCGCTTGTTATAGAGCTTAAAAGTGGAATAATTAATATACTTATAGGTATAAATTTTAAAAACATAAATAACCACTCAAAAGCTGGAAGTGTAGGAATTGAACCTACAACTCTGGGATCATGAGCCCCATAGACTACCTTTATCTTAACTTCCAGATACACCTTATGGGAATTGAACCCATGTCCCTACCGTGAAAGGGTAGTGTCCTAACCACTAGACGAAAAGTGTATGGAAATAAATGGATTCGAACCATTCTCTAAAGCTTGCAAAGCTTTTGTTTTACCAAATAAACTATACCCCCAATTTTATCTCTTTTTAATAAAAATGGATTCGAACCATTCTTTAACCTATAAAACTATACTAAAAGTATTTAAAATTAGACTTTAGTGTTAAAACTATATAAGCTTTAACACTACGTAATTTTAATATATTAAAAAGTGTAATAAAAAACAATGTAAGTGCTGTGTATAAAAAATCAAAAATAGTCTACAAAAAAAATACATATTAGTATTTTGCTTTGTGACATTTTTTTTTAAAAAAACCTAATTTTCCACTCGATGATTACACATATAACGTAAAGCTTTTGTTTTAAAATAGCTGTATTTTTACTAGATTTAAGCAAAATATATTAACCATTTTTTTAAGTAGTGTTTTGTAACCTGTAACTGACCAGACCGCTATTCCATCTAGTCCGATTCCAAACTAGCAATATTTATAAATGTGGTATAAAACCACTTTCACCTATTCTAATTTTAAGGCATGACTAATACAAAGATACTTACAAAAAATATAGTGGCTTACATAAAAACTAGTTTCTTTATTAAGTCATGTAGAAATTCTTAATTTATCATACATATACACATTATTTTTATATTTTGTATTTAGTTTTTATTTCCTCTTTATTATAGCAGAAAACAAATTAAAATTAAAAAATTTATACCTAAATTATTTCGCATTTCTGTAAATGTAATAAATGCCGATAAGTAATAAAAAAACTATAATTAGTAATATGAAACATATACTAATCATTTAGTAGTACCTTAATTCACGGCTATATATATTCGTATTAAAAAACCTGTTGTTTTAATATTTAATAGTATTAATACAAGATGCAAATTTTAAATGGAACTTTGATGTTAAAACTATAAAAGCTTTAACGCTACGTAGTTTTCCTATATTAAAAAAGTGCAATAAAAAAAACAATGTAAAAGCTGTGTATAAAATCAAAAATCAAAAATAAAAATTATCTATAAAAAAAAAATACATAGTAATATCTGCTTGTGGCATTTATTTATAACCTTCTTTTCCACCTCCTCAATGATATACACATAGATATAGTAGTACCCAAACTATATCAACAAAATGCCAATATCAAATTGCACAAACTAAACCAACATGGTGTCTTCTTCAAAAATGATAATTAATGTGTCTAAAAAAACACACAATTAAAAATATGGTACCTACTAATACATGTATTCCGTGAAAACCTGTCATAAGATAAAATATAGAACCATAAACACTATCATTTATTGAAAATGTTGCTTCTCGATATTCGTGTAATTGTATTCCAGAAAAAATTACTCCATGCGTTATTGTTCAAGATAAACTTTTAACAACAGATTTATAATTACCTGTTCTAATAGATCTATGGGTTACTGTTATATAAATACCAGATGTTAATAAAAGTGCCGTATTTATAAATGGTAATGCTCAAGGATCTATCGGAACTATACCTTGTGGAGGTCAAACACCACCTATCCAAATACTTGGAGATAAAGTAAAATGAAAAAAAGCTCAAAAAAATGAAAAAAAGAACATTACTTCTGAAAGTATAAATAAAAGCATACCTAAATAAATATTTTGTTGTACTTTACGCGTATGGAAACCTTGGAAAGTTGATTCCCTTATAACATCATAAAATCAACCTGTTAAACACAATGATACATATATTAATCCTCATAACATATACCATACACCGTTATTAAAATAATGAAAATACATTATAAAACCTAATGCGGTATTATATAATGCAAATGATGTAAGTATAGGTCAAGGACTAGTATCCACTATATGAAATGGGTGCTGTTCATGTTTATATTCTAATATATTAACTAATTTCTTTTTATTCATTTAAAATTGAAAAAATAATAATCTTTGTCTCTTATAATTTTATAATATAAATCCCTTTCAATTACATTTTACAGAATGGTAATATAATTAAAAAAGTAACTGAAAATAAAATAATGTAAAAAAATTACTCATTGACTTGGTTTAGCATACGAAGAGTAAAATAAGCCTCTAGCCATATGTGCATAAACTGTTATAAAAAAACATCAAGGCACCATTTGCATGTGTATATCTAAAAATAGTCAACCGTAATTAACATCCCTCAGGTATTTTATACCATTTATAACAGAACATATAGTGAGTTTTGGATCTTTTAACTCTAAAATAGAAATCTCTTTCAATTACATTACAGAATGGTAATATAATTAAAAAATAACTAAAATAAAACAATGTACAAATTTGACTCATTGTTATATTTATACCTATAGCTGATTGGCCACCTAAATAACCTAATCAAAAAACATCATTTATAAATAACCAAAACATAATTGTAAATAAAGGTTTAAATCTAGGACCTAACATTTGAGGATTGTATAAATTAGGTAAAAAAAACATTATAACTATAGCTGCACCCATTAAAGCAACACCTCCTAATTTATCCGGTACGGAACGTAAAATCGCATAAAAAATTAAAAAGTACCATTCAGGTACAATATGGGCTGGAGTAACTAACGGATTAGCTGGTATGTAATTATCTGGATGACCTAATAAATCCGGATAATAAAAAACTAAAATTGTAAAAATAAATAAATAAATAAAAAATCCAAAAAGATCTTTATAAAAAAAATATGGATAAAAAGAAACACAATCTATATCTGTACAAACACCTAAAGGATTAGTTGAGCCGTATACATGTAATAAAGATATATGTAATATTGTTAACCCTGCAATTACAAACGGTAATAAAAAATGAATTGTATAGAACCTATTTAATGTTGCATTGTCAACTGAAAAACCACCTCATAGTCAATAGGTTATAGATTCACCAATTAATGGTATTGAACTAAATAGATTTGTAATAACTGTAGCTCCTCAATAACTCATTTGCCCTCATGGTAAAACATAACCAGTAAATGCTGTAGCCATCATTAATATAAAAAGTACTAATCCTGTATATCACACTCATTGTCTTGGTTTAGCATACGAAGAGTAAAATAAGCCTCTAGCCATATGTGCATAAACTGTTATAAAAAACATCGAGGCACCATTTGCATGTGTATATCTAAATAGTCAACCGTAATTAACATCCCTCATAATATGCTCTACACTTATAAAAGCAAGTGTGGTATGTGGTGTATAATGCATTGATAAACATATACCTGTAATAATCTGTATCATTAAAGATACCCCTGCTAAAGAACCAAACCCTCAAAAATAACTTAAATTAACCGGTGTTGGGTACTCTATTAAATGATTATTTAGTATAGATAAAATTGGGTTGTTGGTCAACAACCTCATTTACTCTCTAACTAGTAAACTTATATAGCTCCTCAATAGTACCTTAATAAAACCACTCGCTTTAACTATACCATCCCCAATACTTACTATTACACCTTCATACTTAATATTCGCACTTCTAATTATATTTTTATATTTTAGTATCATTTTTCAGTTGATTACACTCAATTGGATTCGAACCAATATATCTTATTAATATATATGTAAATAAGCTATTTTACCGACTAAATAAGCATACTTTGTTTAAAAGTAGATTTAAAAAAATTAAATTCAGTTATTTTTTTTATTACATATTCTATAGCAAACATATATACATAAAAGAATAAACTAAACTTTTAATTATATGTTATTTAATCTAACTAAAAAAAAATCTAATTAGCAAATCAGCTATATAGAATATTGTACCAGCTACTACGAGACCGCATGCAACTGGGTGATTCTTTATTGTAAATGGTACTTCTTCTAACGCATCCTCATCAGTACCATCCAGGTTTACAATCTTTATATGAATGTCAGATTGTAAACCTGACTCGACTAATTCCGTAATAATATAGTCTTTATTTATTACTATTGTAGTATTATTTACCAATTCAATAGTTAATTCAAATAAAGTTTTCCCCTGTTTTGCTTGGCTCTCATTGATACAAGAAATTACATTGTTATGCTTAACAAACTCAACAATATAAACATTATAGTCTATGGATACTGGTAAGTATTCAATAGTCATAGATAAAATACTATGATATAAACTTGAATTTTGCCTACCCACGATAAAAAAAGTTAAAACAATAACCATCGATGTTAAAACCACGTATTTTAAGTATTTTAGATTTAACATCCTCCTCTATACAAAAAATAACCCATAACTCAAAAACCAAATAAACCTGCTGGTACATTTCTTAAACCACTCGCTTTAACTATACCATCCCCAATACTTAATATTACACCCTCATCTTTAATATTAGCACTTCTAATTATATTTTTATATTTTAGTATCATTTTTCAGTTGATTACACTCAATTGGATTCGAACCAATATATCTTATTAATATATATGTAGTAAATAAGCTATTTTACCGACTAAATAAGCATACTTTGTTTAAAAGTTAGATTTAAAAAATTAAATTCAGTTATTTTTTTTATTACATATTCTATAGCAAACATATATACATAAAAGAATAAACTAAACTTTTAATTATATGTTATTTAATCTAACTAAAAAATAATGTAATTTCTTGGGTCTTCTTCTCACGAATTCTGATCAATCACATCTATGTAATCAATCTTTATATCAATGTCAGATTGTAAACCTGACTCAATTAATTCCGTAATAATATAGTCTTTATTTATTACTACTATATTATTACTTGGTAATTGTACTGTTAATTCAAACAAAGTTTTTCCAAGTTTACCTTGGTTCTCATTGATATATGAAATCATATTGTTATGTTTTAAAAAGTCTATAATATAAATATTATAGTCTATGGATACTGGTAAGTATTCAATAGTCATAGATAAAATACTATGATATAAACTTGCAATTTGCTTATCCACGATAAAAAAAGTTAAAACAATAACCATTGATGTTAAAACCACGTATTTTAAGTATTTTAGATTTAACATCCTCCTCTATACAAAAAATAACCCATAACTCAAAAACCAAATAAACCTGCTGGTACATTTCTTAAACCACTCGCTTTAACTATACCATCCCCAATACTTAATATTACACCCTCATCTTTAATATTAGCA
>Ga0208675_1000358_pt1 | contig 8040 bp, 6 predicted proteins | sample ColrivemetaGS579_FD_187616 | JGI IMG/M metagenome (GOLD analysis project Ga0208675, IMG submission 187616) | Estuarine microbial communities from the Columbia River estuary - High salinity metaG S.579 (SPAdes) (version 2) | ecosystem: Environmental > Aquatic > Marine > Intertidal zone > Estuary ... | reverse complement strand
CCAAGTATTATTATTATTAATTGAAGGGATTTGCCCGGTATTCCTCCAGCGTTCTTGCAAATTTTTAAAAGTTTTATATGAAGAATTAATATCACCTTCGACATTAATAAGTCCTTTAATTTCATCTATGATTTGAAGCCTAATTTCAAGGTTTTGGTTTAGTTGTTTAGTTTTATTTTCTTGATAGGATTTCTGCCTTTCCCTAAAGACTTTTGATAAATCATTAAACTTCTTTTTAAGTGGACTTTTAAAATTAAAATCAATTATATTGCCTCCTTCAGCTAAAAATTTTTCTTTTTTTTCTGCAATTAAGATTGCAAATGAAGTGCTAAAACTATTTTTAATTAGATTAATATTGTTTCGTACATTCTGAGAATTTTCTTCTTCTAAAAGACACTCAAAATTAATTACAAGTTGTTCTAAAGATAAAGATTCAAAATCATCTTCAGCTTTGATTTTAGTTTCACTTTCACTTTCAATAACTATTTGATGGTTATTTTTTTGAAAACTCTCAATTGTTGAGCTGTCTTTGTCTTTTTCTGAAGTGGACTCTTCAAATGTTTTACTAAAATTAACATCCTTAATAGAAGAATTTGTATCTTCTTTAATATTAATTTTTTTAGGACCGACTTTTGGGTTATCTCCGTCTGCTTCCTGCAGGGTAACTTGCTCTGACATATCTTTCAATGTTTAATTAAATACTTTACATAAATATAACATTATCCATTTAAACTACAAATTATCTAATTATATTAAATCTAGTTTTCGTTTAAGAATTCCATATTTCCCATGATTTTTCTGCTTGATTTATTAACATTTCTAAGCCATTAATCGTTTTAGCTCCTCTTAATTTTCCATTTTTGAGAAATTTAGTTTGAGCCGGGTTGTATATTAGATCAAATAGTAAATGATATTTGTCGAGTTGATCGTATGAGATTTCAGGACACTTTTCTAGTTTAGGAAATGTTCCTAATGGAGTACAGTTGATAATTAGTTTATTGGCTTCAATTTCAGTTGATGTTAGTGTATTATATGTGTGTTTGATTTCTGGGGATTTAGTCCTTGATACATATTCAAATTTTATTCCTAATTCTCTTAATGCAAAAGCTACTGCTTTTGAAGCCCCTCCTGTTCCTAAAATTAGAGCTGTTTTATGATGTGGTTTTAAATACTTAACTAGACTTTCTTTAAAACCGTAATGATCTGTATTATAGCCAATTAATTTATTATTTTTAATTTTAATGGTATTTATGGCTCCAATTCTTTTGGCCTCTTCGTCAATGTAATCTAAGTAGGGAAGGATGACTTCTTTATATGGAATAGTTACGTTGAAGCCTGAGAAAACTTTGCAATTTTTTTTTAGTTCAATAAATGAATCAATAGTTTCAAGATCGAAGTTTTTGTAAGAACAATCTAATTTGTTGGTCTCAAATTTTTCCCTAAAATAACTTCTAGAAAAAGAGTAGTCGATATTTTTTCCAATCAGTCCAAAAATCTTCATATGTTATTTTTTCTCTTTTTTCCATACCATTCTAAACCAGCTACGATACTAATCCCAAAAATAATAAAAAGGATGAGTGAAAAAGTATGAATATTAATTTCTGGCAAATAGCGTTGATAGTTTTCTATAATAAGTGCTCCGTTAGCATCAACAAGCATCTCTCCTAAATCATCTTTTTTAAAAATAGTTTTTTTCCACGGCCAAACTACTCCTAGTGAGCCTGTAATAAACCCCATAATTAGAGCCAAAGTTATATTTTTATAGCGTTTAAGTACATATGTCAGTACATGAGATAGGCTAATGAGTCCAATGACGGAACCCATGGTAAATACCATTAAGACTTTTAATAATCTCATGTGTTCAGTGTCTAAAGTAAAACTAAAGTCACCAGTAAACATATAGACAAACGTATCAAAAAGCGTGTTTACAGAATCTACAAGCAACATTACGTAGTTACCTAGTAATATCAGTATAAATGAACCAGAAAAGCCTGGTAATGCCATTCCTGTAACACTAACTATACCACAAAAGAAAACAAACCAAAGATTATCGTTTTGTGTAGCAGGATCTAAAATACTAATCCCAATGCCTATTGTTATACCTATTAAAGCGGTGATGGCGGTTTTAAAATTCCAGCACTGATAATTATTATAAATATAAATAATAGACCCCATGATCATTCCAAAAAATACACTCCACACAAAGAGCTCATAGCGAATTATTAAGTAATCTAGTAGTTTAGAGATGCTGAAGTAGCTGATTATCATTCCTAGAAAAAGAAGTGATAGAAAGCGTCCATTTACATAAACATAAAAACTCTTGAAGCGTCCTTGGAAAAACAAGTTTATAGATTTTGAGTTAAACCTTTGTAAGGAATATATAAACGTTTCATAAAAGCCCATTACAAACGCCACTATTCCACCAGAAACACCAGGAACCTTGTTCGCAGCTCCCATAATGATCCCTTTTAGGATCAATGAAAATGAGTTAGATTTTTGGTACTTATTTATCAACTGTTTTTTTATTGTTGCCTATTTTTTCTAAAAATAGAATGATGAAAAAACCTAATAACATTAAGCAAATTGCCTGTATAAATTGTGGGTCTCCGTCATAACTAAAAGGAGATATGCTTTTTTCATTTACAGGTACTTTAAAACCTTCAGAGTTTATCCTGTAGGTTAGCGTAACTTTCCATGGCCATATCTTATTTAGGGATCCAATCATAAACCCCGTGAGAACTGCTAAAGTTAATTGGCGGTAGAACTTAAACAACCATTTTAAAAGTTTTGAAAAGGAGAGAAGTCCTACAATAGTTCCTGCACCTATGACTAATATAGTTTTGATGTCTCTATTTGATATTGCTTCTAGAACTGGTCCGTATGCGCCTATAATTACTAAAATAAAAGCTCCTGAAATGCCAGGTAATATCATTGCGCAAATCGCTAATGCTCCAGCAAAAAATAGAAATAAATTGGAGTCTGATGTTTCAATAGGATTCAGAATAGTTATAAAGTAGGCAAAACTACCTCCAATAGCAATAGCTAAATACACTTTAAGTCCTAGAAGACCCCATAAAGTAGTTTTAATTTGTTTGCTTATATATACTATACTTGCAGAAACCAAACCAAAAAAAAATGCCCATAAGAGTATAGGTTGGTGTTCTAGTAACCACTCAACAGCTTTAGCGAGCGAGAAAACACTAATTAATACTCCAGACATAAGCGCAAGCAAAAAGGGGCCATTCAATTTTTTCCAAGTGTATTTAACTCCTTTAGATTTCAATTCATTAAAAATTGAACTATTGATATTATTTAAGGACTCAATAAGTTCTTCATAGATACCAGAAATAAAAGCGATTGTTCCACCAGAAACTCCGGGAACTACATCCGCAGCACCCATAGCCATCCCTTTCAATGAAATAACAAGATAATCAATTATAGATCTTTTCATGACTGAAGTGATAAGCGTGTTATAAAGTAATTTTATACTATTTATACTGTAGGATGACGCTAAAGTAAATATATGAAATTTTACTTTTAAGTATTTTTAAAATTTTCAATTAATTGAAGGACGGCTTTACGATTATAAACGTCCGGAAACAATTCCTCCAAAATAAAAACGTGCTCTGAATTAATGTGTAAAGCAGTAAGTAAATGGGCATAACCAGTTTCCGAATCATTTAGTTTAAGACAAATTCCAGAAAGTCGAAATTCCAGCTCTTCGCTATTAGGGTAATATTCTAATGCTTGAGTAAAATTAAAACTTGCTGCTTCATATTCTCCTAGCTTAATTAGAATATCCCCTCTTGAAAGCCATATGTTAAGTTCTACATCACCTAGCTCTAACGTTTTTTTATAGCCTCGTTCTGCTTCTTCTAACTTATTTAGTCGTTCGTTAATATTTGAATATAATATCCAATAAGATGAGTTTTCGGAGTCAATTTCAATCGCTTTGTTTATGTAATACAAAGCTTTCAAATATTCTTTTTTAGAATTAAAAAACTTAGTGATCCTCATCCATCCTTTGTCTAAAGCAGGATCTTCTTCAACTGCTTTGAGGTAATATTGAAGTGCCAATTCTAGTTTTTCAAGTTTCTCATAGCAATATCCTATTTTTATTAAAGCAAAAGGATTTGTATTCTCTATGGCTAATGTAATTTCATAATTTTCTATGGCTTCTTCAAAACGATTTAAATTCTCCAATACTTTAGCTTTCTCTAGGTATGCACCAACAAAAGTTTCATCAGAAATAATTGCGAAATCAAAGGCAGTTACAGCTTTTAATAGCTCTTTTGTAGTATTATATTGTTTCCCTAATTGATGCCATGCGACTTCACAGTATGGGTTTTTTTCCAGGTAATTTGTTAGATAAACAATTGCACCATCACTATCGTCTAAAAAGTCAAAACAATAAATAATATTATAAAGTGCTGAATAGTTTTCTAAATCTAATTCTATACATTTCATGAAATTAAGCTTGGCTTCTTGAAATTTGTCTAAAAATAAATACTCCATCCCAATTAACGAATATAGGTCTGAACAATCATCTGAAATTTCAACAGCACTTTTGAAAATCTCTATCGCTTTTTGATGCTGATCTTTTTTTGAATAGATATTCGCTTTTTGGATGTATAGTTCTTCATTGTTAGGCTCAATTTCAAACAGGGGAGATAACAGCCTATCAGCTTCATTTAGTTTATTTTCGAAGATCAATATTTCAACCTGAAACAACTTAAGATTTAAAGAAGATGGGTGCTGACTTAGTCCGAGCTTAATAGCTTTTTTAGCAAGAGAAACTTTACCGTTTTCTAGGTAGTGATGGATAATATTTTCAAACTCATTGGAATCAAAAAAACATACATTGTTTGTTTTTAACATGGATTCAAACTTTGAAACTGTAACATGTTGATTTTCTTCTGATTGGTCGAACTCCATAAACATTTTTTATTATTATTAAAAATAAAAGTATAATGTTACCAAATGCTTACATGGTTTTAATGTTTTCAACAAAATAATTAACATTAATATTCTAAATTGAATTCAAAACTTTTGTAATAATATCACATCCAAATAATAATTCTTTTTTTGTTATTGTTAACGGAGGGGAAATACGAATTGCTTTTGGTTCAAATAGAAGCCAAAATAAGATTAAACCATTTTCCTTAGATTGAAGTACTATTTTATTAGCTATTTCTGCTGACTCAACTATTAAGGCTAACATTAACCCTTTTCCTCTAATTTCTTTGATTATTGGATGTTGAAGTTCTTTTCTAATTAAATTTTCTTTAAAAAGGGCGTCTTTCATTAAGGTACTACATGTAATTTCTTTAAGCGTTGCTAAAGCAGCGGCTGCTATTACTGGGTGTCCACCAAAGGTAGTAATATGACCTAGTTTAGGATTGACAGATAAGCTGTTCATCATTTCTTTTGAAGCTGTAAATGCACCAATTGGCATACCACCTCCAAGCCCTTTTCCAGTTACAACTACATCTGGGATACAGTTATAATTTTCAAAACCAAACAGTTTTCCGGTTCTTCCAATTCCAGGTTGAATTTCGTCAAGTATTAGTAAAGCACCAACTTCATTACACTTTTTTTGAACTTTGGTCAAATAGCCGTTTATTGGCTGGATAAAACCAGCACCTCCTTGAATGGTTTCTAATATTACAGCGGCTGTTTTTTGGGTAATTTTTGATAAATCTTTTTGGTTATTAAATTCGATAAACCGTACATCGGGTATTAGTGGTCTAAAGGGTTGTTTTCTTTCTTCATATCCCATAATACTCAAGGCTCCCATAGTATTTCCGTGATAAGCTTTATTTGCTGCTATTATCTCTGAGCGACCTGTGTAACGTCGTGCAAGTTTCATGGCTCCATCAACCGCTTCTGTTCCTGAATTTGTTAAATATGTTTTTTCAAGTTTTTTCGGCAGATGATCAGAAAGTAATTTTGAAAGATTAACAGCTGGTGACTGAATACATTCACCATATACCATGACATGCATGTATGAATCTAGTTGTTTTTTAATAGCGTTCACAACTTTTGGATGTCGATGTCCTAAACTACATGCAGAAACTCCGGCAACAAAATCTAAATAGCATTTTTTATTTTTATCATATATATAAGAACCTTCAGCATGAGATATTTCTATACCTAAGGGATGAGGAGTGGTTTGTGCTTGATATTTTAAAAAATCGTTACTTATCACAATTTTTAATTATTATTTTTAAATAAACTCTTCGGAATTTTTCTAGCTGATTTATTGTTATTTTTACTATATTTTTTATTCTTTTTAGTTGAAGTTTTTGGTTGGGCTTTCTCAACTCGGTCTAACAGATTTGAGTCAAAAAATTCAACTGGGGGTATATAGGCGTCTAATCCTTTAATAACTTTCAAGACTAGAGGAGGGTCATCTTTAAATAAGTCAAGTTTACTTATTGGTCGTTCTGATTCCCGCCAATTAAATCCACGAATAATTTTTTCATTTTCAGGAAAGTCTAGTTCTGGATAAGTTTTACCTCCAATTTGATTAGTTTTTTTCATTTCATCAATGGCATTATTTGATAACCAAATTTTAATTGCTCCAGATTTTGATTTGTCTATCCCTACTAGTTCGTTATACTCATTTCTTAGGTAGTATAGAGTTTCTGCATTTTTAATAATATCAATAGTGGATAGACTATTGTCTTTAAATAGTCCAAATAGTTTTTTACCTGAAATTTGGTTGTAGCCATCTCCTAATGAGTCTTTATTTATTACAAATGCATTATTAAAAACTTTTAAAGAATCTAAATTTTCAGTTTTTACATTAGAAATTAAATGGATAGAATCCCCTGTGATTTGATTTTGAATATTCCACAACACAGGTTTTTGTTTCTTCACAAAAACATCTTTAGTTTTACTTTTGTCAATATTAATTAGTTGAGTTAATCCAACATGTTGATTGATGTGAATAGAATCTGCTATTCCACTTAAATCCGACTTATATATTTTTGCATTGTAGTAGGCACGTATTGTTCTTTTTTTTGGTTTTCCAGTTACCATTAATGTGTCACTGTGAATGAATATTGAGTCATTTTCCTGAAGTGTAATTGCTAAAGCACGTTGTGTAATATACAATGAATCTTTGTCCCTAAATACTTCGCCAAAATGCCCTTTAACTATGGTGTTGTTTAGTGTATCAGTTATTGTTATGTTATTAGTGGCTGAAGCGTAACTTTTATTTCTATCAAAGTATATACTATCTCCTTCAACAATTCGTTCATCATAATTTATTTTTGATTTCTTTACAAAATATCCTGTGTCTTCACTAGTATTATAAAAACCTCTTTCGCAGTATATGACACTAGTTTCACTTGTTATTGTTGTAGGTCCATATAAAAATGCATAGCCAGAAAGACTATAAAAATCAAGTTGATTTGATTTGATTATATATTTTGGATTAACTAATATAACATTGTTAACAAACTGATATTTCTTAGTTTTCATGAAGTATCGACCAATTACACTTGTTATAGTTCCAGAAGTATCTTTAACCACTTTTCCGTTATTTTCAAAGAAAGCTTCTTGTTTAATTCGATCAAAGTAAAGTGTATCAGTAGTTATAACCGAACTAGGGTCTTTTAAAATGACGCTTCCGCTTGCAAATGCTAGTTTAGTTTTACCACTGTACTCTACGTATTTTGAGGCCATATTAATTGTATCTCCTTGATTAATTCTGACTTTCCCGTAAGCTTCTATGAAGTCTTGTTTAGCATCATAAATGGCTTCGTCACACCACATTTCAATACCTTCGTGTTTAATGTGTACTTGTTTTGAATTATCTCTAGTTAGTATAGTGGCATCAGGTCTGGATTCATCAAAAGTCATAAATGGAGCGAACTTTATTTCAATCTTTCTTCGTTCTTGAGCATTCAGACTTGTTACTGTCATAATTATCAAGAATGTAAAAAAATTAAAACTATTATAATTCATTTTGTTTTTGATTAAATATAGCTAATATTGAGATTTTCAGTTATGATTTAAGATTATTTTATGAAC
>Ga0208675_1000356_pt1 | contig 8108 bp, 9 predicted proteins | sample ColrivemetaGS579_FD_187616 | JGI IMG/M metagenome (GOLD analysis project Ga0208675, IMG submission 187616) | Estuarine microbial communities from the Columbia River estuary - High salinity metaG S.579 (SPAdes) (version 2) | ecosystem: Environmental > Aquatic > Marine > Intertidal zone > Estuary ... | reverse complement strand
AATATAGCTTACTCGCTTTAGTTCCTGATGGTATTAACGCTACACCTGCATTATCGTATATGCTCATTAGTTTAAGATTAAAGTTTCTATATTTTCCATAATACTTTGGCTACCCTCAGCAGTTCCACTATCTGATAACACTCTGTTTGAATAATCCATAGCAATACCAATTATCTTATATTGGTTATCTTGTTTGTTTTCTACAACATCTAAATCAACTGCTTGACTTATACTAATATAACCTACTTTAGTTGAATCTGTTGTATTGTAGCTTATTTTAGCTGTGTTAGCTGATACACTACTATTGTTAGTAACTCGTGAATCACTATAATAAAGGTTTGAACCCCCCTCAGTTATATTTGCAGTGCTTAATGATACTGCACCTGTTTGTCCGTTTACGCTATCTACTGTGTTTACCTCAGCACCTGCTTCAATACCTGCTAACTTAGTAGATGAAGCACTATCAAAACTTATTTTAGCGTTGTTAGTTGTTATGTTATTAGCTTGTGTGGTCGTAATACCCACTTTAGCGTTGTTTGACGTGATATCACTCGCTTGTTGAGTGGTTATACCCACTTTGGCATTATTGGTAACTATGTCCGATGCTTGTTGTGTTGTTATGCCAACCTTTGCGGTATTAGTTACTATTGCATTAGATTGTTCGGTTGTTATTCCGACTTTAGCTGTATTTGCTGTAATCGCATCAGCTTGGGTAGTTGTGATACCTACCTTTGAATTGTTAGTAGTAATATCAGATGCCTGCTGTGTGGTAATGCCAACCTTAGCATTGTTTGTGGTAATATCAGCAGCTTGTTGTGTAGTGATGCCTACCTTAGCTGTGTTTGCAGTTACATTAGTATTAGCTGAAACCCTTGCTTCTGTGTAATATAAGTTAGATGAACCCTCTGCAATATCGTCTGAATCTAAAACAACCACACCTGTATCTCCATTGACTGATGTAACCGCATCGGTAGGGTGTGTAAGACTTTCCCAACCCTCATTTTTTCTTACATAAGAATCGCCATCGTTAGGTGCTTCAGGAAAACTAACCTTTGATGTGTTGGTAGTTATGGCAGTAGCTTGACCTGTGGTTATTCCTACCTTTGCGTTATTGGTGGTTATGTCTGTCGCTTGTTGCGATGTTATACCTGTCTTAGCGGTATTTGCAACGATAGCATCAGACTGTTGAGTTGTTATACCTACTTTTGATGTGTTGGCGTTAATAGCACTAGCCTGTTGGTCAGTTATTCCTGTCTTAGAGGTATTGGCTGCAACCGCACTATTTGAGGCAACACGAGAATCCGTGTAGTATAAATTAGTGCCTTCATTAACATTACTTGAAGTAAGCGTTACAGAACCAGTCTGACCGTTTACGGAAGCTACATCATTTACTTGTGCGCCAGCTTCTATCCCTGATAACTTAGAAGAGCTCGTAGAATCAAAACTGACCTTTGAATTGTTAGTCGCCACATTAGACTCAATAGTATCTAAATCCACAGCCTGTGTGACGGTTATATTAACCACTTTCGCTGCGTCTGCCGAAGGATAAGTGTCCTTAGCTGTATTGAGAGCAATAGCACTCGTATTCGTGCTTATATCGCCTGTATTAGTGCTTATATTGGATGTATTCGTGCTTATATTAGCTGCGTTTGCATTTACACCAGTATCAACGTAGTCTTTTACTGCGCCAGAAGTAGGTATTGAACTGTCGTCATCATTGTTAGATATACCATCAGCCTCATCTACAAACTTAGTAATTGTAATATCTTCTCCAGTATCTTTGAGTGAGCCAAACTCAGTAGTGCCAGTCACCTTTACAGAGCCATCAGTATTGATAAACACACCTGTTTGATTACCATCGCCATCAGTAATCTCTACCTGACCTGTAATCTCAGCGTTATCAAGGGTTTTAAGTAACCCCTTGAAAGTGTCTTTTATCTTCTGATTATTTAGTGTAGCCAATTTTCTCTATTATTTTGTTCGGTTTAACTCTTCCTTCTAAATACTTCTTGAGCTTTATCACGTTGCCCTTCTTAGGCTTGTACTTACTTATAGATTCCATCCGTGAAATAAAGCATCTTTGTCTGGGTAAATATCTTCATTGCTATTAGTGTAATACTCTGGGAACTTAGAGTCAGCGTTAAAACTCATATAGTCTATAAAACGCTGAGTATAGTACTCCGCATAGTCACGCTCTCTGTTAATCAATAAGTCAACCTCCTCTTTGCTGGCGATAGAACTATTCTCAGAGTTATGCTTATATACACCCCCATTAGCGATTGTGTACGCTGCAAACGGAAGGTACTCAGCCATAGCGTAATGAATAAGCATAGGTTGAATGTAATCATTTATTAGAGCCAAGTAATCACCAGCTAAACTACCTGCGATAATATCCGCACTAATCTTGTCGTACAAGTCAGTACCCATATAATTTCTAACGTGAATCTCCTGAGCTATGTGTATGAACTGAATAAACTTATCAGTGTCCACCGAGCCATTTAAGGCAGTGTTCTTGACAAGGTCAGCTCTCTTTATAAATAGTGCAGTTGCCATATTATTCTTCTTCTTCTATTTTAGGTTCTTCGTCAACTTGGTCTTTCTTTACACCAGTTTCTTTTTCTATCTCACTTTCAGATATAGCGTTTGTTAGGTCAGTAAACTCAAGTGGCTGTAATGTCTTAAAGTATATATCTAGTTCGATACCATTGTACATAAGCAGATTCTCAAGCTCATCTAATATAGTTACTTGCATTGGGCGAATAACAGTATTGTCCATAAGCACAGAAGCCGTCTGAAGCTCTTCTGCGTTGTTTCCAAGACCAGTGGAGTCTTTGATACCAACAAGCATAGGAGATACGATTCTGTGAGATACCATTACCTTACGCATAGATTCATCAGACAAGAATTGATACTGCTGGTGAGCGTCAGATAATTGTACAGGCTCTATTGTAGCTGCAAGCTCCTTAGAGTCGTTAAACGCCAATATAAAGCGACCTGCGTTAGAACTACCGCTAAACTTCTCAACGATACTTCTCTCAATCATTTCTCTTTGCTCATCTGGTGGAACACCGTTATTGAAGTTGATAAGCATAGAAGGTGCGAGACCATTCTGAATGTTATTGATGTGATAGTTCGCTACTTCCTCTTCAAGCTCTGCATATTGTAATCCACCCTGATAATCTACTGGCGAATAGTATTTGTAACCAGCACGGTAGGGCTTGATGTAAAGAATCTCAAGTGGTGATTTAGATTGACCGAAAGCAGGAATTCTCTTTAGCTTATCTGATTGTCTGTACTCTCCCCAATTAGAGTGGTAAAAGTAAGCTTCTATTTCGCCTTTTGAGTTGCATTTCTCAGCTCTAAGCGTCTCTACAGGCATATGCTCAACCTGAGCAATTTTCTTCCTGTCTTTAGTGTAAATGACCTGTAAGGCAGCTTGACCCATCATTTTGTAATCGTAGCAAACTTTCTTCATACAGTCCTTAGAGAAGAGTTCTTTCATCTCGTCATACTGGCTTTGCTTTTCTTTTCCGTCAGTAGCATCAAGTCCTTTGCCGTAAATCATTTCTGCAATACCGTTGATTGCAGCGTTGTTTGTTGGCGAACCATTATACCTGTCAATCAGGAACTCGAAGTAGTTGTTGTCATCGCCATACGAAATCCAGTCTTGATTACTGTACTCCTTAATGTCAGGGCGTGAATACGACTCTAAGTTTACGATGTGTATCTTACCATCTTTTGCTTGAGGCATAGTTCTTCTATTTGTGTTTCTTTTAGACTTACTCATACTGTTATATATTCATTGTCGTAGCTTTGTTCAGCTATGTATTCATTTTTATGTACGTCAAACTTATCAAAGTCCGTTTGGTCTGTACAAAACAACATACCTTTGTACAACTCCCCTCCATTATCAATTAACTTAATTCCATAGTATTCGTTTTCCCTAAAGCTGAATTGACCTGATACTGTGGAGAATATATCTCCATAATTAAATACAACTTGAGGTTCTGAATTCCAGTTTTGGTCAACATCATTAAACAACAAATCCGTTGTTTGCCATACATAAGAAGAGCTGTAATTTATCTCTCTCCTCGATGATTTATCGTAAATACGAACCGTCACGTCTCCATCGTTCTGTCTTCTGGGTACAAAGCGAATTGTTTGTGAGTCAGTAGATGTTGTTACAACGTGCATTATAGTATTACAAATTCGTTATCATAACTTGTCTCAGAAGTGTAATCACCCTCCTGAACAAAGAACTTCTCTCCATCAGTCTGGTCTGTACAAAAGATAAGACCTCTGTATATTATTTGACTACCGTCTTTTACCTCAAAAGAATAAGACCTATTCTCTATAAGAGAGAACGAGCCACTTAGTATCATAAAAGGGTCGGATGATGTCTTAGAAACAGATACAGTCGATGTAGTGAACTGTGTTTTATCTGTAAGCTCAAGAGTAACAGAACTCGCATCTTGTCGAGGTACTATCTTTAGTTGTTGAGCTGCAATAGATGTAGTTAATAAGTGCATATTAAAATAATAAAAACAGCACTTTTTGTTTTTGGCGTATAAAAAAAGGGGATGTAAAACACCCCCTATTAAATCTATAACCCTATTGAATTTATAAAGGGTCTCTTTGAGTAGATTCTGTAGCAGTAGCACCTGACATACCTGCGAATGGGTTAGCATCAGTTCCGCCATCAATAAAGTTTGGCATAAAAAGCTCATTAGCAGTTAATGTAAGTGTATATCCGTTCAAATCACCCATAGCAGTACCAGTAACAGCAGTACCACCAGTAACATCAGAACCGTTTTCAACACCAACCATTAAGAATTTATCATCGAATGTTTGTACAACAACGTGAGGGCGACCATAAGCCATCAACTTCAATTCTTTGTTATCCTCTTTAGTTAGTTTAAATAAGGTAATGTTTAACACTTGCTCGAAGAATGTAGTTCCATTCTCCATAGAAGAGTTAATGTTAGTTTCAAGGGAAGAGTTACCTTTGACATCGTAAGTGTGGTAAGTAAAAGTACCATCCATATTAGTAATTTCATCGTCTCCAGATGCTCCACTATTAATGGTAACATCTCCTAAGTCTCCGAAATCAACGAAATGAACTTTCTTAATACCACCTACGGCATCTTTACAAGGTCTTAATCTTCCGCCAGTTAAATCACAAGCCATATTATAAGTATTAAAAAGGGGGTGGGTTTAGCACCCCCATATTAGACGATTAATTATTAGGTGTAAAGAACGATGTCAGAACCGATACCATATTGGACACCAGCAGTGAATCGCATTACGATACGGACATTTTGACTTCCGTCAAGGTCTGCCATATCAATAACTTTAACTTCGTTGTGGTCAGATAATAGACCAGTACCGAAGTACAAGTTAGATGTCTCAGCAGCTACAGCATCGTTATCAGCAAGACCGTTAGCAACAAACAAAGAAATACCTTGAAAGTTCATATCAGTTTTACCGACATTGTATAAGTCTCTGTAACCTAAAGCAGCTTGTGCAGATACATAAGCCTTAGCGATGTTTGAAGAAACGTAGATTTTCAAATCTTCTTTTCCATAAACAGCAGAAGGAATTGCATCAACGATTTTCCCAAGTTCAGCGATTACGTTAGCAGAAGTAACAGTAGTACCTGTAACATCTACAACAGTTCCGTCAGCAGCTAACAAAGTAGATAGACCGTCAAACTCACCAGCAGTAGCGTCAGTACCCTGCCAGATGTTTTGCTCAGTTTGCTCTGCAACTTTAGCAGCAACGTGACCGATTAGGAAATCAGCGAATTTAGGAGGCAAGTTGTCATAGGCAGAATAACCCATTTGAACAGCTTCCCAATCAGAACGGAAATCCTTCTTACAAAGCTCAAGGTTTACTTGAAACTCTTCAGGTTGGAGAATACGCTCTGTCAAAGTCAAAGAACCAGCGTCAGTAAAATCACAAGAAGCGTTCCCAATAAGACCGCTTGTAGCAACTTTCTTTACAACTTCTTTGTACTTTACATTAGGCTTTACAGTAATACCGCCTTGTGCGATTGTATTACCGCTTAATAGAGCAGCAGAGATGTACTTTCCAGCAAACTCTCCTGCGTATGTAGTAGTAATTGATGGAGTTGGCATAATTTATTTATTATTTAGTTTATTTTGGACATTACTCGGTCAAGTGTTGAAAGAGGGCGATTTTGACCGAACTTAAAGCCCTCGTTTTTAGATTGTTTTTCGTCTGGATTGTGTGCAATAGGCTCAACTGCTGGTTCAGCAGATAACTTTTCAACCTGTGCGCTCAATTCAGCTTTTTCTTGCTCGTAAGATTCTTTATCCTTACCCATTTCACCTTTCATTGACTCAATCATATCTTTGAGTTCAGCGATTTTAGAATCGAATTCAGACTTGGAAACATATTTATCATCTTCTAATTCCTCTTCTTCTTCTTCAACTTCTTCTTCTTCCTCAGCTTCTTTTTCAGCTTCGTCTTCTTCAGCAAGTTTTTCTTCAGTAGATTCGTCAGATAGTTCTGTAACCTCTTCGGTTACTTCGTCTTCAGACAATGCAACTTCTTCCTTGACTTCAACTTCAGGAGCAACCTCTTCAGCAGATACTTCTACGTTCTCTACTTCTTCTTTTACTTCTTCTGCGTTAATCATAGAAAGTTTCTGCATAATGTCTTTTAATATAAGAGTTGCTTTACCTTCCATAATAAAATTTTAACTTTAAAGTATATAATAATAACTAGTAATAATTCCTCTGTTAGATTTTGCCCACACCTTGAGCTCTTAATGTTCCGTCACAGCATTTTCTTGAATAAGTCCTGCCGTTCTTACATAAGCACCCACGTTTTGAATTGCGTGGAGATGTAGTGCTTGGTGTTTCTTCTGTCTTTTTCATTTCTTATTGCTTTTAGGGTGCTTCTTAGGTAGTAAGTCGTAATCAGTTATATACTTGGCGTTTTGTGGTCTTCCGTTCTTTAGCAGGTAGATATAAGCATTAACTCTCGCTTTTGCCCACTGCTCGGCAGACTTTACCATTGGACTGTGTGAAGTTTGAAATGCACCTACTCCACGTTGATATACAGATTTCAGTTGACCTACAGTTGTTCCGTAACCGAGTTTAGATTTATACTTCTCATTAAAGTCACTTGCTTTCTTTTGCAGAGACTTTAGCACTCTGGCTGGAACAGATACTCCCCTTCCCTTCCCAGCAGCTCCCTTTGGATTGCTATCGCTACCTCGTCTTGGAGCAGGGTTTTTAGTATCGGAATTTGGAGCTTTCGGGCTTCTAATAATTCTTCCTTTGTCATCGTATTTAGCTAATTTATGTTCCTTGCAAGGCATATACCAAGTATCGCCATCTACATCGTGAGTGTGATATCCTTCGCAACCTATGTCCTTTGCAATCTTTAATGCTTCCTCTTTTGTATCGTAGGCGAGTCTTCCGTCAATCTCTTTAGAAGATAAGTCTAGCTTAGATTCCTGAGAGTTTATCTCGTCAAGTTTACCTTCTGCCCAACGAATACCTTCTTCTCCTCCCCAAGCATCCCAAAGAAGACCACCACAACCTTTGTTGTACGGTTCATTCTTCTTTTTCTCAAATCTGTTGTAAGATGCCATCTCAGATATCAAACAACGAGACAGTGGCTTACCTTCAGCTAATAGTTTAGCAAATTGCCACGCTTGAGGTGTTCCGCATCTTGGTTTATTACTATCATAGTATGCAAGAGCTTGTTTAGCGTTCTTTCTGGCTGCGCTAGGGTAGTCCTTATACGACTTATCATACAATCCTAACTCAAGCTCCTCAGTCAGCTCGTGACAGTCGCAATTAAGCTCTAATTCGCCTAATTCACGCAGTTTAGACCTGCTCCATCCTAATGCTGCCTTTCCACCCCATAGAAGGTATGAAATTGTGCCACAAGCCTTAGAATCGCTTGGGTCATAGTATTCGGCAGCTCTTGACAAGTAAGAATACATCCTCTTTATCGTGGACACACTGAGTTTTTCACCCCTACTGAGCTGCTGTGCTCTTATTTTTCCCACAGAGGTGGCACACTTATTGTTTACCTTCTTATTTAGCTCAATACCACGCTTTGCGTTGTTT
>Ga0208675_1000331_pt1 | contig 8416 bp, 7 predicted proteins | sample ColrivemetaGS579_FD_187616 | JGI IMG/M metagenome (GOLD analysis project Ga0208675, IMG submission 187616) | Estuarine microbial communities from the Columbia River estuary - High salinity metaG S.579 (SPAdes) (version 2) | ecosystem: Environmental > Aquatic > Marine > Intertidal zone > Estuary ... | reverse complement strand
AAAGCTCTAATAAGAAAAGCTTCAGGTGCTTGTGTTACTGCTGTACTAAACAAAGCAAAAGTACTGTTACTTCTACGCTGTCCTGTTAAGTCCCTAAAACTATTAGGGTATATTGCTATCGTTGGTTTTACTTTAGCTGGTGGTAAATTTCTTAACTCTTCTGATTGTAAATCTAATGTAGAACTTGACTGGATTCTTTTAGTTAAAACTAAGTCTCCACTCTCCTGTACTACTGCACAACTAGAAAGTAAAGTTACCAACAGGCAAAGATATAGTCGTTGAATTGCCATCACTGTCCGTTATAGTTAAAGTTATTATTCCGTCTTCTACCTTATAGACTATTGTATTGCCTTCTAAAGTTAGTGTGCCAAAGTCAGAAGGAGTCTCACCAAACAAGTTCTCTACTAACTGTCTTGACAACTGTGAGTATATACGTGATTCCAAGTTCCTTATGAACCTTGCAAGTGTTGTATTCTCTTTGTCTCTTTCTATTTGGTCTTGTAAAGCTTTTATCTCTGCTTTGAGAGCTGCCTTACGATTGAACTCTTGGTTCTGAATTGTAAGATAATGTGAGCTAGTGTTGATACCACTAAAGCTAGGACTCTTAAACTTATGTACCATTTCGTCTGCAATGCTTCCTACAGACCAAAACATAATAAGTATAGTCCAAAAAAACATACAGAACTTACAGTTCCTTATAGTTTTATTGCTTTTAAATGTTGGTTTTAGTTTCATAATCTTTAAAATATTTGTGAGTTTATCCAAAAAGCACCTAGCATAAAGCCAAACACTACTACTTGTACAATAGAGGCTATAGTAATCTGTCTCATAGGGTGTACATCTACAATCTTTTCTATCCAAGACTCACTTGGAGAAAGATTAACTATCTGTAGTATTTTTTTATTAGTCTTTTCTTTGGTCTTTTTTTCCATCTGCTCTTGCTATCCTATCTATATCGGGTTTTAAACCCATTGCTGCCCGACACATGGCATCTATTCTAATCATGTCGTTATCCATCTGTCTTATTCTATCTATTAATGCAACTATCATACCATGTTGCGTATCTAACTTCTTATGTATGTCTGCTATCAAAGATTTAAAAAGTACCCATACAAGATATCCTAACCCTGCTGCACCTGCTGCCGGAATACCTATAGTTTCTATTGCTTGTATCCAATCGTTCATATTACTTCTTAACTAAACTACCACCAAAGTACATACCTATAATAGCTGATACTAAGTTGGTGTCTAATTGTGTAATTACAAGACCTTGAAATGTAATCCATTCAAAAACATCTCTACCTTCTTTAAAAAACCAAAATCCCGGTTGAAAGTTTGTATATCCTACAGTAACATCTACAGCAGGATAATAAACAGCAACAAGTTTAGGTAAAACAACAATAGCAAACACTGATGTTAATGCTATAATTCTTCTTGTCCACTGGAATCCTTTATCTTTAACATCTCTTGCAGCTTTACGAGCTTTCATTTCAAACTCACCACGTGTTATAAGAAGTTTTTGTTGGTCTTGTTTAGCCTTACGACTCTCTGCCCAAACACTCATAACTCCACCGAGTACAGTAGAGCCTAACATAGTTATTATCTCAAACGGAAAACCCATTAATCAAAAGTACCACTTTCTATGTTACGTTTATAAACAGAACCAACTGTGGTTACGTAGTCTTGGTCAGTAGCATATCCAGCATTTTTAAGTTCTTGTAAATACTCCATGTCTGACTCAGCGTTTAAAGCTTTATCATAATTTCCTGTGTTTAAAAAGTTTATATAACCTTTTATATTAGCATCAACAGTATCATATGTTCTAAAATTAGCTACTTCGTCTACTTGTCCTTGACCATAGTCTTCTTTAGTGGGCATCATTACGCCTTCAAACTTTTCACCTTTTCTTACTTTAACTCCAAAAGTATTGTTAGCTTTTCGTGACAACGCACTCATTCCATATTCGCTTTCTGCTCCTGCTTGTGCTGCTGCCATCTTTGGGAAAGGATGACCACTTTCTTTTAACTTTAAATACATATCTTTTACAAACTTATCAGGCTCTTTATTTACTTCTTTATTATGAGTATGTTCTCCTGTTTCTTCATCGTATTGTTTTTCATTTTGAGTTCTATACTTTGTTAAATAAGAATTTATAGTATCAGTCATACCACCATCTTTAAACCCTAGTCTTTCCATTTGTTCTTTAGGCTTTAAAACTTCATTAGCTACGCCTATAATTTTTTGTAAGTCAGTTAAACCTTTTGAAGTTTCTTTATAACTTTCTTGAAGAATAGGATTTTTTCTATCTTTAGGGTCTTCTTGAACATTTGGAACTATTCCTCCTGTTTTATAGTTTTCTCTTAAGTCTTCAAAAACTTCAGTTCCTGTTTGTTTATAATTATCAGAGTCAAATATAATAGGTATATTACTTAAAGACAAGTCAATAACATTAAGGTCTTGTTTTAATTCTTTGTATTGTTTTAGACTAGAAGAGTTTTCCATTAACATTCTATCCATGTCTTTTGTTATTCCAAGAGGTTTAAAACTGTCTCCTAATGTTAAATATATTCTATCTGATTCATTAAAACCTGAATCTTGTAATAAAGCATTAACATCTAAATTAAAAGTATTTCCAGACTTTATTAGTTTATGCGTTTTAGCATATGATTTAGCATACTGTTGATTTTCTTTTAAATAATTATTAATAAATTTAGTGTTGTCTAAATCTTTATCAATAGCGTTATATACTCTTCTTCTTCTGAATCCTTTTTCTTTACTAAGTTTACTAGCTTTAAAAGAAAAAACATTTTCTACATATTCTTTATTTAAAGGTTGAGTTCCCCATCCTGTTAAAAACTTCATAGCTTGGTCAACAGGATAAATATCTTGGTCAAATTCTGTTTGTTCTTTACCTAATGTTTTAGCCCAGTCTATTCCTCTATCTATACTTCCCGGTAAAACAGTTTGAAATATATTAGCCATTAAAATATTAAGATTATCTTTATTTAAAGCATTTTCAATTTGAGTTCCGGAGTTATCATACTGTTCACTTTTATTAAAAGGATTTCTCATTAATCTTTTATCGTTAGTTATACCGTCTGAAAAAATATAATTACTTAATTGTTCTTGTATTAAAGATTCACCTATAAAAGGAGCAACCATTTCACTAGTTAAAGTTGTAAACATATCTTTGTAAAGCTCTTCATCATTTACATTATTAGAATTTAAAATTCTACGAGAAAGAACCTGTAGTGGTTTTTTAGGAAAATCATAAGCATCCCATGTACTAATATTTGCTACAGTAGGTGTTCCGTCTTCTTTAACTGTAACAAATAAATTAGCATTTTGCATATAATCAGGTAACATGTCTCTTGCTGCGTCTACAACATCTGTAGTTACACCATACACTGCTTTGCTTCCTTCTTCAACTGCTTTAGCTCCTACTCCTCCCATTACGGTAAAAGCAGCTAAACGATTAGTTCCTCTTTTTAAAATTATATCACCAGCTTCAGTTGCTCCTTCAGCTTTTAAAGCTTTTCCTGTTGTAATTTCTTTATGAGCCCTTCGTAGTGTTCCTTGAGAAATCCTAATTGACTCAGACATAAAAGAAAAGAATTTACCTACAAAAGGAACTCTTCTTAAATCTTTTAAAATTTCAGGAACTAAATCATAGTTAGGTAAAGTATCTCTAGTCATAGTAGCTGCTTCATCTTTAATAGCTTCTAGATTTTTAAAACGATAAGTATCAAATTTTACATCGTTAGGAAGTGCTTTATTAAAATCATTTAACCAAACTTGTTCTGACTCATACATATTAACTTTATAAAAATCATCTGTTCCTATGTAAAAATTCTGAGCTTTTTTAGCTACGTATTTTAAACCTAATTTACCAAAAGCCCAATCAACTTTACCTACTAAAAATCCTTTCTTAACTTTACTAATATCTTTAGCTAACCCTTCTATATCACGAGCTACTACTCCTTTACTTAAAAGACCTCTTCCTGAAAGTTCTTCATGATAAGCCTGTGCATCTTTATCTCTTCTAGTTTTAGCTCTTAAAGTTTTTACAATCCTTAAACTTTTAGCAGGGTTTAAAGTATTAACTCCATTAGCTAGTGACATATGATTACCACCAATAAAGTTTTTAAAATGTGTAGCGTGTGAGTATACAGTTTTAGCAGCTTGTGATAATCCTTTTAGTAGTAATGTGTTTCTATATGCCCAGCCAACACCTCCTCTAATACTAAGCTCGTTTGTTTCTAAAGTTTGTTGTCCAAACTTTTGATAACTAGAAAAATATTCTTTCATTTCAGGAGTAGTAAATGTTTTACTAAGTTTACCGTATCCTTCTCCTATTTCTTCTGTAAAAACTCCTGATGGCTTAGACTTAAAGTAAATTTCAGAGCCTTCTTCAAAAGCATCATTATAAAATTTTATATCTTCTACATATTTAGAAAGTTTAGTTGTTGAATAAATTAATGCTTGTATAGGGTCTTCTATTTCTCCTAAGAAATTTTTAATTGGTGGGGGAATATCTTTACGTCCATTTAATATTTCTTTTCTAACTCTGTCAAACTTATCTAAATTTTGAGTAAAAGAACTTCCTGCTTTAGCACCTTTACCTTCTATTATTTTCATCTTAGCAATTACTTCTAATCTTAAATCTTCAGGAGCAATGTTAGGATTTTCTTTTAATATTTCTTCTTCTAAAAATTTACGAGCTTCTTTAAGTGAATCTTTACTAGGAACATAATTAGAATCTTCATAAAGTTTAAAAGACCTCCTAACATAAAAACCTAAACTATCTGTATATATTTTCTTTTGTGCATTAGTTAATGTATTGCTTTCTAACATTAACTTACTAAGGTTATCTTGTAAATTCCTTGCCTGTCTAATGTCATCCCACATTTCTTCTGGAAAATTACTTTGTAATTCTTTTTCAAAAGTAGGTTTTTGTCTTTTACCTAGTTTTATTCCACTTTTACCTGTTACTATAGTAGGGCTTCTAAAGTCAGTATATAGAACATCACTAAGTTTTTTTAAAAACTTTTCTTTATTTTCTAATCTATTGTTACTAAAAAAATTACCATCGCTTACTTTTAAAACTAAATCGTCTAAAGATTTTTCTAAATTATAAGCAGTATTATTAATATTATCAGACCATTTTTCTTTAATGTTTTCTGTTTTTAAAAACTTTTCATTTAAAGCCCTAGTTCTTCCTCCTCTTGTAGTAACTAATTTACTTCTAAGATTATCTAGTTTTCTTAATATAGGACTATCACTAAACTGTAGATTAACATCTGATAACCATTTAGTATACTTACTAGGTTTCATAGCATCTATGTCTCCCATATCTACTACTTTACCATCTATAACGTCTTGATTTCTATGGGCTAGTGTAGCTTTTCTTTGAGCTGTATCAGACTTAGTATAATCTAAATCTAATTTTTTTACAAAAGATTCTAATCTATCACTAGTTCCTTGTCCTATTCTGTTTATACTATTTTTAAATCCAGTTACAAATTTATCTTTTAATTCTGCCTCTGATAAATATTTACCACCTTTAAACATACCACCTACAGCAGCAACTCCTAAACCAAGAAAAGCTCCTTCAGCTAGTAAGTCTATTCTATTTTCTAGTTGAGTTTTAGTTTGTCTATCTGCTGTTAAATAGTCTTTTAAGTCTCCTTTCCAACCTGTGTCTTCAGGCATAAACTCGCCAAGCCATTCTGCCATTTGTTCATCATAAGGATTAAAACCAATTTGAGATGCTATAGCTCCTGAAGAGGCTTGTCTACCTGTGTAGGCTGCTGCTGCTCCTAGTTTTGTTGAAGGAACAACTTTTGGTATTTTTTTCTTAAATGCTTTTTTACCTAAAAACTCTGCACCTGTCTTAAGTTTACCTGCTCCTAGCATACCTGTTACAAAACCTCCAGCCATTGATACTACTTGAGCTAATTCGTTTTCAGGGTCTTTAATAGAGGCTACACTATATCCTCCAGCTTCTTCTTCGCCACGTTGGTCCATTTCAACATTTTCAGAACCTACCATATAACCAAGATAATCTTCTAAAAATTCTTCTTGTTTGTCTATGGTTGTTTTATCAGGAGTAACAATCATTCTACTAAGTTCTAGTGCTTCTCTAGGAACAGTGAAACCTATTTGAGCAGCAGTACGTTTTACAGTTTCTTGTTGTCCCTCATTTAATAATCTATAAACATTACCTAAAGGACCTACATTTAAAGCAGCGTCTAATATTCCTTTTTCTTTTGGTTTAGGAGGTAAAGCCACTATTATTCATTTTCCGATTTTAATATAGCATCTGAAAAATCTAAGATACCTTCATACACACTTGCCATATGGTCAGACTTTAGTTCTTCAGAAGTTTTACCAGAGTCTTTACCAGCTAGTTCTAAAACAGCCACTACATTAGGGTCTGTTACACTAGACATGGCTGTGTTTAAAGCCATTATTTGTATTTTACCCAATCCTTGTTCTTTAATTTTAGTTTCTAAAAAAGTAATTGCTTTAGCATTTTTTACAGGATTGACTTGTAAATCTTTTAACATAAACATATTACTTCTAAGTTCATTAAGCTCTTTATCTCCTTGTTTAGTTTCAATGTCTATAAAATTAGTTTTTCTTAATACATACTCTTGATACTCAGGTGTTTTTTGTTCCGGTATTTCTTTACCTGAATCTTTATATCGTTTTTCAAAAGTATTACCTGCTACATTTCGTGCATTTATATAAGGGTCAAAGTCTGCAGATAAAACAACTATCTTAGCTTGTAGTGCATTTGAAGTGTAATTTCCTTCTCCTATGTTTCTAATTAAATAATTTTTTTGTTCTTGAGATACGCCTTGTAGTTTTAAAATATTAAATTTAGCATCGTCATTGTCCATTTCAAAGGCAGTAGTATCAAAACCTTTTTTATTTTTTCTATATATTTCAATAGCTGCTTTACCTTGTATTTCATCAGGCTCTACTAAATATCCAAAAGTATTTCTATTAGCTTGTTCAAGTGTAAGTTGTTCTGATTTGCTTTCTAGTTTATCTTTGTTTTTAAAGTTACTTGTTACTCTGTCCCATGCATTATGTATTATACTAACATTTTTAGGAGCAGATAGTTGTGTTTCTTGTTGACTATAATAATCTTCAAAAGGCTTAAAGAAAGCTTCTTTAGTCATATAATTTTTACCAGTTATATTACCTGTGGTCATTTTATTATTATGTATTTCTTCATATCTTTTTTGTAAATCATTTATTTCTGTAAGTTTACTTTCCTGTGCTGTGTCTCCTGAATCTTTAGTTTCAGTATCATAATTAGGATTTAACCTATTAAACTCTGCTTCTGCTTTAGTAAAAAAATAATTTTTGTCTTTTTTAAATGCTCTATCGTCATTAATTAAAGTATTGTAAGCATCCCATTTTTGAGTAAGCCCCGCTAGTTCAAAAGTACGTTTAGTTTCATTTTCTTGTAAATTCTTCATAACATTATTTTGCATAGCAGATTCTTTTGCATTCCATAATGCAGTTCCTATCAATACATTTCTACGTCTTTTGCTATCGTTAGATGAACCACTAAAAAAATCAGCAGCTATATCTTTAAAAGTACCACCAGTACTTCCTTGATTTTGTCTAGTTAATAATCCACTTAATATTTCTTTTCCAGCCATCTTATTCCTCTCTTGCTAATAAACTATTACTTTTTACTTCTTCTACTTTTTCTAAAATACTAGGTTCTATCTTTGCTTCTTCTATTACTTCTCTAACTTCCTGTGGGACTGACTGTGGGCTTACTCTTTGAGCAGCTTGTTTTCTCATAGCATCTAATGAACCTATGCCTTCTTCTATTTGCTGTATAGCTTTGTCTCCTAGTATTTCTTCTTCACCTACTTCTTCTGAAGAGTCCATAACAAAGTCTAACTCTGCTTTTTCTGCTAATGCCATAACCATATACATAGTTGGTTCCATTAATAACATCATCATATCAGGATTCCATTTACCTTCAGTAAAGCCAGTATACAATGTTATAGATGCAATGTCAATAACACCAATACCTTTACTTAAAGATAATAAAATATTAGCAGTAGTTTCAGGGACTGTTAAATTCTCAAAAACGTACAGCATAGCTTCTTTAGCGTTAGTAAACTCAGGAGCTTTTTCCCAGTTATAAGGTTGACTAGGGTCGTTTGTAAGGCTTTGACCCGGAATAGGTCTTCCTCTTTCCATGTTTCCTTGCACAAACTGTGCTGCTTTTTCTGTCATTGCCATAATGATTTCCTATATTTTAATTGGTTGATATACGTTTTGTAAATATGATGGTGAACCTGTTCCGTATAATGTTTGATTTGCTAGGTCTGTAAAGCTTCTCATGTTAGTTAAGTTTGCATAACCCGGCTGTGCTTGTACA
>Ga0208675_1000317_pt1 | contig 8611 bp, 9 predicted proteins | sample ColrivemetaGS579_FD_187616 | JGI IMG/M metagenome (GOLD analysis project Ga0208675, IMG submission 187616) | Estuarine microbial communities from the Columbia River estuary - High salinity metaG S.579 (SPAdes) (version 2) | ecosystem: Environmental > Aquatic > Marine > Intertidal zone > Estuary ... | reverse complement strand
AAGAAAAACTCTCCAACTAACCCCCTAGATTTACCGATAGAACCAACACAAATTAGATTACTATCTAATTTATTTACTTTCATCATCTGAAGAATCTGTCTTTACAGATTCTTCTTCAGCAGGAGCCTCTTCAGCAGGAGCTTCTTCAGCAGGAGCTTCTTCAGCAGGAGCTTCTTCAGCAGGAGCCTCTTCAACAGGAGCTTCTTCAGCAGGAGCTTCTTCAGCAGGAGCTTCTTCAACAGGAGCTTCTTCAGCAGGAGCTTCTTCAGCTAATGCTTTAGCTTCAGCCGCTTTAGCCTCTTCTTCGGCCTTAGCTTCTTCTTCTGCTGCTTTAGCTTCAGCTTCAGCCGCTTCTTTAGCAGCTTTTTCTACTAATGCTTTTTTTGCTTCAATCTTATCCTTTTTTGCATCAAGCTTAGCTTGAAGTTCTTCAGGTGAAAGTTTTGCTTCTTTGACTAATTTTTTTACTCTATCGCTTAGCTGTGCGCCTTTAGAAACCCAAACATCAAGCTTCTCAAGATCTACTCTTAAACGCTCTTCTTGCCCACGTGCAGATGGATTAAAAAACCCAAGCCTTTCAATGAAAGAACCATCTCTAGGCCTTCTTTCATCAGCTACTGTTACAAAATAATAAGGGTTCTTTTTTGCCCCGCTTCTTGCCAATCTAATTATTACCATATTATGTATTTATTCTTAATGTTAAAAAAGATGTGTATTTTAGGGCAACCTTGAACATATTGATAGTATTAATAAAAAACTTTTGCTTTTATAATACGAATTATGAATTTTATTACGCAAGTTACTGTTTCAGTAATTATATATTTTCTTTTAAGAATTTTCTTAAAAGATCGTAGATCTGTCTACATATCATCTGCTGCATCTTCACTTTCGTATGTTTTTCTTTACTCATCAGCCTATGGAGTAATTTCTAATACTGCCGATATTCACTTTATTGTTACGGGTCTAAGTTTAGTATTTATTTTTATAGCTTTTTATGAAATGGTTGTGCTTGAAAAAACAATGTTAAGTTTAAAAAATGGTGATTTTAATGATATGCCTAAATTCTCAATAGAAAAAAGTTACAAAATAGTTTTTAAAATATTGGGAATAGGTTTATTTTTTTTAATACTTTCATTTTTATCTGGTTTTGTAATTCAATCAATTTTTACTACAAATTTAATTATTAAAATCATTTTTGCTTCAATTGCTCTTGTTATCTATTTAATTACTCTCATAGGTATTAAAAAATACAATTTAACAATTAAAAGTTCTGTAAGAAATTTATTCATTGCCTTGTGTGCCGTTTGGATCGCATATATAGGAAACGTTATATTCATTTATAATTAGTTTATGATTGAAAATCCTTCTTTAATATATTTACTTACAACTTTATTCAGCCTTTTAGTGCTGAGCGGGTTTTTTTCTGGCTCTGAAACAGGAATGATGGCATCAAATAAAGTTAAGCTTAAAAATTTATCTAAGAAGCCTCACAAGGGAGCTAAAAGAGCGCTTGAGTTACTGAAAAGGCCTGATCAACTGCTGTCAACTATTCTTGTGGGAAATAACTTCGCAAATATTCTGGCTTCTGCAATTGTTACATTAATAATGATTGAATATTTTGATGGTAATGTATTCCTTGGATCAATTCTCCTCACAATCGTAATACTCATATTTTCTGAAATAACACCAAAAACTATTGCTGCGATAAAGCCTGAGGTATTTGCAACAAAGTCATCATTTCTTCTTAAAGGTCTATTATATATTTTTAGACCCCTCATTATTCTTATCAATAAAGTTAGTTCGGTTTTTTTAAAGCTGTTTAATGTCAGCCTGAAGGATGTAAATGATAACGATAATTTGAACACAGAAGAATTAAAAACACTTTTAGATGACTCTGGAGACCTAATACCAAAAAGCTATAGATATATTCTTTCCTCTGTTTTAGGAATGGAGGAGCTTGTAGTTGAGGACATTATGGTTCCAATTTCTGAAATAATAGGTATTGATTTATCTGAAAACAAGCAAGCTGCAAAAAAAATAATTGAATCTGCAGAATATACAAGACTTCCAATATATGAAGAAAATATTGATAATATTGTAGGAATTCTTCACCTCAAAGATTCAAATGAATTCTTGAATAGATATGATGGGGACGTAAAAGATAAATTATTGAAGTCATATTTTGTTGCTCAATCTACTGCATTAATGAAGCAGCTAAAAGAATTTCAAATACATGATAGAAACATGGGTCTTGTAGTTGATGAATATGGTGAGATTCAAGGTCTAATAACTATTGAAGATATATTTAAAGAGATTGTTGGCAAGTTTGGCAGTACAAATGAAATAGAGCTAGATGATGACTTTATTAGATTAAGTACTAATTCAATTTTGACAACTGGAAACTATAAAATTAGAGATATTAACAAATCAGAGAGTTGGAATATATCAGAAGATTCTGCAAAGACTATCAATGGTTTAATTACAGAATATTTAGACTTTATACCGCAAGCAAGTTTATGCCTGGAAATAGGCAGGTATAGGTTTGAGGTGCTTGAAATTGAAGATAATTTTATATCTAAGGTCAAAATAAAAAGAGAGGCATAAGCCTCTCTTTTTATTACAATTTATAGATTATTATAGATAACAAACAATCAAGCCCAAGATAACTGTAAGAGCCACTCCGGAGTGTATTACAGCTTTAACAGATGTAATGGCTGCATTCATTTTCCCCCATACAGCATTTGCTTCAATTATTGCTATTAATACCAAACCAACCCAAAGCGATAATAGTGATTCCTCTAAGCTTAGGATAGTATTTCCAATTGCTGTTCCATGTGCTGAATAGACCATAAACCATAGCATTGGAATTGAAAATAAAGTGTTAGTTCTTGATGCGAGACCAGCTTTTGCACCAGCATCAGCAGCATCAGGAGATCCTGATATAACTTTCTTTTGGTTTGGCCATATTATTAACCAGACATTAAGAAACATAAATGTTCCTAATACAGCTCCTAAAATTATGCTTATATTTATTGCAATACTTAAATAGTGAATAAGATATAAGCCTGTTAAAAAAGTAAATAAAGCTGCGTATCTAAAATACCATAAAGCATTTGGAACTAATTTTTGAACAACATCAGATTTTGCTGATGGCTCAGAAACTTTAAAGTATTCTGCTTGAACAAAATTAAAATAATACAGAAGTCCGATCCAGGTTATCCCAAATAAAACATGAAGTGCTCGAAATAAAACCATCTAAAAAATCCATTTTTTCTCCCTAAAAAAGTGATACGTCAATATTATCCTAAAATCTAAATTTATCTAGTCTATAAAATAAAAAAACGAGGCATTTGCCTCGTTTTTTTATTAGAAAAAGATAGAATTACATCATTCCGCCCATTCCGCCCATTCCGCCCATACCACCCATATCAGGCATTGGTGGCATTGGTGAGTCATCTTTAGGTATGTCAGTAACCATTGCTTCAGTTGTTATCATCATACCCGCAACAGAGCCAGCTGCCTGAATAGCTGTTCTAGTTACTTTTGCAGGATCCAAAATACCCATGTCAATCATGTCGCCATAGTCTCCAGTTGCAGCATTAAATCCGTAAGATCCGCTACCCTCTTTAACATTTGCAACAATAACTGAGGACTCTTCACCAGCATTAGAAACAATCTGTCTAAGTGGAGCTTCAAATGCTTTTCTAGCAATATTTACTCCTACATTTTGATCATCATTATCACCAGTAACTTTTTCTACGGCTTCTAAACACCTAATTAAAGCAGAACCGCCTCCAGGCACCACGCCTTCTTCAACTGCAGCTCTAGTAGAATGAAGTGCATCTTCAACTCTTGCTTTTTTCTCTTTCATTTCAACTTCAGATCCTGCGCCTACTTTAATAACTGCAACACCCCCGGCGAGCTTTGCAACTCTCTCTTGAAGTTTTTCTTTATCATAGTCTGAAGAGGTTTCTTCAATTTGTGATCTAATTTGATTTACACGAGCAGCAATTGCTTTTTCATCGCCAGCTCCATCAATAATAGTTGCATTATCCTTGTTTAGTACAATTCTCTTTGCAGTACCTAGATCCTCGATTGAAGCACCTTCTAAAGTTAGTCCAACTTCTTCAGAAATTACAGTTCCTCCAGTAAGAATCGCTATATCTTCAAGCATTGCTTTTCTTCTATCACCAAATCCTGGAGCCTTACATGCAGCTGCTTTTACTATTCCACGTAGATTGTTAACAACTAGTGTTGCAAGCGCCTCACCTTCAATATCTTCAGCAATTATAAGAAGTGGCCTACCTGCTTTTGCCACTGATTCAAGCAATGGTAATAAATCTCTAATATTTGATATTTTTTTATCAAATAAAAGAATTAATGGTGTTTCTAGTTCAACTGTCATATTGTCCTGATTTGTAATGAAATAAGGGGACAGATATCCTCTATCAAACTGCATACCTTCAACAACATCCAGCTCATTCTCAATACCGCTTCCTTCCTCAACAGTAATTACACCTTCTTTGCCAACTTTCTCCATAGCTTCAGCAATTATCGCACCAACGGCTTCGTCGCCATTAGCAGAAATGGTTCCAACTTGAGCAATAGCTTTGTTGTCTGCACAAGGAACACTTAAGCCTTTGACATGCTCAACTGCAGCAGAAACCGCTTTATCTATTCCTCTTTTAAGATCCATTGGGTTCATTCCTGCAGCAACTGCTTTATTACCCTCATTTACAATAGATTGTGCAAGAACAGTCGCAGTAGTTGTTCCATCTCCTGCCTCGTCATTTGTTTGGGAAGCAACTTGTTTGATCATCTGTGCTCCCATGTTTTCAAATTTATTCTCTAACTCAATCTCTTTGGCAACAGATACACCATCTTTGGTTACAGTTGGTGCTCCAAATGATTTATCTAAAACAACATTTCTTCCTTTAGGCCCAAGTGTAACTTTTACGGCATCTGCCAAAATATTCACACCATCTAACATTAGACTCCTAGCAGAGTCACCGAATTTTACGTCTTTTGCTGACATTTTATATCTCCCTTTTTAACTTTTAATTTAAGATTCTATAACACCAAAAATATCGCTCTCCCCAAGGATTAAATATTCTTGACCATCAATTTTTACTTCACTGCCGCCATACTGACCAAATATAACAGTATCACCGACACTAACTCCCATATGAGTTAACTCTCCTGAATCATTTTTCTTTCCTGGGCCCACAGCAATAACTTTACCTTGTGAAGGCTTTTCAGTTGCACTGCCTGACAAAATAATGCCTCCAGCTGATGTTTTTTCTTCCTCTTGTCTTTCTACGACTACTTTGTCGTGCAAAGGTCTTAATTTCATAACTTCTCTCCTAGTAAAAAATTATTTTTTGAACTAATAACAGTTCAGTATCATACCCAATAGTTAAGGGCTAAACACAAGAAATCAATAGATTAGGCAATCTTTTTTATATAAATTAATAAAGCTAAAAATATACCAGAAAGGTTTGCCATCAAATCTGCAAACTCAAAATATCTATATGGATGGTAATAATGAATTATTTCTATTGTTAAACCAAAACTAAATATCAAAGATAAAAGAAATAATTTAGTTATATTATATTTGCAATTCAGGCCTATTAAAGAAATAAAGAAAAAAATTGATAAATGCACTGCTTTGTCACTAATAAAACTTAGAGCAGCAATATTTGGTATCGTTGAAGCAGGCACAATACTCATATAAAAAGTAATTATAAGTGTAATGTAAAAAATAATTCTATAAGGATTTTTCATGCTTTGTTAATAATCTTTTATTTAAAACTAAGAATGCTAAAGATGGGATTGTTAGTAGAGTGGTAGTTATATAAAAAAGCATCCATCCTAATTCAAAACCATAGAATTTCTGAAGAAATTCTACCCATAACCCTGATAGGCCTTTCAAGGCAAAACCTGGACCAGCCATAAAGCCAGTTAAGAGTGCGTATTGAAAGCCGGTATATTTTTTTGAAACAAGGCTAGAAAGAAATGCTATGTTTACCGTTCCAACAATTCCAGCTGCAAGACTATCCATTCCAACAATTACTGATAGTGCAAATAAGCTCTTATCTGAAATGGCAACATAAGCGAACATAATGTTGGTCACCATCACCAAGAGTGCCCCTACTATAAGTGATCTAAAAATTTTGACTCTCTTTATGAGTATTCCGCCAAGAAAAATTCCAGCTATTGATGCAAACAATGCCACAACTTTCACAACAGCACCAATTTCAGATAAGGTGAATCCCATATCAATATAAAATGGAGATGCCATAGGTCCCATAACAATATCCGTTAACCTATAAGTAGCTATTATCAACAAAAGCATGGATGCCATAAATAATCCGAACCTAGAAAAGAAATCATGAAATGGCATAACAATTGAATTATAAAAATTTAATTTTCCAAGCTCTTTATTTTTCTTTTCTTCTGAAAAAATAATGCCCAATAAACCCAAGGTCATGAAACCTGACATAAGCTTGAATGTTAAGGACCATCCATTAATGTCAGCAAAAATTAAAGCCACTGATGTTGCGACTATAATTGCTAGCCTATAGCCTAGCTGATAAGCGGCAGCTAAATTACCTTGATCGCTAATATGCGCATACTCTATTCTAAATGCATCTATTGCAATATCTTGAATGGAGCCAGCAATGGATATAATTCCTGCAATAATACAAAACAATATAAAACTTTTAGTAGGATCTATATTTGAAATTGATATTAAGCTAATAAATATCAAAATTTGCATAAACAATATCCAACTTTTTCTGTGACCAAATTTTGACAGATAGGGAATTGAAAAACGGTCTACCAATGGAGCCCATATAAATTTAAACGTGTAAGCAAATGTTAGCCATGTAAAAAGCCCAATAGTGCTTAAACTTATTTCAACATCTCTTAACCATGCTGTTGAAGTGCTTATTAAAAGAATATAAGGCAGGCCTGAGCCAAAGCCAAGTGATAGCATGACTAACATTTTTTTAATGTTATAAGCCATTAAGATACCTGTTCCAGTCAAATAGATTGCCTGGGTCTGTTTTGCGCCCAGGAGCAACATCCGAATGACCCTTGATATTACTTTTATCAATCAAAGTGTATTGGTTCATAAGCGTGCGTGTAACCTTATTCAATTTATCATATTGAATATCTTCAAAAATGTCATCATCTGAGCCTTCTAACTCAATACCAATTGAATAGTCATTACAATTCTCTTTACCCATGAATGAGGAGCTTCCTGCATGCCATGCTCTTTTATTAAATGGAACAAACTGAATAATCTCACCAGACCTTTTAATCAGAATATGCGCGGAAACTCTTAAGTTTTTGATGTTGTGGTAATAATCGTCAGATGAAAAATCTAGCTTATTCGTAAAAAATTCTTCAATATGATTTGTATTATATTTTCCTGGAGGGAGGCTAATCGCATGTATAACTAATAAGCTTATTTTTGTATCTAAAGGCCGCTCATTAAAGTTTGGTGATTTTAAAAACTTTATACCCTCAAGGATATGATCTTTAATCTGCATTTACCGTAAGCTAGGGGGAAGTTTAAAGAAGACACTTTCTCTATCTTTGCCATTTTCTATAATTGATGCTCCTAAATATTTTTTAAGAGCTTGGGCAACTTCCTGAACTCTATCTTCAGGAGCAGATGCACCGGCAGTAATTGAGATATTATTGCAACCAGCAAGCTGAGATAAGTCTAGATCATCAAACTCATCTATTAATACTGATCTACAGCCACATTTTTCAGCTAGCTCTTTGAGCCTATTAGAATTTGAACTATTAATCGAACCAACCACAATCATGTAGTCAGATTCTAGTGCTAATTGCTTAACAGCATCTTGTCTATTTTGTGTTGCATAGCAAATATCATCTTTTTTAGGTATTTTAATATTAGGAAATCTATTTTTTAATATCTTTATAATTGATTTTGTATCGTCAACGCTAAGGGTGGTTTGTGTAACGATTGCAAGATTTTTATAATTTCTAATTTGTATTGATGAGGCTTCATTATTATCTTGAACTAAATATATATTACTATTTTTTTTACCCACATGCCGTCCCATTGTTCCTTCCACTTCAGGATGACCTTCATGACCAATTAGAATGATATCTCTTTTTGCTCTCGCATGTCTTACAACCTCCATATGTACTTTTGTTACTAATGGGCAGGTTGCATCGTAAAAATCTAGATTTCTTTCCTTTGTTTCAACCTCAACCTTGTTAGAGACACCATGTGCGCTAAAGATGACCAGGGATCCATCGGGTATTTCATCAATTTCTTCAATAAATATAGCACCTCTTCTTTTAAGATCTTCTACGACAAATTTATTATGAACTACTTCATGTTTTACATATACAGGTGCGCCATGTATCTCAAGCGCTCTATTCACGATATCAATAGCCCTATCAACACCAGCACAAAACCCTCTTGGGTTAGCAAGCTTGATGAGCCTTTCAGTTGCTTTCATGTTTATAAAAAAATTCAGACAGGATTAGTATAACTGCACCAAATGAAATAAAAGCATCTGCTGGATTGAATACAAAAAAAGAATAATCCATAACTATTAAGTGAAAC
>Ga0208675_1000262_pt1 | contig 9687 bp, 10 predicted proteins | sample ColrivemetaGS579_FD_187616 | JGI IMG/M metagenome (GOLD analysis project Ga0208675, IMG submission 187616) | Estuarine microbial communities from the Columbia River estuary - High salinity metaG S.579 (SPAdes) (version 2) | ecosystem: Environmental > Aquatic > Marine > Intertidal zone > Estuary ... | reverse complement strand
CAAGGCTGAGTCAGCGTCTGGTAATAAACTCACCGAATTGCCCCGTACCGCAGGCAATTTCATCGCACCAAAGGTCTGGTCCCAGAGTGGACTGGCAGGATCATCGAATTGTTGGGGAATGACCAAGGGATGCTGAAGATCGGTACTGACGGTTTCAACAAACCGCTGAAAAGCATATTTGGCGCGCCGGGCGCGATAAAAGCCTACGTAGGATTCGCCAAACAGTAGATAGAGACCCACACCCACAACCGGAAGGACAATAATCAGCAGGATCCAAGACAGCGTGACACCGATAGGCTTTTTACGAATCAGCACCCGCCCACCAATGAGGACAATGACCAAGATATAGGCAATAAACACGATGATGGGATACCAGCCATCCTGCAGTGTTAATGTCATATTTTAGCCCTCTTGCTCAATGGCAGTGAACCACAGGCCAGTCGGTCAAAGAACTGGCAAGTTTACCTGTGAAAACAATGCATCTAAGTCTGCCTTATTGTTGTGCTGCAGCGCATAACTGACGACGTCTTTGGTTAAATGTGGCGCAAACAGCTCGATAAACTCATACATATAGGAACGCATAAATGTGCCTTTTCGCAACCCGATTTTGGTGATTGACGATTCAAACAAATGGCTCGCGTCTATCGCCACCAAGTCTGGATCCCCTTCCTTATCAATCGACATACTGGCAACAATGCCAACACCCAAGCCGAGTTTCACATAGGTCTTGATCACATCGGTATCAGCAGCGGTAAAGACCACCTGGGGTTCGAGTCCTTTGGCGGCAAAAGCATCATCCAGTTTAGAGCGACCGGTAAAGCCATAGACATAGGTAATCAGCGGAAAATTGGCCAATTCTTCTATCGTCACAGTCGACCGGTGTGCCAACGGATGGTCCTTGGGTACCACGACACTGCGGTTCCATCGGTAACAAGGAAACATGATGAGATCAGAGAAATGTTCCATGGCTTCGGTTGCAATAGCAAAGTCCACCGTACCGTCGGCAGCCATTTCAGCAATCTGCATCGGCGTGCCCTGATTCATATGTAACGAGACTTGTGGGTAATCCAGCATGAAATTATGGATGACCTTTGGCAGTGCATACCGGGCTTGTGTATGGGTCGTACCGATCGTTAAACTGCCCTTGGTATCATCTGAGAATTCTTGTGCGACCTGTTTGATATTGTCTACTTTCTTTAGGATATCGCCAGCGATATTCAATATGGCTTGCCCAGCGGGCGTGACACGTGTGAGGTGTTTGCCACTGCGAGCAAATATTTCCACACCAAGTTCATCTTCGAGCAAGCGAATTTGTTTGCTAATACCTGGTTGAGAGGTAAAGAGCACCTGTGCCGTAGCCGACACGTTTAGGTCGTGATGCGCCACTTCCCAAATATAGCGTAGTTGTTGTAACTTCATGCAACTCCTCCGATTAATTCGCCTGCCGCGATCAGTCTAAAAATAGTGGTATTTGCGACAATAATCTACAAAAACTTTATATCTAAAGGGTTTTTTATAACCAGAATTAGGGGCGCTAGAATGACATTTATAAAGAACACAGCACCTGTCATTTCTAAAGCACACAGCCCCTGTCATTTCCGAGGCTCTTATCGGAATTCCAAATGCCTAATCACAGAGCATCAATCGGACTCGTCATTACTCGTTGAAGAAGCCGTCAATGAGATAAAATCACAGATGATTGAATACTATATTGAAAATGATCTGTCCTAGGATGATGAAGCCAAGCTAAAAATCTATAAAGATTGTAACCTTTGGAAAAAAATGAATTCTGAAGAAATTGGATTTATTATGATGCACGACAACAACGGTGATTTTTATAGTGCAGAACTCCACATATGTAGCCAATACCGAAATAAAGGTTTTGGCTCCAAAGCAATAAAGACAGCTCGGGAGTTTGGTGCTGCATGAGGCTTCCAAGAAATAAGAATAAGAGCCATGAAAAGTAGCCCAGCTTATAACCTCTATCTTAGGTCAGGATTTACGATGGAAAAGGAGCTACCGTTCACATATCAATTGGTATCAAAAACCCATAACAAATTTAGGCAAGCGACAAGGTAAGGCTGCGCGCGTGCAAAATGGCGTTATGTGGCCCGTCAACAGGTTCATACATTTACAACTATTGCTTCGAATCAACAATGAGGAACATAGAATGAATGAAACAGAGCGCGCGGTACGGATGTGGCATGAGTCCTGGGATTTGCGAGATCCTGATAGAGGTGCAACTGTAATCCCGGATGATTGTCAGTTTGAAGATGTCGCAAGAGGTGAAATGCAAGTCGGCCCTGAAGCTTATAAAGCTGACTACTATCGATGGCGCGAAGCGTTTCCAGACGGGGAATGCAAAGTCGTAAAAGTTATTGTGGACGGAGATTGGGCTGTCGTGGAATTCGTCAATCGCGGCACGCACACAGGACCGCTTCGTTCCAGTCTAGGAACTTTCGAACCAACAGGACGGAAAGTTGAAGTTCGATATTGTAGTGTGATGCGAGTGGAAGATGGAAAAGTTGTTGAAGGTCGCGACTACTACGACTCATCTACTTTTCTCCGCCAGTTAGGCCTTATGAAAAACTAGATTGCGAAATGACACACTGGCTCTGCGCTACCCACATAAAGTAGCCTAGGGTCGCTCTGCCCTTCTGTAGCCCAAACCCTACACACCAAAACGCCTTTAGCTGTGCGCTCGCCATACCCTGCCTATAAAAAGTGTTTATAATTTCCCCATCAGGCTTATCCCTAAATGATTGTGGAATAAACCATCACACGACCCTGTTAAGGAAATACCCGCATGTCTTCACAACGGCCCAACGTTGGCTACTTTTGCATGGAATACGGACTCAAAACTGAACTCAAAACCTATTCAGGTGGCCTAGGCATTTTGGCTGGTGACTTCATGAAAGGCGTCAGCGATGGCGACTACCCCATGGTAGGTATTGGCTTAAAATGGAAACAGGGCTATGTGACGCAAACCTTGGGTGACGAAGGCCAAATCATTGACGCATTTCCAAATGCAGACTTCCCCGATCTAGAAGATACCGGCATCAAGGTCACCGTGACCGTGGGTGGCAAAGATGTTGTCGTTAAAGCATGGAAAGTACCTGCATCCGCGGGCGTTAAAGACCTCTATTTGCTAGACACCGATTTACCAGAAAATGACGGCCCTGTGATTACTGATCGCCTGTATGGCGGCGACCACATAAAGCGTGTTCAGCAAGAAATGATTCTGGGCATTGGTGGCGTGCGTTTCCTGCAAGCGGCCAACATTGCGGTTGATCTCTACCACTTCAACGAAGGCCACGCCGTATTAGCGGGCATAGAACTTATCTGTCAGGCCATGAAAAACGACGGCTGCGGTTTTGAAGAAGCCTTGGCAACGGTAAAACGCGACACCGTGTTTACTACCCACACCCCCGTGTTTGCCGGCAACGAACAGCACAACATCGACTATATGATGGACCTAGGTGCCCATTTGGATCTTACCGAAGCGCAGATGCAACGTTTGGGTGGCACACCCTTTAACATGACGGTCGCGGCACTACGCATGGCGCGTAGCGCCAATGGTGTGGCACAGCTACATGGCGTCACAGCCCGAAACATGTGGGCGCACATTACCGATAAGTGCGACATCGGCGCCATCACCAACGGCATTCACCATGGCACCTGGGTTGACGACACGCTTTATAAAGTGCGCAAAGACCCCGATGCACTCTGGGAACGCCATCAAGCACTCAAGGGTGAATTGATCGACCTGATTGCAGCGCGTCAGGGCGTTACACTGGCTAAAGACAAATTTCTGATTGGCTTCGCTCGTAGAGCTACCCCTTACAAGCGGTCTAATTTGATCTACCAGTCGGGACAAGCCCTACGGGATTTACTGGCTGATGGTCGCTATCAACTGGTCTTCTCAGGAAAAGCACACCCGGCAGATACTGGTGGCAAAGAGATGATCATGGATTTGGTCGCGCTCGCTGAAGCCTATCCTGACCGCGTGGTTTTTATCGAGAACTATGACATGACCATTGGCGCGGCAATGACCCGTGGCGCTGACATTTGGCTCAACAACCCACGTCGTCCTCTGGAAGCCTGTGGCACCTCTGGTATGAAAGCCGCCATGAATGGCGTCCCCAACGTCTCGATTCTCGATGGCTGGTGGCCGGAAGCTTGCCGACACGGCATAAATGGCTGGGCAATCGGTGACACCCAAGTACCGGAAACCGTTGAGGAGCAGGATACACGGGATGCGGAATTTCTCAGCCAGGTGCTTATTGAAGACGTGATACCCACTTATTATGACAACCGATCAAAATGGATCGAGATTATGCAGGCCAGTATTGAAGATACGTACGAGCCATTTTCGGTCAAAACCATGTTAGACAATTACTATAAAGACCTCTATTAAGCGGTCCTAGGCCGTGATTGGCTGAATATGCGTGCCCGACACCCGCTTTGCATAAATTCAATTTGTGAAGCGCATTGTGATCGGGTACTCTTTTTAGTATCAATCACTCAGCAATAAGCTGAACCTCCGCAGCCATTAGGATCTAACATGCCTTTTAAGACTGACAACGTTAACGTCGCCTCGCAGGACGTTCTCATCACGCCTGACGCACTAAAAAAGGCGTTACCATTATCCAAATCCGTCCTAGCCACCATCGGTGAAGGTCGACAAACCGTCCGTAATATTTTGGATAGAAAGGACCACCGCCTTTTCGTGGTGATTGGCCCTTGCTCTATTCACGATGCAGACGCTGCTATCGATTATGCCAAGCGATTAAAGGCTTTGGCTGACACAGTCGACGACACCCTCTATTTGGTTATGCGCGTGTATTTTGAAAAGCCACGTACCACCGTCGGTTGGAAAGGCTTTATCAATGACCCCTATTTGGATGATTCATTCAAGATTGAAGAAGGCCTGCACTTGGGTCGTCAACTATTGATCGATATTTCTGAGATTGGCCTGCCCGTTTCAACCGAAGCGCTGGATCCCATTTCACCACAGTATTTGCAAGAACTGATCAGTTGGTCTGCCATTGGCGCCCGTACCACCGAATCACAAACGCACCGCGAAATGTCCAGTGGTTTGTCATCAGCCGTCGGCTTTAAAAATGGCACCGATGGTGGCCTAGAGGTTGCAATCAACGCGCTGCAGTCAGTTTCTAGTCCACACCGTTTCTTGGGTATCAACCATTCTGGACAGGTCGCTGTCATCAAGACCAAAGGCAACCCCTATGGACACATCGTGCTACGTGGCGGTAACGCCAAGCCGAATTATGATTCGGTTAGCGTGTCTATCTGCGAAAGCACCTTAAAAAAAGCCAATCTACAAGCCAATATCATGATTGATTGTTCTCACGCCAACTCAAACAAAGATGCCAATCTGCAGCCTTTGGTGGCCAATAACGTGGTCAACCAGATCATTGAAGGCAACCAATCCATCGTGGCCATGATGATTGAGAGCAACATCGGCGCTGGTAATCAGTCAATTCCTAAGGATTTGTCGGACCTAGAATATGGTGTGTCAGTTACCGATGCTTGTATCGATTGGGCCACGACTGAAAAACTGATCCTTGATATGAGAGACAAGCTAAAAGACGTGTTACCCAAACGTAACCAATAAAAAGCACCTCAGGTGGTCTTTAATGAAGGCCACCTGCTCATCTCGCTAGGCGAAATCAATGCTAGAAATTGACGTGGTATACGCATTCTTCCTTATTTTCACCGGCGCTGCCATTGTCGCAACCTTGGCTTTGTTTACCCGTCAGCCATTAATCATTGGCTACATTCTGCTAGGCATGCTCATTGGTCCTTACGGACTCAAGTTTATCGAAAATCCGGACCAGTTGGCCAAGATCTCGGAAATCGGCATTATCTTTCTGCTGTTCCTGATTGGCCTAGATATGCAACCCCAAAACCTCTGGTCAACACTTAAAAAAGCCACCACGATTGCAATCGTATCCAGCGTTATCTTCGCCTCGGTTGGTTATGGCACAGCATTGGCCTTAGGGTATTCCGCCAGCGAGTCGCTGATCATTGGCGCAGCGATGATGTTCTCGAGCACCATTATTGCCATCAAGCTCCTGCCCACCACGGTGTTGCATCACAAGCACACGGGTGAACTCATGGTAGGCATATTATTACTGCAAGATTTAATCGCCATTGTTGTGCTGCTGGCGCTTGGCAATGCCGGTACCACTGAAACCAACTGGTGGACGTCCATCACCACCCTATTAGCCTTGCCACTGTTGCTGGCCATTTCATGGCAATTGGTCCGATTGGTATTTCTGCCATTATTGATGCGATTCGACCGCATACAGGAATACATCTTCTTGCTGGCGATCGGCTGGTGTTTGGGTATTGGACAATTGGCGCACGTACTCGGCCTGTCTTACGAAATTGGCGCATTCATTGCCGGCATCTCCATAGCGAGCAATCCCATCAGCTTATTCATCGCGCAGAGCCTTAAACCCCTTAGAGATTTCTTCTTGGTATTGTTTTTCTTCACGATCGGCGCGGCCTTCAACATCACCATCCTATCGACCATCTGGTTTGAACTATTGCTGCTTTCTGCGGTGTTTTTGGCATTGAAGCCCTTGGTGTTTCGATTTCTGTTAGGCAACCTCAGTGAATCAAAACATCTGGCTTGGGATGTGGGGTTTCGGCTTGGACAAAACAGTGAGTTTTCGATACTGATCGCCTACTTGGCGGCGACCAGTGGATTGTTATCAGATAAGGGATCATTTCTCATACAGGGCACCGCAATACTGACCTTTGCGCTATCCAGCTATATTGTGGTCTTCAACTTTCCCAATCCTATTGCCATTAAAGAAAGTCTCAGACGAGACTAACTGGACTTTTTTAGATGCGCTTCCAATGCAATATCTGCATAGGGTAACACCACCATATTTTGACGACTGGCCCATGCGGAATAACGATTGATATTTTCACTTGGCAGCCAAAAGACAACTGGCGTTGTGATCCTTAATTGGGGACCTAGGATAGAATGCTTCCTACTTAAGGTTCTACGGCGACCAAAAAAACCTTTTTCTCTGACCAATTGACGCCAGACCCCTCGAAACTCCGGATCATCTTTCTCTGGTCGGTAGAAGTATTGGCGTTGATCAAAGATGAGTTTTAGGTACGCCCAGCCAGGCACCCAATACCGGTACATCCAATGAAACCGGGCCACATTGAGTGCGTGGACTTTGCGAATCTGTTCTGCTTTTAGTTTCTTGGCTTCTATCGCCTTAATGATAGCGAGCGCACCTTCACCCGCGCCAATCCAATCAGCCAATCCTGGATGTAATTCACTAACAAAACTCTGCACCGCAGGTAAATCGTAGGCCGCTATGTCATTTAGGGTATTGTCTTGATACACCCGATTTTTAGGGGATAGGCCATGTCCGCGCATTTCAAAAAGCCACAGATCACCGCCCTCTTTTAATAAGGTTTTGAGCAGGTCTTCATGCTCTCGAAGCCATCGGTTGCGATTTTCAAAAGTATCATGAACAAAAATAGAGACCTGACCCTGCCCGTAATCTTGCTTGCCGTCATACAAACGGGTCAGCGCCAATTCAACCGATTTGTCATCGCTGTTATTGGTTTTCAAAAGGTAAACGTCTTCTGAATAACCCATCCACATTTCTGTGTACGCCAAAGCAACTGGGTATTGTTCGCTACTACTTTTCATTTAATTCCTAAAAATATGTAAAACGGTGGCTATCGATTGATAGGTCAGCACAACGCTGACCAGAAAGTACAGTGCTAGGATAACAGTACTTGGCACATTAAAAGTTGGATCAAAAAAATGGCAACTTGCTGCTGTCTAATGGCTTTCAAGTAAAAACAAGGGTTTTCACATAGACGGCTTACAGGCCACTAATAATGCAGACTTACTGTATCATTTTTTATCTGAAACTGGAAAAAAATGTGACCTACGTCACCGAATTAAATGACCTAGTACACAGAATCTTGCAGGCTTCATTCTTCCCGCACGCGATTAGGCGGGGTGATCGCCTTGCGGCAAACCGGTTACCACATGGCGCTGACGCCACACCGGGCTTAGTTGGGCCACCATCATACCAACCAGCATCAATAGGCAGCCGAACAACTCTTGACTGTTGAGCTGCTCGTTTAAAAACAACCAACCTGCTAATGCTGCAAAAACCGCTTCTAAACTCAAAATAATAGCGGCGTGGGACGCCAACGCATTCCGCTGCGCGACGACCTGCAAGGTATATCCAATACCGACGGAAACCAGTCCACCATACAATATCGGGTAGAGCCCCTCTGACAGCATCGACAACGCCACCGGCTCAAATAGACCAGCTGCTACAAAACTGAAGAGACTACAAAAGAGGAATTGAATAAATGCCAGACGCACTGGGTTCAACGCACCCGCATATTTGCTTACTAACACCACATGAATGGCCCAGAATAAAGCACTGCCGAGTACGATCGAATCACCCACATTGATGCTGACTGCTGCTGAAAAGCTGATGAAGTAGAGTCCGACAACTGACAAGGCAATGCCAAGCCAAATCGCTGGGTTGGTCTTTTGACCAATAACCAGCCCCAATAACGGCACCATCACCACATACAGCCCAGTAATGAATCCTGCTTTACCTGCTGTGGTATAAATCAGTCCAATTTGTTGAATCGCGGCGCCCAAAAACAACACGACCCCTGCTATGGCACCCACTTTCCATAGATGGCGGTCCCACTGGCCAGAACCGCGCAACGCTAGCGGTAGAATGACCAAAGCACCCAGTGCGAATCGTGCACCGGTATACAAAAAGGGGCCCATTGAGTCCATACCCAATCTCTGGGCCACAAAGGCACTGCCCCAGATGAGTGCGGTTAATACCAACAACAAATCCGCTCGAAGCCTACTTCCCTGCATAGTGAATCCCTGTGAGTAACCGTAAAAACAGGCGCTGATATTACCGATTCAGCAAAAACTTGTACAGAATGAAGTTTACTGTATATAATTACACGTCTGTATATAAATTCAGGATGGGAACCATGGATAATTTAACGCAACGCCAACAACAGGTATTTGATTTCATCTTGAGCTACCAAGATGATAATGGTATGCCGCCTACACGGGCAGAAATCGCCCTCAAACTGGGGTTTAAGTCCCCTAATGCTGCAGAAGAGCATCTTAAGGCATTGGCCCGTAAAGGCGCCATTGAGATGATTCCAGGCGCTTCTAGAGGCATTCGTATCCCGGATAGCTACGCGGGCATTCCTATCATCGGTAATGTGGCTGCAGGTTCGCCAATTTTGGCAACCGAACACATACAAAATTATGTCGACTTCCCTGCCTCGCTGTTTTCTCCAAAAGCGGATTACTTATTGCGGGTTCGTGGTACGAGCATGAAGGATATCGGCATCATGGAAGACGACCTGATTGCTGTCCACAAAACCGACCAAGTGCGTAATGGCGATATTGTGGTGGCGCGCGTAGGTGAAGATGTGACTGTGAAACGTTTTTTCAAAACGCAAAACAAGGTCACGCTGGTGGCAGAAAATGAAGCATTCTCTGACATCGAAGTGGATTTAGCCGTAGATGAATTTGCTATCGAAGGTAAGTATGTGGGTGTGATTCGTACCCATTGATAGCTTAAAGGTGATGTAAAACAATGTGAAAATTGGTAAAATATTTTCGAG
>Ga0208675_1000247_pt1 | contig 10046 bp, 7 predicted proteins | sample ColrivemetaGS579_FD_187616 | JGI IMG/M metagenome (GOLD analysis project Ga0208675, IMG submission 187616) | Estuarine microbial communities from the Columbia River estuary - High salinity metaG S.579 (SPAdes) (version 2) | ecosystem: Environmental > Aquatic > Marine > Intertidal zone > Estuary ... | reverse complement strand
AATAAATCGAGCGACTACCGAATTAAATAATACAAAGATCATTGCCCCATTTGACGGGCTATTAGAGTCAGACACGGCCGAATACGGTGATTTTATGCAAACCGGCGCTCCTTGTGGCACACTTTTAGCACTCAATCCTATCAAATTAATAGGTTATGCGACCGAGACACAAGTATCCAAAATAGAAGTTAATACAACGGCTGGTGCAAGATTGATAAGTGGCGATACAGTATCGGGAACGGTAAGTTTTATTTCTAGGTCAGCGGATCCTACCACACGTACTTTCCTTGTTGAGACTACTGTTCCAAATGAGAATTATGAAATCCGAGAGGGTTCAACAGCAGATATATATATATCGCTTTCTGGGGCAAAAGGACATTTGCTTCCACAATCATCACTTACTTTAAACAGTTCAGGAGTACTTGGAGTAAGAATTGCCTTAAATGATAAGGCTAAGTTTATTCCTATAAATATCATAAGAGATGCTGAAGAAGGCGTTTGGGTTACAGGCCTTCCGGATACAGTAGACGTGATAATTGTTGGGCAAGAATATGTCACAGATAATTCAAATATAAAAGTATCATATAAGGTTTCTCAATAATGACTGGAATGATTGACTGGGCTACCGACAGAGCCCGAATGATTTTAGTATTTGTAGCAATGTCTCTTGCAGCAGGTATTTTAGCATACACAGGGTTACCAAAAGAAGGTGAACCAGATATTGATATTCCCGCATTATTTGTTTCAGTACCTTTCCCTGGAATATCTGCGGAAGACAGTGAAAAATTAATTGTTAAACCATTAGAAAATAAGTTACGTGACATAAGTGGTTTAAAAACCATGTCATCAACTGCCTCAGAAGGATATGGTGGTGTAGCACTTGAATTTGAATTTGGTTGGGATAAATCTGCTACAATTGCAGATGTCCGAGATAAAGCAAATCAAGCCCAAGCTGAATTTCCAGACGGTGCTGACCAGTACTCAATAAATGAAATTAATTTTTCAAGGTTCCCAATATTAGTTGTTTCAATGTCAGGGCAGTTACCTGAAAGAACAATGACCAGAGTAGCAAAAAACCTGCAGGATAGAATAGAATCCATGACAGAGGTTCTGGAAGTTGGTTTAGCTGGCCAGCGTGATGAAATGTTGGAAGTTTTAATCGATCCATTAAAGCTTGAAGCTTACAATGTCACAGCGGGTGAATTAATTAATGTTGTTACAAATAATAACTTATTAATTGCTGCTGGTGAAATAGAAAACGAAGCAGGCGCCTTTGCTATTAAGATCCCTTCGTCGTTCAATGAACCAAAAGATGTCTATAATTTGCCAGTAAAAGTTAACGGTAACAGAGTTATTACACTCGAAGATCTGGCCGATATTAGGCTAACATTTGAAGATAGAGTTGGCACGGCTCGATTTAATGGTGAGACAACTGTTACTCTGCAAATAATCAAACGAAAAGGTGTAAACTTAATAAGCACAGTTAGTTTAGTGAAAGCTAAAGTAGAACAAATAATTTCTGAATGGGAGCCCGAACTTAGGGACGCAATAACGATAGATTTTTCATCTGATCAATCTAGACAAGTTTCTGATATGGTAAGCCAACTTGAAGGATCAGTTTTGACCGCCATTGCTCTGGTTATGATTGTTGTTTTAGCCGCGCTGGGTATTCGATCTGCCCTTCTTGTTGGCTTTGCAATCCCCACTTCTTTTCTTTTAGCCTTTGCACTAATGGGAATATCCGGAATTACAATCTCCAATATGGTAATGTTTGGGTTAATACTCGCTGTGGGGATGTTAGTTGATGGTGCCATAGTTGTTGTCGAATACGCAGATAAACGCATAGCTGAAGGTACTGGCCCAATGGAAGCATATGGTTCAGCTGCCAAAAGAATGTTCTGGCCCATCGTTTCCTCAACGGCAACTACATTATGTGCATTTTTACCAATGTTATTTTGGCCAGGTGTGCCTGGTGAATTTATGCGAATGTTACCCATAACATTAATATACGTTTTATCAGCTTCATTACTTGTTGCTCTTATTTATCTACCAGTAATTGGTGGAGTAGCTGGAAGATTAACACGTATTTTAGAGAACATTTCTAACAGTTTGAGAAATAATTCAAAACTCATAGTGCGCTTATTGTTAGTAATGGCATCAATTGCAGTCATTTTTGCTGGAGTAATTCAATTGGTAAATGGCATTGCTGTTATTGGTGCAGTATTATTTTTCACTGGATGCATGGCTACTTCAGCCACAACAAGTTCTTTGAAATCCACATCAAAAAGTAATAATGATTTAAAGCCAAACCTTTATGCACGTCTGATTACTTTAATTGTTAGTAAATGGTACATGCCAGCTGTAATGATAGGTCTAACAATATTTTTCTTAATAACAGTTTTCTCTGTTTTTGGAAAAAATAATAATGGTGTAGAATTCTTTGTTACCACAGAGCCAGAGAACGCCATAGTTTACGTGCGTGCTCGAGGCAATTTATCCTTAGCTGAAAAAGATATCCTAGTTGAAAACGTTGAAGGTTTAATCAAAGACATCGATGGCATACAAAGTGCATTTGCATTTGCTGGAGATGGCGGGTTGGATAATAACACTGGTGGAGCTACTGCTCCACTAGATACGATTGGGCAAATCCAAATTGAAACTACACCTTGGGAAGCGCGGCAAGGCTCACCATCAGGTTTTGATATTCTTAAAGCAGTAGAGGCAAGAATTGCAGATGTTCCTGGTGTTCAAGTGGAAATCTTAGAACTTGCACAAGGTCCTGCTTCTGGCAAACCATTAACTCTTAGAGTTAAAGGATCAAACTTTGATGACTTAAAGACAGCAGCAGGAATTATTCGCAATCATTATGAATCTATTGATGGTCCAATTAAAATTGAAGATACACGGCCACTTCCTGGTATTGATTGGCAAGTAGATGTTGATGTTGAAAAAGCAGGTAGATACAAAGCGGATGTTGCACAGGTTGGGGCAATGGTACAGCTTGTTACACGTGGTCTGAAACTTGGGGATATGACTGTAGATACGTCTGATGAAGATATTGATATTCGCGTACGACTTCCAAAAAAGGATAGACTTCTTTCTACTCTAGAAACATTACGCGTTAGGACAAACTCTGGTTTAATTCCAATATCAAACTTCATCACTTTAAAACCAGTTGAGAAACTTGGCCAAATTGATCGTGATGACAGCAAAAGGTACTTTGATATTAAAGCCGATGTAGCAGAGGGAATTAATGCTGGCGAAAAAATTGCAGAAATAACAAAATGGCTTGAAGAAGAAGAACGCTTACCAAATGGAATTGAGTGGGAATGGAAAGGTGATCAAGAAGAGCAAGCAGAAAGTTCAGCATTTCTAGGTAAAGCCTTTCTTGGCGCTTTAGGATTAATGTTTGTAATTTTGTTGGCACAATTTAATTCATTTTATAACTCTGCACTTGTTTTAATAGCCGTTGTTCTTTCAACTGCAGGAGTTTTAATCGGAATGCTAGTCATGAACCAAGCATTTAGTGTTATTATGACTGGAACAGGAATAGTGGCTTTGGCAGGAATTGTTGTTAATAATAACATTGTTTTAATTGATACTTATCAAGAGTATTCAAAAAACATGCCAGCACTTGAAGCTATTTCAAAAACTGCACAAGCCAGAATTCGGCCTGTTCTTTTAACTACAATAACAACTATGGCTGGTTTAACACCAATGATGCTGGGCATTTCAATTGATTTTATAAATGGTGGATATTTTATAGATCAGCCAACTGCGCTCTGGTGGAAACAGCTTGCAACTGCAGTAGTTTTTGGGCTGGGAATTGCAACTGTTTTAACCCTTGTTCTGACACCATCATTGTTAGCACTAAGAGTTTGGGTTAGCAGAGGTGCCTATGCTGGTTTTACAAGGCTTTTGAGGCTTAAATCTATTGCACGCTAATCTAATTAATTATTAGAAGAGACTGGCATTAGACTGCCAGCTCGGCTTCTGACTCTTGGATATGCCACATTTTAGTATATCGGCCATTAAGATTTAAAAGCTCGTCATGTGTGCCTTTTTCAACAATACAACCTTGTTCCAAAACAATAATCTGATCAGCATCAACGACTGTCGATAAACGGTGTGCAATTGTTATAACAGATCTTCCCGAACCTAATCCTCGTAAACTATCTTGGATGTTTCTTTCAGTTTCTGTATCTAACGCCGAAGTTGCTTCATCCAGTACTAATATGGGAGGGTTTTTCAACAAAGTACGTGCAATACCTACTCTTTGCTTTTCGCCTCCAGATAACTTTAATCCTCTTTCGCCAACAGTTGTATTATAACCATCAGTTAAACTAATTATAAAATCATGTATTTTTGCTGACTTGGCAGCAGCTATTATTTCATCTTCCGACGCACCATCCCGACCATAAGCAATATTATATCCTATAGTATCGTTAAACAGAACAGTATCTTGGGGAACAATCCCTATAGAGTTATGAACAGATGCTTGCGTTACGTTACGAATATCTTGTCCATCAATTTTTAAACTTCCAGAATTTACATCATAGAACCTAAAAAGAAGACGCCCGATAGTTGATTTACCAGAACCCGAGGGGCCAACGATTGCAACTGTCTCACCTTTTTTTATTTTCAGCGATAACTTGGATAGTATAGTTCTTTCTGGATCATAGCCAAATGTAACGTTATCAAATTCAATTTGACCACCTTTTATATTTAAATCTTCGGCATTTGCCACGTCAATTACTTCTTGAGGTTGACCAAGAAGATCAAACATTTCGCCCATATCAACTAATGCTTGTCGAATTTCACGATATACTGTTCCCAGAAATCCCAAAGGCATTGTTATTTGAATCATATAGGCATTTGCCATAACAAAATCGCCAACACTCAATTCTCCCCTTTGAACAGCCATAGCAGCCAATATCATTACTGTAATTAATCCCCCAGTGATAAGGAGTGTTTGCCCAAAATTTAAAAAAGCTAATGAATAACTGGTCTTCAATGCAGCAGCTTCATAACCTCGCATACTTTCATCGTATCTTAGCGCTTCTCTTTCTTCAGCACCAAAGTATTTTACTGTTTCAAAATTCAATAAACTATCAATAGCTTTTTGATTAGCATCAGTATCTTTATCATTCATTTCTTTACGTACTTTCACCCGCCATTCTGTGACGGAAAAAGTAAACCAAATATATAAGACAATCGTAATCAAAACGATTGCCATATAGATAAAACCAAACTCTAGATAAAAAATACCTGCAACAATTAACAATTTAAGAATTAGTGGCCCAATTGAGAAAAGCATAAACCTTAATAAAAACTCGACCCCCTTAACACCACGCTCCATTACTCTACTTAATCCACCAGTCTTGCGTGTAATGTGATACCTGAGAGATAATCGATGCATATGCCTAAATGTCTCTAAAGCTAGTTGGCGTAGAGCACGTTGGCCTACTTGTGCAAATATCACGTCTCTAAGTTGGCTAAATCCAACTGACAAAATGCGCATAACACCATAAGCAACAACCATACCGAGTGCACCTGCAGTCAACATAAATATAGTTTGATCTTCATCCGCTCCCGGAGCAAGGGCATCAACAGATACTCCATAAAAGTATGGTGCCAGTAATCCTAGTATTTCACCAAGTACTAATGCCAGCATTGCAAGAACAACTCTAAATTGTATATCTTTTCGCGATTTTGGCCACAAATATGGTAAAACAGATTTGATCACGTTCATTGCTTGTCCGCTTTTCAAATTTGCTGATGAAGTAGTGGGTCTCAATGTAATTAATCTCCGTTGAAGTCTTAACATAGTATTATGCTTCAAACTTGACTAGTTAATTCAAACTAAACTTTGTGAATATTATTTTTCAGGTATTTGGAACACTTGACCTGGATAAATTAAATCTGGGTCTTTTATTGAATCTCGGTTAGCTTCAAAAATTTGAACATATCTCATACCGAAGCCATATTTTAATTCTGCTAACTTCCATAGCGTAAAGCCAGGTTGTATTGTGGCCTGACCATCTTCCATTTCACGAATTACACGTTGGAAAGGACTCTCTACACGATCTACAACTTTACCTTCATTATTGATTGCATCAACTCTTAGCGTATAAATACCTTCTTCAATGTTAGGTATTTCAAAGTTCCACTTTCCATCAGTAACTTCTCCTAAAACAACTGGTTTATTATCAACATATACCCGAACTATCTGCTCAGATGATGCCCTACCAGCAAGAATTACATCGCCACTGGCAGCATAGTTAATTGTATCTAATGAAAGAGGTTGAATCTTTGGAGCTATATCGTTTTGTTCTTGAACAATAATCTTACCATCAGATTCAGCAATAATAATTTTTGGGCCACTCGCTTCAGCCTCTTTATTTGGGATTATCAAGACTGTATCAGCAGATTTAATGTTGCTGTCATTTACATCTTCTAATTGTAATTCAAGTGGTTTTTCACCAGAAGGGATCGTGGTTAATATAGCAAAAGCTCCTGAAGCATCAGTTTCAGCAGTCTCCAACTCTTTTCCGTCTACCAACAATCTTACCTCACTATTAGGCTTAGCTGAACCTGCAATAATAGCAGATCCATCTTCATCTACTCTTACTAAATCAAATGCTGGATTATTTTCAATTACAGCTTCAGTCTCTGCTATTATATTTTCTTCAGTAACTACCAACGTCTCTTCCATAGAAGCTGCCTCTTCTTCGGACGAAGTCACCTTATCTTTAGTAACTGGCTCTACTTTCGCTGTAGTCACCTTATTTTTAGTAGCTGGCTCTTCTTTCTCTGTAGACACATTATCTTTAGCAATTGGCTCCGCTACAACTGCAGACGCTTCTTTTTTGGCGACAGGCAACTCTACACTTTCAACCACCTCTTCTTTAGTAGTGGGCAATTCTTCAGATTTGTTTATTTCTTCTTTGGTATCTATACTGCCTTTAACTGCAGGTATTTCTTTTTGGTCAATTGATTTCACCTCTGCAGGCCCTGCCTCATTGGAAACAGCTTCATTCACCTCAACTTTAACAATATCAAGATTATCTTCATCTACAGTTTCCATTACAATAAAAAATATTGCTAAAACTGCAAATGCAGCTGCAAAAGAAAGAATAACTTTATCTTCTGAACGATTTCCAAATGTCTTTTTGACACGTGAAGATTCCTTTAATTTGAGGATTTCAGTTTTTTTAGCATTCATATTCTCTTGCCCCCTTGGCGGTAGTTAATAATAGTTGTAAGTATAAACAATGAATTTACAACGCAAAAAATCCATATGTGTCTATTGCGCACATCGTGATGGTACAAAATCTAGTTATTTACAAGCAGCCACTGACACCGGAAATATGATTGCGCGTAATAGTATGCGCTTAGTATATGGTGCAGGAAACGTTGGGTTAATGGGTGAAGTTGCAAATTCTGCTCAATCAGGGAATGCAGAAGTATTTGGAGTGATACCAAAACACCTTCTTGAACAAGAAATTGGCAAAAAAGATATAGACACTTTTATAATCACTGAGAATATGCACGAAAGAAAAAAAATAATGGTGTTAAATTCTGATGCTTTTATCCTTTTACCCGGAGGGTTTGGAAGTTTGGATGAATTTTTTGAATTGATAACTTGGCGACAATTAGGATTGCACTCAAAACCATGTTTTATATTTAATGTAAACGGTTATTGGGATCCACTTTTGAAATTAATTGAGAACCAAATTTCAGAAGGGTTTGTACAATCTAATAATAAAAATTTTTATTCAATTGTGAACACTATTGATGAGCTGGAAACTAAATTAATTCAAGCTCTCTCATGACGGATAGCATAGTAAGAATATATTCCTAAACCTGTCCAAATTAAACCGAATGCTATCAAATGTATCCTACCTATTGGCTCCAAGAAAATGAATGTTGCTAATAGAAATTGCAATGTAGGATTTACATATTGGACTAAACCAACAGTAGCCAACCTTAATCTTTCCATTGCAAATGCCATAAGTATCAAAGGTACTCCAGTTAAAATTCCTGTAAATATAAGTGCTATACTCACTTTAATTTCACTTCCAAAGAAACCACCATCACGCCCCACAATTCCTTGCCACCCAAAGAAATGTGTTCCTGTTAGCCATATTAAAGCAATCGGGAGTAGACATACTACTTCCCAAAAGACTGACCTCATAGGGCCAATAGTTAAAGGCTTTTTTACTAGTCCATACAACCCAAATGTAACAGCAAGCATTATTGAAATGTATGGAAACTCTCCAACACCAAAACTTAATAAGACAACAGCAATAACTGCTAAACTGATTGCAAACCATTGTGATGGACTCAAGCGTTCACCTAAGAAAATGGCTCCAAATGCAACAGCTACTAATGGAAAAATATAGTAGCCTAAGCTTGATTGTGCCACTTTGCCAATTTGAACTGCATAAATAAAGAAAAACCAATTAATGCTTATAAAAATTGCAGCAAAACAAACACGCAAAAATGATTCCTTAGGAATTACAACTAATCCCCTTCTTGCTAATAAAATTAAACCAATGAATACAGACGTCCAGATTGTCCGATGAGAGAGGACTTCTAATGGTGGTACTTGCGAAATATAGCTGTAATAAAACGCAGAGAACCCCCAAATAGAACAGGCTAAAAACATAGCCAAAACACCTGCTGTTTCTCGCTTCAAATTAAGTCCAATCTAAAAAAGAAGCCCCGTTGAAATTCTCAACGGGGCCTTTTTGCTATGTGACCTAGATTCCATTGAAATCTAGTCCTCCCGTCACATTGCTTTGTTTGTTACATGTACAATGCAAATTTTAAAATAAGAGTCAATCAAATATCAAGACAAATACCATTAATTTATTTTATCAAGAACTAGCTAATCTTGCAGCTACATTTTCCCAATTAACTAAATTATCCAAAAAATTAGAAATATAAACAGGGCGTTTATTTCTAAAATCTATATAGTATGAATGTTCCCAAACATCACAACCTAGTAATGTTTTTTGCCCAAAACACAAAGGATTAACGCCATTTTCAGTTTTGGTTATCTTTAGGCTACCATCAGTGTCTTTAACTAACCAGCACCAACCAGATCCAAACTGACCAACACCAGCAGCACCAAAATCTGATTTAAATGCTTCAACTGAACCAAAGCTTTCAACAATAGCAGCCTCTAATTCACTTGGCATTGCTCGACCATCAGGCCCCATCATTTCCCAGAACTGATTATGATTCCAAAGTTGTGAAATGTTATTGAATATTCCATTTTGAGAAACACTTGTTGAATTGTAAGTACCAATTGTTATCTCTTCTAAGGATTTATTCTCCCATTCTGTACCAGAAATAAGTTTATTGCCGTTATCAACATACGCCTTATGATGTAAATCATGATGAAATTCTAATGTTTCAGCAGACATTCCACCTTTTGCAAGGGCATCATGTGAATATGGTAGTTCAGGAAGTTCAAAAGCCATGTTGGGCCTCCATAGATAAAGTTAATTTTCAATCTCTAATATAGCTTTTGTATCAAATAGGGAAAGCCTAAATAGTTTTAATTCTAATTATTCAAATTGGCAAAACTGCTAATCCAACTCGTCGCTCTTCTGATAATAATACATTATAAGTTCTACATGCACTTGGGCTATTCATTACTTCAAATGGAACACCTGCTTTTTCAAGTTTATTAGATATGGCTTTTGGTAATGGAGAAATTTCTTTTCCCATACCGATAAAAACAACATCATAATCGTCTTTATTTTCAATAATAGCAGCTAGATCATCTAATCCAGTCCAGTCAATAGATCCTTTTAAAGTCAAAAAAAGTGCACCTTTGTGAATTATATTAGAAACACGGAAAAACCCTGGCCCATATGAATCTACAGGTGGCTGTCCATTAAAAGAAACTTCATTTATTTCCACTTTTTTAACTCCAAATTGGTAATCCTATTATCGCACTAAGTGCAATTAACGCGTATGCAATTCTACGATATATTATTTCTTTATTTGGGTTGAAAATTTTTTGCCCAACT
>Ga0208675_1000230_pt1 | contig 10528 bp, 17 predicted proteins | sample ColrivemetaGS579_FD_187616 | JGI IMG/M metagenome (GOLD analysis project Ga0208675, IMG submission 187616) | Estuarine microbial communities from the Columbia River estuary - High salinity metaG S.579 (SPAdes) (version 2) | ecosystem: Environmental > Aquatic > Marine > Intertidal zone > Estuary ... | reverse complement strand
AATACACTGTTATTAAAATACAGGATATTGTAGTTGTTTTGTGAGAAAACTAGAGGCTAGTGACATTAGGGACTTAAACCTACTTAAACACTATCGGATAGTTAGAAGATGGGCTTGTAGAAATAATAAGCTTAATGATGCTGATTTAGAGTTGCTTATATACTTTGATTGCATGGGAATGTTCACTAAACAAGATTTTAAAATCGGTACGTACGCTTATAGTTGGGATAATAGACGCTGGAACAAGTTGATAAAAGACGGTTGGGTAGTAGTTTTTAGAAACTACAATAGGACAACACAAAAATACAACATCTACAAAGTTTCGTTAAAGTGTAAACAACTAATAGCAAGAATGTATCGTATTATGCTTGGTGATGAAGACATACCAACTAGTTCTAGAAATAGTATAATGAAAGGTAAAACATATACAGACAAAGTATTAATCACAGCAATAAGAAACGTAAACAACGATAAAAACAGATAATTATGAATTATAAAGATCCTTTAAAAATGATTAATCCTGCAGCGGTAGCGGCAATAGCTAACACGGATATGACATTACAACCACCTATTCCAGCTAACCAGCAAGGAGCAGCTAAGCCTTTGTTTGGTGAAACAGTTCAAAGCACAGCAGGACAAATATACGGTGATATAAACGCAAGACAAGCTTCTTTAGGAAGCAACGCTCCTATGTTTATGTCTGAAAAGCAGGAAGATGCTTTTGGACCCGATAGTGAAGTATACAAAAGTGGTAACACTGCTATATACGAAGGATTAAAAGCAGAATCTAACAAATAAAAAAAATAAATTATGCACAACGACAAAGCACATCAAAAAGCAGCTAAAAACTCAAGTGGAGTAGTTGGTGAATCAGCTATATGGGATGGACCATTAGATCAGACAGGGCGTTTACACGGTAAAGGATCAAGTTCTGGTATTACAGGTATGGAGGTTTCTAAAGCTCCTACTATGTACAAATCTGGACCTATTACTCAACTAGCTAAAGGAAGATAACAAATGGCAACAGGAGATATCAAACTACTGGTAGCCAACGCATTAACATTAGCGATAAGCATGACGCATATAGAGGTGACCTTAAAAGTTGTTCTGTTACTTATAAGTATCGGATATACAGTAACTAAATGGGTAAAACTTAACGAAAAGAAGTAATAATTAAAATATAGCAATGACATCTAATAGTCCTTTTAAAATTACAGAAAAATCTTACGAGAAGCAGAACAAGTCAATGCGTTCTGATTACACTAAAGAAACAGGTAAAAAACTAGGCAAAAGACTAACTACAGGTAAAAATGCCCGTAGAGTTTCTTTTGCTTGTAGATTTGCAGGTATGCAAGGAGCTATGAAAGATGCTAAAGGAGAGCCAACTAAAAAAGCAATGGCTTTAAAGAAATGGGGATTTGGAAGCGTTGGAGCAGCTAGCAGCTTTTGTAATAAAAATAAAAAGAAATAAAAATGAAAGAAGAAGGACACTTTGGTCATTACACTGGTAATGCTAGACACTCAAGAAAAGAAGAAATGATTCATGATCGTGAATTAATTTATGATGCTAAAAAACAACTACATCGTGCTGACCAAGATTATAAAAAAGATAATTAAAAACAAAAATAATGGCGTATAAACCAAAAAATAGCGTAAAAAGTCTGTGTAGTGGTTCCCCAGCTAAAAACTTAAAAAGTGGAGGTAAAATGATTAGTTCCGACAAAGGATCTAGTAATTACATGAAGGAAGATCCAGGTTCAGCTATTCTAAATAAAAGATTTGGTACGGGAGTTGGCGGAAGTGTTAGTTCTGCTTCTGCTGGAACTAATACGGTTAAATCTTCGTCTGCTATAAGTAGAGGAAATACTTTTTATTCTGACCAATCAAAGTTGATGAGTGATCCTACTAAAACTAACACCCAAACAAATAATCGTGCTGGTGATGTAGTCGATCAAAGAACTGGATTGAAAGATTCCGACGCTACTAATAGACGCAAAATAGGCATAACAAACAAAAGCACATCAAATTATAACAGTATGTTCCAAGACGGAGATGGTGGAAAGTCTGTTACACCTAAACCAGAAACCACTACTACCGCCGCTACTCGAACTGTTAAGACTAGAAAAAAAGTTAAAGTACCTAAAGAAGAAGTTAAAGCACCTTCTGCGGCAAAAACTGCGGCGCAAATTGCAGCCAATAAACTAGAGGAAAGAGCTAAAACCGCTATATCTAAACGTAAGAAAGCTCCAAAGACAGAAGACGGTGTTAATGCCGTTAGAGATTTCCAAGCAAACAAAAAAAAGAAAGGAAAAGAAATGTCTAGAGGTGAAATTAAAGAAGCCAAGAAAAAAGACAAAGATTCTGGCATGAGCAGAAAAGAAGTAAGACTTAACAAGACAAAGCGTAAAGCCGCCAGCACTAGAGCTAAAACAGTTTCAAAAGAAACAGCTGCTAAAGGAGGTAAGGAAGCTCAAAGATTAGCTCGCAAAACTATTAGATTAGAAAAAAGAGCAGCTAGACTTGAAGGTAAAGTTAAAGCTTCAAAGATTAAATAATATGAAATCACAGGGCTTTGGAGATACCGTAGAGAAATTTACAGAAGCAACTGGTGTAAAAACTTTTGTTGATAAAGTATCACAGGGATTAAATATTCCCTGTGGCTGTCAACAAAGAAAAGAAACTTTAAATAAAGTTTTTCCTTACAAACAATAACTTATGGGCTTTATAATGAAAGGTGCGCCTTACAGCAATGATAATACTCCTATTTACAGTATAAACATGGAAGACGGTGTATTGGGTAAAGCTAATAATAATGGCACTATAGTCATTAACAAGGACATTAAAGATCCTAAAAAAATACAAGATGTAGTAGATCACGAGATGGTGCATATTGACCAAATGAAAAGAGGTGATCTAGACTACGATGACAATAATGTTATATGGAAAGGTAAAAAATACTCAAGAGCTTCAATGGAAGAAGGCGCTAAAAACCTTCCTTGGGAAAAAGAAGCATATCAAAACGCATAACTAAAAACAATATTATGAGTGAATCATGGATGAAAAAACACGCTAAAAACTTATTAACTACTATGCCTGTAGATAATAATGCTAGCGCTTTATTAAAAAAAGATAAGCTATCTGGTTCAGAGAGATCTTTACAGGATAAAAAAATTAATATAAGTGACTCTAAAGAAAAAGAAAACTTTAAAGCTTACAAAGCATCTGGAGGAAAATTAAGCCATACTCAGGCAGCTACAATAGGTTACAGAACGCCTCAACAGTCTAAAACTGTTATTGCTGAAAAAAAATCTATTAAAGATGCTAAATCTAAAGCTACTCGCTTGCAGGCAGAGCAGAGCGGCTTAGGTGCAGAGTTTTTTGCAGGAGCAAATCCAAATATTTATAAGAAAAAATAAATGTGGAAAGTACTACTAGGTCTTTTAAAAGGAGGTGAAGGTAGGAAGTCTGTAGCTGGAGGTTTAGCTTGGGAAATAAGAGAAGCAATTAAAGGAAAAGAATTAGATCCTGAAAAATTAATAGAACTTCAAACCAAAATAAATCTAGCTGAAGCTTCACATAGAACATTATTTGTTGCCGGATGGAGACCTTTTATAGGTTGGATATGTGGATTTGCATTAGCTTACAATTTTGTTATACGTGATTTATTTATATGGATAACAAAAACAACAGACGCTCCACCACCATTACAAATGGAACACTTAATGACAGTGCTGCTAGGAATGCTCGGGCTTGGCGGACTAAGAACGTACGAGAAAATAAAAGATAAAGTAAAATAATCAAATTTAATTAAATGAAAAAAGTAGAAGAAACAAAAAAAATTACTGAAGAGCAATTAGAGGTAATTACAAACCACCAAAAAGACTTAAACAAGTCTCTAACTAACATTGGTTTTTTAGAAACTCAAAAGCACAGCTTACTACATGAGTACGCTGGCATTGTTGATGATATCGAAAAGTACAAAAAAGAACTAGAAGATATTTATGGTGCTATCAATATAAATATTGAAGATGGTACTTTCACTGAGATTGAAAAAGAGTAATGACTAGTAACATTATAAGAAAAATAAGTATAGGTTCTGATTATAAGAACGAAGCTATGCATTACGCTGTAGGTCAACAAGTTTACGGCGGTCACACTATTTCTGATATATTATTTCAGGATGGAGACGACTCTTATAATATATATATAAAAAAGCACGATGAAATTCTTCCTTGGAAGAAGTTTAATAGCAATATGGCAATATCTGTTGAATACGATTTAGAGTATTAATGAACAGTGTTTACCAATTCATAATTAAACCTATAGGCAAAAGATACAATAACGAGTTAAGTATTGGTGATAAAAAGCTAATAATTAACTCTAGTATCGCTAGTCATAAGTTTGTTAATAGAGAAGCGGAAATAATTGCCGTACCTTTAGCGTTTGAAACAGAACTCAAGAAAGGTGACAAAGTTATAGTGCATCATAATATATTTAGAAGATACTACAATCAAAAAGGTAAATCTGTAAACAGTGGAAAGTATTTTAAAGAAGATATGTACTTTGCCTCTGAAGATCAGGTATACATGAAAAAAGTAGGTGACGACTGGAAAACGTTAAAACAATATTGTTTCGTTAAGCCAGTTGTTGATAAGGATGGCTCTAGTTTAAGAAAGCTAAAAGAATGTGTTGGTATAGTAAAATACGGAAACAGTGTCTTAGAAGCTCTTAAAATAAATGAAGGCGATTTGGTTGGATTTAAGAAAAACAGAGAATTTGAGTTTTTAATTAATGACCAGGTTGTATACTGCATGGAACCCAATGACATTTTAATTAAATATGAAAATAAAAGAAACGAAACTGAATATAATCCAAGCTGGGCAAATAGCAGTTGAAGAACTTATAAAGGTAGCAAAAGAAAAGATCGTTGACTCAGAAGATGATATCTCTGCTGACAGACTTAAAAACGCTGCCGCTACAAAGAAACTTGCTATATTCGATGCTTTTGAAATATTAGCTAGAATAGAGTCAGAAGAAGATCTTTTAAATGATAAACCAAAAGCTAGTGCTGTTAAAGCCGAAGAGTTTAAGGGTTTTGCAGAAGGAAGATCTAGATAATGTACAAGCAAGATCTATACCATATAGTAGAAGACCATATAAAGCCAAACGTTCTAAGTAGAATGAATAGGCTAAAGAAATGGGAATACGGATACAATAAAGAGCATGACGTAGTTGTCATAAGCAAAACAGGACAAATAGGAGAGATATATAGTATACAAAATCTATTAATAGCTCTTCCATTGGCTGAAGACGTGTACAAGTGTTCTAAGAAGAAAGAAGAACAGCGTTGGAAAGTTTTAGAATATCCATCTGAATTAAATAAAATAAAAACAGTTTATGATTGGAACGAAAGACCAGTCGAGTTTAAAGAAAAATGGTACGAGTACATTAACAAGGAGTTTGTTCGTCGTGAAGAAGGCTATTGGTTCTATAGCAACGGCGTTCCTACTTATATTACTGGTTCTCAGTACATGTACTTGCAGTGGACTAAAATTGACGTGGGGTCAGCAGATTTTCGCGAGTCAAACAGGTTATTCTACATATTCTGGGAGGCTTGTAAATCGGACAGTAGGTGTTACGGAATGTGCTATCTTAAGAACAGACGGTCTGGATTTAGTTTCATGGCATCATCCGACACAGTTAACCAGGCAACAATTTCAAGAGATGCTAGGTTTGGAATACTCTCCAAGTCTGGAGCTGATGCTAAGAAAATGTTCACTGATAAAGTTGTACCCATATCAATCAATTACCCCTTCTTTTTTAAACCAATACAGGACGGAATGGAGCGTCCAAAGACAGAATTATCATACAAGGTACCTTCGAAAAGGCTCACGCGTAATTCAATCAAAGAAACAACGGAAGACTTACAAGCGGGTCTTGACACCACGATCGACTGGAAGAACACAGGGGATAACTCCTATGATGGAGAGAAACTCAAGCTCCTCGTCCACGATGAATCGGGTAAATGGGAGAGGCCAGATAACATCCTCAACAACTGGAGGGTTACGAAAACAACGTTAAGATTAGGTAGGAAAATAGTAGGTAAGTGCATGATGGGATCTACTTCAAACGCATTAGACAAAGGTGGATCAAATTTTAAAAAACTATACGAGTCTTCGGACGTCACAAAAAGAAACCGCAACGGACAGACTAGCTCAGGACTATATAGTTTGTTTGTACCTATGGAATGGAATTACGAAGGATACATTGATTCTTATGGAATACCTGTATTCGACACTCCAAAAAAACCAATCAAAGGTATAGATGGTGAAGATATAGATATAGGAGTTATATCACATTGGGAAAACGAAGTAGATGGATTGCATGATGACCAAGATGGTTTAAACGAATACTATAGACAGTTTCCAAGAACAGAGAAGCATGCCTTTAGAGATGAAGCTAAAGAATCTTTGTTTAATTTAGGTAAAATATACGAGCAAATAGACTATAATGAAGATCTACGTAATACTAATGTTGTTACACAGGGTAATTTTCAGTGGGAAGGTGGGATTAAAGATACTAGAGTGCTGTTCGTGCCTAGCAAAAGTGGAAGATTTTTTGTTAGCTGGGTTCCTCCAGTTACACTGCAAAATAGATACAATATAAAAAATAACGTTAAATATCCTGGTAATGAGCACTGTGGAGCTTTTGGATGCGATAGTTATGATATATCTGGTACAGTTGACGGTAAAGGTTCTAAAGGATCTTTACACGGTTTAACTAAGTTTTCAATGGAAGACGTGCCGCCTAACTTATTTTTCTTAGAATATATAGCTAGACCACAAACAGCTGATATGTTTTTTGAAGATGTTTTAATGGCATTAGTTTTTTATGGTATGCCTATACTGGCAGAGAACAATAAGCCTAGACTATTATATTATATGAAAAGAAGAGGTTACAGAGGTTACTCTATGAATAGACCTGATAAGGTTATGCATAAATTATCTGTAACAGAGAGAGAAATAGGTGGAATACCTAATTCAAGTGAAGATATAAAGCAAGCTCACGCGGCAGCTATAGAGGATTATATAGAAAACCACGTTGGTTTACTAAATGAAGGTTATGGTAACATGTACTTTCAAAGAACTTTAGAGGATTGGGCAAAATTTAATATAAATAATAGAACTAAACATGATGCATCTATAAGCTCTGGTTTAGCTATGATGGCTTGTAATAAACACAGATACACGCCTGTTGCGCAAAGAGTAATATCTAAAGTATCTTTAGGTTTTAGAAAATATAACAATTCAGGTCAAAATTCAAAAATAATATAATAAATGGTCTATAATACTAATAATAGCATCTTTCCAGATCAGGTGGTACCTGAAGAAGAAAAGAAATCATTTGAATATGGTTTAGCTGTTGGAAACGCTATTGAACAAGAATGGTTTAGAAATAACAGTGGTCAAGATAGGTATTCCTATAATTTCCAGAACTTTAATAGACTGAGATTATATGCTAGAGGCGAACAGCCTGTACAGAAATATAAAGATGAATTATCTAATAATGGTGATTTATCTTACTTGAATTTAGACTGGAAACCAATTCCAGTTTTATCTAAATTCGTTGACATAGTTGTCAACGGTATGACAGATAAAGGATATGAGATTAAATCTTTTGCATCAGATCCTTTCGCTACGCAACAAAGAACTGATTTTGCTTTTAATGCTTTAAGAGATATACAGCAAAAAGAAAACATAGAAGAATTAGCTAAATTAACAGGTAAAAACTTTTATGCATCTGCAGAGCCAGAAAGCCTTCCTAATGATCCAGGAGAGCTTGATCTTTATATGCAACTTAATTACAAGCAGAGCGTTGAAATAGCCGAAGAAGAGCTAATAAATAGCGTGCTAGACTTCAATAAGTTTGATGAAACTAAAAAAAGATTAGCCTATGATCTAACGGTATTAGGTATAGCGGCTAGTAAAACTAGTTTTAACTTAGCTGAAGGTATTAAGGTTGACTACGTTGACCCGTCTAGTTTAGTCTATTCAGCTACTGATGATCCTAATTTTGACGATATATATTACGTAGGTGAAGTTAAAAGCTTAGCACTTCCTGAGATTAAAAAAATGTATCCAAACTTAACTAATGAAGAGTTAGAAACGATACAAAAATATCCAGGTCGTCAAAACTATTCTCAAAGCGACTGGCAAGTTAATAGCGATGTCAATCAATATCAAGTGTTATTCTTTGAATACAAGACATATCAAGATCAAGTATTTAAAATAAAGCAAACAGAACAAGGATTAGAAAAAACTCTAGAAAAGCAAGATACGTTTAATCCTCCTCCAAGTGACAACTTTGAAAGAGTTTCAAGATCTATTGAGGTTTTATATACTGGAGCAAAAATATTAGGCATGGGTGATACTATGCTAGAATGGAAAATGTCTGAAAACATGACAAGACCATCCGCCGATACTACGAAAGTTAATATGAACTATTGTATATCAGCGCCTAGAATGTATCAAGGTAGAATAGAATCTTTAGTCAGTAGAACAACAGGTTTTGCCGACATGATTCAATTGACTCATTTAAAATTACAGCAAGTTTTAGCTCGTATGGTTCCCGATGGTGTTTATGTAGATGTTGATGGCTTAGCTGAGGTTGACTTAGGCAACGGAACAAACTACAACCCTGCAGAGGCATTAAACATGTATTTTCAGACTGGTACTATAGTAGGTAGATCGCTTACTCAGGATGGTGAGATGAATAGAGGTAAAGTACCTATTCAAGAGCTTCAAAGTTCTTCTGGTATTTCTAAGATTCAAGCTATGATATCTACATACCAGTATTACTTACAGATGATACGTGATGTAACCGGACTTAACGAAGCTAGAGATGGAAGTACACCTGATAAAAACGCATTAGTAGGACTTCAAAAACTAGCGGCAGCTAATTCCAACACAGCTACCAGACACATACTACAGTCTTTAATGTATATAACTATAAGATCTTGTGAGAATATAAGTCTTAGAGTAGGTGATATGTTACAGTTCCCGTTAACTAGACAAGCTTTAATAGGTAGCATTAATAGCTTTAACGTAGCTACATTGAGTGAGATAGATGAACTACACTTACACGACTTTGGTATATTCTTAGAATTAGAGCCAGAAGAAGAAGAAAAAGCTCAACTAGAAAAAAGTATACAAATTGCATTGCAAACGCAAAGTATTAGTTTGGCAGATGCTATAGATGTGCGTCAAATTCAAAACATAAAGCTAGCTAACGAAGTAATAAAGTCTAGACAAAATAAAAAAGCAGAACAAGAACAAGCTGCTCAAATGGCTAACATACAAGCTCAAGCTCAAGCAAATGCTGAATCTGCAGAAAAAGCAGCTCTATCAGAAGTTCAAAAACAACAAGCATTAGCCGAAACAACGGTTCAAATTGAACAAGCTAAATCTCAAATGGAAATCCAGAGAATGGAGCAAGAAGCTTTTATCAAAAAAGAATTAATGGCTGAAGAGTTTCAGTATCAATTAAGACTTGCTGAATTAAATATGAAGGCTCAAAGAGATAAAGAAGATCAAATAGAGAATAGAAAAGATCAAAGAATAAAAATGCAAGGCACTCAACAGAGTGAACTTATAGATCAAAGGCAAAACGATCTGCTACCTAAAAACTTCGAATCAACTAATGACGGCTTAGGCGGTTTTGATTTAGAACAGTTTACCCCAAGATAGGGAATTATTAATTTTTATTATATTATATTATGTCAGAAACAAAAGAAGTAAAACAAGAAGGAGAATTTAAATTAAAAAAGAAAACTCCAAAAATTAAAGGCCAAGGAAACATTGTTCCTGAAGTTACTAAGATAGATTTAAGTAAAAAAACAGAAGAAGATGCCATTCAAGTCGGAGAAACAGAAAATGTGGTTGATGATAAACAAACCACAAATTTACCAGAAGTGGAAAAAGAAGTACGGGACGACTCCAGTGAAATTACTAAAGTTGATCTCAAAGAAAAAGTAGAATCACCTTTAGAATTAGTAAAAGATGAAGACGATAACCCTGAAGAGATCACAATGGTTGGAGGCACTGAAAGTCCCGACGCCTCACAGGAACAAAAAGAAGTATTACCGCAAGCTCAAACACAAGACTACCCAGAAAATGTAGATAAACTTATTGAGTTTATGAAAGAAACTGGTGGAACTATTGACGACTACGCTAGGCTTAATGCTGATTATAGCGACGTTGATGGAGGAGCATTATTAAAAGAATATTACAAACAAGCTAAACCGCATTTAGATTCAGAAGAGATTGACTTCGTGATTGAAGACTCTTTTAGTTTTGATGAAGATTTAGACGAAGCAAGAGACATTCGAAAGAAGAAACTTGCGTATAAAGAAGAAGTTGCAAAAGCCAAAAGCTATTTGGATTCGCTTAAAGATAAATACTACGCAGAGATCAAGTTGAGACCTGGAGTTAATCAAGAGCAACAACAAGCTACTGACTTTTTCAACCGA
>Ga0208675_1000204_pt1 | contig 11240 bp, 9 predicted proteins | sample ColrivemetaGS579_FD_187616 | JGI IMG/M metagenome (GOLD analysis project Ga0208675, IMG submission 187616) | Estuarine microbial communities from the Columbia River estuary - High salinity metaG S.579 (SPAdes) (version 2) | ecosystem: Environmental > Aquatic > Marine > Intertidal zone > Estuary ... | reverse complement strand
TAACATCTTTCTTAACTTTCCTACTCTTACTTTCGTAAGATTTCCTAGCCTTTCTACAATTGCTTTTTCTTTCTCTGGCAGATTATCAGTATAAGGTAGTAGCCTATCAAAACAACACCCAAAAGTTTCTCTAACACTAGCTTCTCCCGAATATAAATGAGTTAGATAGTTTAAAACAGGTGCATCATGTCCTAAAGAGCCATAGGTAAGTATATCTCTTCCTCCCATACAAGTCCCTATTGTAGGATCGTCTCTGTGATTCATGTAACGGGGCATATACAGTACCTTTCTACCTAGTAAAAAGTTACTGTCGCTTTTAGGCACTTTTTTCCATTTAGTAGGATTGATTATAAATATAGACATATCTACAACACCGTCATGGAGACGGCTCTTTATTAAATTATAATTAGTATGCCAACGAGGGTGATCTGAGAAAACTGCTTCTCGGCTCATTGCTAAGTGATGCTTTAATAGTTTTTCTTCAGGTGGCAAGTCTCCTTCTTGTACGTCTAAAACAATGCCTCCTGTTACAACCATAGTCAAACCTTTAGCATGTTTAAATGCTGTAGGCAGTCTTCCGCCTTCTTCCATATCTACAACTTTATACTCGGCATCGGGCATATTCTGCTTTATAGAATTGACAGTAAGCTGTGTAAAATTATTTCTGTTTAATATTAGATAGAACATGAGGTGTTGATTTCCAAAAGTTAAAAAAGTAGTCTATACGTTCTTGAGGGTTATCTATAAAATAAGGAACTATTCCAGAGTATTTAGCAGATAAAAGTCTTTGTAATCTTTCTTGGCTAGGTTTATCGTCTACGATTACGGCATTGTATATTGACTTGTAGGTAGTATGAGGGGCGTCTTGTTTATCAAACATATAAAGTGTTTTAGACTTGGCAAGAGCTAAGATACCCATCTCTGAGTTAGCACAACAGCCTACAATATCTGCCTCTTCAAGTAGTTTATGGCCAGAGAGTTTCTTTGCTAATACTTTATCTCTACCAAACTCTGACTTAAGATACGCAACCATTCCGGGCGCAGTCAAAGGGTGACACTTGAGTACAGCACCTTGAGCCACTGCTCTTTTAGCTTTTTCAAAGTCCAGAACCTTGTCAAGAATATTAGTTCCTGGAAGGAAAATAACAAACTTATGCTTCTTCTGACGCTTTTTACTTAACTTATACTTGTCTTGGCTGTTGTCTTTTAGCTCATTAAATATACGCATACCTTCATCAGTAACAGGCTCTCTAGCCGCTAGAATCATAGTACGGTTGCATTTTTCTATGCTGGCAACCCTGAGCATGAGACACTTAGAAAATACATCTGTGTATGTATAGCCTAAAATATTTTCTTCGGCTATATCGTACCATATGTCGTATTCTAAGGGAGTGAACCAGTTGCCTGTTTTAGGTAGGAAATCTTTTAACTTAGTAACTTCATCGTTTTCTGAGTTACGCATTATATTACCAGACTTAAAAAAGTGTGCTGCCTTGTTTCCTAGCTCCTCGTTATCTGCTAGTTTTTTAAGCGCCATCTTGTAAAGCCTCTATCTGGGCTTCTAAGTCTTCCATGCGCTCTTCCATTTCTACGAAGTGCTCCATGACTATCTCTAACGTTGTTTCTAGTTTGTGGTTTAATTCTTTAACGGTTATTCCGTCCATTGTGATCCATCCCAATATCGTGAGTTATGTGCTGACGCGGAAGACACTTCTGTCTCTACGCCTGTAGAAGTGACACGTTCGTAAACAACTGTATTTGTTCCAAACGTAGTAGTTGTAGATCTAGCAGTACCTTTAGACGTATCAAAAGTAGTTGTACGACTAGTCGTAGTTGTTCTTGCAGTTCCAAAGATTGTTGAAAATGCAGTAGTAGTAGTTACGGTAGTAAGATTACTAGTTCCAAAAGTAGTTGTAAATGCGGTTGTACTGCTACGGCTTGTTGTCGCAGAAGTATCAAATGCTGTGGTAGTAGACTTTTGAGTAGTAATATTTGTATTGAATACCGTTACAAAAGCACTAGAAGTTGTTCTACTGGTAGATGCTGTAGTGTTGAAAGCTGTAGTCGTACTCTTAGTGGTGCCTCTGTTAGTTGCTGTATTGAATACAGAAGTAGTGCTTCTTGAAGTACCATCAGAGGTATTAAAAGTAGTTGTATAAGCACTTGTTGTACTACGGGTAGTGCCTCTGCTGCTATCAAAAACAGTAGTTGTATCGAAGTTAGTAGTTCTCGAAGTAGCAGTAGTAAATGCTGTCGTAGTAGACTTAGAAGTAACATTACTGGTCGCGAAAGTAGTAGTGTAAGTACAACCCGTTTCGTTGGTAGTAGTTCTACTCGTATTAAAAGTCGTAGTAGTAGCCTTGCTAGTTGAAAACACTGTAGTCGTATTAAACGAAGTAGTTGTGCTTTTAGCAGTTATATTACTTGTACCAAATGTAGTAGTATACGCACTAATAGTGCTATGGCTAGTGCCTCTGCTAGTTGCAAATGTTGTGGTAAAAGTACTAGTAGTAGCTCTAGAAGTCGCCGTATTAAACGTGGTCGTAGTAGCCTTGCTAGTTATATTACTTGTACCAAACGTAGTGGTAAATGCCGTAGTATACGTAGATACTGTAGATTTGGTAGTATTAAACGTAGTTGTAAAAGTTGTAGTAGTACTTTTGCTGGTAGCTGTATTAAACACAGTTGTAAATGCTGTAGTAGTAGATTTGCTGGTAGCGAAAGTAGTCGTAAAGTTAGTCGTATACGCAGTAGTTGTACTACGAGTAGTATTTGTATTAAATGCGCTAGTAGTTGCCCTGCTTGTTGAAGTAAGGAACGTGGTCGTAAATGTAGTTGTAGTACTTAGCGAAGTATTAAATACAGTAGAAAATGCAGTAGTATACGTAGTCGTTGTACTACGAGTAGTCGTAGTATTGAACGTGGTCGTAGTAGCCTTGCTCGTAGCAAAAGTAGTAGTAAAGTTTGTTGTATACGTACTTGTAGTACTACGGGTAGTATTTGTATTAAATGCAGTTGTAGTACCTCTACTTGTACCTGTGGCTCGATTAGTATTGAATACAGTAGTAGTGCTCTTAGTAGTATTAAAAGCTGTAGTAGTATTGAAAGCCGTAGTTGTACCTCTAGAGGTAGCTGTTACGAAGGCAGTTGTAGTACCTCTACTTGTACCTGTGGCACGATTAGTATTGAAGGCAGTAGTAGTAGTTCTACTTTCAGCAGTACCCCTGCTTGTACCAAACGTGGTAGTAGTACCTCTGCTTGTACCTGTAGCTCGGTTAGTATTAAATATTGTATTAGTACTACGAGACTCTGCGGTGTTTCTGGAAGTAGTGTACGTACTTGTGGTGCCTCTACTTGTACCTGTAGCTCGGTTAGTATTGAAGGCAGTAGTAGTACTTCTACTTGTACCTGTTCCAAAAGCCGTAGTAGTATTAAAAGTAGTACCTCTGCTAGTCGCAGTGGCGAAGGCAGTAGTCGTAGTATACGCTGTAGTAGTAGACTTACTTGTTACAAAAGTCGTTGTCCGGCTTGTATTTGTACCTCTAGAAGTGGCTGTTACGAATACGGAAGTAGTTGTATAAGAGGTAGTAGTAGTTCTGCCTGTTGCAAATGTGGTAGTACGGCTAGTACCTGTTGCTCTACTTGTAGCAGTACCGAATACAGTACTAGTACTATATGTTGTCGTTGTTCCACGGCTTGTAGCATAGGTAGTACCTCTACTTGTACCCGTTGCCCTGCTAGTCGCAGTCACAAAGGCAGTAGTAGTTGTATATGCTGTAGTAGTACCAAACGTAGTTGTAGTACCAAACGTAGTAGTTCTAGATGTCGCTGTTGCAAATGTAGTAGTACGGCTTGTATTTGTACCTCTACTAGTCGTAGTAGTGAAGGTAGTAGTAGTGGTATAAGCTGTAGTAGTACCAAAAGCTGTAGTAAACGTAGTAGTCGTTGTATAGTTTGTAGTAGTAGCAAAACTAGTAGTAAAGCTGCTAGTAGTTGTATAGCTGGTAGTAGTACCGAAAGTAGTAGTAAAGCTAGTAGTAGTGTTATAAGATGTAGTAGTACCTCTACTTGTAGCAGTTCCTCTAGACTCTCCTGTACTATGGCTTGTAGCAAAAGTAGTAATTCTGCCCGTAGTAAATGAAGTAGTAAAGTATGTACTGGTATTCCAGCTAGTAGAAAATACTGTAGTAGTAGCCCTAGTTGTATCAGGGAAAGTTCTTACACTAAAACTAGTCGTTTGTGACGTAGATTCCCAATACTGAGTAGCACGATAAGTTTGTCTATTTTGGTTACCGGACCTGGTGTAGTAATAGGTCTGGTAGAAAGTATGTAGAGAAGTTTGAGCTAAGAAGGTAGTAGTACGAGTAGTTGCAACGTCAATTATCGTACCAAAAGTAGTAGTGGTACTACGGGAAGCTGCTGCACCTGTTCCTGTGGCTACATTAGTTACACGACTAGTACCAAGTGTAGTAGTACGGCTTGTAGCATAGGTAGTTGTAGTATTATAAGCTGTAGTAGTACCAAAAGTAGTAGTAGTACTTCGTGACTCTCCTGTACCTCTGCTCGTTCCCCTGCTAGTTGCTGTAGTACGAGACTCCGCCGTAGCTCGACTTGTTCCTCGGCTTGTTGTTGTACCTCTTGACTCTGCTGTACCTCTGCTCGTGCCTCGGCTTGTTGTTGTACCTCTTGACTCACCAGTACCTCTTGAGGTAGCTGTTCCAAAAGAAGTAGTTGTGCCAAAAGTAGTAGTACGACTTGTAGCAGTACCAAATGTCGTAGTACGGCTTGTATTTGTACCTCGACTAGTCGAAGTAGTTCGAGACTCTCCGGTTCCTCTGCTCGTAGTAGTGCCAAATGTGGTAGTAGTATTAAAGGCAGTAGTTCTAGAAGTATTAAATACTGTACTTGTAGTTCTCGACTCCGTGGTGCCTCTGCTCGTAGCAGTACCAAAAGTAGTAGTAGTATTAAACGCCGTGGTTCTAGAAGTGTTGAACGTAGTGGTAGTTCCCCTTGATTCACCTGTTGCTCTGCTTGTAGCAGTACCAAAAGTAGTAGTAGTAACAAAGGTTGTAGTACGGCTTGTATTATAGGCAGTTGTAGTGCTTCTGGACTCTCCGGTTGCTCGGGTAGTAGTTGTATTAAAAGTAGTGGTCCTACTAGTAGCTGTCGCTCGGGTAGTAGTCGTAGTAAATGCGGTAGTAGAAACACGAGTTGTTGTGAACGTAGTCGTAGTGTTGAACGAAGTCGTAGTAGACTTACTTGTTAAAAATGCAGTACTTGTAGTATACGCAGTTGTAGTACTCTTATTTGTGTTAAAAGTAGTAGTAGTATTAAACGCAGTCGTAGTAGACTTACTCGTATTAAATACTGTACTTGTAGTATACGCAGTTGTAGTACCTTTACTCGTTACAAAAGTAGTAGTAGTATTAAACGCAGTAGTAGTTCCACGAGTTGTAGTTGTGTTAAAAGTAGTCGTAGTACCTCTACTAGTGCCTGTTGCTCTAGTAGTAGTGTATACAGTATTTGACGCTCTAGAAGTTGTGAACGTGGTAGTAGTATTAAAGGCAGTTGTAGTGCCTCTACTTGTGCCTGTAGCAAACGTGGTAGTAGTACTCTTGCTTGTAATCCTACTTGTGCCTCTACTGGTGTTATATGTAGTTGTAGTACTACGAGTAGTAGCTGTAAGGAAAGCAGTTGAAGTACTTTTGCTTGTTACACGAGAAGTCCCTCTGCTAGTATCATATACAGAAGTAGTGGCCCTATTTGTGCTTCGAGAAGTATTTGTATTAAATACAGTGCTAGTACTGCGTGTAGTACCTGTAGCAAATGTAGTCGTAGTACTTTTGCTTGTACCTCTACTTGTGCCCCTACTTGTATTATAGACTGTGGTAGTAGCTCTGTCCGTGCCTCTAGAAGTTGCCGTATTGAAGACACTAGTGGTGGATCTTGAGGTACTTTTAGAGGTATTAAAAGTAGTAATTGTGCTGACGTTCGTAGACCTACTAGTACCTCTAGAGGTATTATATGAAGTAGTATACGTGGTAGTCGTACTGCGAGTTGTCGCAGTATTAAAAGTAGTAGTAGTAGAAATAGTTGTAGTTCTACTAGTGTTGAATGTGGTTGTGTAATTAGTGGTTGTAGCTACTGTTGTGGCACGCGAGGTGTTATACGTCGTTGTGTACGTCGTTGTAGTAGCTCTACTCGTACCTGTTCCAATACTCGTATTAAAAGTAGTAGTCGTACTTTTAGTTGTATTAAAATTAGTAGTATACGTGGTAGTAGTATTTACAACTGTAGATTTACTTGTATTATACGTAGTTGTATAATCTGTAGTAGTTGCTCTTGTAGTTGTAGTGTTAAACGTAGTAGTAAATACAGTATTAGTTGTAGCACTAGTAGCAAATGTGGTAGTAAACGCAGTTGTAGTGGCTTTTGTAGTACCTCTGCTTGTAGCAAAAGTAGTAGTAAACGCGGTGGTGGTTGCTTTACTTGTAGCAGTATTAAACGTAGTAGTAAATGCAGTAGTAGTAGCTTTACTCGTTCCAAAAGTAGTATTAAACGTAGTAGTAGTACTTACTGTTGTCCCTCTGTTTGTATCATACGTACTAACATAAGTAGTAGTTGTACTCTTTGAGGTTCCAAATGTAGTGGTAAACGCAGTAGAGGTGCTTCTAGAAGTAGCATTGGAAGTGTTGTAGCTAGTGGTATAAGTACTAGTAGTACTACGAGAGGTTCCTGTATTTGTATCAAAAGAGGTAGTAGTGCCAAAAGCAGTGGTTCTGCTAGTTGCAAATGTAGTGGTAAACGCAGTAGATGTGCTGGCGGCAGTCTGGGTCGTTCTAGAAGTATTATAGATAGCATTCCATACAGTGCTCAGACTTCCATCTGTAACTTTCTGTACGACATAGTTTACAAACCGCAACGTTCCCGCTGCAGCTTTAACTACTATTTGCTCTGGTTCTTGTACTGCGGAACCATTCCAAACCTTAATAGCCATCTTAGACTACATACCAAACATAACCTACGGGCTTATCCGTTCCGTCCGATGCTTGAGGAGTGGTTCCTGTAATTTCAGAAGTTTTATTCACCCAGACAATAGAGTTGGCTCCGTCTTTCATATACATACGACCATCCGCAGTATTGATAGCAACTTCACCTAATGCTAGTTGTGAATGAGTAGGGATAGCGCCCGCAGTAGACGAGCGCCTTAGTTTAATCGTTTGTGCCATGTGGCTCTCCTATAACTTGCGTATGTACGCTAGGGGTTATGTTTAGTTTTAGAATGTGCCGCCGTCAAGGGTGCCCGTAAACGTAGCAGCAAAGTTAGCAGCAGTTAAAACTACAGAAGTTGCAGTTCCATTACTTACAGTCCAGTTATCGTTGGTTTCATTCCATAAGAAAGATACATTTGTTGCAGTTCCTCGTTCAATTTCGATACCAGCATTTGCAGAAGGAGTACCTGCTTCGTCTTTGTTAAGTACCATGATGTTGTCGCCAATAGCAACAGCGGTAGAATTAACAGTAGTAGTAGTACCTTGAACTATAAGATTGCCTGTAATTGTAGCATTACCAGCAACCGAGATATTTGTAGAAGTAATGTCGTCAGAGGTTAGAGTGCCATCTACCGATACATTATTGAATGTTACGTTAGAGTTGGTAGCAACTGCTTGACCAATACTAAACTCGCCACCAGAACTAAGAGTTACTCCGGTGCCTCCCGATAAGTATGATTGTACATCGCTGTCTCCATACTGTGCGGCTGCTGTAAGAACTAATTCACCATTAGAACCATCGGCAACAGTAATGTTACCATGGTTAGAGTGTTTAAGAATAGTATCTACACGAGTATCTGTTCTTGCGTCAGTATAGTAAAGATTTCCACTTTCAGAAATATCACCTGTATCGAGTGTTACTGCACCAGTTGCAGAGTTTACACTTGTTACAGCTGATGCCGCCTGAGAGAAAGAAATAACACCTGTAGTAGAGTTATAGCTTAGATCACCAGAAGCACTAATTGCCCCTCTTGCTCTTGCAGTTGTATGGTATAAATTAGATCCTTCAGATAAATCGCCGGTATCTGCAGCAGTAATACGAGCATCTGCTCTTGCATTAGTGAAGTATAGATTGGTTGAACCCTCGCTGAGGTCATCGGTATCATGTCCGGAGATGCTTGTAACAGTTCCGGCACTTCCGCTAACGTTACCTGTAATATTTGCAGTAATAGTTCCTGCACTAAAGTTACCAGAGCCATCTCGGACTACGAGCTTACTTGCGGTGTTTGCGCTTGCGGCAGAGTCAATTATGCTAGTATAATATTGACCACCAATAGCTACAACACCCGTAGTTCCGTCTGGGTGTCCAATAAATAATTTATTACTGGTTGCTTTGCCCGAGTATGCTAATTCACCGGCTAATAGGGTAGTCGGTGTTGCGTTTGATGTACTTCTTTTGATTTTAATTGTTTGAGCCATTTAGGGTCTCCGGGATTAGCCTTAAAAGGCTCCTGCGTCAAGTGTATCTGAGTCCCCTTCGGATGAGCCTACCATTATAGGTACCCATTGGAATACTCCACTGCTTGTTTCGCGATATATTTTATATTGATTATCATCTGTATCGTACCATGTGTCCCCTTCGTTGACTTGAGACCCTGTTGGTGTGTTAGCTTGTTCAAAATTTTGTCCTGCTAGTTCTTCAAGAGCATCTTGCACGTTACTGGCGGCGAGACCTGAGACCGAAGATATTCCCATGGCTGAAGCAACAGTACTAGCAATGGCTATGCCAGCTGCTGTAATAGTTGTTGTTTCCTCTGTGACTTCTACACCGTTCTGTACAGGAGTTGCCGTAATTGTAATTGCCATTATCGGGTAACCTCCTGAGTTAAATCTACTGTACCTTGGATAATTCTCGTTACCGAAGCATCATTAGCAGTAAAAATCTCTAAATCGTAGACATACGTGCCTGCGGTTAGAGGGCTACTCACTGCATTTGCTAGAGATAGGGTTATTGTTCCACTCGAGGGATTGGCTATGTTACAAGCAAAACTAGCTGTAACCGAGGTAGCTGTCTTTGAAGTTCTCATTTGAGCACGCGCAGAGTAGCCTGCCAGGTTTTTAGCTGATCCATCTTCTTTGACTGTAAAGTTAATGGCAAAGTCGGAACCTTGATCAATAACTAGGTTGTAGCGGGCTGCACTCATTTGATTTCCTCCATTACAGAATTATAGCTAACTTGGGGTGTTATGTCAAGAATTATTTTTTTGGTGGTGTTATAATAATAACTCTTTAATACGAGCCACAGTTGAGGGGTAGTCATAGCATTGATATTTTGTACTATACCAAGTAGCCCACTCTCTTGCTCTTTTTCTATCCCACCAACTTAAATCCGTAACATATTCCGGCAGTAAATCTAAGTGTCTTAAGTCTTTAGTTTCCCAATGATACTCAGGAAACCCATATGATATAATAGGTACTTCATGTAGAAAACACTCTATACCTGCTGTGCTATTTTCTAGTATAGCTACTTTTGTGTTCGGGAGAACGTCGTGTATACTTACACCTGTTGTGATCACAGTATGTCCTTTGTCTGACCATTTTTTAACTATGGGTAAATAGACAGACTCCCATGTTCCTGCCTTAGAGGTCTCTACTTCAAGAGTCGGATGTAGTTTAATTACAACAGGATCCGAAACTGTTTCTTCTAGTTTCTTTACTATGTTAAGAAGTTTATCAAAGTGGTTGCCAAAAGACATTTGAGTAACGGTTTCATCCCCAGGCATCTGACCCAGGACTAGAATATGATTAGCAGGGATATAAGGAGCTCTTTCTGTTAATTTAATATCTTCCCTATCACTCCATTTGTTTAGCTTTTTATAGATAATCTCTTTGACAGTAGTATTAAAAAATTCTTCTGTTTCTATGCCTTCATAGGCAGGTTTTTTATACGCGATAGAAGAGCAAGGACCATATCCTACAGTATCTATTGTAAAGTGCTTATGTGTTGGACCTGTAGGTTTTACAATAAAAGTTTTCTTGCCTAAGAAAGCATTTTCATTCTTTAGCCAGTTAAGAGTAACATGGTTATAGAGGTAGATATCTTCAGGAAGATCAAGTATTTCTTCAGAGATATGTTCAGGAGTATCAGGTAAATCGAGAAAACGACTTTTTCTAACATCAAATCCTAGCTCTTCAAATGCTTGTATTATATCAAGGTAAATATTCGCCCAATTGTTTCTTAGTATTCTAAAGCGTGTAGCACACAGATTAACTCTCTGCATCATTGTACCAGCCTGATATTGCTAACCGAGGTCTCGGTGCAAAGGAAGAAACTTCACTAACAAAGTGTACTGCTCCTTTTTCTCCCAGCTCTAGTAGGACTAGGTCTCCCCATCCAGGTACATAGCTAGTCCAAGTATCTCCATTTTCTACGTTTAGTATTCCGCCGTATTCGGGTTTCCAGTCCCAAGATAGGTTAAATATAAAGGCAACCCCTCTCTTCTCATCAGTGTGCCTACCTAAAAAATCTCCTGGATAGTATGCAGAGGTAAAACTCTCATGTAGAACAGGGTTTTTAACGTTAGTCTCTCTTCTTATAACATTTTTAAACTCTTCTGAGTTCAACACTTTTTGTTTAAAAGTACACTCCCAACAGGTACAGCCTTTTACGTGGTTAGTACTTCTAGTAAACCTATAAGTAAAAGCATTTGAGTTTACACTGTTTACAATATCATGCGCTGTACCGTACTCCTGTCTATAGCCTCCGATATTATGACCAGCCATAATAGGTCTAGCAGTTTTATTGTGCTTTATAGCTTTCGACCACCAGTTTGCAGGAGTTCCATCAGCACTACAAGCTAGTTTCCATGCTTCATCGTGGGACAGAAAGTTTTTAATTACTTTTATCACAAATACACCTTTAGTTGTTTTATTAATTAGGGGGTATTATAGCATACCCCCTAAGCAATGTCAAGATTTAAATTTTACAGTTGACCTATTCGTACTCTTAGGGTGCTGCCTTGATAGACTTCTATTCTACCATTAGTACCATCCATTTTTATACTACCAGAGGAGCCAGGAGCTGAGACTCGCGCATACTCTGTAAAGCTAGTACCACTGCCATTATATTTAAAGGCTCGATCACTTGGAATATGCCAGTACACGTCACCTGCTAGTGCCGGACTCTTTACAGCTTCAATTGTAGATTTTTTAAGAGAATCACTTCTAGGTACTCCGCCATTAGCAACT
>Ga0208675_1000176_pt1 | contig 12282 bp, 10 predicted proteins | sample ColrivemetaGS579_FD_187616 | JGI IMG/M metagenome (GOLD analysis project Ga0208675, IMG submission 187616) | Estuarine microbial communities from the Columbia River estuary - High salinity metaG S.579 (SPAdes) (version 2) | ecosystem: Environmental > Aquatic > Marine > Intertidal zone > Estuary ... | reverse complement strand
CAAAGGAGACGATTATTGGAGTTCAGAGATATTTATTCCATGGACGGTGGCCACTCTCCCCTCAAATAAAACAGACTATAGGCAAATAAGATTAATGTTTGGCAGATATATTTATGAAGACAATGTCTGGGTTAGTACCATAAAAAGCTCTTATTCCAGAAAAGAGTTTCTTTCTAAGCTAACTCCACTTGAAATAAAAAATTACACTTCCTCTAAATTATCTTTTTTTCCATATATCTCAAGCCAAACTGATTCTGTTTTAGAAACTAAGCTTGAAAAAGTAGGAGCAGATATTTTTTGGAATACTGGTGATGGAAGGCAAATAAATGCAACATTTAATCCAGACTTTGGTCAGGCAGAAAGCGATGATTTAGTAGTAAATTTTTCAGCACAGGAGACTTTCTTTAATGAGAAAAGGGCCTTCTTTACTGAAAACCATTCGCTATTCACCATCAAAGATAGAGATAAGTTTACAGTTATAAATACGAGAAGGATAGGTTCTGTACCAGATTATAATTGCTTGCAATCAGCTGATGAGGAAGCATGCAATGCATCAAAAAAAACCTACTCTGATTTAGACTATGCATTTAGATTTACTCAAAAAAAGGATAATTTTGATATAGGTCTTTTTGTAGCAAGTGAGTCAGATGAACCCTTTTCTAAAGGGAAAAAATTCTCAGCCTTTCGGTCTAGAGGAAAAGTAGGAGAAGCAACTTTTGGACACGTGATTACAAATGTAAAAAATGAGTTTACTGGCGAAGCATCAACCGTAAATGCAATAGATTTTGATAAAATTTATTCAGATAAAATTAGAATAGCTTCAACAATACTTTCATCAAAAGTTGAAAATAGTAGCGGGTATGGATTTAAAGCGTCGATGCGCTATAGGCCTAATAGGAATAACAACACCAATACCACACTGAGATACTTTGATAAGAATTTAGATCTAAATGATTTTGGTTATCTTAAAGATGCAGATTATTTCCAATTAAGCTCAAGATCATCAAGGCAAAATACAAGCTATGGAGATGAATCTAATATCAATATGTCTGAGCTCTCATTGTGGTGGTCTTTAAGTGGAGACACAAGAGGCAATACGAACCCTTTCTTTATTAACCCTCAATTTGAGTACTTCTATAAGGATGGATCAAAATTTAATGCTTTTATTACCCTAAAGACGTCAGGTAAAAATACTACTATTACAAGAAAAAATGAACTCTACCCTTTCGCAAAAATTAAATCCTCTAAAAGTATCACTGCAGATTACGAGGGGGTAATATCTCGAGATTTAGAATATGACTGGAGGGTGAGTTTTGATAGATCTCCAAGATATGACACTTGGGATTCAAAAGGCTATAAGAAAAGTTTTTTTAAGTTTGGGACAAAATATTCAATAGATGAAAATTTAACTATGAGCATTAACTTTATTGCGAAGAAAGAAAAGGAATGGCTGAGGTGGCTTCAAGAAAATAAATTTTCATCAAGTAATTTAAGCAGGCGGGAGATATCGTTTAACCTTAATTGGTTTAAAGGTTTAAAGCATGAGCTAAGACTCAAATCACAATTTATTGCTCTAAAATCACAGTCTCCTAGGAGCCTTGTTTTGAGTCAACAAGGCTATTTAGCTCAAAATAATGAGGATGTTCTTCCGTTTAATATTGGCCAAGCTGCTTTTCAATTAAGATATAAATATGAATTTGCTCCTCTCTCTAATATTTATCTTGTATATTCTAGAGGGGGTAATGTTGATTTAGAAGATGAGGATGAAGCTTACTCAGGCTTGTTTCAGGATGCTTGGAGCAACCCTTCGAATGAGATTGTCTCTATTAAAATTAGACTAAAATATTAACTATTATTTTAAATAGCTCTTGTAAGCTTTATTGTTTGTCTCTTCTGAAAAAAGTACTTCTGTATTGATCAATTGTCTTGTTAACTTATTAGAATCTTTCTCTCCGTCTTCTATCCCAATTAAGATCTTTCCAAATGCTGATCCAAGATTCCTATAATGGAATAATGAGATATTCCATTCGTTACCAAATTTCTCTAGAAAACTTAATAAGGCTCCAGGCCTTTCAGGAAACTCAGCTCTAAATATCCTTTCATTTACATTTTGAGATAGTGTGTGATTTATTCTCCCACCAACCATATGCCTTAAATGATCATTTGATATTTCATTAGCGGTTAAATCATCAAATTTATATTTTTTTCTTTTGAGCTTATCTTTAAGTTTTTTAAAGGAAGCTTCTGAATTAGTTCTTATCCCAACCAAAACATGTGCTACTGATGAGCTTGATTTTCTATAATTAAATTCCGAGATCTGAAAGCTTCCGAACATTTTTGCAAGCCCTAAAAAGCTACCAGGCTGCTCTGGAACCTTGATGCTCATTATTTTTTCTTTATTTTCTCCAAGCTCCGATCTTTCAACAATAAAGCTCAGTCTTTGAAAGTTTACATTGGCTCCACTGCTAATTGCGATCAGCTTTTTACCATTAACTTTTTTTGAGTATTTTTTTAACCCAGCTAGCGCCAGTGCTCCTGCTGGTTCAGATAAAATTCTTGTGTCTTCGAATATGTCCTTTACTGAAGCACAAACCTCATCTACTGAGACGGTTATAACCTCATCTACACACTCCTTAATAATATCAAAATTTTTCTTACCTACCTGCTCAACCGCAACACCATCTGCAAAAAGCCCAACTTCTTTTAATCGAACTCTCTTATTTGCTTTTAAGGCTTCACACAAACATGCAGAATCTTCAACTTCTACACCAATTACTTTTACTTTGCTTTTATTTTGTGCAGTCCATGCAGATATCCCAGCCAATAAACCTCCACCGCCGACGGGAGCGAAAATGACATCATAGTTATCTTCAGAATCAAGGATTTCTTTGCCAACTGTCCCTTGCCCAGCTATTGTATATTTATCATCAAAAGGATGAACAAATGCATAACCTTCTTTCTGACTAATTTTCTTAGCCTCTTTTACAGCAGCATCATAATTATCGCCATGAAGAAGTATTTTAGCTCCATGTCTTTTAACAGCTTTAACTTTTATTTCTGGAGTGGTAACAGGCATAACTATTAAACATTCAATCTTTAATGCTTTGCAAGAAACCGCAACGCCTTGGGCGTGATTGCCAGCTGAGGCTGCAATAACACCTGACCTCTTCTGTTTGTCGTTAAGGTTTATAATCTTGTTGTATGCTCCTCTATTTTTAAATGAAAAAACAGGCTGGAGATCTTCTCTTTTCAAATAAATTTTATTTTTTTCCTTTTGGGATATATTTGGAGCAAAAGTAATTGGAGTTTTTAAGGCTACATCATAAACCTTAGCATCCTCTATTAACTTTAAATATTTAGCTGAATGCTTGAAAGATCCTGTTTTTTTTATTTTTATGCGCAACGTTATTCTTCTTTAAATATAAATTTCTAGTATTATAACTGCATGAGCGGCTCAAAGATAAATGTTGCTAAACAAGCAATAAATTTTTTAGAAAATAAACTTTCTGAAAAAATGATTATAGGCATTGGCACTGGCACTACTGTTAATTTTTTTATTGAAGAACTTAAGGCGTATAAACATATGTTTGATGGGGCTGTGTCAAGCTCAGATCGCTCATCTGCTATTTTAAAAGACGCTGGGATAAAAGTTTATGAGTTAAACGGTGTAAATAATATTGCTTTCTATATTGATGGAGCTGATGAGGTATCAGAGGATTATTCGCTGATTAAAGGTGGTGGTGGTGCGCATACAAGAGAAAAAATAGTTGCTTCTGCATCTGATCACTTTATATGTATTGTAGATAAATCAAAACTTGTTAAAAATTTGGGAGTATTTGCTCTTCCAATAGAGGTAATACCTGAAAGCAGAAGTCTTGTATCTAGAAAAATACTCTCTTTAGGGGGAATTCCAACTTATAGGCAAGGATTTGTTACTGATCAGGGCAACCAAGTTATTGATGTTACCGGCCTAAATCTTCAAAATCCACTAGACATGGAATACAAAATAAATGGTATAGCGGGAGTAGTTGATAATGGAATATTTGCTATAAATAAGCCGAAAACCGTTTTGGTATCAGATTAAAGAAGAGATTCTATTCTAGACAATAATTCCAAGGAGTTTGGTTCAACATTTTTATCAAATGTATCAGTTACTTGTCCTTCGCGAGATATTAGAAACTTATTAAAATTCCAGGTTGGTGAAACTCCACTTTGAGCTTTTAATTTTTTATAGAAAGGATGCGCTTTTTTACCCGTTACTTTGGCCGTAGCAAACATAGGGAATTCAACTCCGTACTCTGTTGAGCAAAATTCAGCAACATCGCCTTCTTCTTTATATTCTTGAAATAAAAAATCACGTGATGGGATGCCTATAACTACAAAGCCTTGTTCCTTGTAATTGCTATATAAGGATTGCAATCCCTCATACTGATATGTGAACCCACATCTACTGGCAACATTAACAACTAGAATTACCTCATCTTGAAATTCACATAAATTTACAACTTCAGCTGAATCAAGCTTTCTGATGTCTGTATTAAGCAAGTCTGAGCATGAAAATGAGTGCATAGATAAAAGCAGTATTAAATATATTTTGTTCATTTGGGCCCAGTTAATTAGAAAATTAAACAGTTGGGATAATTGCTATAACTGAAGAAACAAAAAGGGTAGCTAAAAAAATTATCTCAAATGTATCTTTAATGTTTCTCATATCTTATCTTAAAAAGTTAAAAAAATCATGGAGGGCAGAGGCCCTCCAATAATTTCAGAGGATTCAGCAACCTACTTTAGGGGGGAGAGTATTGCTGAGACCAATATTATAATTATTTATAATCAATTATCAATACCTTTTATAAATAAAATTAAAGATTTTTAGGTATAATGCATTTACAAATTATTATAGGTAGTTAAATGAAAGGTACTGTTTTATATGAAGTGATTAACGGTGTAGCTGTGCTTACAGTAGACAATCCCCCAGTGAACCCATTAAGTGATGGAGTTCGCCAAGGCGCTTTTGATGGAATGGTAAGGGCTGAAGAGGATCCAGACGTGAAAGCTATTGTAATAACTGGAAAGGGCAGAGCTTTTATTGCTGGAGCTGATATATCAGAGTTTGGTGGATCTGGAGAGGGTCACAGCCTTAATGAAGTATTCAGAAAAATAGAGTTCTCATCAAAACCGGTAGTAGCAGCAATTAATGGGCTAGCACTTGGTGGCGGTCTAGAGACTGCATTGTGTTGTAACTATAGAATAGCCTCCAAAGAAGCATTCGTGGGCCTCCCTGAGGTTAATTTAGGATTATTACCTGGAGCAGGAGGAACACAAAGACTTCCTAGGCTTATTGGCCCTTCAGAAGCTTTAAAAATGATAATATCGGGTGCTCATATATCTGCACAAAAAGCATATTCGCTTGGTGTTGTTGACTTGATTTCTGAAAATATACTAGAAGATTCTATTAAATTTGCTTTGGATAAGGCTCAATCTTCCAGCAAGCATCCAAAAGTAAGAGATTTGAATGAAAAGGTCATTGAAGCAAGGAACTCAGATAATGTTTTAATTGAAGCTAAGGCTCTTGCGGCTAAAACAAGAAAAGGTCAATTTGCTCCAGGCCAAATAATTAAATGTATAGAAGCAGCGATTGACTGTGATGACTTTGACGAAGGACTCAAAAAAGAAGGAGAATACTTTCTAGAATGTTTACTTCATCCTCAAAGAGAGGCCATGATCCATATCTTTTTTGGAGAAAGAGCTGCATCAAAAATAGTAGATGTCCCTAAAGAGACTCAACTTAAAAAAATCAATAGTGCAGCAGTAATTGGTTCGGGAACGATGGGTGGAGGTATTGCAATGTGTTTTGCTAATGCTGGGATTCCTGTTCACATAATAGATCAAGATGCTGATAATTTAAAAAGAGGCATTGGTGTAATTGAGGCTAATTATAGCTATATGGTAAAACGTGGACGAATAAATGAAGACCAAAAAAACTCTGTTTTTGGGCTGATAACATCAAGCTTAAACTATGAAGATATTAAAAAAGTAGATATTGTGGTGGAGGCTGTATACGAAAATTTAGAACTTAAAACATCAATATTTAAGAGCCTGGACGAACATGTGAATAGCGATGCCATACTTGCATCTAACACCTCAGGTCTTGATATAGATTCGATAGCACAAGCAACGAGTAGGCCTGATAAGGTAGTAGGTACTCACTTTTTTAGCCCTGCAAATATTATGAGGCTTTTAGAAGTTGTCAGGGGAGATGCTTCTAGCCACGAAACACTTGCCACTGTAATGTCGCTGGGTAAAAAGCTCAAAAAGGCTTCGGTAGTTTCACTAAATGCGCCAGGATTTATTGGAAATAGAATGCTTTCAGGATACACAACTCAAGCAAATATGCTTTTACTAGAAGGCGCCCTGCCCCATCAAGTAGATCAAGCTCTTGAATCATTTGGAATGAGTATGGGACCCTTTAGGATGTTAGACCTAGTTGGGCTTGATTTGGGATGGCGAGCAAGAAAACTCAGTGGGAAAGATGCTCCGCTAGCATCAAGGATTAACGACGAGCTATGTGAACAAGGCAAGTTTGGTCAAAAAAATAATAAAGGATTTTACAATTACAGCGAGGGTTCTAGAGCGCCTAATCCGGCTCCAGAAAATGAAGAGGTTTATAGAAAGATTTCTTCTAACAATGGTATTGAAAGAAGAGATATTTCTGATGTGGAGATCGTAGACAGATGCATACTTTCACTAGTGAATGAAGGTGCGCAAATATTATCCGAAGGTGTGGCTCAGCGAGCGGTTGATATGGATGTAGTATATATAAATGGTTATGGGTTCCCAATATGGAGGGGTGGTCCGATGCACCATGCCAATACATTAGGGATTAAAGAGGTTGTTGAAAGACTTAATAAATATAAAGAATTAACAAAAGATGAATCTTTTACTCCATCAAAAATGCTCTTGGATCTAGCTGCTGATGATAAAAAGCTTGAAAATGCTCCTGAGACCAATGAAAGAGAGGAAAGGCTTGCATTCAATAGTCCAAGCATTGGAAACAAAAACTTTTAGATTAAAATATTAACTTTTGTTCCTTTTTTAACAATATCATATAGCCTTATTACATCTTCGTTAAACATTCTAATGCAACCATGTGATGCTTTAGACCCTATTAGTCCCTCTTCTTGCGTTCCATGGATATAAATATATCTTGAGTATGAATCTATTCCGGTACCACTATTTTTACCAGGCTCTTCACCTGTTAGCCATAATATTCTTGATGTAACAAAATCATTATCCGTGTCTATATGTTCATGAATAACTTTTGCACGTCTTTGAGTATTAATTCTAGCCTTAAAAATACTATAAGTTTCAGCACCATCTCCGATCATAGATTGTATAGAGTGCATCCCTAAAGGAGTTTTAAATGAGTTTGCAACACTACCCTCACCATATGATGATGAAGAAATAGCATAACTAGAAATTTTTTGCGGTCCCTGCAAAACATATAATCTTTGTTCTGCAATTCTAATTTCTATAGATATATCATTACAAATACCGAATAAGGGCATGAGTAAAATAGTTAGTAATCTGATCTTTGCCATGAATTTATTATAATTGAAAAAAATAAAGCAGATATACTTAAAATATACGAAAATAAATAACCATATTTAGAGTAAAAAGACCTATTTTCAATGTATTGAAGTGATCCATTCAATACCCCTTTTTCTCCTTTCTCAATATATTGAACAATTGTTCCTTTATTATTTATGATAGCCGAGAAACCATCATTTGCTGCTCTTATCAGCCATCTATTATTTTCGTGAGCTCTAATTCGTGCCAAATGTAGGTGTTGATATGGGCCTATAGAATTCCCAAACCATGTATCATTTGATACGTTTATAATAAATTTAGAACTTATGTTGCTTTTTCTAACAGATTCACTAAATGCAATATCAAAACATATTAATGCAGAGTAGCTTATATTATTAATGAAATCTAAATACATCAAGTCTTGATCTTTAGAGCCACCATGCACACTTGACATAGGCATATCAAAAAATGATATTAATCCTCTTAAATACTTTTCAAATGGAATAAACTCGCCAAAAGGAACTAAATGAACCTTATTATACTGAGGACCCCCTTCAGTACTGATGATTGAGTTATATAAATTACCATCGGCAAAACTCCAGGCACCCATAATTGTATTTTTAGGGAGCTTTTGCTGAAACCTCTTAAATCTTTCATCTTCATATGCATATGGAAGTTCTGCTTCTGGAAGAACTAGTAGCTTTGATGCTTTCGAGCTTTGTTCAACAAGTTCAATTATATTATCCTCAATTTTTTCTGCATAACCTTGGTTGTATTTCTGAAATGGATCAGTTGATGGTTGGATAATTGAGAAAGCTAAATCTTTATTATTTTCATTAATAATAGATGATTCTTTTGGAAAAGAAATTATAAATGGCAACAAGCAATATATTAAAAGTGTATAGCTTCTTGAGTTTGACCTTGAAGCAATTAATGAGGAGCAAAAATAAATTATAAATGATGCCCCAAGCGCTCCAAGGATTGGATAAACACCCTGTGAAATTGTATCCAACAAGGTTGCTCCGGCAATAAGCCAAGGAACCCCATACAGAAGATAATTCATGCTTATTTCGCTAAGCATCAAGGCGCTAGATATTAATATAAGATTAACAATGCCGCCTCTTTCAAATGTTTTAATAAGCAGCTTAGATATGAAAAGCAAAGGGGCTGAGAACGCCAATGACAACAGAAGTACTAATAATACAAAAATCAGTATTGATACATATATACTAGTCTCACCATAATAGTAAACACTTACTATTAACCAAGACATTCCAAACCCCCAATGCCCAAGTGACCAGTAAAATAGTTTTTTTAGTCTGCTATTATTTTTATATACTAGCTCTCTTATTAAGTAAGCATAGGAAAAAAAAATTAGGGGTTTTATTGAAAATGGTGCAAATGAAAAAATTCCTATAATGCCGAAAATAAATGGCGTTAGGCTTTTGTTAAAATTCATTAGGCTACTTTAACTGAGACCTTGTTTATTTTTCTATCATCAGCATCAGATACAATTATTGTTATGTTATCTAAACTTATTTCATCGCCTATCTTAGGCAATACGCCTAGAGATGAAATAATAAACCCTCCTAAAGTTTCAGCATCTATGCTCATTGGGTCTATGTTCATCTTAAAATAATCTATAAACACTTCTAACTCTATTTTTGCGTCTGCTGTATAACGACCTTCTGATAACTTAATAATTTCATCTTCTTCTATATCGTGCTCATCTTCAATTTCACCAACCAATTCCTCAAGAATGTCTTCGATTGTTACTAGGCCAGATATTGTTCCATACTCATCAATAACAATTGCTAAATGGGATCTATCTTTTTTAAATTCTTCCAATAAAGCATCGGCTTTTTTTGTTTCTGGGACAATATTGGGCTCGCGAAGCATTTCACTTATTTCAAAGCTATCATTTCCATTTACTATTTTAGGCAAAATATCTTTAGCTAACAGAATCCCGCTTACTTCATCTCTTTCTGCCCCTAATACAGGATATCTCGAGTGACCAGAATCAATTATTCTATCAATGATGACACTTGTTTCTTCATTAATAGTTACAGTAACCATATCTACCTTTGGCACCATAATTTCTTTTACTGTTGTTGATCCAAGCCTAATAGCCTTATTAGCAATCGATTCAGCCTCTTTATCAATAATATTTTGATCAACAGCATCCTTCAAGAAGTCAGCTACCTCTGCTACTGTTTGCGTTTTTATGAAAAATGGATTTCTAAAATATTTTTTTAGCCTGGCAATGATTCCCGACGGAGGCTTAGGTTCTTCTTTTTCTAGTTTTTGATTCATTCGTTATTATAAGTATGGGTTGTCTATTTTATATTCTTTTAATATTAAAATTTCTTTCTCCTCCATGATGGCTGCATCAGCCTCATTTTCATGGTCGTAGCCTATTATATGATATAAACCGTGAGCAAGCATGTGCATAAGATGATCACGTTTATTTTTCCCTAGCTCGTCTGCTTCTTTTTTAACGAATTCATAGCTTATTGCAATATCACCAAGGTTATTGGTTACAGGCTTTGATACATCATTGTTCGTAAAAGATAATACGTTGGTAGGGGCATCTTTGCCTCGAAAAATTTTATTCAATTTTGCTATTTCGTTGTTTGTTACTATTTTTAAATTTACTGATGATGGTTTGATGCATTCTTTAACCAAAATAGCGCTTGCCATATCAGATAGTATATCTTTTGTCTTTGCAGAAAGTCTGGCTTCAGTATCGTTTATATTAAGCTGGTTCAACTTGAAATTTTTTGCTCAAATTTCTCATAAGCATCTATTATTTTTCTTACAAGAGGATGCCTTACAACATCATTTGATTGGAATTGAGTGACTCCTATCTCTTTCACTCCGTCCATTACTCCCATAACATGTTGAAGGCCTGATATTGAGTGTTTAGGAAGGTCGATCTGGGTCAGATCACCATTGATAACTGCTTTTGAGCCAAATCCCATTCTTGTGAGAACCATCTTCATTTGGTCTTGTGTGGTGTTCTGGCTTTCATCCATAATAATAAAACTATTATTTAAAGTTCTTCCTCTTAAATAAGCGAGTGGGGCAACTTCAATAATTTCTTTTTCAATTAGCTTGTTAACTCTTTCCATGCCAAGCATTTCATAAAGAGCGTCGTAAAGAGGTCGTAAATATGGGTCTACTTTTTGAGAAAGATCTCCAGGAAGAAAGCCCAGTTTTTCGCCAGCCTCAACCGCAGGCCTTATAAGAACTATTCTTTTAACTTTTTCGTTTAATAGAGCATCTACTGCGCAAGCTACTGCTAAAAAAGTCTTACCAGTTCCCGCCGGTCCAATGCCAAAAACAAGCTCTCTAGAATAGATTTTTTTTATATACTCTTGTTGATTCTTACCTCTTGCCTTAATTGTTTTTCTTGGTGTTCTAATTTCAATATTTGAAAAAGCGTTAAATGATGTTTCTTGGCCAATGCTCAAATTTAGATGTGACTGAACACACAAATGAACTGATTCTTTGCTGAGCTCAATGCTTTTATTAGTTAGATTATATAAATCTAAAACTGCATTTGATGCATGCTTAACATTTTTAGTTTTTCCTTGAATCTTTAGCTCGTCGCCTTTATGAAAAATTTTAACTTCAAAAGTTTTTTCAACAAGCTTGAGATTCCCATTAAGCTCTCCAACAAATGCTGCTATTCTTGAGGCACTGGAGGGCTCTAGGGAAATATTTTTTAAAGAGTTTTGATTTTCTTGCATTAATTATTAATTTTACACTTAATTCTTATGTATTGAACCTAATAAAGAGTTTGCAAGTGCTTTTTCAATCTTTATGTCTATGAGATTACCTATAAGATCAGAATTGGTGAAATCAAAATTAACCACTCTGTTACATTCTGTTCTGGCCTGAAGTTGGTCAGGACTTTTTTTAGCAATTCCAGTAACAAGGCATCTTTCAATGCCTCCCTCCATTTGAATGCTATGTTCATGATGAAAGGAATTCAAAGCGGCTTGCAAGATACTTAGTCTTTCTTTTTTTTCATTTAAACTAACAGGATCATTAAGTTTTGTTGCGGGCGTCCCAGGCCTTGGTGAATATACAAAACTAAAAGATGAATCAAATTCTATTAGATTTACCAGCTCCATTGTAAGATCAAAATCTTTCTTTGTTTCTCCTGGAAAGCCAACGATAAAATCTGAAGAGACTCGCAAATCAGGCCTTGTTTTTTTAATCCTGGTTACAACATCAATAAAGTGTTCAGTTGTATAGTTCCTTTTCATTTTCTGAAGAATTGCATTAGATCCGGATTGGACTGGTAGATGAAGTTGGCTAACTAATTGTGGAACTGACTTATACACATCAATCAAATCGTCTGTCATATCAAGTGGGTGTGATGTTGTATATCGAATTCTTTTTACGCCGTCTATATGACTCGAAATTTCGATGAGGTCTGATAGCCTTAACATTCTTCCATTCAAAGGCATCATATATGAGTTAACATTTTGCCCTATAAACGTTATCTCAGAAACGCCTTGCTCAACCAGCCTAGCAATCTCATCAAAAATTTGCTCTGGTTTTCTACTAACTTCATCGCCTCTAGTATACGGGACAACACAGAATGAGCAGTACTTTGAGCATCCCTCCATAATAGATACAAAGCTTGAAGGGCCTGATGATGAAGGAGAGGGCAGAGAATCA
>Ga0208675_1000160_pt1 | contig 13259 bp, 10 predicted proteins | sample ColrivemetaGS579_FD_187616 | JGI IMG/M metagenome (GOLD analysis project Ga0208675, IMG submission 187616) | Estuarine microbial communities from the Columbia River estuary - High salinity metaG S.579 (SPAdes) (version 2) | ecosystem: Environmental > Aquatic > Marine > Intertidal zone > Estuary ... | reverse complement strand
TGGACAGAATTTGTAAATAGATTAAAATTCCCAAAAAATACAGTTAATGTAGGCTTGATTGGAAAATATGTTGAGTTACAGGATTCGTATAAATCTATTTTAGAGGCATTAGTTCATGCTGGTTCGGTAAATGAAACAAAAGTGATTATTCATTCGATACACTCGGAGTTTATAGATGAAGATCAAATTAAAAATGAAATTTCAAAGCTTGATGGTGTTATTGTTGCTCCTGGATTTGGATCTAGAGGTATTGAGGGTAAGATCAATACTATAAAATATGTAAGAGAAAATAATATTCCTTTTTTTGGAATATGTTTAGGTATGCAGATGGCAGTTATAGAATATTCAAGAAACGTTTTAAATCTTAAAGATTCTAACTCTACTGAAATGGATGAAAAAACTTTACATCCAGTCATAAGTCTCATGCAAAACCAAAAGAATATTATCAATAAAGGTGGTACAATGAGATTAGGATCTTGGGAATGTGATTTAGAAGAAGGATCAAAAAGTTATGAAATATATAAATCAAAATTAATAACCGAAAGACATAGACATAGATGGGAATTTAATAATGATTATTTAACTGATTTTCAGAACTCAGGTTTAAAAACTAGCGGAATCAATTCTAAAACAGGATTGGTTGAAATAATTGAACTTCCATCAAATGATTGGTTTATTGGAGTTCAGTTTCATCCTGAATATAAAAGTACTGTAGAGACTCCACATCCATTATTTGTATCATTTGTCCAAGCTTGTTTAACGTGTAATAATATTAAAGATTAAAATGGAAGAAAATAAGTTAGATATTTATCAAATTATAGGATTTTTATTTCTAATAGCTGCGGTCTTTTGGTGGTTTAATGTTACAATACCTAATCTAGAGCAAAATGCGCTTGAAGAAAAAGAAATAATTTCACAAACTAACATTGAAGAAAAAAATAATAATCTAATAAAAGATGTAACTGAAATAATTAACTCAAATAATAATATTAACAGTTCAGCTATTGGCTCCGAACTAGAAAGTGAAGAAATCATTATTGAAAACGAAGATGTAATTTTCAAATTTAACACAAAAGGTGGTTCGTTAACCGAGCTTCAGTTAAAAGATTTTGTAGATTATAAAGGTGATGATCTGTTTTTGGTAAAGAATAATAATCAAAATATTAGCTTAACTTTTGATCTTATAAATGGTAATAAATTAAATACTTCTGACTATAATTTTGTTTACGAAACAGAAAAAAAAGGTAGAGAGAATATCCTTAAAATGTCATTAATTGTTTCGGAAGGTCAATCGATCTCTTTTGAATATAAAATACCTGAGTCAGGCTATATGATTGAATTTAGTGTAAAGTCATATGGAATGTCTTCTCTAATAAGTTCTGAATCAAATGTTAATTTAAACTGGAGTTTAGACGCCTTTAGACAGGCAAAAAGCATTGATTATGAAAATAGATATAGTCAGCTTATGTATCAATATGATGGAGACGAAACAGATTATTTGAGTTCTTATTCTGACGATGATGATAGTGAAGACTCTATTTCTTGGATTTCTTATGGTCAACATTTTTTTAATTCTATTTTAGTTTTCGATTCCCCTATTGATAAAGTTCAGTTTGAATCAAAAAAACTTTTTGAGGATGAAAGCAAAGAGTCACTATTTACAAAAAATTACTCTTCGTTGATACCTTTAAGTCTTTCAGGTTCGGAAATTAATAAGCAAATGAAATGGTATTTTGGCCCTAATGATTATGATATTTTAAATCAATATGAAAATAAGATTTATGATTCTATTTATTTTGGATGGGGAATTTTTGGTATGATTAATAGATTTATTTATTTTCCATTTTTTGGTTTTTTAAGTAAATATTTTTCTGCAGGATTGGCTGTTATTTTAATGACTATAGCTACTCGTTTAGTAATGTCTCCAGTTACCTACAAAACATATGTTTCTCAGGCTAGAATGAAAGTTATTAAGCCAGAGATTACTGAACTAAACGAAAAGTTTAAAAACGATGCAGTAAAGAGACAACAAGAAACTATGAAGTTATACAATAAAGCTGGTGCTAATCCTTTATTAGGTTGTATTCCTGCTTTACTTCAGTTGCCTGTTTTTTATGCTTTATTTTGTTTTTTCCCAATAGCATATCAATTAAGAGGGAAATCGTTTTTATGGGCAGAAGATCTTTCGTCTTATGATACAATCGCAGAACTTCCTTTTAGTATTCCTTTTTACGGAGATCATATTAGCCTTCTTCCTATTTTAGCTTCGATTGCTATATTTTTCTATACTAAGATGTCCTCTGGCGCTCAAATGCAAACATCTCAGCCAGGTATGCCAAACATGAAGTACATAATGTATTTAATGCCTGTTATGATGCTATTTTTCTTTAATAATTATGCTAGTGCATTTAGTTTGTATTATTTTATTTCCAATATATTAACAATTTTGATTATGATTTCGATTAAGTATTTTATAATTGATGAGGAAAAAATCAGACTCCAAGTTCAGGAAAATAAGAAAAAGCCTACAAAACAAAACAGGTTTCAAAGAAAAATGAAAGAAATGATGGATGAGGTAGAGAAGCAAAAAAAACTTCAGGGTAAAAAATAGTAATTTTTTTCAATGTCTAATAAGAATACCAGAGTGGTTGTAGCTCTTTCGGGAGGAGTAGACTCAAGTGTAGCTGCTTACTTGCTTACACAGCAAGGTTATGATGTTGTTGGAATTTTTATGAAAAATTGGCATGACGAAACTGTTACTATTTCCAATGAATGCCCATGGGTTGAGGACAGTTATGATGCAATGATTGTTGCAGAAAAATTATCAATCCCTTTTCAAACAATTGATTTAAGTAAAGAATATCAAGAAAGGATTATTGACTACATGTTCAACGAGTATAAAATTGGGAATACTCCAAATCCTGATGTATTGTGTAATAGAGAGATAAAATTTGATGTTTTCTTAGAAATAGCAAAAAATCTTGGAGCTGACTTTGTTGCTACCGGACATTATTGTAGGGTAGTTCCGAAAAAAGATCATTTTGAACTTTTAAGTGGAAAAGATACTAATAAGGATCAATCTTATTTTTTATGTCAATTATCACAAAAACAACTTTCTAAAGTTATGTTTCCAATTGGAGAATTAAATAAAAATGAGGTTAGGGAAATTGCTAAACAACAAAATTTAATTACTGCAGAGAAAAAAGATTCGCAAGGTTTGTGTTTTGTTGGGAAAGTTAAGTTGCCTGAGTTTTTACAGCAGAAGCTAAAAATAAAAAAAGGTTTAGTTGTTAAAATTTCTATTAATAACAGTCAATATGTAGATACACTTGACTATGACAATCATTCAATTGAAAATTTAAAAAAACTTGCCAAGTCATTTGATTATTCATTAAAGGATGGTACTGTTGTTGGGGAGCATGATGGTGCGCATTTTTTTACAGTTGGTCAAAGAAAAGGATTGGCTATAGGAGGAAGTAAAGATCCTTTGTTTGTTATCAAAACTGATGTAATTAACAATATTGTATATGTTGGAGAAGGAAAAGATCATCCAGGGTTATACAAAAAAGTGTTATTTATAAAAAATAAAGATTTTCATAAAGTAAGACTAGATATAGATTATCAGAACTCGAATAATGAATATGAATCTAGAATTAGATACCGGCAACCTCTTCAAAATTCAAAATTAGTTTTTGGTGAAAATGGTGTTTTTATGATTTTTGACAACTTACAATCTGCTATTAGCAAAGGTCAATTTGCAGTATGGTATAAAGATGATGAGCTGATTGGCTCTGGTGTTATAGATTAATTTTATAAAGTGATTTCCACTTGATTTCTTAAAATATCTTCAATACTCTCTCTCTTTCTAATTTCAATTGCCTCATCATTTAAAAAAAGTATTTCTGATGGTTTATATCTAGAGTTGTAATTACTAGCCATTGTAAAGCAATAGGCTCCGGCGTTTTTAAAGCATAACACATCTCCCTCGTTTATTTTTGATATTCTTTTATTACTAGCAAAAGTGTCTGTTTCGCATATGTATCCAACAACTGAATAAAATCTTTCATTGTCGTTAGGGTTTGAAATATTTTTAATATCATGATTTGAACCGTACATCATCGGCCTAACAAAGTGGTTAAATCCCGAATCTACTTGAGCAAAAACAGTTGATGTGGTTTGTTTTATAGAATTTACTGAGCACAAAAAACTACCTGCTTCACTTACGAGAAACTTTCCGGGTTCAAAAGCTAATGTGAGTTCTTTTCCGAAATCAGTGCAGAATTTATTAAATCGTTTTGATAATTTCTTTCCTAATTCTTCAATATTTGTTTCGTTATCACCATTAGTGTAGGGTACTTTAAAACCACTGCCAAAATCAATAAATTCTAAATTTTTAAATTTAGAGGCAGACTCAAATAGAATTTCTGCTGCATGAATGAACACTTCAATATCTAAGATATCACTTCCTGTGTGCATGTGTATTCCATTAACTTTGATATTTGTATTTTTTATAATTCTTAAAAGTAATGGGATTTGGTGAATGCTTATTCCGAATTTAGAATCAATGTGGCCAACTGAAATTTTATTATTCCCTCCAGCCATTACATGCGGGTTAATTCTGATGCAAATAGGAATATCAGGATTCAGTCCTCCAAACTGCTCTAAAACACTGAGGTTATCAATGTTTATATTTACGCCCATTTCTGAGACTTTTTGAATTTCTTCAACAGAAACCCCGTTTGGTGTATATATTATTTTTTCAGGACTAAATCCCGCTCGTAAACCAATCATAACTTCTTGAATTGAAACTGTGTCGATTCCTGCTCCAAGTTTGTTTATATATTTTAAAATTGAAATGTTTGACAAGGCTTTAACTGCATAATTTATCCTAAGATTCTTAACTTCATTAAATGAATTTACAAGTCTTTCGTACTGACTTTTGATTTTAGATGCATCATATACATATGTTGGTGTTCCAAACTCCTCTGCAATTTCTAATAAAGTTGAATTTTTCATTCTGCTAAACTATATTAAGTTTCTGTAGTTTTATAATTAAATTACATATATTATAAAAATAAAACAAATTGTTACATTTATAACATTATTAAGTGTTTTACATCTGATATAATTGATCATATTTCTATTATATTTGTTCAAAATTAATTACTTAACTATGAATTTACATGAATATCAAGGAAAGAAAATCTTAGCTCAACATGGAGTAAATGTTCAAAGGGGAGTTGTTCTGGATGATTTAAATGATGTTGAAAAAATCTCAACCAAACTGATTGAGGAAACTGGTACTGAATGGTTTGTTGTAAAAGCTCAAATTCATGCTGGCGGAAGGGGTAAAGGTGGAGGTGTTAAATTGGCCAAAAACCAAAAGGAGTTAAAAGAAGTAGTTTCTAGTATTTTAGGTATGAACTTAGTGACTCCACAAACTTCAAAAGAAGGTAAATTGGTTAGAAAAATTTTAATTGCAGAAGATGTTTATTATCCTGGTGAATCTGAAACAAAAGAGTTTTATGTTTCAATTTTATTAAACAGAAATACTGGTAAAAACATGATTATGTATTCAACAGAAGGTGGTGTTGATATTGAGTCTGTTGCTGAAAAGACACCTGAATTAATTTTTTATGAAGATATAGATCCTCTTTTAGGTATGTTGCCTTTTCAAGCTAGAAAAGTGGCTTTTAATTTAGGTTTGTCTGGAAAAGCATTTAAAGAAATGGTTAAGTTTATTTCTCTTTTGTATAAATCTTATGTTTCCTCTGACTCATCTTTATTTGAAATTAACCCTGTATTAAAAACTTCAGATAATAAAATATTGGCAGTAGATGCTAAAGTAACTTTAGATGATAATGCGTTATTTAGACATAAAGACTATTCTGAGTGGAGGGATTTGAAAGAAGAAAATCCAGTCGAAGTTGAGGCTCGAGAAGTAGGTCTAAATTATGTCGATTTAGACGGAAATGTAGGTTGTATGGTAAATGGAGCCGGTTTAGCTATGGCTACAATGGATTTAATTAAGCAATCTGGTGGTGAACCTGCAAATTTTCTTGATGTTGGAGGTACTGCCGATGCAAAGCGTGTTGAAACTGCTTTTAGGTTAATATTAAAAGATCCTAATGTTAAAGCTATATTAGTTAATATTTTTGGTGGAATTGTAAGATGTGACAGAGTTGCTCAAGGGATTGTTGATGCATATAATAATCTTGATGATATAAATGTCCCAATTATAGTCAGATTACAAGGGACAAATGCTGAGATTGCTAAAAAAATTATAGACAATTGTGATTTCAAAGTTTATAGCGCTACTGAGTTCCAAGAAGCAGCTGATAAAATTCAAGAACTATTAAAATAAATGACATTATGTCAATTATTTTGAAACTTTTAATGACATAATGTCATTTATTTTTGATTGGCATTTATTTTGTTCTTTATAAGAATATAAATATTTGTTTAATTTAAAAATAATAAGTTATGAATTTAATTAAAAAACAATCTAATTTTTTACCTTTTGTCTTTGATGATTTCTTTAGAAACACGTGGGATATTTTACCTACAAAAAGCACAAATAATCCAGCGACAAATGTGATTGAAAATGACAAGGAATTTATTTTAGAATTTTCAATTCCTGGAAGAGATAATCTTGATTTTGAAATAGAAATTGATAATCGACTTTTATCAGTAAGTTTAAAAGAAAATGATACTATTTCAAATAATAATTACATGTTACAAGAATTTAATTTTTCCTCTTTTAGTAAATCTTATGAATTACCTATTTCAATAGATTTAACAAAAATTGAATCATTTTATAAAAATGGTATTTTGAGTATTAATCTTCCTAAAAGAAAAGAATTTCATTCTCAAGTTAGAAAAATTATTTCTGTAAAAAAATAATTTAATTGAAGAGGGGGATGTTATCCTCCTCTTTTTTTTAATTTTTTAATTCTTTTATAACATCTCTAATCCTTGCTGCTTCTATAAAATCTAATGCTTTAGCGGCTATTTCCATTTCCTTTCTTAAAGAATTTATTTCTTTTATTTTTTCCGTATTTGACATTTTTGATTTATCCTTTAATAGCTGATTACTATTTTTTATTTTATCGAAACTATTCTTTTCAGAATCGTTTCCAAAAACATCTTTAATTTTGGTTTTTAATGGAGTAGGAGTTATGTTGTTTTTAATGTTAAATTCATTTTGTTTTTTTCTTCTATAATTTGTTTCATCAATAGTCTTTTGCATACTTTTAGTTATTTTATCTCCATAAAAAATAGCTTTTCCATTTATGTTTCTCGCTGCTCGTCCAATCGTTTGAGTTAATGATCTGTGACTTCGAAGAAAACCTTCTTTGTCTGCATCTATAATAGCAACTAAGGATACTTCAGGAAGATCTAATCCCTCCCTTAATAAGTTAACACCAACTAAAACATCAAACAATCCTTTTCTTAATCCTTGCATTATTTCTACTCTTTCTAAAGTATCAATATCACTATGAATATATCTTGATCGAACATCAATATTGTTTAGATATTTTGTTAATTCTTCTGCCATTCTTTTAGTAAGAGTTGTAACTAGAATCCTTTCATCTTTTTCAACTCTAATTTGTATTTCGTTTATTAAATCATCTATTTGATTTTTGCTTTCCCTTACTTCTATAATCGGATCTAATAATCCTGTTGGTCTTATTATTTGTTCAGTGAATATTCCCTCAGTTTTTTCTAATTCATAATCAGATGGTGTAGCACTTACATAAATTACTTGGTTTTGAACGAATTCAAATTCATCATATTTCAAAGGTCTATTGTCCATGGCTGCAGGAAGTCTAAAACCGTATTCTACTAAATTTTCTTTTCTGCTTCTGTCTCCTCCATACATCGCTCGAACTTGAGACAAAGTAACGTGACTTTCATCAACAATCATTAAGTAATCATCTGGAAAATAATCTAGTAAACAAAATGGTCTTGTTCCAGGAGATCTTTTATCTATATATCTTGAATAATTTTCTATTCCAGAACAATAACCAAGTTCTTGAATCATTTCTAAATCAAAATTAGTTCTTTCCTCTAATCTTTTAGCTTCTAGAAACTTGCCTACTTCTTTAAAGTATTCAATTTGATTTTTTAAATCAAATCTTATTTCATTTATAGCATTTTGTAATACGTCTGGAGATGTTGCAAACATATTAGCAGGATAAATATTTAATTTATCTAAGGATTCTAGAGTCTTTTTTGTTAGTGGATCAAAAATTTCAATTAATTCAATTTCATCACCAAAAAAATGAATCTTAAAACTATGATCTGCATAGCTTGGATAAATATCAACAATATCTCCGGATACTTTAAATGATCCGCTAATAAGTTCTGTAGTTGTTCTTGAGTAAAGACTTTGAACTAAGTTGTGTAAAAATTTTGTACGAGATATTTTCTGATCTTTTTCAATATTTACTATATTTTTTTTAAACTCTACCGGATTTCCAATACCATACAAACATGATACTGATGCAACAACTATTACATCTCTTCTGCCAGAAAGTAATGATGAAGTTGTGCTTAATCTAAGCTTTTCAATTTCTTCATTAATAGATAAATCTTTTTCTATATATGTACCACTTACAGGTAAATAAGCTTCAGGCTGATAGTAGTCATAATATGAAACAAAATATTCTACTGAATTGGACGGGAAGTATTCTTTGAATTCTGAGTAAAGCTGTGCGGCTAAAGTTTTATTATGAGCAAGAACTAGAGTTGGCTTATTTATTTTTTCAATAACATTAGCAACTGTAAAAGTCTTTCCAGATCCTGTAACTCCTTTTAGAGTTTGGAACTTAGTATTTTCTTTTAAACCTTCAACAAGCTGATCAATTGCTTGTGGTTGATCTCCAGTAGGATTATATTCTGACTCTAGTTTAAACAATTGAAATTATAAAACTCAAATTTACAATAATAACTCTCTAATAGATAATTCTTACTTTTATATTATAAAATTCAATTATTTCTTAAATATGTTCGAAAAATTAATGTCAAAGAAAAAACCTTTTTTTCCAATAAACGATGAACTAAATAAATATTTAACAGAGTATAATAGAAATTTAAAAATCCCAATTTTCTATGAGGATTTAAAAAGATTTTCTGGCTCAGTTTCAGTTTATGATAAAAAAGATAAAGATACTCTTTGGGTTAGAGTCTTTTATTCAGAATTTGAAAGAAAAGATATTGATTTGTCTTTAAAAAAAGTTTATAATTTATTACACTCTGATGGAAATGAATCTAATATTGATTTTTTAAATATTGATGCAATTGATTATTGCACTTTTGGAAATTCTAAACCTTTTAGAATTAAAATTAGAAATAAGCTTAATGATAATTTTACATATTTCTACATCAAAAAAGCAGATGCGTCAAGAGTTTATGGTTTGGAACTTGAAAATTTATTATCCCCATATAATTTAAATTTCCTTATCAATAATGATACTTTAATAGAAGAGCATGTAGCTGGAATCCCCGGGGACGAGTTTTTTGAGGAACATCTTGAAAAATGTAATAACTCTGAAAAATCACAGATTGCAAAAGAATTTGTGAAGTTTAACGAAAGATGTATGATTAGATTATTGGGTGACATGAGATCATACAATTATGTTATTATACCTACTCATGATTTCGATCAAGTAATATATAAAATCAGAGCTATTGACTTTGATCAGCAGTGCTATGAGGGAAATTTGAAAGTATATAGGCCACAGTTTTTCAAAGAAAATAAATATATTATGAATTTAGTTAAAGATAGACTTGATTCAAGTTCTGTAAATCAATATAAAACAGAAGAAAGATCTATTATAGCAAAACGTATTTTAAGTTCAGAAAGCAGAACAAAGAAAATATTAAAATGTATGTGTTCTGACAATATTTCATCAAAAGAAAATATTTTATTATTGTCAAACCAAATTTTTAAACTTACTAAAGATGTTCGTTTTAATAACACCAAAAATATGGGTGAAATAATAAGAGCAACATTTAATCATGTTTTACGAAATTATGAAAACCACGAAATGTTAGGTTTTAATTAGTAAAACTGATAAGGGTCCACATCATCTAACTCATCTTTTTCAAATTCATCGCTTTTGTCTTCAATAAATAATTTTTCTGGAGCTTTTTCTGGGATACTTCCAATTGAAAAAATAGTTTGTGGATAATTAGTAGAATCATTTTCTTCATTAGTTTCAATAACTTCCACAAAGAAAGTCCAAAGAATTAAGAAATCGTAGACGTAAATAAAATTTTGCTGATCTAAGTTTATTATTGTTTCTAAAACATTGTCTTTCATTACCCTCTCTTCTCCAAAACTTTCTAAAGTTATTTCTTCACCTTGCTTCCATTCTGTATCACTTAGATAGAAAGAAGCCATTTCATTATCTTTAAAACCAAATGCGTTTATAATAGCAAAATGTAAATCTTCAAAAGTATTATCAGATTCAATTTCTATATCTCTTAAAACGTCTTGTTTTGTATCCAGAATTATTCTTAATCTGTAAATCATTTATGTTTTTTTAAAAAAAATAAACTCCAGTAGAATTGAAAACCAAATAAAATTGTTGCTAAGAACAAGTGCAATGGCTGACTTAAAATCGGAAAATCTCCATAATACATTATAACACCTAAAAATATTTCAAATAAAATCACCAAACTAATCAATAAAATAGTTTTTAAATTATATGCTTTTGTGTAGGCATAATAAAGAAGATAGACATTAGTAAAAAACACTAATAATGAAAATGTTCTATGAAAATAAAAATATAAATCTGGTGATTGGAGCCATAGCTCTTTGTCCTTTGAGAGTTCGTATTGAATATCAATAAATTCTCTCACTTGTGTCCCTGTAATTACTTGAATTAAAGTTAATATAATTGAGAAAATTATTAAATATTTTATTTTTTTATCATATTGATAATTTTCTCTTTCTTTTGAATTGTATATGATGTAAATAATTAAAGCTACTATTACAAGTGCCATAAGCATGTGAACAGTTATTTTATATGGTGCTAAATTTGAATCAACAACTAATTTTCCAAGCCATGCTTGAAAACCCATTCCTAAAACAATAAGTGTTGAAATAATTGTAATTTTTATATTTTCTTTCCAATATTTTAAGGACATTATTAACATTAATAAGGTGAAAATACCCGCAACAGCTCCTATTAATCTATTAATAAATTCAATCCATGTATGAAAAGGATTATATGTTACATAATTGTGTTTTTCATATGGAATCCAATTATTTAGATTTATTTTTTTACTTGATTTAAAATCCATTTTTGCAGTATATAGTTTTTCACTATTTAAAATTATCATTTGATTTTTTTTGTAATCTTGATTAGATTTAAATAGCAATTCACTTTCTTCATATGGTGGAATATAGTATCCAAAACATTTTGGCCAATCTGGACATCCCATTCCACTTCCAGTCATTCTAACTAATGATCCTGCCAATATTACTAGGTAGACTAAAATTAGACTGATTTTAGATATTTTGATAAAATTATTCAATTGCATTATTTTTTAGTCCAAGAGATTCTCCTTTTTTGATCATCAATAACTTTGCCGATTCTTTATTATTTTGAATTTTTCCATCTAAAATTGAATTTTTAATATATTCTTTAATAATTCCTATTTCTTTGGATGGTTTTATTTTAAAATAATTCATAATTTCTTCTCCACTTACAGGTGATTGAAAATTTCTAATAGAATCTCTTTCTTCAACTATTTTTATTTTATCTCTAACTAATTTAAAATTATTTAAATATTTTTTAAATCTCAATGGATTTTTAGTAGTAATATCTGCCTCACAAAGAGTTAATAAATCATCAATATCTTCGTTACAATCATAAATCAATCTTCTTACAGCTGAATCCGTAATATTATTATTTGAAAGAACAATTGGCCTAGAACTTAAATAAATTATTTTTTGCACATATTTTAATTTATTATTTAAAGGAAGATTTAATCTTTTGAATAATTTATAAACCATTTTAGATCCTTTTAGTTCATGACCATGAAAAGTCCATCCAATTTTTTTAATAAATTGTTTAGTCGGAGCTTTTCCAATATCATGAAGCAGAGCTGCCCATCTTAGCCAAAGATTTTCTGTTTCAAGACAAATATTGTCCAGAACTTCTAGAGTGTGATAGAAGTTATCTTTATGTTTCTGTCCCTCAATTTCTTCAATTCCTTTCAAATCAGTAAGTTCAGGAATTATTATTTTTAATAGACCTGTTGATTCTAATATCTTGAAACCAACTGATGGTTTTGAAGTCATTATTATCTTGTTAATTTCCTCAGAAATTCTTTCGGGTGAAATAATTTTTATTCTTTCTTTTTCTGAAATTAAACCATTGAAAGAATTTATATCAATTTTAAAATTTAGTTGACTTGAAAATCTTGCAGCTCTTAACATTCTAAGAGGATCATCTGAAAATGTTTGTCTTGGTTCTAAAGGTGTTTTAATTATTTTATTTTCTAAATCTGTTATCCCATTAAATTTATCCAATAGATCTCCCCAGCTGTTCTTGTTTAAACTTATTCCTAAGGTGTTAATTGTAAAATCTCTTCTATTTAAATCATCGTCTAATGTCCCAGGTTTAACAATTGGATTTCTACTGGACTTATTATAGCTTTCTTTTCTTGTTCCAACAAATTCGACGTCATAACCATTGTATTTAAACATTGCTGTTCCAAAATTCTTAAAAACAGTTATTTTTGATCCAATTTTTAGCCTTTTAGCTGTTAGCTTAGCTATTTCAATTCCACTTCCTACAACAAGTATATCTATATCTTTTGCTAAATTTTTTCCAATAATTAAATCTCTAACAAATCCTCCTATAGCATAACATTCAATTTTTGTTTCATTACAACAATTTGAAATTGCATGAAATATTTCACTTTCTATGTCTGATTTGAAATTTCTTTTAAACATTTTATGCCCTTAATGTATTAAACAAATCTTCATCAATTTTAATAATTTGAGAAGGTGTTTTAAGCTTTTTGTTCCGTTTTAAATTTACTGCATAATCAATTTGATTCAAAATCTCATCTTTTATTTCATCAAAACATTCTGGAAATTTATCTCCCGAAATATTAACTGATGTTGAGGTAATAGGTTTGTCAAATTCGCCTAATAATTTTTTACAAAAATCATCATTAGGTATTCTGACAGCTATTGACTCTTTGTAAAAACTTAAATTTTTTACTTTGTTGAAAAT
>Ga0208675_1000130_pt1:0-7500 | contig 14762 bp, 22 predicted proteins | sample ColrivemetaGS579_FD_187616 | JGI IMG/M metagenome (GOLD analysis project Ga0208675, IMG submission 187616) | Estuarine microbial communities from the Columbia River estuary - High salinity metaG S.579 (SPAdes) (version 2) | ecosystem: Environmental > Aquatic > Marine > Intertidal zone >... | reverse complement strand
ATGTCTTTTACTGGAAGCCCGGGTACGGGTAAAACAACTGTCGGATTGAAAATGGCTGATATCTTATTCCAATTGGGCTATATAAAAAAAGGGCATTTATTAACGGTTACACGTGATGATTTAGTTGGTCAATATATTGGTCATACTGCTCCTAAAACAAAAGAAGTTCTTAAAAAAGCTATGGGCGGTGTGCTATTTATTGATGAGGCGTATTATTTATATAAGCCTGATAATGAAAGAGATTATGGTTCTGAAGCCATTGAAATTTTATTACAAGTAATGGAAAATCAACGCGATGAGCTTGTTGTTATATTAGCTGGATACAAAGAACCAATGGATAAGTTCTACGAATCAAATCCTGGTTTATCTTCGCGAATTGCAAACCATATTGATTTTCCTGATTATTCAGTTGAAGAGTTATTAACGATTGCGAAAATGATGTTAGAAGAACAACAATATCAATTAACACCTCAAGCTGAGATAGCATTGACTGATTACATCGCTAGAAGAAAACAAAAACCTTTATTTGCTAACGCTCGTAGTATTAAAAATGCATTAGATAGAGCCCGAATGCGTCAAGCAAACCGTATTTTTGACAGTCGAGGTCAAGTATTAACTAAAAAAGAGTTAGTTAATATTGAAGCTGATGATATACTACAAAGTACAATATTCAATTAAAAATTATAAATTTTTAATCTATCAATATGAGTTTATTAATTGTTGGAGGAACGGGTACTTTAGGACGTCAAATTGTATTACAGGCTTTAACTAAAGGTTATCCCGTTAGATGTTTAGTTCGTAATTTTCGTAAAGCTAATTTCTTAAAAGAATGGGGCGCAGAATTAATTTATGGTGATTTAAGTATACCCGAAACGATTCCTCCGTGTTTTCAAGGGATTACTGCTCTTATTGATGCTTCAACAAGTCGTCCGTCTGATTTAGATATAGTAAAAACTGTTGATTGGGATGGCAAATTAGCATTAATTGAAGCTGCAAAAGCGGCCAAAATTAAACGATTTATATTTTGTTCTACGCAAAACTTAGATCAGTTTTCGAATATTCCTTTAATGAAAATGAAGCAAGGAGTTGAAACTAAACTAAAAGCGTCAGAAATTCCTTATACCATTTTTCGTTTAAGTGGTTTTTATCAAGGTTTAATTGAACAATATGCAATTCCTATTTTAGAAAATTTACCTATTTGGGTAACAAATGAAAGTACTTGTGTATCTTATATGGATACACAGGATATTGCAAAATTTTGTTTAAAAGCTTTGCAACTTCCTAAAACTGAAAATAAAACTTTTTTTTTAGGAGGTCCAAAAGGGTGGGTTTCTTCAGAAATTATAAATTTATGCGAACAACTTGCTGGTCAATCAGCTAAAGTTAATCAAATTCCACTTTTCATTTTAAAAATAATTACTAAATTTTTAGGTTTCTTTGAATGGGGTCAAAACATCAGTGATCGTTTAGCTTTTGTAGAAATTTTAAATGTTGAAAATGATTTTTCAAAATCATCGTTTGATTTGTATAAAACTTTTAAAGTTAAATCAAATGAAATTAATCAGTTAGATGATTATTTCCTAGAATATTTTATTCGTCTATTAAAACGATTAAGAGATATTAATTTTGAAGATATTCAAAAACAAAAAAATCTAATAATTTAAAATTCATATTTTTTGTATGAATTATGCTATTTTTACTGTAAAAGTTATTAAAAATTCAGGACAGAGTTTTTTTTCAGATGGAACATCTCTTACTGAATTAACAGTTCAATTACCTCAAGTTCGAAAAAACAATAGTAAAGTAATACTTCAAGTTTCAATTTGGGGTAAGCTTAGTTATGATGTTGCAAAATATTATCAACCTGATGATTACATCATAATTGAAGGCTACATATCAATTAAGAATATAGATACAGATCGTGCTGTTAATTTGTTAAACAAACAAGTTGAAATTTCTGTTTTTAAACTTTATCCTTTATTTTTAAAATCATAACAAGTTATTTAAAAATAAATAATTAAGATTTTTTATTCAATTAAATAAGTCATAATTATTATATTTTAGTATAATGAATATTATTAAAAACAGTTTTTAGGAAAAATTAAATGTTAACTTTAAAAATTTTAGTTTACACAACAGTTATCTTTTTTGTTTCTTTATTTATTTTTGGTTTCCTTTCAAGTGATCCTTCACGAAATCCTAATCGTCGTGACCTTGAATAATTGATAAAAACTAGAGCCCAAATATCTTATACTGATCTTTTGGGCTCTAGTTTATTTTTATAATTGTGTCTTCTTAAATTTTACTTATTTAAGTAATTATTTGCTTTTTTTAACGAGTATTAATTATTTAAATAAAAATCGTTTTTTATTTAAAACTAAATTACAATACATATTAGTAATTTTAATTTTTATGAGATTTTTTACTAAACTATATATTTTTAATTTCTTTGATTTAAATGAAACGTGTCAATTTATTAACTTTATTGTTCGCTGTTTTACTAGCTTTAACTCCAACTCACGCATCAGCTGACATTGGTGGCTTAACAAAATGTAGTGAATCTTCTGCTTTTACAAAACGATTAAATGCAAGTGTAAAAAAATTAGAGCAACGAGCGAGTCAATATGAAGCAGATTCTCCACCAGCTTTAGCATTAAAACAACAAATTGAGCGTACAAAAGCTCGATTTGATAAATATTCTCGGTCAGAATTATTATGTGGTACCGATGGATTGCCTCATTTAATTGCAGATGGACGCTGGAGTCATGCAGCAGAATTTATATTGCCAGGATTTGGTTTTATATATATTTCTGGTTGGATTGGATGGGTTGGTCGTAAATATTTACGTGCAGTGAGTACAAGTGCTAATCCTAGTGAAAGTGAAATTATTATTAATGTTCCTTTAGCACTAAAAATCATGACAACAGGTTATATTTGGCCAGTTTTAGCATGGCAAGAATTAATCAGTAACGAGTTAGTGGCAGTTAGTGAAGAAATAACTGTATCACCACGTTAAATTTATTAATTATTTAAACTAATATTGATTTTATTGATATGAACGACTTTCAAAAATATCTATCAACAGCTCCTGTTCTTTTAACATTGTGGATGACATTTACTGCAGGATTTATTATTGAAATAAATCGATTTTTCCCTGATATGTTAGGATTATATTTTTAAATTTATTCAAAATTTAAAAATTGATTGTTCGATTATTTAATTTGTAAATAATCGAACAAATTTTTGAATCTTAGCTGAAATAAGATTTTGTAAAAGTTAGACGGTATTCTGATTCATAATATACTTTAATTTTCGAATCGGGATAGTAGGATTTGAACCTACGGCACCCTGCTCCCAAAGCAGGTACTCTACCAAACTGAGCTATATCCCGTTATACATACAACAACGAAATTAACTATATCATATATCCGAAATTATGTTAAGTAATTAAATTTTTAGTGAAATCTTACGATAACTTTAACGATAATAAATTTATTATTTTAATCTCTTCTATTCATACATCATGACTCTAAATCTCTAGTTTTAACCTTTCCACTATTGACTTTCTTGTTCTGTATTTTTAATATTAATTAAATTTGCTCTTTAGTAAACTTATGTTGACGTACTAAAAACCGATCCAATTTTAAAGGAACTTGCAATTACAACTGAAAGACGTTATTTTTAATATCTGTGTCTTCAGGGGGAAATGCATATTAGAAATATCAGAAAAACTATCAGATACCGCCACGGCTACCCAGCCTTCAACTGCTTTACTCATTTCCCTCCTCCTTTTCCTTTTTTATTGTTTCTTATTTATTTATTCTTTATTATCGATACACTATTTATTATAAAAATATTTACTAAAAAAAATTAAACAATGATTTTTAGCAACCGTATTAAACAATTAGAAAAAATAGTTTATGATGGATTTAAAGTATTTCTTGATTCCATTGCTGGCTTTTTAGGGTATCCGGATGTTCCTGGAATGCCAGTTTTTCCATTAGATTTCAAAGCACGTGATCAATTAATGGGCCAAGATTTATTGCCTAAACATATTACAGAGATCCCTCCTACTCAAGCACAACGTCCTGAAACTTTGACTGAAGCATTATTTGGTACTTTTCCTTACACAATGCCAATTGAAAAACATTTTTATCAACATAAGGCAGAAGGCTATTATAATTTTTATGTCGAAAATTATAGAAACATGTACTTTCTACCAGATTGGTTATCAGGATATATTCAAATTCATTTTAATATAACAGTTGATCATTCTAATTTAGAATTGTGCCGCGATGTATTTTTTTACGTTATGTTACTTTACGGAGCAATTGTTAGTATACGCACAACGTTATTTTGGATGCTTGCAATTAATCCTTATACTTTTCCTTGGGTATTCGCCGTTGATTTTGTCGATTGGATTTATGATGCGTTAGCTGGAATATTACCATGTTTTGTCGGAATTGATTTAGTTCCATCTATTTTCGCTATGTTGATCGGAAAAGTTACAGATTCAGCAAATCATCTAGTTTTCACTATGCCGTTTTTACCAAGTGAAGGGAATAAAGTTAAAATGTTGATTGATGGGGAGCTAAAAGATGTAGTACAATTTCATTACCTACCATATTTGTGGTATAAATATCCAATTCCAATGAATCTTAGAGAATTTTGGTATTCCGAACGTCCTGATATATTAAATTTTATGGAAAAAAACTATAGCCAATTCGCTATAAATTTTCGACCATTATTATCAGGTTCTGAAATAAATACTATGCTAGATTCAGCAACTTTTGTGGACCCTATTCTTACTACTTCTAAAGATTTTTTAGGACTTCTTCAATAAAAATTGAAAGAATCTTAAAATAATTTTTAAAAAGACATTTTACAATTTTATTTATGAATTTATTTCTCTTACTATTGACGATTAAAAAATTCATAAATAAAGATATTTTTTATATAACTTTCCTCAGTTTTTAGAGCGTAAATTATTTTATCGAAAATACCGTATTTCCACATTAAGTAAAGCATAGATAACATTATAGTGATTTTAAAAAGTTTTTCACCAATATAATAAAAATTATTTATTAATTTATAAAGCGTATTACTCAAACTGACTGGTATTTTTACCAGTCGAATGGGTATATTTACTATCTTTCGGAAGGTAATACGCTTCGATACTTTAAATTTTCTTTATATCTATCGTCTAATCTTTTTAATTCAGCTTGTTTTTCAATATTTCTATATTTAATTAATTTTTTAGCAAGGTCTTGTTTCTTTTTTGAAATATCAACTAATTCTTTTTTATTATTAATTTCAAATACTTTCAAACGATCAGGTGTAAATCCCGCCATAGGTAATTGACTATTCCCTCCAATAATAACCCAAGGTGGGTCCATTAAACTTACATTTGCTTTTCCATACATAGAACTATTTATTAAACCGTTTTTTAACATCTCTATTGCGTTTAATAGACCATTCATTGATTGATCTTCAGTCCTTGGTAAATCTATTAAAAAAACTTTCTTACCATTCAATAAACAAATATTAGTTTTTAATTGGCTACTTGATGCTTCTGATAGAAGCCCTACTTCTGATCCATATTTGGCATATAAATATTTAAAGAAAGTACTTTTCCCTGCTTTCCCTTTAACGTCTTCTATAAAGACGATTTCACGGTCGTCAGCCGGTTTTATCCTACCATGCCGTGTAAATTTATTATATCATGTAATTCCGTTTCCCAAGGATGCCAATTTTTCTTGTCATTAAAAATTGAAATATCTTTTCCTGAGTATCCTGTTTCTTTGTTATAATCTCCCTTAATTGACATTTTTTTATCTTCTTTACAGCTTTTTAATGTTTTATTAAAATCTCCTTTACTGATTGACTGACATTTTTCAATTTTATCTCTTTGTAAGAATTCAAAGTCTCTATTTTCATAATTTTCATTTTCATTGTAGGGTTTTATATATTTCTGTACTAGATTTCTTAGTAAAGAAGTTCTTTTTCTACTCTCTGTTTTAAACAAAAAAACTATAAAATTACAGTCAAATTTATCCGCGATTACATATGTATCTAATCCAGCACCCATCCGATTTAGAATAGGTTCAAATTTATCTTCATAATGTTCTATAACTTTATCTGCTGTATTTATTTTTTGTAATATAAGTGGGTTTAATTTTATTTTAACTAAGAAGTAATTATTTCTATTACTTTCACTATTCATCATTATCATTATCATTAATAAAAAGAAACTTTTATTCTCCTTGGGGTATTATAAAGCAAATAAATGTTTATAGATTTTTTATAACTAATCCAAATTTATGTCAATAATGATTCTAGATATTCCAAGCTTTGTCGCAATTAACTTTAGAGATCTGAAAACTTTTAGATCAAAATCAATTAATTTAATAATGTAGTTCAATTTATTATGTAAATTTAAAAATATTTAATTTAAATATTTAATAATTTATTCTAATAGTAAAATAGTATTAGTTCTAACGAGGTATAATATTCTTTAGATTTGATTTTCACTATTTAGTGATAAATAAAAAATAAATTATGGATATTTTAAGAGAGTTTGATCCTGGCTCAGGATGAACGCTGGCGGTATGCCTAACACATGCAAGTCGTACGAGGGTTTTTAACTCTAGTGGCGGACGGGTGAGTAACACGTGAGAATTTGCCTTTAGGAGGGGGATAACAATCGGAAACGAATGCTAATACCCCATATGCTTTTGAGTGAAATGGATTTATCCGCCTAAAGAGAAGCTCGCGGCTGATTAGCTTGTTGGTAAGGTAAGAGCTTACCAAGGCGACGATCAGTATCTGGTTTGAGAGGACGATCAGACACACTGGAACTGAGACACGGTCCAGACTCCTACGGGAGGCAGCAGTGGGGAATTTTCCGCAATGGGCGAAAGCCTGACGGAGCAATACCGCGTGAGGGAAGACTGCCTATGGGTTGTAAACCTCTTTTTTCAGGGAGGAATAAAATGACGTGTACCTGAAGAATAAGCATCGGCTAACTCCGTGCCAGCAGCCGCGGTAAGACGGAGGATGCAAGTGTTATCCGGAATCACTGGGCGTAAAGCGTCTGTAGGTGGTTTAATAAGTCAACTGTTAAATCTTGAGGCTTAACCTCAAAATCGCAGTCGAAACTATTAGACTAGAGTATAGTAGGGGTAAAGGGAATTTCCAGTGGAGCGGTGAAATGCGTAGATATTGGAAAGAACACCGATGGCGAAGGCACTTTACTGGGCTATTACTGACACTCAGAGACGAAAGCTAGGGTAGCAAATGGGATTAGATACCCCAGTAGTCCTAGCCGTAAACAATGGATACTAGATGTTGAACAGATCGACCTGTGCAGTATCAAAGCTAACGCGTTAAGTATCCCGCCTGGGAAGTATGCTCGCAAGAGTGAAACTCAAAGGAATTGACGGGGGCCCGCACAAGCGGTGGAGCATGTGGTTTAATTCGATGCAACGCGAAGAACCTTAC
>Ga0208675_1000126_pt1 | contig 15140 bp, 17 predicted proteins | sample ColrivemetaGS579_FD_187616 | JGI IMG/M metagenome (GOLD analysis project Ga0208675, IMG submission 187616) | Estuarine microbial communities from the Columbia River estuary - High salinity metaG S.579 (SPAdes) (version 2) | ecosystem: Environmental > Aquatic > Marine > Intertidal zone > Estuary ... | reverse complement strand
TATGTCCATGCTATTTCCAGAGTTTTTGTACTCAAGAAATTTCCCATCAATATCCCATGCCCTTCCATTCCATGAATCCGATTCATCAAAAAGCTCTTCGCCATCATTCATAATTAGATATTTAGTGTTTTGGCTGATTGCTTGCTCAAAGGGTTTATATATTTGCACTCTTCTCTCGTGGCCCTGGCCAGTTTTAAGATATATTTCTTCTATGCCTCCTGTTGATAAGCTCATATTTGCATTCACCGATATGGAAAAAGTTAAGAATATATAATAGATTTTGGTTTTCACTTATAGAACAGATTACAGACCATCAATCGCAGATTCAAGCCAGCTCATTCGAGCAGAGTACCAAGATTTCATGCTATCAACTTCTTCTTGATATGTATCAAATACTACTGGATTGGGCCAAACAAAAACTCCCATTGTTTGCCATTTGTTGTCATTCTCTTCTTGTGCCCACTTAAGCTGTGCTGAGTAAGTGTCTATTTTATCAATTATTAAATCCTGATTGTTGTTGAAATACTCGAACCTTTCTTTAACTTTTGCAACAAAATATGGGTCTTGAAATAACCTTTCGTACCAGGGATTGTATTTGACCCACCAACCCTCTGGATAGCGACTATCAGCGTAATCTACATTACCAAAGGCTAGATCGAAATCCCATAGAGGGCCCATTTTTATTCTCTCTTCAGGGATAACATTTAGATAGATGCTGGAAAAAAACATTGAATCTACGTTCTTTGTTATTTCGCTGATTAAAAACCAGTCTACAAAGCTATCTATGTCTATGAATTGTCTATACCCATTAGATTCGCTTGTAAAATTTGCTCCAAAAAGAGCTGACTCAAAGCTTCCGATTAGATTGACTATATAACTGTATTCCTCTGAATCATACTCAAGACTTGGCTCTTTAATATTTACTATGAATTTATCAGTAGCGGTGCTTTCGAAATACACATCATCAAAATCTAATCTTTCTAGTTGATCGAGTTCTAGCAAATAGCCTGTATCGCCAAGGGCAACCCTATTGTCGCTTTCTTCCACTTTTTGGGTGACATTATAAGTTCCGTTATATTCACCATTAATAAATACCTCTGCAAATCTTGCTTGAGGCGTCCAGTCAAGATTACTTATATAGCCCATTTCGTAAGCTATCTTGTTTCTTAGCATTGTTTTGTCTGCATATTCAGCCAAGAATAACCACTTTTTGTCATTCGGCATTCCTAAAAATTCACCTTTATCATCAAGCTTCATCTGAAATGGTTTTTTTGGGAATTCCCATGTTGAGTTGCCCCTTCCTCTTATCTTCATTGGTGATTCTTCAAAATCATTAAATCCACGCCCTCCATCTACCCAGGTATCTCCTAAAATATAGTTATCCTTTGAATCGATTGGTAAAAAACTATCTGTTTGAAGGTAGATTATTGGTAGCCCTGTGAATTTTGTAACATCAATAATGTAACTTTTAGTATCTCCATCAGAATTCTCTACTGTTATATTTACTGGCTCAGTAAAATCATTAGTCGTGACTCCACTTTCTTGCTCGCTAGCATTTATTTGAATAGAGCTCCCCACATACTCATAACTTGCTATTAAATTTTTAACAGGAGTATTTAAAGAAATTCGGCCAGTAAAAGTGTTGTCGGTCCCTGGCTGCAAAAAGATATCTTCTTCTAATGAGCTATTGTCTTCTGCTAAAAAAGCAAGGCTTGATAGCTCAGGTGCAGGCGCCGGCGCCGCAATAACATTTACAGCAACTGAAGCTGTGGCATCTTGTGTGCCCGAGACCCCTGAGCAAGTGAGAGTAAATGAATAAGTCTTGATTTCACTAAGGGCAATCGCTTCACTGCCACCGGTGGCTTTTTGGCCGCTCCAACCTCCACCTGCTGAACAGTTTGATGAATTTGTTGAAATCCAAGAAAGCAAAATAGATTCATTTACATAAATAGTTTCTGCTGATGAAGAAAAGCTATTTATAGATGGGTTAGATAGAGTAGGCGGAGATGATGGTGAAGTAGACCCTCCTCCTGACCCGCCACCACACGAAACTATAAATATTAACGAGACAAAATATATACTTATACGATTCATGTTTATTGATGTTGTTTGTTGTATAGATTAGCAACTATTGGGCTAATAACAATAATAAATTAAATGTAACCTTTACTACCCATAATATTAATGATACCTTTGCGTTACATTATTTTATTTTGGGAAGATTTATGGATGGGATTATAGGGTTGGTGGCAGTTGGAACAGGATATATAGCTATTCTAATGCCGGTGTTATTAATTTGGGTTATTTTTAGTTATAGCCGAAAAACCGATAAGGATAAATATGATGCCATGGTTGTTATATCTAAAAATTTAGAAAATGAGTCTGACATAAAAACTCTTTTAGAGAGCTTTAAAGAAGAGAAAAAGCCAATAGATTACAAAAGAAATGGTGTAATTGTTATGTTTATTGGGCTGGGATTGTTCCTGTTTGGGACTGTCTCTAGTATCGATATTTTGGAAGGGGTTGGGTTGCTTGTGGGTACCGTTGGTATTGGCACCTTAATAGCTGGGTACCTATATCCTAATGACGGTGTGGGGCTTACGAATGCTGTTGAAAAATTTGAAGAATAAATAAAAGAAGTAAACTTCAAAGAATATAAAAATGGGCAAACATCATAAAAACCTTTTAAACAACCTTGCTGAACTCCGCATGGCAAAAGGATTGACCCAGCAAGCGCTATCAGAAAGCGCAGAGGTCTCAAGAAAAAGTATTAATGCAATTGAAAATGGAATCTATGTTCCATCCACAGTATTGGCATTAAAGATCTCAAAAACGTTAGGATGCCCAGTAGAAGATATTTTTAATCTACCAGGCACGCCATAGGTTTGGGTGATTTTTAGAACTTATACTCAGCGCCTGCTGAAATAAAAGTTGTACCCCTTTCACCGTTAAGTTTTGAGTAATGAGCAAATAACTTTGTGCTTTTATTTACCTTGTAAGAATATCCGATGGAATTTTGCTCGCCTGAGAGAATTTTCATATCAGATTTAGCATTTTGAATATATATACTTCCTTTGTTGGAGATCTTCTTTTTCATACTAACAACATGGCCTGAAAAAGATTTGCCTGAAGATAGCTTTTTAGATGATTGGTATAGCAGTCCCAAGTCTATTGTTCCAATAGGAAACATCATGCTAAGCCTTTCTCCATTGAATCCTTTAACATTCTGATCTACCCCAAAAGCAGCCTTTATATTGTTTTTTGAATAACGGAGTGCCATTGATTCACCTCTTCCTGATGATTGGTTTATTGAATTTACTGTTACGTTAAGCCCCTCCATAAGATCAGGACTAACATAACCAACAAAGCTATCCATTCTGTTCTCGCCACGAAGAATGTATTTGATATCTGCTCTGGTGTCATTGAACAAATCAATTTTTAATTGGGATTGTTTAAAGGCTGTATCATGTGTGCCAGCATAGAGCTTTCCAAAATCTCCACTTATTGCTATGAAAGTATTTCGATCCTTAAAGACCTTGTCTCCGTCTGCTCTCAGGTCAGTTGGATCAACTTCTTGCTCAACTTGAAAGGTTAGTTGAAGGCCTGGTGATAAATCATAAGAGCCTTTGGCACCTACTCTTGAAGCATTATTTTTAAACTCTGTTTCGTTTTCGGTATTTGTATCTGTATTTTCAAGGCTTACATTTATCTTTCCGTAAAAATCTATATTGGCATTTGCGTCATGTGTAAATACAATCAATATTAATAAGGCAAGAGAGTGTGTGTTTGTAAAATTTTTCATTAGTGAAGTTTTAGTTAATTTCAGAATGATAATAATCAGAATTTGTTACGCTATCGTTACAGATTTGAATCTTTTAGTGAAAATACAATTACAAAAATGTAACCATCTAAAAGGGTTATGTTAGACAGTCTGCAATATGAATGAAATTACTTCTGAGCAGTATCTTCCATATTTGTTGCTGCTAAAAGCAAGAGGCCAGCAAATATTCCTAAGTTTTTAAAAAAGTTTTGGGTTTCATGCTTAGTATCAACGCCTTCATATACATTCCAAAAATCATGTAGATTTAAATTAATTAATATGGTCATCGCAGCAAACCCAAGAGCACAAACAACAACCTGCCTATTTAATAAAAGCAAAATACTGCCTCCAACCTGGGCAATTCCAGCAACTGCTAAAAGAAAGGGAACCATAATCATGTTGTGCGTTTCCATTAAGGTGATATGCATATCCCATGATGAGAATTTGCCTATGCCTGGCAATAGAAAATATACCGCTAAAAAAACTCGAGAAACATTTGTTAATATAGATTTCATTATTGATTCCTTATTATTTTTTGACTTAGTTCATTTAAACTATACTTCTCCATAGTGATATCCACCAGCATACTCTTTCATTATTTAAGAATATTATGGCTAAGCTTTGTTGCGAAAAGAAATCCTAGTCAGCCTTATACCTACTCGAGAACAAAATCATAATATCCAAGATAGATATGAATGCTGCCATCATAGTTGTTGAATTCATTTCTCATTGTTTCTCCATAGACCACTATGTCTTCAATACCATCTCCATTTATATCTCTTGGAAATCCCTGTCCATGACCAGCGTCCAAAAGCAATTCATGGCCTGGCATTTCATATGATTGATTATTTTCATATTCAACCATTTGTCCTTTGGTAGTATTAATATTTATTATAGGAGTCCCGCCCCTTAACCTTGGCGTTTCATATCCATAGGATCTAGAAAATGCGTTTCTTGAAAAATCCGCGTACCCGTCATTGTTGAGATCTCTGCAATCTAGAAAATTTGCAAAAACTTGATTGTCGTAGATGTTAAATGGGCTTTCTATTTCAACCATTTTATTGTCTTGGATTTGAAAAACTTTAATCTCTTGGCTTATATTAAAATTATTTTGATTGTAAGTTTCTCCCTCTATTATTTCTCGCCCTTCCTTATGAAAGCTTGTTGCAAATAAACCAAGAAAGGTTGTATTGCCGCTATCATCAAATTTATCTTCAAAGAAGCACATGGTTTCTGGGGTGTAATCAATAGAATACTCGCCATTAACTAGGTACACAGCCGCGGAACCTTCTGACCCCTGCCATGAAATTTGATTTATAAAAAATTCTATCGGTGTTAGTTTTTGATCTACCTTGCTCCAAACATTGTTTTCTCTAAACCATAAAGCTAGGCCTCTTTCGAGGTAGTTTGTTGATTGGTCTGTAGCAACAATATAGTTATCTTGATGTTTGAACTCTGTGTTCCAAGAGGCTGTTCCTATATCAATAATATTAAAGCCGTCATCGCTCATTAGATTCTCAGGGGGGTACTCATCTTTAACATCTAGCCATCCTTCCGAGGAATATCTATATGCCTGAAGACCTATTCCTGTAAAACCAGCGAATAGCGCATCAACATTCCCATTATCATGTTCAACTATAGTTACAGCATGCCCCCAATCTGGGGTTCCTACTTTTATTACCTCATACTCTGTTTCGCCTTTAGATAAAATAATTGCTGGGCTTGCTCTATGATATTCCCAAGGGTCTCCGTTTCTGCCATCTTCCCAATTCATAGCAAAAGCAAAATCATCTCTTCCATCTCCATTAAGGTCGCCTCTGTCATATTTTCTACTTGCGCCACCAAGGCTTGGAATGTCTTCACCAAAGACTTCTTGGTTGCCATCACGGTATGTGCCATCTCCATTAGATAAATGCACAGCGATCAGGTCTGGTGTTGGATTCTGAATAATATCACCAAACTTGTCTCTATAAAGATCACACCATTGGTGCACCATAAAATCTTCCCAGCCATCATTATTAATGTCTACCGGTATTGCAAACTGAATAGAAGGCTGTGCCTCTGAATAATCTGTATTACAAACCTGGGGATAAAGTTTTGGGTCATTAATAACGATTGGCTCTTCATGAAATTGGGCTTTATATTCAGCTATCACCGTTACACTAGACTCAGTAGAGCCCCCGCCTCCAGTACATTTAATTTTATATACATGGCTACCATCTACTGTAATGGTGTAGATCTCTTCTCCACTAGTGTTTTTAACTCCTTGCCAGCTTACTGATGCCTCGCATTTAGTCGAATTAGTTGATGACCAAGAAATAGCTACTTGCTCATTGACAAATAAGTTCATTGGATTGGCAGAAATAGAAACTGTTGGCATTGAAATAGAGGCTGGATCAGGGGCGCTTCCACTGCCGCCTCCTCCACCACACGAAACAAGAAAAAATAGAACTGGGATAACTATGCTAATTTTAAACATTATAAAAGGCCCTTGATATATGTATTTTAAATATACATATATATGGAGCATTTACAACCTTCTAGAAATTTATAACTTTATAAGTGGGTTGTGCTTTACTCTTTCAGGAATTTCTTCCGCACCTGGAACCTTTCTTGCAACCAAGAATGGCTTTAGTGCCTCAATCGCTTTTGGCTCATCGTAATGCCCAATTCCAGGATGAAGATGATGAATAAAATGAAGCTGCATAGAATGATTTAAATATCTAGGCATCCAGTGAGTCCAAAATCTTGTATCTTTATATCTACCGGTTTCGGTTTGATAGTGAGGGTACCAGCCAAAGAAGGCTGAAAGGTAAATTACTCCGATTTTGCTCGGCAGCCACCAAAGCAGCAAAGCTTCTAAAGGGAAAATTACAACAAGGGTTAAAAGAATTGCTCTATACACCAGCGCTATGTTCAGCCCCTTGTTAAAGGATTTCATAAATACTTTATCATTTTTATATATTTCAGCTATTGATTGATATTTTGTTATTCCTGCCTGAGTGGCAACAATAACGTCCCATATTGATTTAGAAGATGAGGTGTCATAGTCTGGATCTTTTTCAGGGTTATTTGTATAAGCATGGTGTTTCATATGCGTACATCTCATTAGGTCATGAGGAAACATTAATGTTATTAAAGTGTAGTGACTAACAAAAGAATCGATCCAGCGCCTCTTTGGATTTCCTCTTGAAAAATTACCATGCTGAGCTTCGTGCGAGGGTAAATAGGCAAAACATGCACAAATGATTGCAATAAAAGAGCCTAAGGCTAGTGAAATATATCCGTATATAACTAAGGGCCATAAACACAACCATATTGTTGCTTGTCCTACACCAATTAACATCATCTCCCATTGAAAGCGTTTAGAGAAACCTCTTGCTATCTCTTTCTCTTTTTCAAAAGAAAACTCTTCTGGTATTTGCTCTAAACCTTCCATAACCAAGTGCCCCTAATTTTTGCAATGAGCCCTAAAGCCAAACCGCATAAATACCATATAAGTGAGCCAAGCATAACTTCGAGTTGAATTGCAATTGCATTAAAAACACTTCCCCAAAAGATTAAGCCAAACCAGACCATGTTCCATTTTGAAATATGATTCGAAAATATTGTCTCTAATTTATCCATCTGTATTAATAATATTATAGATTTAGGTGGGCGATCAATGATTTAATTTGCAAAGAGTTTATGCGCAAAAGAGCAATGGGAAATATTTACCAGGCTGGGCAAGAGAAAAACTATCTATATCTAAGTTTTTTATTTTGGGCAGCAAGCGCACTCGCAGCAACTACAGCAATCACAATTAGTCATATATATAGTATAGGCTTGATTTTAAAGATTTAGCAAGGAAACATATTGAAAGATCTATCTGTTTTTTTACTCAACCTTTTCGCAGATAATACCTGGGTTAAAAACATTGCCCATATCTGAACTTAGTATCATTCTGCTGTCATCGGTCATATTGATGTTGTAATTGATATAGTGCTCTATAGGATTTCCTTCTCCGCGATCTCCAAATAAGTGAAGTTTATTAAGCAAAAGAGTGTAAAACCCATCATCAATATTCTCTCTATTAATAAGGTCAGTTGTATCAATCGTATAATTTTTTGGAGAGCTGAGACTGCTTTCTGAGTCCTGCTCACTTAATATTAGTCTTCCTGTTAAAGAATCAAAATACCCAGTGCCAACTTGCCCGTTGCCGCCATTTTCAGTTTGATAGCTTGGGTCACCAGAAGCCGTTAAGGCATAAGAAGTACAGTCCCATGAGCCTAAAATATCTTCATCTTTAATTTCACCAACTACTTTTTTTAACTTTCCGAATTTAAGATTGAAAGCTTCAGCTGCAACAAGGCCGCCAACTTCAAAATCATCTCCAATATCAATATCAGCATAGGATAAGGAACTAAAAAGTAATGCTATGGAAAGTAATTTATTCATAAAAGACTCCTTGTCTCAAGTTAGTGAAATAAACAAAAATTAAAAGCTGCTGCTGTATCAAACTCACAGTCGCTATCGTTAATATATACGGTTAAATTGATTTCATCAGAGCCGCCATCATTCGAGGCTGTGATTGTTGCTGTATAAACATTCTCTACTTCAAAATCTGGGATTATATTAAATGCCACCAGTCCATCTTGTGTGATGTTCATGTCTAAATTAGAGATGGTATAACCAATCTCATCTCCATCTGCATCAGCCGCCTGGAATGTTCCAATGTCTGTAGAGCCCTCATTTACCCTTACAATTCTTTCTTTTTGAAATCCAAAAGAAGGTGCTTGATTTGATATTTCATTGTCGCCACATGAGATGATAAATATCATCGCAAACATTGTTAATAGGTGTTTATGCATTTGGTCATTCTCTCATAAGTCTATGTGAAAGTCTTACTGCTTTTTATTAAGTATTCTTAATACATGCCAAAATGGTTATGCTTCTTTATTTGGATTCCATATAACCAAGTTTTTGGTTTTAAGTCTGTTTGTAAGAAGCTTGTATCTTGATTGTTCTTCTTTCCATTCCTCGAGCCATTTCTCGCCATCTCTCTCTGCATCTACAAAAATTGCGTTAGTGAATGCTAGGGGTAATATTATTCCGATGTGAATAGCTATACTTGCAATTGTATTGTAGTTAAAAAACCCAAGATAGTTTGCTGCCAAGAATCCAAAGAAAACACTCCACATAGTAAATAGCACCAACATAAAATAAGTCTGAAGACTTGGATCGGGCACAAACTTTAATGGATTATATTTAACATCCATTACTCTCCTCCATCCACTGACAATTTTCATTGTGCTTGTTCTAAATAGGCTTGGTTTTTTCATGTTTGGCTCAGTCACCTTTTTCTCCGATTGAATCTTATAAACTCTTTTATAACATGCATTCCAATTGTTAACCAAGTCACTATGACTAAACTCCAAAATAATAGCTCAATCATTTAGTTTTTTTCCAACTAGTTTTTGGCTTTGACCCTGATTTTTTGTATGGTTTTTTTGCTTTATTGTTGGGCGACTTTGTAGCACCACTAGTATTTGATTTTGGGCTACTGGCTTTTTTTCTAGAGAAACTAGTTCCAGGCTTGCTGTCGGAGCCGCGCTTATTTCTTATAAAGCTAGACTTTCCACCTCTTGAGCCTCTTGGTTTTGGTTTGCCGCGCCCTCCTCCTGCTGGCTTATCATTTGGTTTAAAAGCTTCATGGCTGGTTTGGTCGATTTTAATTTTTAACAACCCTTCGATGCCGCGAAGAAACTTGTTCTCATCTGCGCTCATAAAAGAGATAGCTGTTCCTTCTTGCCCGGCCCTGCCCGTTCTGCCGATCCTGTGAATATAGTCGTTAGGATAAGTAGGCATATCAAAATTAACAACATAAGGCAGGTTGCTGATATCGATTCCTCTTGCCGCAACATCTGTGGCAACAAGTACTTGTACTAGTTTTCCTTTGAACTCTCTAAGAGCTTTGGTTCTTGCTCCCTGGGTTTTGTCACCATGAATGGTTCCCGTTTTAATGCCTGCAGCGTTCAAATAATCAGCAATCTTTTCACATCCGTGCTTGGTTCTTGAGAAAACCAAAGCTTGATCCCACTTCTCACCTTTAATCATATGAGCTAACAAATCAGGCTTTTTATTTTTATCAACATGAAAAACCATTTGCTTTATTTTACTAACCGTTGTGTTTGGTGATTGAGCGCTAATTTCTACCAAGTCCTCTCCCAGCGATTGAGCTAGTTTCTTAATTTCTGGAGAGAAGGTTGCTGAAAAAAGTAAGTTTTGTCTTGAAGAAGGAGTCATCGCAATTATCTTTTTAATATCATGAATGAAGCCCATGTCTAGCATGTGATCTGCCTCATCTAAAACAAGCATCTGAACTCGGTCTAACTTTACTGCTTTTTGTTTAACTAAATCCAATAATCGCCCTGGTGTTGCAACTAAGATATCAACGCCCTTTTTAAGCTTAGATTTTTGTGGGAAGATTTTAGCTCCGCCGAAAACAACTGTTGATTTAATATTCGTATACTTACCGTACCTGTGAACATTCTCTCTTACTTGAGCAGCAAGCTCTCGAGTAGGGGTTAATACTAGGGCATGAGCATTTTTAGCATAAGGCTTTGGTTTTTCATGCAACATTTCTAACATAGGCAAAACAAAACTACCTGTTTTACCTGTTCCCGTTTGAGCGGCAGCCATTATATTCTTGCCTGCTAAGATGATTGGAATAGCTTGCTCTTGAATTTCAGAGGGCTTTAAATGATCGAGCTCTTCTAAGGATTTTAGTATTTGCTCAGATAGGCCTAGTTCTTTGAATAACATTTTTAAATTTAGTTGGTATGGGTAAAGATGATTGCAGGTTATAGATTAAGAAGGTTGCGGTCAATCAAACATTAGATATATTCTATTTATGGCTCCATCTAATTTTTGGAACAGTGCATTACTCTTCTTTGTAATCCTCTTCGAGAATTCCCTTTTGTTGCAAAGTCTTTGTTAATTTTTCCAGACGAACCAATGCTACTAAACCAACCATCCCGAAAACAAAACCCATTACTGCTAAACCTTCCATAATATTTCCTTTTTAAAGCACTGTTCGAAATTACTCCACCGTAGCAGAGTAGCCGTAGCAATGTTTTGATTTTACACTATTTGTGCATGGCTAACGATCATTGGTTGCTCTACTGATTCGACTAAGTCCTTTCTTGCGCCGATAGATAGCTATTTTTCTCGAAGCATCAATGGATTGCGAAATTCTATGCCAAAAACGTTTTTTCTCCGGATACCAACTGTTAGATTTATCCGGTAAAACGCCGTCCAGAACAACTTCCCAATCCGGCGATGATTCGTATCCACAACCGACCAGATCTGGTGTCATTGTGCCGTGGATTGCCTGCTGTTGGACGATGCGACCGAGATGTTTTCGCCAGACACCGACACTGGTCGGTCCAATAGGACGGACGCCACGCATTGCAACCTTTGACTTTTCAGACACTTGCGCGTGTTCATGGTACTCAGAAAATTTGTGTTGTTTCTCAAGCCATGGAAATTTTGCAGTGATTTGGCTTTGTGTGGCGTCAGGGTTATTTACGAAATCCTCGTACCGGATATTGAGAAAACGATCGTGGCCGAACAATGAGCGTGCACAGGCATGCAATTCACGCCAAAGCCTAATGTTCGAGTAGTACATATCCTCGGTCTTACCGTGCCGGCTAACGATGACATCACGCGGATCGCGCGTTACGTAAATGACATATAGATTAGGATCGTCGATGACTCCTGGCATGTACAACGTATCTTTGGGTCGTTTCGTGATAACCACATCGTTGTTTTTTGCGGTTACGAGGTGAAAGCGAATCTCATGGTCATAATGCTTGTTTGTCCGAAAACAGGTGACCATCGCCTCGTGCAAGAGAGTAGTACCGGATCGCGGCGAGCAGGCAACAATGTGAATGTGCTTAAACAGACGTCAACTCCCAGAGGTATAGAAACCTAGCAAAATCATTCGACTGTAACAGAGTTGTTGTAGCAAGGTTTCTCATTTATTTTTAGAAAGTTGTTTTACAAATTTAATTATCATTAAATATCGACTTAATTAGCCATTGCCGCTTCGTTATAGGCAGATATTAGTATTTGCCAATCGGCCGGTTGCCAGTAAATATTATGTAATCGTTTTTCTTTCTCAAATGATCGCTTTAAACGCGCTATATTTGAGTTTTTCCAATTACTGCCTTGTCTAATTTGGCATTTATCAAAATCAATTAACCAAACCTCGTTTTCTATATCGAGCATAATGTTGTGGATATTTAAATCGTGGAGATAAATCTGATGATGATGAAATTTGGCAATGGTTTGACCAATTTTTTTCCAAACATCAGCGGTTAAGCTGTTTGCTAGTAAAATATGGTGTAAGTCCTTAGCGCTGGAAATTTTTTTTAAAATGATATCGGCTTGGTAATATAAGCCAGTCTTCTTCAACATCGCTGCGATTGGGGTTGGACAATTTAAATCCATATTTTTCATTTGCTGTAGCAGCTTAAATTCTCGCCATGCTCGTGATTTTTCAATACCTGTATACATATATTGATCACTTAGTACTTTTCTAATCAAGCCGCCGCGACGATAGTGCCGTAATACATATTCATTTTTGTCATGTTTAAAAAAGTAGGTGGTGCCACGGCCGGTTGCCTGTCCTGTTATGGCATTTTGTGTCTTCCAATATTGACCCGTAAACATTTTTGGGACAGGTACAGGGAAATGGCCTGAATCAAACAACATGATGTGGGACTTAACTGTTTTTTGTTGTATGTATGCCATATAACTATTTTGGCTTAAACGGATATTACTACGCACTTTAGACAATTGAGAATTTTCTTTATAACGTCCTTTTGTAACATGATGAATATGAAAAACACCATCAATATGCTTAGGCTCACCATCAGTGCCAAGTAGCCAGCGAAAGGCGGTGTCTTCATAGGTTTTACGCCAACGGTCAGATTCAGTTTGAAATATTGACAGTTTTTTACAATAACCTATAGCACGAGCAACGTCACCATGAACAATTTGAAATGGGCCTCGTGCTTTATCACGGGATTTACCACGCTCGTATAAACTGAAATTTTCTGTTTCTATATCGATAACTTGTGGTTGGGCATCACTTGACAATAATGGGTCATCTTCTTCTAACATCTCAGTGATTTTTTCTTCTTTAGGAAAAAACAATAAACCTTTCTCGCCTTGTAAACTATCGGCGAGTGAGTCTAAGCAGTTCTCATAAAAGATAACGTCGCAATCTGTAAACCATATCCAGTCAGCTTCTGTTGACCGCGCAGCCATATTTCGGCCGATACCACGTCTAAAGAGCTTTCCTTTGGTAAGAGGGTGGAAATTCCAAGTTATATTTGGCGTGGTTATTTGACTGAAGAAGTCCAATGTAGCCTTTGTTTTAGTATCTTCTTCAGCATAAAAAACGGTCACAGTTAAATTTAGTTTTGTTGGTGGATAGTTTACAAACGAACTTAATTGATAGGTTAACATGTTGGCATAACCCCAACAGTGACTAACAATTTCTAAATCAAACTTTCCCTTTACTGCCTTGCGATCTGCTTCAGCAGGTATTTTATCGCGAAACAATGACTGCGGTAAAATACGACCAAACACTAAACGATAAGCTTGTATAGCAAAGCTATTAAAGACATTTGGTGAAAATGTTTTTGTTTCTATCATGATAAATAAGTAAGCCAACTCATTTCTTAAAAATCTAATAAAAGTTCCACAATCCTAATCATACCAAAATGATGAGTAATGATGAGTTTTATGAATCTCTTTCATCACTAAACTTTTTACAACCTGCTTTTATATACATTGCTAGAGAGTTGTAACCTTCTGGAACGTTTGGATCTGGTGATTTTTGTAAGGTTGTGTAATCGGTCAATCTCCAAAAATATATATGATCATCAACAAATCTTACAGACTCTAAATCAACATAATTAATCATGTTTTCATTAAAAGCTGTAATTTCCTAATCTGCAGAGATTAAAATAAGGGGTGGGTTAAGACTACTCCGCCGTGGTCGACTGGGGTCAACCAGGGGGGTTTTATTAAATTCACCGTAATAATTACTACCAATCAACTTCATTTTCACTTCCGTAATGATATCCCGTTTTTGAATAAAGAAGTTTCGAAGATGGTGTTAGGTGAAAAGTTTTGCTAGGAAAAGACAAATCGCTATTGAAGATATATTGATAACTGCCCTGATAAAGAAACCGAAACTGCTGTAACTAATATCTAAAGATTTTGAGATGTTCATAAAAACTCCCATCATGACAAACCAAATTGTAAGAAAGTTCTGCCAACCCAAACCCAACAACCCGATTGCTAAATCATGGAGTGCACCACTTGCTCCAAAAGTAACAATCGACGAAATTGATTTAGGTAGATATCTATTAAGTGGTAAGTAGATATATTTAGACAGATAGAACCCCCAGATTGGGTTCCAGTATTTCCAAAACAACACATTGTTTTCTGCACCAAATGAGTTTTGAAGGTTTTTTAATAATGACCCTTTGGCACCAAGGGGTATCCCATTTCTTTTTAAGACGTATTCAGACAATGTCATGCTTTGAATTCCCTGTTAAACCCTACTCAACTGTGACTGACTTAGCTAAATTCCTAGGTTGGTCAATGTCTGTTCCTCTTAATAAGGCCACTTCATATGAAAGAATTTGTAGTGGGATGTTGTAAACAATTGGGGTTAAGAAGAAATCACACTTAGGCATATGCACTAACTCACCATTTTTAACATCCATGTTTACTGATGGGTCTGCAAAGACATAAAGAGTTCCACCTCTTGCTTTAACCTCTTCAAGGTTAGAAATCAGTTTTTCAGCGATCTCGCTTTCGGGTGCCAAAGCTATAACTGGCATATTTTCATCGATCAGAGCCAATGGGCCATGCTTTAATTCACCAGCAGGATAGGCCTCTGCATGGATGTATGAAATCTCTTTTAATTTAAGGGCGCCTTCTTTTGCAATGGGATAAAAAATTCCTCTTCCTAAGAAAAGGGCATTATCTTTACTAGCAATGCTTGGAGCTATGGCGGCTATTTGATCTTTTTGAAGCAGTGACTCTGAAATAGTTTCAGGCAGAAGTCTTAAGGCATTAACAATCCTTCCTCTTAGCATAGGATTTAAACCTCTGCTTTTTGCCAAAGAAAGAGCCAACAATATAAGAGCTGCTAGTTGGGTAGTAAAGGCTTTAGTCGAGGCAACACCTATCTCTGGTCCCGCGTTAGTAAAAAGAACAAAGTCAGATTCTCTCGCTAAGGTGCTAGTAGGCACAT
>Ga0208675_1000124_pt1 | contig 15166 bp, 12 predicted proteins | sample ColrivemetaGS579_FD_187616 | JGI IMG/M metagenome (GOLD analysis project Ga0208675, IMG submission 187616) | Estuarine microbial communities from the Columbia River estuary - High salinity metaG S.579 (SPAdes) (version 2) | ecosystem: Environmental > Aquatic > Marine > Intertidal zone > Estuary ... | reverse complement strand
GTCATAGATACGGAACGCCTGCCACTGCTCGCGCTTAATATCATTTTTAAGTGACTTCAGATTTTTGCGAATGCGGTTGGCGACCATGCGCGCACCGTCAGACAATTTTTCAAAAGCGGCCTCATTGTGGTCGGCTTCACTGATGCTGTTGTCCTGACTGCGCATTTTCCAGCTGTCGGTGATCTCAAAGTTAAACAACTTACAATCAATAGGGCCATTATTCAGACGATAAAACTTGTGGGCACGGTAGCCAATCGCTTTGGCTAGTTCCGGGTTACCGGTAAAGACACTGGCCTGCCATCCCTGTAATTCTCGACCCATGACTTGACCCAAATAACGATAGAGTCCAATAAGGGCTTGTTCTTCACCCAGACGCTGACCATAAGGCGGGTTACAGACCAATAGCCCGTCATTCAACGCCACGTGTGTTGGTTTTTGCCACTGGGATAATTCTTTACGATAGGCCCACACACTGCCTTTAACACCCGCACGGTCAATGTTATGCAATGACGCCTGCACGGCACCCGCATCAGCATCGTATCCCAATATCGGTGGAATTTTATCTTCGCCTGCTGCGCGGCGAGCGCGGGCTTCTGCGGTAAGCGTTATCCACATGGCGGGATCGTGTTGTGTCCAGCCGGTAAAGCCCCAATAACGACGAGACAAGCCCGGTGCGCGGTCGCCTGCCATCCAAGCGGCTTCGATTAATAACGTACCTGATCCACACATCGGGTCGATCAGTGCGCCCATTTTCTCAGCCACTGCGGGCCAACCAGCGCGAATCAAAATGGCGGCCGCTAGGTTTTCTTTTAAAGGCGCTTGTGCACCATCTAACCGATAACCACGGCGGTGTAGGGGCTCGCCTGAGATATCAATGGCAACCCGTGCACTGCCCTTACGAATACGAACATCGACGGTAATGTCTGGATCGTTTTTCGCCACACTGGGTCGCACACCATTGTTGTCTCGGAACTGATCGACAATGACGTCTTTAACGCGCATGGCGCCAAACAATTCGTTATTGACGTCTTTCAAAGTACCAGCGAAATTCACACGCATGGTGCCCGATGCGCGCATGTGCTGTGACCAATCGATTGATTGAACATGATCAGCCAGCTGCTCCATGGTAGTTGCTGGTGCTTCTACCAACGTCAGCAAAATACGGGAAGCCAATCGCGACCACAAACACAGACGGTAGAGGGTTTCGGCATCTGCAGAGCCAATGACACCACCCGTGGTTTCAGTGACATCCTGCAAACCAAGCGACAACACTTCTTCGCGCAGTAACGATTCAATGCCCTTTGGACAAGAAACAAAAATAGGATTCATGTGCGGTGGTGCCTCTTGGTGTGTTGCGATAGATTATTGCGTTATAAAAAACATCAATAACCCTACAAATGATAATAAAAACAGCTGAGAATGGCGTCTAAGTGCTTGATTTAAGCCATTTCGGCATTAAACAGTTCTCCGTTATTCTCTCAAATTTTAAAAAAAAATTCTTTATAAACAATAAAACATCGACTGGAAGGTCTCATTTACGTATTTTTAAATACAGGCTTACTGCCTACCAATGACGATGAGATGGTGCTTAATAATTATAATTTAAATCATCAGACAGTTCATTGGATCGTTCATTTGTTTTGTAATAGAGGTCGAATCTATGAAAAGACACAAGCGTGATATGTCAGAAAGAGCATTCCAGAAAGGCTACCTAGCAGGACTCAACGGGAAATCAAAGGACGCGTGCCCCACCGAACAAAACACACTACACCAACAATGGGTCAATGGCTGGCGTGGAAGGCCGGATAGACAATTGGGAAGGGAAATCAGGCGTTAGCGCAGTCCATCGCATCGCTGAAATAACCATGCACTAGCTTCATCAAATTTGAGAGTTAAAAAAAGCGCCTATCGGCGCTTTTTTTATGGTTGGGTCATCCCCAATCAGCTTTTAGCGATACGGGAAGCCACTTCGTATACATCAGGACTCAATTGCTCAAGCTCCAGAATACGCTGTAGCTGTGCACGCACCAGCTCTTGTCGATTGGCATCTAGCCTTGGTAGCACTCGAAATCCACCCACCATACGGCCGGCTGTTTGTGGATTTACCCTATTTAGGACAATGATCTGGTCTGCTAAAAACTTATAGCCAGAGCCATCAGGCTTATGGAACTGGGTCAAATTTGATCGACTGAATCGCCCTACCACACTGCGCACTTGATTCGGATTGCTGATATCGAATCGCGGTGATGCCATCAATGCACGCACTGCAGTGACATCTGATTTGCTGCTCGCTGCCTGCACGCCAAGCCAATGCTCTACCATCAGAGAATCAGACGCCCAGACATCAATAAATGACTTATACAGCGACTCACGCACCGTTGGGTCTGCCACCTCTGACAATGCACCAATGGCTGCAGCCTGATCGGTAAAGTTATTACTGTGGTGATATTGCTTCCAAGCCAACTCTACATACTGGTTATCTTCCAGTGTCATCAAATAATCTAAACAGAGATTTTTCAACGCCCTATCGGCCATTCCTGAGGCGTCAAATTCATAGGCTCTGCCATCATTTAATAAGTGAAAGCGCGCTTCCAGTTCAGGACGCAAGGATTCAGCAATTTGACGTTTTACGAAACTACGGGCCTGATGAATCGCATCGATGTCAGCCACCGCCATGCGTTCAAGTAATTGCGACTCAGGCGGCAGGGTCAACATTCGCGCCACGACCGCATTGTCTAACTTGTTGTCACGCAACACCGCTGACAAAGCAAATAGAAAGGCATCTGGCAAATCTAAGGTTTCACCCGCATGGGCGCGTGTGATGTTAGATAGCAACACATTGAAAGCCAATCTTTGGCTGGCATCCCACTGGTTAAATGCGTTGCTGTCATGCGCCATCAAAAATGCCAATTCATCGGTTTTGTAATCAAAACTGAGGTTAACCGGCGCAGAAAAATCACGCAGCAACGAGGGTACTGGCTTGCTAGTGACATTCTCGAACACAAAGGTTTGCTCTGCTTCTGTGACCAATAAAACGCCGGTATCTGCATTCCATGCACTCGCAGGTGATACACGAATAGCCATGTCTTTGCCGGCAGCGTCCAACAAGCCCAGTTTGATCGGAATCAGCATGGGTTGTTTATCAGGTTGCCCAGGCGTTGCTGCCAGCGACTGCTGAATGGTTAAACGGTACTCTTGGCGCTCGCTGTTATAACGATCTGAAACGGCGACTTGGGGTGTGCCCGCTTGTTCATACCACAGCATAAACTGGCTAAAGTCGAAACCACTGACCGACTGCATGCTACCGATGAAATCTTCAATCGTAGCGGCTTCACCGTCATGGTGTTCAAAATAGTGATCCGCGCCTTTACGGAATAGGTCAGCGCCCAACAGGGTATGCACCATACCCACGACTTCTGCACCCTTGTCATAGATGGTGGTGGTATAGAAGTTATTGATTTCGATATAGGACGATGGCCGAACTGAGTGGGCCATAGGACTGGCATCTTCAGCAAACTGCATGGTTTTCAATACCGACACATCATCCATGCGTTTGACCGCTGCAGAATGTAGCTCGGCAGTGAATTGGCTGTCTCGAAATACCGTAAAGCCTTCTTTCAGACTGAGCTGAAACCAGTCTCGTAAGGTGACCCGGTTACCAGACCAATTGTGGAAATATTCATGGCCAATAACGGCTTCGATATCCTGAAACTGGGTGTCGGTCGTGGTATCTGAATGGGCCAATACCCGAGACGAGTTGAAAATATTCAGACCCTTGTTTTCCATAGCGCCCATGTTGAAATAGTCGGAGGCGACAATCATATACAGGTCGAGATCGTATTCACGACCATAGGCTTTTTCATCCCAAGCCATCGACCGCTGCAAAGCCCCATGGGCAAAGTCAGTTTTAGCGGCGTTGTGGGCTTCCACAAACAGCTGCAAACTCACATGACGCCCAGAAAGGGTTTCAAAGCTGCTGTCACTGCGAACCAAATCACCTGCGACAAGGGCAAATAAATAGGCTGGCTTTTTGAATGGATCGAACCATTCTGCGAAATGACGACCATCTGTCAAATCACCTGAATCGGTAGGATTGCCATTGCTCAACAATACAGGATAGGTCGCTTTATCGGCTTCTATGCGGGTAGTGAATACAGCCATCACATCAGGACGATCCAAGTACCAGGTAATTTTACGGAAGCCTTCGGCTTCACACTGCGTGCACAACATGGTGCCAGACGCATATAGTCCTTCTAGACTGGTGTTTTTCTGGGGCCGAATAACCACCACTGTTTCGATAACAGCACTGTCCTGTGTAATCGACAGGGTTAATTCAGTGTGCGTTAACTGGTAGGCAGAGTCCTGCAATACAACAGAATCCAGGGTAACCTTTTCTGTCTGCAATTCAGCGCCAACCAAGGTCAGTTGGTTGGTACGCGCCGGTGACAGTGCATTGCGCTTAACGGCCAGAGTACTGGTAACCCGCGTTGCTTCTGCGCCGATATCGACCTGCAAATGCACGGTTTCAATCAGGAACTCAGGGGCTTGGTAATCTTTCAAATAAATGGTTTGTGGCTGCACTTCTACTGTCATGAAATATCCTATCACAGGTAATTAAGATGCGAACAACTGCACCTGATATCCAGAGTGTCGGCGTATGTTAACCACGCCCTTGTCAAAAATGAGATATTGCCCTTTTATGCCCAATAACACCCCACCAATTTCTGGCTGTTTGTCAAAAGACAGCGAACTGACTTTTTCTGGGTATTCTTGGACTGGGTATTCAAAATCAAACACGTCACCTTGTCGTATTAACTGCACGTGTTGGCGACCGTATTCCGCTATGAGTGCCTGCAAGGGTTCCGCACATTGCGCAAATAATGCGTCACGCCGGGCAGCCATGTCTTCCACATCTGCTGATTGTTTGAGCATGGCACGCCAATTGGTCTTGTCGGCTACTTGCTGCTTAAAGATCACCTCGACTAGCCCTGAGAGGCGACGGCTCGACACGCGCGCAATTACCAATCCTTGCGTAGCGCCCTGATCAAGCCAACGTACTGGTATTTGTCCAATGCGGGTAATACCCACTTTTATGCCAGAGCTATTGGCCAAATATACATAGTGGGGCTGCTGACAGACGCGCTCTGCCCATTCGGGTTCGCGGCAAGTGCCTTGATCCAAATGGCATTTTTCTGGGCTCATCATGCAGTTGTCGGCCTGAGCCAATGTCATAAAATGTTCGTAGCACAACCCTTGATAGCTTTTTGGCGTGACCGCACCACAATGGCCACAGCGAATTGTGCCGCCAAACACCAGCTTGAGTGACTTGCCAATATAGGGATTGAGATCCACATGGCTGTCGGTCAAATCCAATGCGTAGGTCACAGGTTCCGAGCCATTCACTCGTGCGCGCATTTTGTCTAACACGCCTTCACCTAGTAGTTGGTCTGTGGTTTCAGCAAACAAATCATCCATCATCACTGTGGACCTAGGATATCAATCAAATTGATTGGCTGTACTTCGACACCCTTGTCGGTAATCTTTTTACCCAGCTTCACATAGCCCGTACGCGCATCTTCAGGCAGATTCTGCAGCTCATAAGCAATCACCGCTTGCATGCAATGTTCGCGCTGTTCTGGCGTCAGTGCTGCGCCATTGGGCCATTTGCTCAACTCGAGACTTTCTTTAAGCTGCAAGTAAACTTCAGGCTGTAGATTGGCGATCACGTCTTTATAGGTATTGGTCATGGAGGATTACCGCTATTCCGATTCGCTGTCATTTTTGTCGAGTCCGAGCCGACTGCCCCACCCTAATTTGGTGCGACAGGTCTCGTAAAAATTATATTGTTCAGGGTGCAAAAGATGCAGTGTCTGCGCCATCTTACTGATATGCAACTCATCCCCTTCTTGCGTGTTGATGTGTGACTGGGCATCGCAGCTGACCTGGGGACTTAAGTCATTGTTGTTACCAATGATAATACAAATCTTACGTTCGCCATCGACCACCAGAGGACGGCTGGTCAGGGTGTGTGGGAACATAGGCACCAACACAATGGCATTCAATTTGGGATTCATAATGGGACCGCCGGCGCTCAATGCATAGGCAGTGGAACCCGTCGGCGTTGACACAATAAGGCCATCTGAGCGTTGGCTATAGACAAACTGTTCGTCGATCAATAATTCAAACTCGAGCATGCGGATTGACTGACCAGGGTGCAGCACCACGTCATTTAGCGCAATGGCAGTATCCACCACCTTGCCTTGACGCCTCACCTCTACTTCCAACAGAAAACGCCGTTCTTCGACATACTTGCCAGCGAAAACCTCATCCAATCGTACTTCGAGGTCTTCTGGCATGATATCGGTTAAAAAGCCTAGACGGCCACGGTTGACCCCTAGCACCGGCACATTGGCATTGGCAACGTCGCGTGCAGCAGCCAATAAAGTGCCATCACCACCCACAACAATGATCAAATCCGATTGCGCGGCCAGCGGCTGTCGATCGAGGAAGGTGAATTCATTCGATAATCCGGCAGACAAAGCCGACTCCACAGCAAAGTGAATCCCCTTTTGCTGTAAGAATCGCGCCAACCTCATAAAGGTGTCTCGCGTGCTGTCGTTTTCTAGTCGACCCAAGATGCCGACTCTTTGAAATTGAACCATAGTGTCTACGCCAAGAAAAACATCGCAGATCATACCCTAAGGCGACAATTAAAGTCAGACTACCGAATGAAAAATGCGGGTAATTCAAGCAAAAATGTCGCAAAAATCGGTATAGTACGCAAGATATGAATCAGAGGTTGAAACTGAATGCCAGAACGGGCTGTTACCTTGCCACCGGAATGGTTACGAATGATTGATGCGATATTGATAACCCACCCTGATGGCATGCGAGAGATCGACCTCATTGACGCCCTAGCAGAGCGCGCCCCTGGCACCCTGTCACGTGCAGATTTAACCCACCCGATGAGCCGATTTCGCGTACATTTTATGCTGTTCCACGCACTGTACCAATTGCGCGCCAATTTGATAGCAGACCAAGTAGCCCAGCTGACAATTGCACCTCTGAGCATTAAACGGGAACCTTGGCAGTCATCCGGTAGCCATGCAATCGACACGCACGACCCACTCGCTGCCTATTATTTGGATTGGCGCAACCTGTCACAGGTCGATGTGGGCGACGTTATGGCAATGATCGGTGGGTTTTGGCAGACAATGGCAGCACCGACAGACATTCAATCAGCTTTAGCCAGTCTCGAACTCAGCCCTAGCGCCAGCTGGCCGGAGATGAAACAGCAATATCGTATGCAATGCATGACCCACCATCCAGACCGTGGTGGCGACACAGAGGCTTACCAGAAAATTCAAGCCGCCTATGATGTGCTAAAGAAGCGCTATGGGCATCGTCAGTAAGCAGACCGTTTAGAAACGGTAGCAAGGAAGGAGGCTGAACACGTACAACCAAGACCGAAGCGGCTTGGCTATACGATACGTCAACTTACATACAGGGAGGCATTACTTGTAAAAGGCGTTTTCACGAACCGAATGATCAGTCACATCTCGCACACCACGAATTTGTGGAATACGTTCCATCAAGGTGGCTTCAACACCCTCTTTTAGCGTCAAATCAACTGCTGAACAGCCCTGACAGCCGCCGCCAAATTTCAAAATAGCGACACTGTCTTCAGTGAACTCTTCTAATGAAACTTCACCGCCGTGAGAGGCCAAGCCGGGATTGATTTCGGTGTAAAGTATGTACTTTATCTGTTCTTCAATCGGGCTATCAGAGGTCACACGCGGCATCTTAGCGTTAGGGGCTTTGATGGTTAACTGTCCGCCCATTTTTTCCTCTTGGAAATCCACGACAGCTTCATCCAAATAATTCACGCTAGGCTCATCAAGGTAAACCATGAATTTTTCCAGAGGCAAACGCTGGTCAGTTTCTTTTTCCTCACCCGGTCGGCAATAAGCCAAACAGGTTTCAGCATAACGGGTACCAGGCTGGGTAATAAAAATACGCACACCAATGCCGTCAACATCTTGCTTCTGGAGCAAATTGGCCAAATAATTTTGCGCTGCATCTGTAACTTGAATATTGATATCCATAGTGCCCTTCTAAGCAAACATGAAAGAATATGGTGATAGTCTAATTGAAAAAGTGCCTTTGTGAAATAGCCGAGTAAAACAATCGGTTATTATGAGAGATGATCCACACTGTCAGGTTTCGCAAACAGTTATCGTGGTGCCTTTGATGAACAAACAAGCGCAAAACCTGTTGCTTAGGTTCAGTTCACATACAATGGCAATCAGATTTCATGCCAGTAAAGGATCTGCTCCAATGAATGAATTGCTTACATTTGCACTGCTGTGCTTTACCTCATTTTTTACCCTAATCAATCCATTAGGGGTCATGCCGATATTCATGTCGCTCACGGGCTCTTTGACCAGTGCACAGCGCAGACGCACTGCCCGTAAGGCCGTGATCGTTGCGTTTTTTACGTTGGTACTGTTTGCCTTATCGGGCCAGCTACTGTTCAACTTTTTCCATATCTCGGTGAATAGTTTTCGTATTGTCGGTGGCGTGATCTTCTTTATCATGGGCATGGACATGCTTCAGGCGCGGTTAGCTCGCGTAAAAGTGCCTGATTCTGAAGTCAGCTCCTATGTGAATGACATCAGCATCACACCACTAGCGATTCCCATGATCTGCGGTCCTGGCGCTATTACCAACGCCATTGTATTAATGGAAGACGCCAATACACTGGATTACCGGATGGTGCTATTTGGAACAATGGCTGTCGTCATGGCACTGACGCTCATTATATTGCTGGCCTCAGACCGTATAATTCATTTTCTGGGAGAAACGGGAAATAGCGTACTCATGCGCCTAATGGGACTCATTGTTATGGTTATTGCGGTCGAGTTTTTCTTTGCTGGGTTGAAACCCATCTTGATTGGCATTCTGGCCGACGTACCCACATCATAGCGAGCCACGCTCACTTCCTCCCTGCCAGGCCGCAACCAGTTAAGCGGCCTTTTTTATGGTTCTCTGAATGAATTTCAGGCCAACCTGAGCAATTTTCATGCAGCCAATGCACAAATATTCAAATCTATATCGATTTTTTTTGATATACTTTTTTAATTGATCCATTGTCACATCAGGAATTTGAGAACCACATGAGTAAAAACACCAGCCAACGACGTATTGAGCAGCTACATTCAGCCATTGCCAACCGTATTTTGTTTCTAGACGGTGCCATGGGTTCGCTTATTCAGACCCACAATCTGCAAGAAGAAGATTACCGTGGTGACGCCTTTAAAGCGCACAACCGTGACCTAAAAGGCAATAATGACTTACTCTCGCTGACTCAGCCGGATCTTATTCGTGCCATTCACACCACCTATCTTGAATCTGGTGCCGACTTGGTCGAAACCAACACGTTTAATGCCACAGCCGTGTCGCAGTCAGACTATGGCTTGGAAGATCAGGTATATGCGCTAAACTTGGCCGGAGCCACGCTTGCCCGTGAAGCCTGCGACGCTATGACCGCCAAAACGCCAGATCGCCCGCGCTGGGTTGCTGGCACCTTGGGTCCCACATCACGCACCCTGTCGATTTCACCAGACGTTAACGATCCTGCCTACCGCAACGTCACCTTTGAGGCCTTGGTTGCCGACTACCAACTGGCGCTAAAAGGACTGATCGATGGCGGGTCTGACCTCATATTGATCGAAACCATTTTCGATACCCTCAATGCGAAAGCGGCCATTTATGCCGTTAAGACTGTCTTTGAAACCTTGGGCGTCGAACTGCCCATTATGATTTCAGGCACCATTACTGATGCCTCTGGCCGCACATTATCGGGTCAAACTACCGAAGCATTTTTTGCGTCTATTCGACATGCCAACCCGTTCTCTGTGGGTTTAAACTGTGCGTTAGGCGCTACCGAGTTGCGTCCCTTTCTTGAGCGCTTGTCACAGGTTGCTGATTGCCCAGTATCGGTCTATCCAAATGCTGGCCTGCCCAATGAGTTTGGCGAATACGATGAAACTGCCGAAGACATGGCAGAAATCATGGCGGAATATGCGCAGCTAGGATTTTTTAACATTGTCGGTGGCTGCTGTGGCACAACCCCACAGCACATTCGCGCCATGCGAAAAGCGATTGGCGACACTGCGCCACGCACCATCCCTACCCCAGAACCAGCGCTTGTTTTGAGTGGCCTTGAAGGCTTTAGGGCAGACAAAAACAGTTTATTTATCAACGTGGGTGAACGCACCAACGTAACGGGTTCTGCCCGTTTCAAACGCCTGATTTTAGAAGGTGAATTTGATACGGCATTGGAAGTTGCCCTTGAGCAGGTTGAAAATGGCGCACAGGTGATCGATATCAACATGGATGAGGGTATGTTGGATTCACAGAATGCCATGTCGCATTTTTGTCGTCTCATTGCCTCAGAGCCCGATATTGCGCGCATACCCATCATGGTCGACTCGTCAAAATGGGACATCATTGAAGCCGGACTGCAATGTATTCAAGGCAAGTCCATCGTCAACTCCATCTCTTTAAAAGAAGGTGAAGCGCCGTTCCTACACGCAGCCAAACAATGCTTGCGGTATGGTGCCGCCGTCGTCGTGATGGCATTTGATGAAACTGGACAGGCAGACACGCTTCAAAGAAAGATCGCGATCTGTGAACGCTCGTATGCCCTGCTAGTAGGCATCGGTTTCCCACCACAAGACATTATTTTTGACCCCAATATTTTTGCGGTCGCCACGGGGATTGAAGAACACAACAACTATGCCGTCGACTTTATTGAAGCGACGCGCTATTTGCGTGCCAACCTACCCCACGTATCAGTCAGTGGCGGCGTATCCAACGTGTCATTCTCATTCCGCGGCAACAACCCGGTGCGCGAAGCCATACATGCCGTGTTCTTGTACCACGCCGTAAAAGCCGGTATGAACATGGGCATTGTGAATGCCAGCCAATTGGTGGGTTATGAAGACATTCCGTTGGAACTCCGTGACCGTGTAGAAGACGTGATTTTGAATCGCCGGCCTGATGCCACTGATCGACTGCTAGAAATCGCCGATAAATTCCGTGGCGACGGGGTTGAAGTTGTCAAAGAAACCGAAGAATGGCGGACCTGGCCCGTGGCAGACCGCATCAGCCATGCTTTGGTCAAAGGCATCACCACACACATTATTGAAGACACCGAAGAAGCCCGTCTGGGTTATGCCCGCCCAATCGAAGTGATTGAAGGTCCATTAATGACTGGCATGAACCGCGTGGGTGACTTATTTGGCGACGGCAAAATGTTCTTGCCTCAGGTGGTGAAATCAGCCCGCGTGATGAAGCAATCGGTTGCCCACCTCATTCCCTATATTGAAGAAGAAAAAGACGTTAACAACCGTTCAAAGGGCCGCATCCTGATGGCCACGGTGAAAGGCGATGTGCATGACATAGGCAAAAATATTGTCGGTGTCGTATTACAGTGCAATAACTTTGAGGTAATTGACCTTGGCGTCATGGTATCCGCAGAAACCATTCTGAAAGAAGCCATTGCCCATGACGTTGATATCATTGGCCTCAGTGGCTTGATCACGCCGTCGCTGGACGAGATGGTGCATGTGGGGAAAGAGCTGCAGCGCCAGAATTTCAACATCCCTGTGATGATTGGAGGCGCGACCACGTCTAAAGCACACACTGCGGTTAAGATAGAACCCCAATACCAGAATGATGCCGTGGTGTATGTAGCCGACGCATCACGCGCCGTGTCCGTATCGGCACAATTGACCAGCCCTGACGCCAAGGCTGCGTTCGTGGCAGAGCGTCGTGCAGAATATGAGCAGGTTCGTCTACGTAACCAAAATCGCAAGGCGAAGACGCTACGCCCTTATCAACAGTCGGTTGAAAATGGTTTGTCTTTTGACTGGAGTGACTATCAACCACCCGTACCCAAGCAATTGGGCGTATTCACGCTTGAAGACTATCCATTAGAGCAGTTAGTGCCCTATATCGACTGGACCCCATTTTTTATGACCTGGGAGTTGGCTGGCAAATATCCGCGCATTTTTGACGATAAAGTAATCGGACAAGAAGCCAAAAACCTCTTTGCTGATGCACAAGCCATGCTCAAGGATTTGGTGGATAACCGCCGTATTAAAGCCAATGCCACTTACGGCTTTTGGCCTGCACAGCGCCAGAATGACGATGACATTGCGGTATTCAAAACGATCGGCGATGGCCAACCTTTGGCCGTGCTACACCATTTGCGCCAGCAAACTGAGCTGCCAAATGGCAAACCAAATCTGTCACTGGCAGACTACATTGCCCCGGCATCTGCATCACAGGACTATATCGGTGGCTTTGTGGTCACTGCTGGGCTGGGTGCCGATGAGATTGCGAAAGAATATGAAGCAGCCCATGACGACTACAATGCTATTATGGTCAAGGCTTTGGCAGACCGTCTCGCTGAAGCCTTCGCCGAACACCTGCATGAACGGGTCAGAAAAGAATTTTGGGGCTATGCCGGTGATGAATCACTAGACAACGATGCACTCATCAAAGAATCCTATCGTGGCATTCGACCTGCGCCGGGCTACCCTGCTTGCCCAGACCACACCGAAAAGACCACCCTATTCTCCTTACTGGATGCCGAAAATGGCACGGGTGTGAGCCTGACTGAATCCATGGCCATGTTGCCTGCTGCATCGGTGAGTGGTTGGTATTTTAGCCACCCAGAATCTAAATACTTTGGTGTCGGTAAAGTCGATCGCGACCAGATTCGATCGTTGGCACGGCGGAAAAAAGTGGACTTACCCATAGTTGAGCGTTGGTTGTCACCGGCCCTAGGTTATGAGCCATGACGGCTAGGGTCACTGCCCGCGTTTGGGGTCAGCATGATGCAGTATGAATGGATACTGTTTGATGCCGATGAAACGCTGTTTCATTTCGATGCTTATGAGGGATTGCGGCGCATGTTTGCGTCCTTCAACGTCGATTTTAGCCCTGATGACTTCACTCACTATCAAAGCATCAATAAACCCCTGTGGGTGCTTTACCAAGATGGCAAAATTACCGCGCGGGAGTTACAAGAAACGCGCTTTAATGGCTGGGCTAAAACCCTGTCAGTATCGGCACAGCAACTAAACGATGCCTTCCTGCAATCGATGGCCGACATCTGTAAGCTGCTACCCGGCGCGCAAGACTTACTCGATGCCTTACAGGGTAAAGTCAAACTGGGCATCATTACCAATGGCTTCACCGCACTGCAAACCATTCGATTGGAACGCACCGGACTGATAAACCGATTTGAACTCTTGGTTATTTCTGAAGAAGTGGGTGTTGCCAAGCCCGACAGCGCGATATTTGAACATGCCTTTGAACGTATGCAGCATCCAGAAAAACACCGCATACTGATGGTGGGTGACAACCCCCACTCTGATATTTTGGGTGGTATCAATGCGGGCATACATACCTGTTGGTACAATGCCATCAATGCTGAAAAGCCCAGGGACATAACGCCACACACTGAGGTGTCTAGCCTACAAGCATTACAGGCGTGGCTGTTGCCCGCCTAAGCGACTCACATTCGAATGATCGGCCGGTAGAGGACATGGCATGCAAACCGTTTTAAAAATGACCTTCATATTGGGTATATCAGCTTTCATTCTGTGGCTATTGACCGTCAGCACCGATAAATTTTCCACGATGCCTTTGTCAGACAGTCTGCTTTATATGGGCTTATTACCCTGGGTTGCTGCAGCGGTCATGATTGCCAAGCGACCTGAACGTGCCAAGTTTGACCTCTATCTCTCCAAGAAGCCTGCCGATGCCGATGCAGATGCCAGCCCATCCCACACATTGGATCGATGGATTACGCTGTTGGTGGTAGCCGGCTTGTTGCCTATGGTTGCTGCCGTGGTGTTGATGAACACCTAAGGCTACTTTGTGACCAATAGATTGGTGATATGAGGCGCTAGCAAGCCACACGGACTATTGGCATAGCGACATTACAGGCACCTGTCGCCCGTTTTAACCGTCCGCTTGAATGGCCTCGGCAAACTCCCTTACAATCACACAGCACATCCACCCTGTGTCACTCAATAAAACACCTAGAGGCCTGTCATGCCCGTTTGGAAAAAAATTATTATCATCCTGCTGGTGTCCGCCGTACCAGTCAGTATTTATATGGCTCTGAGCAGTAACCAACGGTCGCTACCGCTTGCCGACTTCCTGTTTTTACTCGGACTCATGCCTTGGATCGTGGCGTTTGGCCTGTCGATTCACCAGCGAAAAGTACGGATTAATCCAGAAAAACCATTGGAAGCAACTGAAGATGATGCAGAAAGAAGTCAGGATGTGTGGCTGTCGGCACGCTTAGCCGTATTGGCTGGTAGCATTCCCGTAGCACTTAGTTTTGTCGTGTCGTACTGGCCGAGATAAATGCGGTGCACCCTGAACAAGTCTCAGGGCGCTATGGTTAGCGGTGATGGCTAACGGTGACACCCATTACTGATAAGGTGTCAGATCAAACCCTTCTTTTAAACAGACCCGCTGCACGGCGGGGCGATTCGTCAACGCCTTTAATACCCTTTTGATATTGGGAAATGACAAAGGTGGTGTTGGGAATTCGTCAGCCCAACTGGCCAGCATGAACAAATAATAGTCACAGGCGGTCGGTGTGCTGCCTACCAAATAGGTCTTGTGTTCTAAAGCACGATCAAGCAAAGCAAACATCTCGGTAATGCGGACTTCTTGCGCAGCCACAATATGAGGCGCCTCAACAACATGGGTGGTATAACGTTCTGGGTAGAAATACATCACCAGCTCGGTTTGTACTGTATTGGTTAAGTACATCAACCATTGATAGGCCAAGCTTCGCTCGCGCGTGCCTGTCGCAGGAAACAGAACGGCTTTGGGGTTTTTATCACACAGGTGCAAGCAGATGGCTGCTGCTTCAAATAGTGGTTGGCCATCATCGACCAATACAGGGATTCGACCTGCAGGATTCAGTGCCAAGTATTCAGGCGTTTTTTGGGCTTTGTTCTTTTTATCGACCAGTGATAGCTGAAAAGGCACGCCTATTTCTTCTAATAGCATGTGGGGTGCAAAACTGGCATTTCCAGGATAATAGTAGAGCGTAACCATGACGAACTCC
>Ga0208675_1000110_pt1 | contig 16303 bp, 15 predicted proteins | sample ColrivemetaGS579_FD_187616 | JGI IMG/M metagenome (GOLD analysis project Ga0208675, IMG submission 187616) | Estuarine microbial communities from the Columbia River estuary - High salinity metaG S.579 (SPAdes) (version 2) | ecosystem: Environmental > Aquatic > Marine > Intertidal zone > Estuary ... | reverse complement strand
TTAAAGATGTCTATTCTCGCTTTTTTATAATCAGTATCTTTATATCCGTCAAGTTCTTCTTTATCTGCAACTTCTTTACCCATAGCTATGAAGAACAATTTGTATAATTCATCATTATCCATTTTATGACTAAATGTATATGGGTTTTTCCTAGATTTTTTTACACTAAGTTTAATTGGTTTATCAAATTTTCCTTCTCTAACAAAGTCTTCGAATAATTTTACGTGCTTCATAGTTATTTTATAATTTGTTTTTAGATTAGTATATGTCAAGACTTTCATCATCTTCTAGAAGACTAGCCAATTTTACAACATCTTTGGCTCTACATAATGTAGCAGAATATCTATAGTCATCGTCATGCCATCCCAATAACATACCCTTCCACTTATATATCGAAACGTCGGCATCACCATGTGGGTCTTCATCACCAAAACCGCCTAGTGAAAAAGATTTAACCAATCTACCTTTTTCCTCTACTGTTTCAGGGAAGTATTCACCTAACCAAACTAGATCTTCTAGATATGACACACCGAATGCGTCTAACACTGGCTCCCATTTAGAGTCTGCTTCATCACCACCTAGGCCGTCGTCTCCACTATCTGATAAAGGCGTAAAATCACTAACCTTATATTTTTTAGCTTTATTTTTATTAGGTTTGCTCCACTGGCCTCCGTAAATTGACCATCCCCCTTTTCCATCTTCATAACTATTTAATATCGTGGAGCTTTTCTCCCTATCTAATGGAAAACCATGCTCCTTTTTATGAGTTTCTTCTGCTTTCTTCACGTTTTCTTTATCCCATATATTAATAGACGTATATTCATAGCCTTTGAAACCGGTTTTGATTCTAAGTAAATAGCCATTAAACTCAGTTTCTAATCCTTTAAGAACTCCGGATTTCTTCATTTGGTCATAAGCTTTTTCAACTCCGATACCTGTATTGAGAAGTTCTTCAAACCCGTCTATTATTGGGCCGTTCCAGCCTTCGTTTAGCTTCTGTGAAGCTACAAATGCTTCGAATAATTTTACATGTTTCAAAGTTGTTTTTGTAATTTTAGATTCGTTAAAACGACCTCCGTCCCAGTCCCATTTTCTGCCTTTACCGTCTGCACCGTTACCTAAGTAACCATACATGCCTTTTGTAAAGCCGTCAAAGAAGATAGCTGCTCCATCGCTCATAATGTCATCAGAACAATATTCTCTAGCTTCATCTTCGTCGTATGCCTCTACATAAGCACTGCCTTCTTCAAACGAAAATAAGATTCCTTTTTTAAATTCTAGTTTATCTCCATGGAACCATGCGTCATCTTCTAGATCTTCCTTTGGTTCATCGTACATGTCGAAATCTGGAAATTCTGAAATACCATAAGCTAACGCTTCTTTTTCTGTTTTAAAGAAATTACACTGAGTGTAATCACCTGCTTTTTCTACTACGTAAAATATTTTTGCCATTTTAATTGTTTTGTTTTTATTATATATCTTTAATACCGTGAATGGTACCTTTTTTCAGACTTCTCAACATAATCAACGTTTCTATCTAAAGAATGTCTTTTTGATTCCCAAGCCCTTGTACTTTCATGTGGTGAACTTCTATTAGACATACTATAAAGGTCTTCTATAGATGTAATTTGTCCAAATTTCCAGTCTTTTCCACCTTTAATATTACCATACCATACGTCTTTACCATCCCAATGATATGTGATTTCAGAATTTTCAACCGTTATGATATTGAATCCTAGAACGGGGTGTTTTGTTATCGTAGGCTTAGACCACCATCCAGAACGAAAATCGTCCATATCTTTAATATCTTGCTTAGTAAGATCGCCTCTTTCAGTGCGTCTATATGCTGTCTTCTTATCTTCAACTGTAAACCAATAATATTCCCAGAAATTCCAATTAAAATCAACATCCCATTTCTTAAAAGACTTTAAGCCTTTAATTATATCTTTAAAAGATTTAACGGGAGTATCTAGATGGGCGTTGACATATTTTGTCCATTTAGAATGATTAGGAATATCGTATTTACTTCCATCTATTCTTCCAGCTGCGCGAAAATCTTTACCACGTACCTCATTAGGCTCGTAATAGAAAGTCCATATAAGACCTTTAAACCTTTTATCAAATTTAGGTTCTATTCCCATTATCTTAAGATTATGCTTACCTAATTCTACATCATATCCTTCAGCCTTTAGCTCTTCGACATATTGACTAAGTAGCTCCTGAGAATCTTGCTCGTTGATAAATTGTTCAAATAATTTTATATGTTTCATTACTTTAGGTCGATTAATTTATTCCCAATTATCAGTATCTGATATAGCTTGTGCAAATGCGTTTGCACTTGTAACAGGTTCGGTATATTCAGAGTCAGAAATATCAGTTCCACAGTAGGCGTTTTCGCCATCCCAACTAAACGTATATTCATGGTCATCTTCCCATGGATTTTCACCAGTTACGTAAATAGTATCACCGTCTAATTCAGCTTCATATCCGTAATCGTCTTGAAGTTCTTTAAGATCGCTTCTATTAACTCTTTTCTCGTTTATGAATTGTTCATCTATATCGTACTCTTCTTCTTCCCAGTCGTCAGCCCATGTGCGTTTATCCCGGTAAGGATTAGCTCCTCTTGACATCATAATATTAAAGATGTCTTTTCTCGCTTTTTCATAATCAGTATCTTTATATCCGTCAAGTTCTTCTTTATCTGCAACTTCTTTACCCATTGCTTGGAAAAACAATTTGTATAATTCCTCATTATCCATTTTATGACTAAATGTATATGGGTTTTTCCTAGATTTTTTTACACTAAGTTTAATTGGTTTATCAAATTTTCCTTCTTTGACAAATTGTTCAAATAATTTTACGTGCTTCATAATCTGTTTTGTTTTTATTATATTTCTTTTTAATTAATCTAATGATCCGTGTTTTCCTGATGACATTGCTTTTCCAAAATTATCGCTACGTTCAGTTCTATATGAAATATATGCAGGATCAGAGTTGTGGTTTTTACCACCTGCCCCATAATAAGACGATAACAAATACGTGTGTATTTTTTCATCTTGTTTACCAAATGATTTATCTGCGTCTTTGACTAATTTAATTATTTTATTTATTTTAGAAGAATTAAATGGTCCATTGATTTCTGTTGATTCTGGATTAAAAGAACTAGTTCCAGTTTGAACTTTAATAGATTGTAAAGTTTCAGGTATCCCTTTTATTAGTTTGATAAAATCTTTAAGGGAATCTGCACTACCTGACCATGAAGATTCTATCTTTTTACCATTAACCGTAGAATATGAATATTCTATTTTCTCATTAATATATTGTTTAAATAGCTTTACGTGCTTCATTTTAGTGATTGTTCATTATATCTATTAAACTGTTAGCCATTCCATTATTAAAAGAATAACTTGAGTTTGCTAATCCAATTGTACTATAATTAGTACCTGATGAATGATCAAACATAATTCCGCCGTCTGATGAATTATATTCATCTAATACAAACATTAATTCGTAAATTTCTTGAAACATTTTATCTTTAACCTTTGAGTCAATTCCACCGCCACATGTAACTGCGATTAAAAATGTTCTTCTACCTCCTGGATTAAAGTTTGCTCTTCCTTCAATTTTGCCACCAACAGTAGATCTCATTGTACCTGACCATCCACCTGCTGCAGGAACTGAAGATTGTTCAATTTCGTATTTCTTATATTTCTTAATTACTTTAGAAATAGCTTCTGCAAGTTTTACAGCATTTCTTCCTTGAAATATATCGTAAGAATCTTTTGCAGTATCACCTTGTACCATTAATGGTTCTTTATAACTTGGTAATTTGCCTGATTTTAAAATAGATTCAACGTCGTTTAAAACTCCGCTATATGAATCTCCCCATTTTTCTACTGCTATTTTGGCAAGTCTAAGCTTGTCTTCTAGTTTAACTTTAATTCCTTTTTTATTAAAAGAAATTGATTCATTTAAAAAAGATTCAAGTAATTTAATATGTTTCATTTTTATAAATGTTTTTTTGATTACCAAGCGTAATCGAAAGATTCAATTTTATTAATCCCATCTTTGATGCGTTTTGCATAGTTTTTAACTTCTCTTTGGTACCATGATTCAGATGAACCAAATCTTTTTTCAGATTCTGCATCTTGTTGAACATAATCACAATATCTAGAATAATCATCTAAAATACTTGACATGTGGTTAGAAGCATCCTTCATTTTTACGTGGTTACCTTTTCTGTTAGTTCCAATAGAGATTTCTCCGTATTTGGTCTTTTCACCTTTAGATAAACCATCTTTAATTTGTTGAGTTAATGTGTCAATAGCATCTGCGACCATTTTATCTAATGGTAATGCAGCAGCTTTAGTTGATAATATCTGTTCGTATCTTGTCTTGTTTTCTTGTTTAAAATCAGCATGTGATTTAAATGCTGTAGCTCCTGATTTTGCTGCTGCTCTATCTGATCTTTTGTTTGCAGTTGAATACTTTTGTTGTAATAAATCAACATTAATAACAATAGCTCTATCTGCAACTTCAGCAATTCTTTTTACATTGTAAAGTCCAGTTGCATCCCATCCTTTGTATTTTTTACCAATACCAATAGAGTCAGTTGGATTATTATCCACCATTTTAAGGTTTCTATCATTGTTTTTTCTACTACTATATCTACTAGATGATGACCAAACTTGATCATAGAATTTATTACCACCAGAAGTAACTGCTAATAAGTAACCTCCGCCTGGAATAACTTTATTAGAATGATATGCATCATAAGGTGCATGTGGATTTTCTTTTTCATTATCTGAGATATAAAAAACAATAGTGTTTGTTTGTTTTGCCTTATACGCTGTTTGTGGATCGGTACTGATAATGTCTTCATCTTGTACTTTATCCATAGCGACTTTAGTAGAACCGTAAAATGCTTTAGCTAAATTTTTATCTAGTTTGCCATTAGTTCCCATAAATAATTGAGCAAGTCTCTGTGAACCAAATGCTTCAGTAACTAATTCGTTAGATAATGAATTTACGAATTCACTAAAGCTTTCATAAATAAATATTGTTTTGTTTTTTGGTGTTTCCATTTTTATATTTGATGTATTTTCTTTTACTAATTTTGGATTTTTATTCAAAAGCTCTTCCATGTCTATTTCAGTTAATGACATAAAACTATTTTCTCCATACTTTTTAGATAATTTATCTGCTTTTTTAATATCTATCACTCTAGATAAATCATCGTAATCTAGAGTTGCTACTCCAAATTCTCCAAACATTTCTTCTGCCATTGCATTTGCAATTTTAAAAGGAGTTGCCTTTTCATTAAGTGTAACTTCTGTTGATGGAGTAATTGATTTTAAGATTCTCATACCTGTTTTAGAAAGAGAGATACCATCTTCGCTTACATTAAAATATGGTGTGTTTCTTCTTAACCATCTTGTAGAATCAGCTGTCATTTCCTTAACAATACTTTTAAATTCTTCTTGGGAAATTTTACCATCTTTAATAGCTTCTAATACTTTATTTCTAATTTTAGCTGCTTTACCAACAGTTCTTGCAGGATGGTTTTCAGTATATTTTCTCTTAACTGTGATGTTTCTTTCTTCTAATGGTTCTTCGTTAATATCCATGTGATAATATTATTGTTTTTTATTATATATTCTTGATAAATTGATCGAATGTTAATGTTGCTATTTCAGCCTCTTCTAAAACCCCCATAGAATCTTCCAGTTTAGATTTTAATTCATTATACATATCATGTACTGGCTTAGGTGTTAGCTTCTTAAATAGCTTCTCATCGCCATCTAACATTGCGTTTCTTACTTGTGTTGCTGATATATTCTTACCAGTTCTTGGTATTTCATAAAGTCCAAAATCAGTTCTAACACCAAGATCTTCTCTATATTCTGGTTTATCTACTTGAAATCCATAAGTTTTCATTCTATCGCTTCCGGTTCCCCATAATACTGGTTCATATTTTGGCCTCATTGCATTAAACATAGTGTCAATACCACCTGTTGGAATTACGAAAACTTCTTCAATTGGATATTTAGATTTTAATCTATTGATCATTTCAACTTGAGTTTCCTCATCATAAGGTCTCTTAAATGCATCTTCTTTTTTCTTGTTCTTGGCTTTTACTAATAAGATTACAACCGGGTGGCCATTTTGCTTATGAATAGTTTCAACTACTTTAGCATGACCCAATGTAAAGGGCTGGAATCTACCAACAAACATATTTACTAATTTCTTACCGTGTTCTGGATAATCTACCTTTAACGCTTCTAAAACAGGAGATTCATTATATTGTAATTTTTGATTTAACAAATATGATTTAAAATTAAGAACATCATTTTCATTTGTTTTTGCCATTACTATTGCATCTATACTATCAACTATTTCATTGATCTGTGACATTAAATCTTTATTAATAATATCTGTTTCTTTGTTTCTCTTTTTTCTAAAACTACCTAAAGCTATTTTATACAATTCTGATAAAACTTCATTTTGTATTAATGATAGTGTTTTTTCATTTGTGATAAATGCTGGATTTAATTTAAAACCTTTGTTTTCTGAAAAATCTGCAGAATTAAAGCTAGCTCCTACATATTTAGAAGCATTCTTTTCAATGTATGCATTGAAGATGTGTGAAATTAATTCAATATATCTTTCTGCTGAATCTTCTGATTCTAAAGAAATTTCTTCAAGATTAAACTCTGTAATATACTCTACTAAATCTAATATAGCGATCTGATACATGTCAGATGGCTCTCTTTTTTGAATATCCTTTCTGTCAAATCTTTCAAGTTTAAAACTTTTTGGATTTTTACCTTCATAGAAGTTTACTATTAAACCGTCTATGTCATTATCTAAATTAGAATTTAAAGTTGGATTATTAAGACCTATGTTGAATATATTAAATATGGCTCTTGTAAAAGATTGATCTTTGAATTTGATTTTAAAATCAGAATCAGAAAGTTCTAGTAATCTAATTAAGTCATCTTTTTGATTTGATTGTAAAACTCCTTGAAATATAACAGGTGGTTTTTGTACCCCTAATAATTCTGCCCACTTATTTAAGATCTGTGGATCTCTAATAACTTTTTTAATTTGTGTAGGGTTTTTAGGATTTAATATTTGTATGTGTGTTAGTATTAGATGGTTTTTAGGAAGACTTTCGTATTCGATATCTACTGTTTTGTTGTCTATCATGTAGTCAAATCCGAATTTCCAATCATGTGGCATATCTTCTTTTACATCTTTAGGAATAGCCTTAAAGTAATTAATACCATTTTCATAGTATCTTACCATAGTTCTATCTACTTTATCCATTTTATGTTTAGAACCGCTTTTAAAATATTCATAACCGGTACTAGTACTTTTAACATGAAACGAAGATGCTTGTATTTTTTCCGATACAACACATGTTAATTTCAACATTGAATTAAAGTCATTAATGTTAGTTGATTGAAAATATTTTCTTAAATTTTGTAATGCCATTATCTTCCGTATTTTATGATACCCATTAATTGATTAATGGCTGCAAACGTACCTGTTAATTTCATTGTTTTTCCTTTGTACACAAAAACTATTCCTTCAGTTGGTATAATAGATTCTATTCCTCCAATTCTATCTAATCTGGCAAGTTCAGCTTCTACTTTTGCAATTTGAGCTTCACCTCCGGTTTTTTTAATAGCTTCAGCTTCTGTTCTTATTTGATTATGTAATCTTTGCATTTCCTTGTCTGGATTTGCTGCTACAAAATTAGAAGCATTTTTAAGAATTATAGATCCTAGTTCTAAGAATAAATCTTCAAACGGTCTAATGTTTTCTTTATATTTCTTTTTAACATCTTCTTTGTCAAATTTCTTAATAAGAGATGCTTTATCTTTACCTAACGATTTGTCTAAAGATCTCATGTTTAAAGTCTTCTTATCGCCATAAGCCCATCTTAATAATAAACCTTCTTTATAATCTTGTTCTGTATCTGGAAAGTTTCTATCTATAGTTTCTCTCCACCACATTTCGTGATATCTTGAAACTGAATCAGTATCTAATAAACCATAACGATCTCTTAGTGCTTCAATCTTTTTGATGAATCTAGATTGATTTTTATCAAATTCTAAATCTTTACCCAGTTTTAAAACCTGAGGCGGGATTATTGTAAATGTTTTTTGAACATCAGCATCTACTTCTTTTAAAGCTTTAACTAATTCTCCTGCAATTTTTCTACTGCCTGTTATATTACCGTTACCATCAGTTTCTTGAATGTCATGGAATTGAAGAACATCTCTTTCGTAATAAATTACATTTGGATTTTTAGAATAGATTAATTCTATATTTACGAAATCCTTACCGTTATTAAACACAGACTGATCTTTAATTTTTGGTAGAGCATCTGCTAAATCAGTTGCAGCAAAAATATATGTTTCTTCTACTAATTTAGAAGCGTGGCCTGTGAACATTTTAATAATTCCTTGTAAATCTACTGGGCTAATTAATTGACCCTTGTTTCTTGAAAACATTGCCACTCCATCCTTTACAGTTGCAAGAAGATTTTGACCATCTGTTTTTTCAGTTGCAACTTCTTCAAAGTTTAATTCTCCTTGAAGACCAGCTTCAACAATTTTTTTAAAGTCACCGAATGTTAAATCTTTTTCATCAAATGGATGTGACATATGGCCCGCTGCTCCACCTTCTAAAATAAGGGACTCAGTTGTACTATTACGTACACTCTCAGTTATAAATTCATTGAAATTAGTAAAGATCTTCATAAGGTATTTATCTTATTTTATTATTGTCCTAACGAGCTAGTTAGCATACCAACTGCAGTACCATAATCTCCATCTGCTTTAGATAAAATACCGTCTATAACTTTTTTAGATTTAGCTTCGTCAAAATCTTCTCCAAATGCTTTTTGTAAAACAGTTACCGCATATTCTTCAAATTCTTCATCTGAATTAACTTCAGCTTCAGTAACTACTGATTCTGCAACGTTGCTTTCCCACCATGATTCAAGTTTTTCAAATTCTGAAGTACCCATATTAGATCTCATAAAATCTTCTACATCATCATAATCACCTTTTTCATCTTGATAATAACCAGGAGTATCGATATAATCTTTACCCATTATCTTTTTAATTTGAGCTTCTCCCATTCCATCAATTTCTATTAAGAATTTTTCGAAATCTGTTGTGTTTTTAAAGCCTTTAGCTTCAGTAACTACTGATTCATTATATAAGTGAACATAGTTACTGTTTTTTTCAGAATAAATTGACTTGATTTCAAATTCTTTTTGTCCTTTGGTATAATATGCTTTAAAGAATAAATTTTCATCAAACTCTCCAAAGAAATGATCTGATTTGCCAATAAAGAATTCTGCGTTTGGATAAATTTCAAGAACCTCTTCTTGTGTAGTTGCTTTTAAAACAGCCTCGTCAAACTCTTTAACAAATTTAGCTTCAGTAACCTCTGATTCGCTTAATGAATTTCTTAAACCACAATATTCACATTCTACAGTTCCGTCTTTGTCAATTTCTTTGTATGCGTGTCCTTTTTTATTTGAACATTTTGGGTGTGATTCAGTAACTACTGATTCTTCAATATATTCTTCTAAACCAGCGTCGTCCCAACCATCTTCAGATGCTAAAACTGCTTGCAGATCTTCTCTTGAACCTGTCATTTCAACCTCTGGCCAACCACTTGGTCCACTAGGATCTAAAACTTTCATTTTAACGTTATGTTTCTTTAAAAGTTTTTTAAGTATCTTTGATTTAGGATCCATTGCATCCATAACTACAGTAGCTTCATTATAACTTACAATGTCAGAATATTTAATCTCATGTTCTTCTCCGTCTTGATCTAATCCAAAGATTGTTTTATCTCCCCACATATCATCATTGTTATCGTTGCCATTACCATATGCATAAATAACATACTCTTGTCCATTTCCTAATTGAATCATGCCATCATCTGCTTTCATAGCTTTCATTAAAGACTTTTTATCATATGATTTCTCATTGATAGCATCTCCTTCGTCATACGCAAATGACTCAAACATGTTAAACGCATTTAATAGGGCTTGACCTGAAGCTTCTTCTTTAATACTCTCTAAATAAAGAGCAGTACCTTCAACAATTCCGATTCCTGACCAACCAGCTGCATTTGCAAGGTCACTATAATGTTTATCTAAAATTCTTTTTGTAGTAGTAGCACCTATTGTTAAAAAGTGATTACCTAAACCTGCTACTTTTAATTCAAATGAACCTATTCTACCTTTAATATTCTTAGATATAACTTTCTCTCTGTGGAAATTAGCATCTGTCATTGCTTCTTCAAAAAGATACTTAATACAACCTAATGTACCTACTTTGTCCATTGCACCAAAATCTGTTAGTTTCTTAGTAAATAAATTTTTATAAACTGTTAAAACTTTTTTTGCGTCTCTTTTATATTGAACTGAAATAGCTTCATTTACTGAAGTAGTTAAAGATTCAAACGCTGGGTAAACATCATCATATCCTTTACCGTAAATGTCTGCCATTAACCATTCTTTGTTGGCTTCATCCCATAAGTATACGAATTCAGCACCGCCGCCATCAGCAACATCCCTTAGATATTTAGATATATTAGCAATTTTACCCTTAGACGCTGTAAAGTTCCCGTAGAAATTAATCTTCTTAACATCTTTATCTAAACCCGAACTGTCTCCATTCTTAAGAATAAAATCTACATTTTTACCATCTTTAAAAGTTGAAGTTATAATAGGTAATATGTTTTCAGGATATGAATCATAATGCATATATACAGAAGTGATATTTCCTTTTTTATCGATTTTACCAATTTGTCCTCTAGTTCCTTCTTCAATTAAAACAGTTGCTTCGTTAATCTCAGCGCCTCTTAACTTAGTAAAAAATTCGATTCTTTGCTCTTCAGTTAATTCTTTGATAGAAGTAACTTTAAATTCACCAAGTAAATTTTTATATGTTTCTGCTTCAGTAGTTCTTTTAGTAGAGTTTTCTTCTTCTACTTGTCTAGATCTATTGATTTGTGATTCAGTAGAAAACTGATCAAAAGATTTTAATTTATACATAGTGTTGTTATTTTTTTGTATGTTATTATTTTATTATATATCTCCTTCAAAATCTACATTTTTTATATCATACTTAAACTTCTGTTCCTTGTAGATCCTTTGTCTTTCTTTGGAGTGTCTTATTAGATAGTTGTCCCAATCAGGAGAACTTAAATCATCTACAAAATCTATAATATTGACCGAGTCTTTAGAGCTATGTTGCCTTAAACCTCTACCGATAGATTGTCTAATAATTACTTCCGATTTAAATGATTCTGTGAAGAATATGTTGTGGATTTTCTTGATGGATATACCAGTTGAGAATGTACCATATGAAGCGACAATGACGACTTGGTCTCCAGCTTCCATTTTCTTTTTGTGTTCTTCTCTAATATCTTTATCAATTCCACCATCAACATAATAAACAGATTTATCACTCTCTTGTCTGAGTTTTTCATATATTTTTTTACCATGTTCAATTCTATGAAAAAGAACTAAACTATTACCCTTAACCCTGGAGATAATGCTTGTTATAAAATTAAGTCTTCCAGGTGAATTGATCACATAGTTTTGCTCAAATTTAAAAACGTCTTTACTTTCATATCTATTCTGGGACATTTCTCTAAATGCGTCTTTTGTAGATTGAGGTGCATAGTCCATTTTAATTACCTTTACTTTACAACCAGCAATGTGCCCTTCGTTTTGTAAATAATGTGCACTTATTTCTGTAATTAATGGACCAGTATATGCCATTAAAGTTAATCTATCTAATGTGCCTTCTTTTGGAATAGTTCCAGATAAACCATATTTATAATCTGCATTAATACACTTTTGTAAAATAGTTTTAATAGAGGCTGATTTTGCTTTGTGTGTTTCATCAACAATTACTGCATCAAATTCTGCAAAATATGCTTTATCTTTTTTAACAAGTGATTGATATGTTCCAATAATAACATTCCTACCTGGCCTTAATTTTTGACCACTGTATATTTGCTGTACCTTAATATCTATTGCATTTCTATAATTATAGTCTAGAAAATCTTCACTCGCCTGTACAACTAATGATACATTGGGAACAATAAATAAAATCTTTTTTGCTTTTTGTTGTTCTAGTAAATATGATACTGTTAAGAATGATATCAGTGTTTTACCTGCAGAAGTTGCAAGCTCACTTAAGCATCTTCTAAATTTTAGTATATTAAATGCTGCCTCTATTTGATAATCTCTTGGAGTTATCTCTGACTTTTCGAAAAAGTCTAAAGCCCATTTTGTAAATTTTTCTTGATTAATATTGGTATCAAACATGTCAGTAATACCATTGAGTTTAAACTCAAATTTATATTCTTTACATATCTGCATGACTTCTCTCCATAATCCTGAAGGAATCCATTTATCATCTTTTATATATGAAACATATCCATCCCATAAACCCTTTTTAACCAAAGGATTAAATCGCCATGAATCAATTCTTCTATTTAAAGAAATATTGAGTTGTTCCAGTTCTAATTCAGTTGCTTCATCAATACGTAGCAACTGTTTGTTTTCAGTTAAACTAAGCTCCACATTGTTAGAGCATTTTTATTTTTCGTTATAGATCTTTTAATGCTAGTCTATTACGAATGGCAAATCCCATATTATCTAGGGTTTTTACCGAATCTTTAAAAAACTCAACTTGATTTTCTAGATGAGACAATATCATGTTTTCGTCTGCTAAGTCTGTCTCTATAAATCTTTCTTTTTGTTTTTCTCCGAGTTTATAATCATATTCATAGTATCTAATATAGGCTTCTCTATATCTAATAGCTACTTTTGCTTTTTGTTCTTTTACTTTCATATTTAAATACGACATTTGTTCTACTAGAGATTGACGCGAAGATAAAACTTCAGCAATTGTTTCTTCCATTAAATTTAAGTTTCTCAAACTCTGTGCCAACTTTTTTATATTGTTTGTCCACTCAGTTCTTTGTCTACTTAATTTTCCGTCTAATGCTAGTATGTTTTCTTTAGTCATATTAAAATAATGATTTCTTGTTAGGATTTGGTTTAATAAATTTTGATGTTATTTGCCTCTTCTTAAATTTAGGTTTTGGCATTTCCATTTCTGGAGAATTGACGCTAAGATCTAATGGCTTGAAATCTATCAAAAGTTTCATACCCTTAAATCTATCACTGTCTTTTTGGAACTCATCAAAGTTATCCTCAACCATGTTGTTAATCGTTTCTATACATACCATAAATCTAATTGATTAGAAGTGAAATAATTATCGATCTTTTTGTGAGCATCGATTTTAAGCTCAAAACACTTCAATATTAAATCATTTAGATCCTTAATATTATATGTATCTAGTTTATTTTCGCTAAGAAATTTAGTCCACATAAAAACGGGACGTCCTTTCTTTAACTTTTCTGCCATTTTCTTTTTACCCGTTGCGTCATTATCAAACATATATCTAACAGTTGGTATCTCATCAAAATCATCAGTTGATCTACCTGCAGTTGCTAAAGCCAACGAGTTATTCATGAATTTAGCATCTAAAGGACCTTCGAACATTGTTATTGGTCTTTGGAAATTTAATTGCATAATTCCAAAAAGTGTTGATATCTTTGTAAGTGTGTTTAGTTCCTCATTGCTCATTTCTAATGGCTTACCCATTTCTTCATATAATTTTGGCAAATCATAAGTTAAATATCTCTGTCCATACCCTTTCATTCTACGGGTCTGTGCACCTATAATTTTGCCATCTGTACTATAATTAAGAATCCACAAACGAAACTCTTTATCTGAATATAGAAATTCTTCAGATCGATTATGTAATAACCTATCTTTTAATTGAAACCAAATCCAATCACCCGGTTCTATTACTTTAGCTTTAAAATGTTTCTTGAATTCTTCAACATCAATTGCTAGATTATGTATCTTTTCTAGCGCCTGGTGTTTTAATACAGACTCTGGGTTTACCTGTATTTTGTTTTGTTTGATGTAATCGATAACCATAAAAGAGTCATTAGATGTATCCATCTTAACATCATGATCCTTTAAAAAAGAATATAGATTAGTATGATAACTACAATTATAACAGTGATACTGTAGTGTATCCCAAAATATATTACCTCTTTTCTTGGTATCGTCCGAGTGAGAATCGCCACAATAGGGACATGCACAGGTTATTCGCCCATGCATGTCCTTTAGTAGCTTCTTATTAGGAGTAGAATGTATTTGAGATACTACTTGCTTAAGTGCATATCTTATTTTATCCTTTAACTCTTCAGTAAGTTCTATATTGTTATTAGATGTCGAGGTCATTCAAGAAAGAATCTAGATCATCATCTGTTGATACACTTGAAGTTGATTCCGACGTTGAAGTCACTGGTGCTGCCGCTGGTTTTTCTTTTACTGCTGTTGCAGTTTTAGTTGCTGCCTTTGGAGCACTTGATGTCATCGATGCGATTGAATCACCAGGATTAAGATACATTCTTAATACATCATTTACAAATGATCTTGTATCTTCGTCCCATGCTTGATAATCATATCCTTTTAATGAAGGAGCTGCTTCTAATTCTTCTTTGATAGTAGTCATAGTTTCTTTACTACGTTCTGCCGGGGCATCGCCCATAATAATAGCTGACTTACTAGAAGAAAATTTAGATGTATCGTAGTTATTATATTCACCTTGTCTAGTGATAACTAACTCAAAGTTTTTACCTTCGAATAAATCGAATACTTGTGTTGGCTCACCAAAGTTTGGTTTTAATTCTGCGTCTATCTTTTCTTTAATTTTATATCCAAATTTAAATACTTTGTAAGTACCTTCTAATTCTGGATTTTGTGGATCTTTTACGATCTTTACTAAAGAATAGTATTGTTGGCGTCTTTTTAGTTTATCTGAAGATTTTCTATCTACAGCTGAATCTGATTTACGCAACTTCCAAAATACATCTGCGATAGGGCATTTTTCTCCGATTGTTGCTGGAGAATCAACTAATTTACCATCGCCACTAGAGTTTGTTAACCAGTGTACATATTTTTGGATTAGGGAATTACGAGGGTTTTCTGGATTTGGCACAAAACGTATTAATGCTTTGTAAGTTCCGTCTTTACCATCGTCTGCTGTTGGTTTGTAGATCTCGTTAGTAGAACTACTTGCTTGTACTTGGTGCGTTTCTACGTCTTCCACGCCCAAGTTAAAAATGTCAAATGAATCACTCATACCTTTAAATTGTTTAGTTTGTTAAAATTGTTAATTGTTTACCTTGAAATTACTTTAATGTTCTTTCGTTTCCTTATATTGTATAATAATAAATAGTTTCAATTAATTGTTAAGATTGCTCCAGAAGGTTCCTTCCATTTATTCTCCTTTAACTTAATCAGTCCTGATTTGTGAAGTAACTCTGACGCTTGCTTTTCAGTAAGCTGGTTCGCTATCACCATTTTTTGTAGGATGCTTAATAAACGAAGGTAATCTGTTGTAACTAACATGTAATTAATACTTTTGTTATTATACTTATTATATATCTAACCTTTAATTTGTTTCACCTGGGATTAATTTTAATTTTTTTTAAAATAAAATGAAACAGTTTTTCGGCAAGTGCATATAACAAATGTTAGTTAAGCCAGAAGTTAGATTAGGCTTGGAGGTTTGAAACGTATGCTGCGAGAAAATAAGCGTCAACTAAGTCATCCAAAGGCTTCGGGATCTTCTTCCCAATTTCTAGGTCTTTAACTAGTTTCCACAAAGGGCTTTTAGCCAAGATTTGGTCTTCGTTCACATTTTTTTGGTAAGCTTCAAATAATTGTAGTTTATTCATGTTACCTTTACCTGCAAACTTCTTAATTGTAGTAGGAGCAACAGTAAGTAAATCTTCTGGATTTAAGGTCTTTAAAAGTTTAAGCTTTAAGATTGCGGCTCCTGCTGCCATGTCAATCATATTATTAGTTCCCATCTTAGAACCATAAGAAGTACCTTCAAATGCTATAGTGAAACCATCACCTTCAAAAGAATTTTGTAATATTAGGTTGATTAAGTCATCAGCCATTTTATCATATCTCTTTACCTTTAAGAGTTCGGCACTTGAGAAAGATTCATTGTTTGTAAAATCAGGTTGATTAACTAAAGTAACATCTTCTAATAAAGAAATCTCTTCTTGAAGTCTTTGTTCTGCTTTAGTTCCTGTTTTTGGTTTTATGTAACTAATAAAATGATAACTCTTCTTTTTATCATTATATATGGCTAAACC
>Ga0208675_1000073_pt1 | contig 20147 bp, 15 predicted proteins | sample ColrivemetaGS579_FD_187616 | JGI IMG/M metagenome (GOLD analysis project Ga0208675, IMG submission 187616) | Estuarine microbial communities from the Columbia River estuary - High salinity metaG S.579 (SPAdes) (version 2) | ecosystem: Environmental > Aquatic > Marine > Intertidal zone > Estuary ... | reverse complement strand
TGCACCCAGCAGACGATCAACAGCTAAAGACGCAGCTAAGGGCAAGAAGAGAAAACAGGGGGCTAAACCTCCAGAGCGACCAATAACTGGTGCTAGAGGCAAGACGCAAATGACCGCTGCCGAGAAAGCAGCGTATAACAAGAAGAATCCAGTTAAGAAGGGAGCAGGTGGAGGAATGCAAAAGCTTCCAGACTCCGCTGTCACTGATGGAAAGAAAAAAGCACCAGCTAAGAAAAAGGCTAAGTCTGAATCTATGGGGAAGAAGTTTAATGAACGTATGGGCAAAAGTGTTAAGGCTGCTACATCTAAACAGACCTCAGCAGATGGCCCTACTCCTTCAGCTTCAGTAAAACCAAAGGCTAAGAAGGAAGCTCCTAAGGCTAAGAGTAAATCTATAGGTGATAGTATTGCTAAGAAACGGGAAGCTAAAGCTAAACTGAAGTCTAAGCAGAAACTACTAAAGCCTACTAGCGGAGCAGCAAAGAAGCCTACTAAGGGAGCACCACCGAAGGCTACTAAGACTAACCGTAAAGCCCCTACTAAATCTACTAAGAAGCCTATCCGTTATACTCGTGGTATGGCGCGTGGATTTGCAGCAATGAAAGACAGAAAGAAATAGGAGATAACAGATGAGCTTGAAACAGAAACTAGTTAAAGAAGCAATGGATATATACGAAGGAAAGTCGTTTGACTCTAACGCTCAAGATTTAAGTAAGACTCTTTCAGGCTCATCTGAAGGTCACATAACGGCAGCAACTAAGCCGAAGAAAGAACCTCCTAAGTCTGTCACTCCTAAGAATCCAAAGCCTAAGACACCACCGCCTAAGCCAGTAGACAAAGGCAATCCTAATGGAGTATCTGATAGTAAAATAAAAGCTGACAATAAGATTGGCAATAGACTCAATGGTAGTGATGCTAAGACAGGCACAGGTAAACGTGACGCTCCAGATCCAGATGTTAGAGGAAAAACTTCAGTTGGAGGTAAGCTCATGCATGCTGGTATACAGTATGGCATAAGTAAACTAGTTGAGGGGATACCTTTCATTGGAGAATCCATAGCAGATAAATTTATGGCAGGAAGTAAAAAATCCTATGACGAAGCTAAGAGTGCTAAGAAGGCACAGGATTATATTTCATCACTACCAGAGGTGAAGCAGAATAAGGATCAATTCATTAAGGATACTCTTAATGCTAACATGATACTTGAAGCAAATAAAAAGCAAGCAGGTCAGTTAGGTACTGTAATTGACGATAGCGGTTTGGCCACAGCGAATATACCAAATAACGCAGGGCAATCCATACAAGATAAAACTAATAATGTATTGGGTGGAGGCCCACGTAGAAGAGGTAGTAAAAAGGCTCCTGCTATTCCTAAAACGAAGACATTCGATGAAATGTTCGATGAAATGGTTGGAGGAAGTGTTAGGGGTGCTATTAACTCCCTTACTCCTAAGCCACCACCACCTAAGGTTCCATTTAAGGCAGGGGATGGCGTGAGGAAGAACCCAGTTAAGCCGACACCTAAAACTAAAATGGACTTAGGAGATAATGGACTAGCTCCTAAGACTACTCCTAAGAAGGAAGCACCTAAGGGAACTACACCCCCTAGATTTACATCACATGCAACTACTAAGCAACCTACTACTCCAAGCTTCTTAGCTAAGCCTGCAGTTCCTGCTACAGCTACTAAGTCAGCAATGGGATTTACAATACCTAAAGTTACTCCTGCACCTGCTGTTACGCCCGTTAAGACTACTCCCAAGGGAACTACACCACCTAGATTTACATCACCTGCAACTCCTAAGACTACGCCTAAGAAGGAAGCTCCCAAGAAGGAAGCTCCTAAACCTACAGACAAACAGAAAGAGAATAAATCTAGGCTTGATAAAATGAAGGCTGATAAGAAGACTACTCCTAAGAAGGAAGTTCCCAAGACTACTCCGAAGCCAGCTCCTAAGCCAGCTCCGAAGCCTACAGCTAAGCAACTGTCTAATAAGGCTAGACTTGATAAGATGAAGGCTGACAAGAAGACCACGCCTAAGAAGGAAGCTCCCAAGCCTAAGCCTAAGCCAACGGCTAAGCAGGTATCTAATAAAGATAGACTTAATAAGATGAAGGCTAACAAGAAGACTACTCCTAAAAAAACTACACCTAAGAAGCAGAGTCTTGGCGGTAAAATTAAGAACTTTTTCAGAAGGAAAAAATAATGAATAAAGAAGGATTTATAGGTGACAATGGTAACTATGTTACTCAGAGTTTATTCCGTGAGATGTGGACAGGTAAAGGTAATCCTGTCTTCACTCTTGGGGACGAAGATAAAGTAGTGGATGGAGTTACCTTAATCTCTTTAAAGAAGATGTACCTAGAGATGGAAGACATCCATGAGTATGAGTTTGCAACTAAGTATCTTGCAGGATGGAAGCATTGGCAAGCCATCTGTAACTCCAATCGTCTACGACTTCATGTAGATGAATGGCGTAGTGAGTTGGAACTTAAGATGCGAAGCAAGGCTATGAAGCAGATGAAGGCTTTAGCATTGGATGGAGACAAGATAGCTGTCAAGTACATTGCAGATAAAGGATGGGCAGGAACTAAGCGTGGTCGTCCTAGTAAGCAATCTATTGAGGACGAACGTAAGTTCCAAGCACAGGTACACAAGGACTCTGAAGATGACTATGCTAGGATTGTCCAGTAATGGCTATCGCACATAAGGTTAAGGAACTAGCGGAGGCTGATCTCAAGTCCTTCGCTAAGTTAATTAATCCTAAGCGTATATATGGTCAAGTACATTTAGATGTATATGATAAGATGCAGGAAGCAATCATAGGGGAGGTAGAGAACCTAGCGGTGCTAATGCCACGTGACCATCAGAAGAGCCATCAGGCGGCTGTGGCTTGCCTCTGGGCGTTGACTAGGGATCCAACCAGTACACACCTATACATCTCTTCTACTGCAGCTCTAGCGGAAGCACAGCTCCGAGCAATAAAGGATATGATGGAGTCTCCAATCTATTCAAAGTATTGGCCTACTATGATCCATAGAGATGTGAAGAAGAGAGCCAAGTGGACTAACGATCAGATATTAGTAGACCATCCTTCACGTAAGGACGAGCTAGTACGAGATCCATCCATCAAGGCTGTAGGTCTTACTGGTTCTATCACTGGATTCCATGCTAATTATATGTGGCTAGATGACATGGTAGAACCTAACAACGCATACACTGAGACAGGACGAGCTGATGTACGTGCACGATATTCACAGCTAGCCTCCATTGAAACTACAGGTAGTAGATCTATTGTAGTAGGAACTAAGTATCATCCTGCAGATCTATACACAGACCTAAGGGATATGGTAGAACCTATCCTAGACGACAATGATGATGTTGTAGGTGAGCGTAATGTATACGAGTTTAAGATAGAAGTAGTAGAAGAAGATGGTGTGTTCTTATGGCCTAGAGAGGCCAGAGCTGATGGCAAGTTGTACGGGTTTAACGCTAAGGAACTTGCCCGTAAGAAGGCTAAGTATTTAGACAAGACTCAGTTCTTTGCACAGTATTATCAAGAGACTAACCATGCAGATAGTCAGAGATTAACCTACTCAAACTTCCAATATTATGATGTGAAGTTTCTTTCAAAATCATTTGGTAGTTGGAAATTCAAGGGGAACAACTTAAATGTTTACGCATCTATCGACTTCGCTTTCACGCTTAATAAAAGATCTGACTTCACGGCTATTGTGGTTATCGGTGTGGATAGTGATAATAATATTTACATATTGGATATTGATAGATTTAAAACTGACAAGATTCAAACTCTATATGAAAAGATTGCTGACCTCCATTCGAGATGGAACTTCAGGAAACTCCGAGCAGAAGTGAACGGAGCGCAGGGTATGATTGCAAAAGATTTAAAAGATAGAATGAGGATGGAAGGAATGATGTTATCTATTGAGACACACTCTCCATCCAGACATGAAGGAAACAAAGCGGAGCGTATAGCTGCCGTGTTAGAACCTAGATACGAGAACGGTGCAGTATGGCATTTCCAAGGAGGTCACACTCCTGTATTAGAAGAAGAACTTATGTTAGCTAGACCACAGCATGATGACGTAAAGGATGCGCTTGCATCTGTAGTTGAAGTGGCTAGACCACCTATGAGTTCTAGGTTCAATCAAGAGGACAATGTAGTTGTCTTTAATTCTAAATGGGGCGGGGTAGGACACTAATGACTGGAAGAGTAGCGGAACTAAAAGCACTATCTGAAACAACACCGTTAGCTAAGAACATAGCTGACTTGTATACAACGTGGAATACACAAAGAAAAGGATGGATAGAAGAGAATAAAGAAGTACGTGATTACTTGTTTGCAACTAGCACCAAGACTACTACTAACTCAACTCTTCCTTGGAAGAACAGCACTACGTTGCCTAAGCTAACTCAGATCAGAGACAACCTACATGCTAACTACTTGTCTGCACTATTCCCTAATGACTTCTGGTTACGTTGGGAAGCACACGATCAAGATAGTAATCACAAGACTAAGCGTAGAGCTATCGAGTCTTATGCTGCTAACAAGGCACGCATGAGTGGACTACGTAATACAGTTAGTCAACTAGTGTATGATTACATTGACACTGGTAATGCATTCGTAGATGTAGAATGGGTTAACGAGTCTATGGTAGACGATGATACTGGTGAAGAGACTGTTATGTACATTGGCCCTAAGCTAATACGTATCTCTCCTTACGATATTGTATTCAACCCTACTGCAGTAGACTTTGCACACACTCCTAAGATCACTCGTTACGTTAAGAGTATAGGTGAACTTGAGTGGGACTTGCGTAATAAGCCTGAGTTAAAGTATTCAGAAGAAGCCATTAAAAAAGCTAAGGCTGTACGTGGATCATTCAAGACAGCTAGAGTAGAAGACGCTGATAAGGCACAGGGCTTCTTTAATGATGGACTAGGTGATATTCAAGCTTACTTTGAATCTGGCATGGTAGAGATCCTAGAACTTGAAGGTGATCTATATGATCCAGAGACAGGAGAGTTCCTGCAGAACCACATCATTACAGTTATGGATCGACAGCACATCCTACGTAAAGAGCGTAACCCTAGTTGGTTAGGTAATGGCTATAAGTTCCATGTAGGTTGGAGAACACGTCCAGATAATCTATATGCAATGAGTCCACTAGCTAACATCGTAGGACTACAGTATCGTATGGATCACCTTGAGAACCTTAAGGCTGACCTTATGGACTTAACTGCATTCCCTCCTATGCTAGTCAAAGGGCAAGTTGAGAACTTTAAGTGGGGGCCATTAGAGAAGATCCTTATGGATGAGCAAGCAGATGTAAGTCTACTTAACATCCAATCAGCAGGCTTAAATGCAGAGATGGATATTAATCGACTAGAGTCTCGTATGGAAGAGTTTGCAGGTGCACCTAGAGAAGCTATGGGTATACGTACAGCAGGTGAGAAGACTGCCTTTGAAGTACAGAGCCTACAGAATGCAGCAGGACGTATCTTCCAAGAGAAGACTTCTAACTTCGAGATCAATATACTTGAACCTGCAATGAATGCATTCGTAGAACTAGCACGAAGAAACTTAAACAGTACAGATATTATACGTGTTGCTGATGATGATCAAGGTGTAGTTGAGTTCCTAAGTATTACTAAAGAAGACTTGACAGCAGTAGGTAAGCTACGTCCTATTGGTGCACGACACTTCGCAGCACAAGCACAGTTGGTTCAGAACCTAACACAACTATCTAACACTTCTATGTGGGCAGAGACTAAGGCTCACCGTAGTCCATTAGCATTAGCTATGATGTTAGAAGATGTAATGGGTCTGAGTAGATACAGCTTATTCAAGGAGAATGCAGGTGTGTTTGAAGAACAAGATACACAGCGTATGGTACAACAAGCCACAGAAGACCTTGCAGTTGAAGGTCAGCAAATGCCGAATACAATGTAATGAGTAATTACAAATGGGATATGTCTTGGCGTACAGACGATATGACAGACGAGCAGCGAAAGGAATTAGTAGCTGCTCTGCCTACGCTAACACGATTGAGAGCTACGTTGCAAAGGAAATTAGATGCCAGTGCAGCGAATCAACTCAAGTTAAGCAACTATGATTCCCCTAGTTGGGGTTATTTACAAGCAGATTACATAGCAACACAACGAATACTAAAGGAAATTCAATTAATTATTACTCCATCTGTAAATAAAGATTGACATTTACTAAATAGTATGATATAATCAATACATTATTAATCAAGAGAGGTGTCTATGACTGACCAAGTTAAAGACGAAACAATATTTAAAGGTACAACAGAAACTCCGTCCACTAATCCAGAGGTTACTCCTTTTGAAGACCTTCTTAAGGGCATAGTAAGTGAGGATGGTAGACAAAAGTACGCTTCAGTCGAAGCTGCGCTTAAGTCAATGCCAGATAAGGAAGCACATATCGCAAAGTTAGAACAAGAAGCGAAGGCACACGCTGATAAGGAGGCCCAAATGACTGCAGAGTTAGCTCGAATAGCAAAGTTAGAAGAAGCGTTGCAAGCAATAGCCCAGAAAGAATCAAATCAGAATAGACCATCTGAAATGAATCTTGATGAGCAGACGATTGAAGGACTAGTGGCTAAGTCACTCTCTAAAAAGGAACAAGAGAGTAAGATGAAAGCTAATGGTGCCCTTGTAATCGAATCTTTATCTAAGAAGTTTGGAGATAAAGCTGAGGAAATGTTTATAGGTAAGGCTGCAGAACTTGGTATGTCTATTACTGACTTCAATGGCTTAGCTCAAACAAATCCTAAACTCGTTATGGCATCTTTCGGAGCACAAGCTACGACTATGCCTAAAACATCAAGTTCATTAAACACGTCTACTCTGATTGAAGGCCAAGCCAAGGCAAGGAACCCCTTGTTACTAGGTGGAAGCTTACAAGAAGGATGGGCACGCGCTCGACCTTTGTCGAATTAAACGGAGAAATAAATTATGAGTCAAGTTATTGACAACAGCTCTGTAGCAATTATGCAGGAACAGTATTCCAACTTCATCGTTGAGAATCTACCTGAGATTATGCTACCACAAGGATTCACACGTAACGTGTCTGAATTCGCAAGCGGTAAAGAACTGCTTATCCCTACCATCGGTACTGTAACTTTGCAAGATGCAGCCGAAGGTGTTCCATTAGACTTCCGTCCTATTGATACAGGCCGTGTGAATCTGACTATCACTGAACAAGTTGGTGATGCATGGTCAGTTTCAGATGACCTCAAAGAAGATGGCTATCTAGTTAATCAGTTGATGGCAGGTCGTGCAGCTGAAAGCGCACGCGCTATTGCAGAAGAGTTTGAGACTAAGTTCCTAGCTACTTGTAACTCAGTACAAACTTCCAATGGCTCTAACCTAGTTAATGGTGCTATGCACCGATTGACAGCCTCAGGTGCTAACCGCACTATGGGCTTGGATGACTTCCGCTATATGAAGTATTCCTTTGATAAAGCTAAAGTACGTCAAGCAGGTCGTATTGCAATCGTAGATCCTATTGTTGAAATGTGCTTGAACGGATTGATGGGTACTCAGTGGGTGTCTAACAACCCTCAGTTCTCTGGTATCATCACTGAAGGTTTCGCACAGGATCACAAGTTCGTTGCTAACATCTTTGGTTTTGACATCTACACTTCTAACTTACTTCCTACAGTAGGTGTTGAAGGTGCATTGAAAGACTGGGATGGCACTACTAAAGCATCTGTAGCAGGTGATGTTGCTAACGTATTCATGTCTGTTGCTGACGAACAATCAGTTCCAATCATGCATGCCATGCGTCGTCAACCATCTGTATCTGGATGGCGCGACAATGAAGAACGTAAAGATAAGTATCAGGTAACTACTCGCTATGGCTTTGGTGCTCAGCGTTTGGATACTCTAGCTACTATCATTACTTCATCTACTGATTTCGTATAAGGAGATAGAACATGAGTTTAGAAAATAGTTCAGGTCGTAACGTAACAGCTCCATACGGCCCACGTTCTGTTCAAAGCAAGTATGGCGGTGAGTTCGGTTCAAGCACTCCTGTCAAAACTGCTACTTGGACTTTTAATTATGATGACCTACCAGTTGGTGGTGCTACAGGCTTAGAGTTTTCTTTGCCCGCTAACTCAGTCATCGTATCAGCTAAGGTTCGCATTATCACTGCTTTCAACGGCACTACTCCTACATTGAATGTAGGTTTAGAGCAGTCTGATGGCACTGACATTGATGTTGACGGTCTAGCTGCTGCTGCTACTGCTTCAGTAGTTGGTGTTGTAGTTGGTGCAGGCGCATTGGTAGGTAAGTCTATCGGTGCTGCTGCAGGTGAGTTGATTGTTGCTAACACAGCAGGCAATTCAACCGCAGGCAAGGCGCAAGTCCTTGTTGAATATATCTTAGCCTAAGATATGCATGGGGGCAGCAATGCCCCTTCTTTTCTTTGGAGATCTAAATGGCAAACATTGAACACAAAGATATACTTGATCCCAATTTACATGAGCCTAAAGGTTTTATTGCTGCTTCTAATAACACTACGTATGTTAAAAATAACGTAGGTGTAGGCTATTGGACTCCTGCCATTCAAGGTGTAGGTACTGCTGCCACAGGCACAGCTTACATTGCAGATGGTGCAGGTCAAGGTACATGGACTAAGACTGTCACAGGACTACCTACAGCCTCAGCTAAGGAAATGTTAGTAGCTGACGGTGCAGGTAATGATACATGGCAGCATCCTACAATACATGGCTCATCTTATAATATAAAAACTACAACTCCAATAAGTGTTACTTACAGTAACGGTAGATGGGTACGAGTTGATGAGCTAACACGAACAGACTTCTCTGCTACTGCAGGTACACATCCAGAGATGCAGTCTAATACAGATGGATCTCTTACTTATATAGGTACTCTAACTAGACACTTCCACATAGCTGCTACCTTAAGTGTAGGTAAGGAAACAGGTGGCAGTACCTCTCACCCAGTAGCTTGTGCACTCTATCATTACGATGCTAGTGAAGGTACCAATGAAATCATCCCTCACTCTGAAATTAGAATGAGTGCTAACAGCTCTGTACGAGCATCTACTGCAATTCATGCAGACATTATGATGGACACTGGTGATAAGTTAGTGATTGCAGTTAATGGTAATTTAGGTACAGCAGGTGAAGTAAAGATATACACATACTATTTATTTGCAATGGGAATGGTGGGATCTTAATATGCCTAAATATAATCTATTGAAGTTAGTACAAAAGACTGCTGTCGCATTAAATGTTGACAGCATTTCTACTATTGGAGAGACAGATGAGAGTTTGGATATAGCTTCTTTAGCAGAAGATGTATACTACGAGATTATATCTAAACATAACTGGCCCCACCTAAGTGCACTAGCTCAAGCTACATCTAGCGTTGACTACCCTAACTACTTGCGACTACCTGAAGCTGTACGCAGAGTGGAGAGTGTACGATACAACTGCATTGAGATTGGTGGAACTAAGCCTATCTATAAAGAGATGAAGTATAAACATAAGGATGATTTCCTAGCTACTCAGAACCTATTAGATACAACTAAGACTAATGTTGTCCTATGTACTGATCCATCAGGAGTACAGTATCCTGTCTATAACGATAAGCCACCTACATATTACACTTCATTCGATGAAGAATGGTTGGCCTTTGATAGTTTTGATTCAAGTGAAGAGTCTAACCTACAGCAATCTAAAACTCAGTTGATAGTTATACGAGAGCCTGTGTGGTCTTCCACTGATGAATTTATACCCGACCTACCAGTAGAGGCATTCCCTCTATTATTGTCAGAGTTAATTAGTACAGCTAGTGTTACGCTTAATCAGGAAGCTAACCAGAAAGAAGAACAGAAAGCAGCTAGGCAGACCAGACGAATGGTAGGCAATAGCTACACAGTTAATAACGCATTGGAGATTCCTAATTATGGCAGAGCTAGCAGAAAATAAAAAAGAATTAAAGTTCAGATCAGCAGGTACTATGGGAAGTATGATCGAGATCTTCTACGAAGGTGGCGGTCAGGTTCCAGAAGAACTCACTGGACTATGGACTGATAGAGTCAGAGCTAATAATGCTATTGACCTGTACCGTATCCGTAAGGAAGTAAAGTCAGGAAAAACTGGGGGTAAGTAATGCCTCGTACAAGAAGCGAAATAGTATTTCAGGACTTCTCTAAGGGGCTACATACAGAGAGTAGTGCCTTTAAGTTTCCTAAAGATGCATTCAGAGATGTAGATAACATAGTCCTAGAAGATACAGGCGTATCAAGACGCAGGTATGGAATGGATTATGAGTCTGGTTATACAGTCACGTCTACTGGATTATCAGAGATTGAGATGCGACAAGCAGAACTGACTACCTTTCTATGGGATAGAGTTAACAACGATGCTTCTATTACATTAGGTTTGATTCAGATCAAATCTAAATTGTTTGTCACTAACCTCAATGAAGCTTCTCCTTCCTCTGCCGTACTATACACATTAGATATGAATGCAACTATGGGTGGGTTCAATGGTGAGACTCCTCTGTCCTACGCTGCACTAGATGGACACTTGATCGTAACTGCTAAGTCACTACCTAACACCTACCGATTAAACTGGACTGGCTCTGCGTTAACTGTAGCAGTTCTTCCTATCAATATACGAGATAGGTTTGGAGTATATGAAAATGTAGATGTTAGAGATAGACCTACCACTCTAACTGATACTCATAAATATAATCTATATAATAGAGGTTGGACTCAGGTAGAAATTGATGCTGTGTTCACAGCTAAGGCTGTATATCCTAGCTTAGCTGATGTTCCATATTCTATATATACTACTGCAGGTGCACTAGATGCCACATTACTTCCTGTAAAAGACACACTACCTAACAGCGAAGCTCCTCAAGGAACTTACATAATAGACGCAAGGGATCGTGGAGGCAGCAGGGATACTCTAGCTAATCCAATTACCTTACCTGCAGACGTAGATTCCAACAACTTCAGTGTTGTTGCTCCTTATGCAGGACGACTGTTCTATGCAGGATTGGATAGTGCTACTACTGGCAGTGATATTAAGTCTCCTAATTTAACAGCTATGGTGTTGTTCTCTAAGTTAGTATCTAACACAGAAGATCTAAGCCAGTGCTATCAAGATGCAGATCCTACAGATGAGAATGATAGCGAACTTGTAGCTACTGACGGTGGTTACTTAAAGCTAGCAGGTGCAGGTAGTATCATTGCAATGAAGGAACTCCAAGGTAGACTATTAGTGTTTTCTACTAATGGTGTATGGGAGATCTACGGTGGTGAGGGTGAGTTCGCAGCTGATAGCTACGTGACTAAACAGATTACTGATGTAGCTGCATTAGGATCTGCAAGTATCCTTTACTCCGAAGAAGGGTTAATCTATTTGGCAGAGAGTGGCGTAACTCTTTTATCTACAGATCCACAGTCTGGTAGAGTATCAGCTTCTAATATAATTAAATCCACCATCCAATCTTTTTATAGATCAATCCCTACATATTCTAAGGTGAGTGCTGTAGGATATTATGATAAGTATGAAGGTAAAGCTAGATGGTTACTTGGTGACTATGATAGATACGTTCTTACTACTAACAGTAAGCATAGATATAACAAAGAGTTAGTATTGAATACTAAGACTGGGGCTTGGACTAAGCATACATTGTCTAGTGAGGTGCTGCATCCATCTGTAGCAGGCTTCTTGCCTACTCTACCAACTACAAGTATTGATGATACACGCCCTGTTATAGCAGGAGGAGACACTAACCCTGTAATAGTAGGGGCAGACACAGTTGTAGCTACAGCTACGGTAGCCTCTCACACACAGATAGCACACAAGTATATAACTTTAGTTCCTAATGGATCTAACTTCGATTGGACTATATCTTTATATAACTCTACTGACTTCGTGGACTGGGACACTCCTATCTCAGGAGGAGTAGATTATATTTCTTTTATTGAATCAGGTGACATTACATTCGATGATGTGTTCAGAGACAAGTCAGTTCCTCATATCTACGCTCACTTCAATCGAACAGAGAACGGATTCACAGACTTAGGTAATGGAGCAGTAGCATATAAAGAAGCCTCTAGCTGTATACTACAGACTAGATGGGCATTCAGTACGTCAAGTAACACAGGTAAGTATGGTAAGGAACAAGAGATATATAGACTAGGTAGATTGTATGTGCCATCTGACTCAAATGATACAGCTGACGCAGGATACGAGATCATATCTACTAAGACTAAGATCAGAGGTAAAGGTAAAGCTGTAAGGTTTATGTTTAAATCTAGTACAGGTAAAGATTTCCAGTTGGTAGCATGGGGAATACCAGTTGAAGCGGGAGCTAATATATGAGTGGTGATTTAGGCGAAACAGTAGGAGGTTTAGTATCTGCAGGAGGTAAGGCTTTAAGTATTGATGCTGCATACCAGAGTTACAATCTTCAAGTAGATGCAAATGCTCAGGAGAAGTTGGATCGTGCTACTGCAGGTGGTTTAGCAGAGCAGCAAGCTGCTGCAGCTAGGGCTGCTCAAGATGAACAGCATCAAATGACTCTTGCTCAGAATGCACAGAACAGACGTAAGCAGATGAAGGCAGCTCGTATAGCTACGGCTGACATCGAAGCTCAGTCGTTCAGTAGGGGTATGTCTGGTAGTGCTAAGGCAGCTACTAAGGGAGATGTTAGATCTCAGTACACTTCACAAATGGCATTCGGTAATAGGATGCAAGCAAGTGCAGACTTAGCTTCTAAGTTCAATCAAGAAGCTGCTGACTATGGTACATCTATGTCTATGCTAGGACAGAGTGCAGCTGATATGAGATCACGGGCTAACTTAGCAGCACAACGATCTTCCATCTTTGCTCAACAGGCAGACAATGCAGGTGATGCAGTTAAGGGTGGTATTGATTTGTTAGGAACTATATATAAAGGTGCTAAGAGCATATTTGGATGGGGTGACTAAATAATGAGACAGCAAGGACTTGATCTTAAAGAACTACATCCATTTGAAGAGCCTGTAGAAGCTAAACCTAATCCTCTGTTAGAGGAGATGGACTTCAAGGGTAGTCCTAGTTATACTGACACTAATGACGGTAGGTATATTACTGCAGCTAAGGCTAAGTTGTCTGAGTTTACGGGCGGAGACATGCCTAGATTCTCTGAGACTATGGAAAGTATAGCCATTGGTAACAAGCAGGTAATGCTTGACATGCTTAAGCAACAAACATTGACAGGCTTAGGTGGTGCTATTGTATCCTCCTTGACTGACGACACTCCCGAAGAAGAGATAGAAGATGTAGCTATGGCAGTGCAGGGATTGGCAGCTGAGCCAGCTAATGCACCAGCTATCACTCACTATGTACATGCAATTAGCTTGGCCCCTACATTCGTAGAGAAGCGAGCGATTGAAGTTGAATGGGCTTCTGAGATTGCACGTCAAGCTATGGAGTCTCAAGGTGGATTTGAAGCCTTCCTTCGTGGCGCACAGATGTTTGTTCCATTCGCTAACCTAATTGATACAGTTGATATTACTGGTGCTAATATTATAGGCAACACTAAGGTGATGATTAATAACTATCAGCGTATGCCTTGGGAAGATAAGATCACAAAGCTTCCTATTATATTCGCAGGTCTATTAGAAAAAGTAGATGGAGATGAAGGTAAAGCTGTACGTGAGATGATGCGATTAGTTATGGGAGAGGATGGACGTAAGTTAGATCTCTTCTTAGATACTGTTGACATCGCAGCTGTAGCCTATCCATTCCTAAAGCTAGCTAAGTCTGGCAGTGTAGTTAAGACTACTCGCAATGTTAATAACTATAATGAAGCAGGTAGACTAAACAACACAGCATTGAAAGGTGGAGATGAAACATTAGAGGCTACTAATACTACACAGGAAGTAGCAGCATTAAACACTTCTCCATTTAAGTGGGAGTCTTATGTACCTGAAGCTACCGATGGTATTGCAGCTGAGACTGTTAACACTGTAACAGGTTTGAGATTACAAACACAATCTATTCTAGGTGAACTAGAAGATGTACCATTGCGTCATATCTTCCGTCCAGATGTAGAAGCTAACATCCAATCCAAAGCTAAAGGTGCATTCGCAGAAGATCTTAAGCGATTGTATGGTAAGGATAGAGCAGTAAGTGAAGCAGAGATTGTAGCTAGTGATGAGTTTGGATTCACAGTGAGTGCTGTTGTACGAGTAGATGATGCTAACATAGGTGTTAAGCGTTACATTAGATATACAAAGGATGAAGCTTCTGAGTTAGATAGTGTAGTAGCTGATGATATTAAAGGTACTCTCAACTCTCCTGAAGTGTGGATGAATAAATTATTTAATGGTAGTGTTGATGAAGCTACGTTAGTAGGACTAACTGAGGGTCATGCCCTTGACGTACTACAACGGGCAGCTAAGACAGCTCTACCTAAGAACAAAGCTAGTGCTGCTAAGTTAGATGCAGTGCTATTACAAGGCGATGACATAGGTGAGACATTCACTATGCGTCAGTTGAAAGATGGAATCGAAACTCCGAAGGGAGTTATCGCTCTAACTGACGAAGAGATTGGTAGTTACTATGCACAACGAGATCTATTCGATACCTTGTTTGAACTAAAGAATAAACAGCTAGCTTCAAGGCGTGCCTTTGAAGGTGGTGTAGGTGTATCTGTTAAGTCTAAGAAGTCTAACTATACATTAGCTGCTCAACCTACAGAGTCATGGGGTACTGCACGTACTGTGTACAATTCAGCAACCAAGAAACCTATGGGTGTAGCTACAGCTAACAAGTTATTCAAAGAAGGTGGATACAAGAGAGTATTCCTAGATGCCCCTGTGGACTTCGGTGGTGACGTAGGGAAGCTAACTGCTGCACTAGTACCTGAAGGTGCTATACGTGCGTTCCCTAAGCGTGTGCTGCAATACAGCAAGGGCTACGTGCCTCGTAACTGGGAAGGTGTGTTCTATGCTGCACGTAAGTCTGTCCCTGTATTACGTAACGGTGAGAAGTTTAGTGAGTATCAGACTGTACGTTTCTTTGACAACAAGACTGAAGCTAGTGCTTATGTTAATAACTGGAAAGCTAAGAATCCAGAAGGTAACATGGAGTATGTGTTTAAGGACGAGCGACCAGTAGCAGAGGTAGATCAAGATGTAATCAAGTCCTTTGGTGGACTGTATGGTACATCTCGTAATGATCGTAAGGTGTTGATGGGTATGAATGGTGATGAACCTGTACGTGTCAGTGCAATCAAGGCTATGGATGCTAACATTAATCACATAGCAACAGCTATGCCTCTTAATAACTTCCGTATGGGTATGCAAGCTACATGGGAAAAGAGTGCTAAGAAGTTCTTAGAGAATCCTAGAGATCCTATGAACTCTAACTTCCTACCTAGTACCCCTGCTCAGACAGAGGTTGCACTACGTAGAAGTAGAGATTGGATTAAAGATCAGATGCGTATACCTTCAGAAGCTGAGCGTAGATGGGGTACTGTTACTCGATCTATCGGTGAGTGGATGGAAGGTAAGCCTCTTATCGGAGGAGAGTTACGTAAGTGGACACTAGAGATTGGGGCTAAAGATCCCTTTGCCAACCTAAGAGCAGGCGCATTCCATGCTATGCTTGGATGGTTTAACCCTGCACAGTTATTAGTACAGGCACAGTCTGCATCCGTAGCACTATCGCTTCACCCTACAATGGCTCCACGTATTCTTCCACAAGTCTTCCGACTTCGTGCAGGTATTAACAGCCACATGAACCCAGAAGCTATAGCTAAGATTGCTAAGGCTTCAGGCATGAACGTAGATGAATATGCTAAGCTTGTTTCAGATTACAATAAGAGTGGATTACAACAGAGTTTGAAGTCTACTGCTGACTATGCAGCAGCCACACTAGGCAATGGACTTAGTTCAGGTGCTCTTAGTAGATCGGCTGATAAAGGACTTGTGTTCTTCCGTGAAGGTGAGAGCTTTGGTCGTATGTACTCATGGCTAGTGAGTAGAGAGAAGTGGCTTAAGAGTGGCAAGAAGATTGCAACTCAGAAAGACATTGATGCTATCACTACTGACAGTGTACGTATGACTATGAACCTACACAGGGCTAACCGAGCACATTGGCAGAAGGGTGTACTGTCTGTACCTACACAGTTCTGGCAGATTAATGCTAAGTTCGTAGAGAACCTAATGCCTACAGTTATTGGCACAGGTAAGTGGACTGGTGTTGAGAAGTCTAAGGTGTTGATGGGACAGTTGATGTTGTATGGAGGTGCAGGTGTACCTTTAGCAGGACTAATTGATCAGGGTATCTCAGCCATGCAAGGTGATGACTATGAGATGAGTGCAGAAGAGCTAGAGCTTAGACGTAATGGCGTGATAGGTTGGATGCAGGAACTTATGTTTGATGACGTACTACAGGGTAGTGGTCGATTAGGCTTAGGTGGTGGTCTTAAAGACCTAGCTGTATCTATAAGTGAGATGGGTAATGGTGAGATGCCTGAGATGAAGAAGGCATTCGGTGCATTCGGTGCAGCAGGTGGACGTATGTTCACTGCTATTGGTGAATTAGCCCCGTACTTGAACCCTAGCTTAGACTTAGACTTCACTCCTGTAGAAGCTGAGCTTGCTGTCACTGCATTAACTGACGTGATCAGTAGCTTCAATAACTTCCACACTGCTACCATCTGGTATCGTATGCGTAAAGCTACAGATAAGAATGGCAATGCGTTGTTTGATTTAGATGATACGGATAGTGCTCTCATTATAGGCAAGGCTCTAGGGCTGCAGCCTGATAGAATGAATGAAGTATTTGAACTGTCTACTTACAATCGTGAACGTAAGCGTATGGTTAGTAAGACTACTGAAGCTGTATTAAGTGAGTACAATAAGCTATTCACTATGGTGGATATAAAAAATCCTGCTAACAAAAAGAACTTCGATACAAAGATAGCAATCCTACTATCTGCTCTCACTCAGTATGATCAGAACCAAGTGATGCGTAATGTACATGAGAGATGGAACAATGGAGATTCTGCAGAGTCACGTAACCTTCAAGCTGCATTTGAAACCTACTGGCAGACAGAAGGTAATACAGGATTCCAAGGTGGTAACAGATCGCTCGATACTAATAAAACATTTAAAGTGGGGAACTAATTAATGTCACTTAAAAAAGATATAGGTGAAGTACAACATACTCCTTCGGTAAAACAAGGGATCACAACAGACTATTCCTCTAGTATCGGTGCAGATTCATGGGACTTAACACCTATTAACAATGCATTAAATGCTGCTTCTGGTTTAGTACAGCAAGCTACTACCATAGCTACTGAACGTAAGGTCAATGCTTACACTAGGCAGACCACTGATCTATACGATAGGTATGGTAAAGTTGAAGAACAGCTAGCTGACACAGTTAAGCAGATTGAACTAGGACATCAAGATGAAAATACACTTGCTGATTATTATAAGACAAGGGAGCGACTGCTTAATGGAGATGCACAGGGATCTATAAGAGGACTTGCTACTCAGATTAGGCAGATCAAAGCTCGATTTAGATCTGACCATCCTCGACTAACTGCTCACTTCGATAAGGTAGATTCTAACTTCGGTGACTTTGATATAGCTAAGCGTGAGAAGGATTCTATTGATAAGGCAAGAGAGAAGACCTTCTTAGAAGCTACATCAATGGCTATGTCAGTACCTGAGTATGAAATATATCAGCATAAATTAGCTACAGCTAAGGCATTAGAAGCCCAACAGTCTATAGCTAAGTCTTCTGGTATTATAGATGTCAGAGATACTGCCTTGAAAACTTCAGTTGGCCTATGGACTGCTACTGCTTTAACTGAATGGCGTAAGAAATTAAACTCAGGTAGATTGACTGACCAAGAAGTTGCACTCTTTAGATCTCAGTTTGAGAATGAGTTTAGTGCGTGGAAACAAGAAGAAACGGGTCGTCTAGTTAGAGACGGTGCTACAATGGAAGGTGTAGATGCGGTGTTACAGCTTGATAGAGAAATGGTTGATGCATTCTTTGATGCCTCTGGTGGCGAAGCAATGATGGATAACTTAATTAGGATGCAGACTCAGGACTCTATCTTAGCAACTATGAGAAACTTCCCTGAATACCTTAAGGCTTCTGGTTTCTACGGTGGTAATTTAGATAAGGTAGGGGAATTTATGTCTATGCTACCTATCTTACAGGAGAAATGGGGAACAATGGGAGAGCTGTTAACTAAAGCTCAGATCCAATCAGGTGGCCCTGAAGTACAGAACATGCTGCTATGGATGAAGATGAACTCTACTCCTGAAGCTAAAGGTTCTATTGTTGCTAATTATACTGATACTGTATTTGGAGATGGTGATCCTTCCACATTAAATCCTATAGAATTAGATACTCATGCTACTCTTACTATGGGCATGGTAACTAAGGGCGCAGTCATACCAGAAGAACACATGAATGATGTAGTTAGTTCTCTCTTTAGAGCCGAAGGTAGCTTGGCATTTTCAGACATGGTTGATCCAGTTAAAGCAGCAACAGCTAGGCGTAATAACCCATCTATTGCAATGGAATGGAGAAACCAATCTACTGCTGCAGCTGAAAAGAACTTAGATGAAATAGCAGATTACTTTGCTTACAACCAAGCAGGTGCGGGTAAACTTGTAGCACTAAGTAAAGATAAGCGTGGAGATTTGACTCGTTCTGCCTCAGGTAGAGCTATCACTGGTACGTTCTTCTCTATCAATGGAGCAGATGGGAAAGAAGATAAGACTATGAGCTATCATGCGAAGAAGAACCTTCGCATGTTGAACGAGAAGGCTCAGGCATTGTATAACTTAGATCCTGCACTAGCTGAAGAGTTCATCGAAGAGACTGTAAACTCAGCAGCATTGGAAAAGTATACTGGTAGCATGAGAGATAAAGCTTATAAATTATTAGACGAAGCTGCACGTTATGAGAACAGACCTCTTAGTATCTACGAGAGAGATAGAGTGGAAGCTAAGCAGGACTATCTTAATATAGCTGACAGTCTTAAGCAGCAAGCTTACAGTATACTTGAAGGTGATATGAATGTAGCTCAAGCTGAAGCTGCTACTGCACAATTCGATCCTACTGTTGACGACACTCCTCCTACTAATCTAGGTGGCCCTGAAGAGAACCCATCTAAAGGTAAAGGGATGGATGATCTATCGAATGTCGAGAACGTAGAACTACCGACTAAGATGCCTTACTCTGAAGTAAAGGTTGATCCGAAGAAGTCGGATGCATTCGCGCGTAAGACTGCGGAATGGACAGAGCAAATGAACTCTTCCGATGACAGTAAGACTCAGAAGGTGTACGAAGATGTAAGTAGACTGTTAGAACAGATGGGAATGAAGTCACTACCTAGAGTAGAGACAGTAGATGAGATGCGTCAGGTACTTGATTTAAATGGTATCTACGAGTCCATCACCCAAGGTGGTAATCTCGAAGCTGATCTGAATAATCAAGGTAAAGCAGCCGAAGAAGTTAAAGTTAGACCAGACCCAAAGCCTAGTGATAGTTTAGGTATACGCAATAACAACCCTACTAATTTAAAGAAGGGTGAGGATTGGGCAGGACTAGATAACTCAAAGAATGATACTGACTTCGACAACTTCAAGTCTCCTGTCTATGGCTTACGTGCAGGATTAAAGAATATAAAAACTAAGTTCAATCGTGGAGTGAATACTCCTCGTAAACTTATAGAGATATGGGCACCTATAAGTGAGAATAAGCACCAAGAATCTTACATTAATAACTTAGCTAAAGCTTTAGGTGTAGGGCCAGATGATAAGATCTCAGCTGATAAAAAGACTATGATTACTATCTTGAAGGCTATGATTATCCAAGAGAATGGAAGTCAATATAAAGATTATTATACTGATGAAGAAATAGAAGAGGCTTACACATTGAGTCTGAAGAATCTTTAAGGAGATAGAGTATGGAATCTAAGGAGGATGTCGGGTATCTCCTAGCTAGGGTAGAGAACGTGGAGAGAGATATGAATTCTATTAAAACAGAAATATCTGCCCACATGAAAGATGAAGAGCGTTATC
>Ga0208675_1000038_pt1 | contig 27477 bp, 27 predicted proteins | sample ColrivemetaGS579_FD_187616 | JGI IMG/M metagenome (GOLD analysis project Ga0208675, IMG submission 187616) | Estuarine microbial communities from the Columbia River estuary - High salinity metaG S.579 (SPAdes) (version 2) | ecosystem: Environmental > Aquatic > Marine > Intertidal zone > Estuary ... | reverse complement strand
CCTAAAAACAATGTAGTTATTGCAAAACGAATAACGGTTACAATGAGCGGCGACAAATTGTTTGAAATCATGCTTCCCAATGCAAATGATCCTGCAATGAATGCTGAAAAACATAGCATTGCAAGATGGCCTTTAAATTCCGAAGTCATGAATAGTGTTTATTCAGCTGCAAAAACACTTGGATTATTAGGGTGACTAGTCCAATCCCCATGCTTTTCCTCAACAACTTTATTTGTACGAGGATCGATTACTCCAGGCTCCTGTTGAACCATTGTGATGCAATTTTCAACAGGACAGACTTCAACACAAAGATTACAAGCAACACATTCAGCATCAATAACACTAAACTTACGATCGGAAGTCATTGATATTGCTTGATGTGATGTATCCTCACATGCTGCATAACAACGCCCACAACTTATACAATCGTCTTGGTTAATTGATGCTTTAGATACATAATTCAGATTTAAATATTGCCAATCTGTTACGTTTGGTACAGCTTGACGAACAAATTCTTCCGTTGATTCATAGCCTTTTTCGTCCATCCATTGAGATAAGCCACTAATCATTTCTTGAACTATTTTGAAACCATATGTCATGGCTGCGGTACAAACTTGTACATTTCCACAACCTAAAACCATATATTCTGCTGCATCCCTCCAGCTTGTTATTCCTCCTATCCCGGAGATAGGCAAATTTGCTGTTTCTGGGTTGCGCGCTATTTCGGCAACCATATTCATAGCAATAGGTTTTACAGCAGGCCCACAATATCCTCCATGAGTTCCTTTACCATCAATTGTTGGATTTGGAGCCATTACATCTAAATCAACTGAAATGATTGAACTAATTGTATTTATTAATGAAACTGCATCTGCGCCACCAGCTTGTGCTGCGGCTGCAGGTTTTCTGATGTCCGAAATATTTGGTGTAAGTTTTACAATAACTGGTTTTGAATAATATTTTTTACACCAACCTGTAACCATTTCAACATATTCTGGCACTTGACCAACTGCAGATCCCATACCTCTTTCAGCCATTCCATGTGGACAACCAAAATTCAGTTCAATTCCATCAGCTCCAGTTTCTTCAACAAGTGGTAATATAGTTTTCCAAGCGTCTTCTTCACAAGGAACCATTATTGAAACTATAATAGCACGATCTGGATAATCTTTTTTCACTCTTTTAATTTCATCGAGATTCTTAAACAAATCTCTGTCAGTTATTAATTCAATATTATTTAAACCTAAAACTCTTCGATCAGCACCATGGACCACACCATATCTGGGTCCATTAACGTTAACTATAGGTGGCCCCTCAGATCCAAGCGTTTTCCAAACTACGCCGCCCCAACCTGCCTCAAATGCACGTCTAACGTTATATTCTTTGTCCGTAGGTGGAGCCGAAGCTAGCCAAAATGGGTTTGGTGATTTTATGCCAATAAAATTACTAGTAAGATCTGCCATATGATGTACCTTCTTTCCTATTCTATTTCATTAGTTGAGAGTTAATATGAACTGCTGCATCACGTCCTTGAGCTACTGCTGTAACTGTGAGATCATCGCCTCCAATTGCGCAATCACCCCCAGCCCAAATATTTGATATATTTGTTTGACCGTGATCGTTAACGTTCCAAATATTTGATATATTTGTTTGACCGTGTTCGTTAACGTTTATTTTTCCATCTATTATTTTTAATTCATCTGATTGATTAGATAAATTTTGACCAATTGCCTTAAGGACTTGATTAGCAGGTAAACTAAATGTCTCACCAGTTTGTTTTAATTGACTTTTGATTGACTCAGTGAAGCCAAATTTTACATCTAGTGATGATCCATTTTCCGTAACTTCTAACGGTTACATCTAGTGATGATCCATTTTCCGTAACTTCTAACGGTGTAGCATTATATATGATCCGAACACCTTTAGATGTTGCAAGCTCTTGCTCATAAACAGAAGCACTCATATCTTCTTTACCTCGCCTGTAAACAAGGGATACATTTTGTGCGCCTAAAAGTTTAGACTGAACAGCTGCATCAACTGCAGTCATCCCACCCCCAATTACGACAACATCTCTACCAACTTTAACATTTGATAAACTATCTGCCTGTCTCAAGTCTGATATAAAACTCACAGCATCATCAACATTATGCAAATTTTCACCATCACATCGAAGAGAATTTACTCCCGATAATCCCATACCAATAAAGGTTGCATCATAATCAGATTGTATTTGATCCAACTTAATATTAGTTCCAATTCCTTTTCCATATTCAATTTTTATTCCACCTATAGACAAGAGCCAATCAAGTTCTTTTTGGGCAAAATTATCAATTGATTTGTACGCAGCAATGCCAAATTCATTTAGTCCCCCACCCTTCTCTCTAGCTTCATAAATGGTAATTTCGTGTCCTAGAGTTGCTAATTTGTGGGCGCAAGCTAATCCTGCTGGACCAGCACCAATTACAGCAACCTTTTTGCCAGAAGATGCTTTTCTTTCAAATGGATGTATATCTTTAGCCATCAGATTATCTGTTGCAAAACGTTGTAATCTACCAATTTCTACTGGCTTACCCTCTGCCACTTCTCTAACACATGCTTCCTCGCATAAAGTTTCTGTTGGACAGACCCGGGCGCACATTCCACCAAGAATATTTTGAGATAAAATAGTTTTCGCAGATGCGTCAGTTGTTCCTGTCGCTATTTGTCGAATAAATAAAGGAATATCTATTGAGGTCGGACAAGCCGTCATACATGGAGCATCATGGCAAAAATAACACCTATCAGAAGCTACTAATGCTTCATGTTTAGACAAAGGAGCATGAAGATCTTCAAAGTTTTGCTCTAATAAATCACTATCAAGGCGTCCAGATACTATACCTGATGTAGATGATGAATGTGCCATTAATACCTCCCAAAATATTAAGATGTTGGAATCAGGTTACATCCATTCAAAAAATTTATCAAATGGTAAATTTTATAATATGCTTTTCAAAATTTATTTAAAATAAATGAGCAAATTCTTCATTAAAATTAAAGCTCACTAACTCTCCTATTGATAAATTAGGATCTTTTGGGGATGTGAACCTAAAAAATGTGTTATCACTAGCTTTCAGTTCAACTATAATTTCTGTACCCAATTGTTCTATTAAAATTACTTCACCCTTTATTGGACCCTTTTTATCTAAAAATAAATGTTGGGGCCTCACTCCTAATTTGACATTATCACCAGGGTTTTTTTCAGTTGAAACAAGCCTTATACCACCTAAAGTAAATTCTTTGGATTTAAATCTGCCTTTTGAAAAATCTTTTGTGACCTTATCTAAACTACCTTTAAAAAAATTCATTTTGGGTGATCCTAAAAAACCTGCGACAAATTCGTTTTTTGGAAAATTGAATAGCTCCATTGGTGAACCAACCTGCATAACTTCACCATCCCGCAAAACCACAATTTTATCAGCCAGTGTCATTGCTTCTACCTGATCATGCGTAACATATATTGTTGTAGCTCCTAACTGAGAATGCAATCTAGCAATTTCAACTCTTGTATCATGCCTAAGTGCAGCATCTAAGTTTGAAAGTGGTTCATCAAAAAGAAATACATCTGGATTTCTTACAATAGCTCTTCCAATAGCGACTCTTTGTCTTTGCCCACCTGATAGAGCAGCAGGCCTTCTATCAAGCAGTTCTTCCATTTGTAATATCTTAGCTGCAGCTTCAACTCTTTCTTTAATTTCTTTCTTTCCAATCCCCTGCAAATCTAATGAAAAAGCCATGTTGTGGAAGACTGTCATATGAGGATAGAGAGCATAAGATTGAAAAACCATTGCAATACCTCTCTTAGAAGGCGGTAACTCTGAAACGATATTATCAGCAATTACAATATCACCACTGCTCAAGTTTTCCAGACCAGAGATCAACCTCAGTAGGGTTGATTTTCCACATCCTGATGGACCAACAAAAACAACAAATTCACCTTTGTTTATTTCTAACTCAACATTGCGAATAACTTCAGTTTTACCAAATGATTTATTTACGCCTCTTAATTCAACTTGGGCCATTTAATTCTCCGAAAAAGATGTGATTAATGTATTAAAATCAAAACAACATCTAAGTGTTTGATTGCTTGAAATCCTGTCAAAAATAATTTCATGCTTATTGCTATTTATTAGTCTCATTGTATTTGCTTCCATTATTGCAGGCTGTTTTTTACGCCACTTAAGAAATGTGGCAAATTGATTATAAATAGACTCTGGTCTATTCATCTCATCAATACCGGCTCTTTCAAGATGCTCTTTGGATATTGGCAACCAAGTTTTTTCTGCAGTAGAAAAACCACCCCAATTATTGCTTTTATTAGTCCATACCATTGGTGTCCGGCATGTATCTCTACCCAAAAATACTGGTGAAAATTCTTTACCCCACGGATCTTGCATTAAATCAATAGGAATATCTTGCACATCAGAGCAAGCCAACTCTTCTCCTTGAAAAATACACGCAGAACCAATCAAACAAACTTCCAACTTCAATAACATCAATTGAAGCGACTCTTGATCATCACTATTTAAGCCCAGTGGTTCCAGTTGACGTGTTGCTGATCTTGGGACATCATGGTTTGAAAATGCAAATGCAAGTCGGCCAGTACCGTTAAAAGCCTCTATAGCTGATGAGATTGCTGTTTTTATCTCCTCAACATTTAAACCAGCCCATTCAAGTAAGTTAAAATTATAAGTAGCATGCAATCGGCCTTCTGCAGTAAACGACCTACTAGCTAGAACAGGATCATCACCATGCAATTCACCCATTAAAAAACGATCACCGTTATAACTATCTGCAACCTTTCTAAATTTTTCGATAAAACTCTGTATCGAACTTTGATTAAGTTGAGCAGTATCATGTAATTGTCTAAAAAATGGTTGTTGTTCTTGCGGTAAATTTCCTGATTTAAACTTTGGATTTGCCTGATTATTTTTATACGGCGGAACATCAGCATTGATTGTATGCACTGCATCCATGCGGAACCCATCAACGCCTCGATCAAACCAAAACTTAGCAATATCTTCAAATGCTAAACTAACATCAGGATTAGCATGATTTAAATTTGGCTGACTTGGCAAAAAATTATGTAGATAATATTGCTGTCGAAGTGGCTCCCAAGACCAAGCCTGCCCTCCAAAAAAAGACAACCAATTAGTAGGAGCTGAGCCGTCAGGCAAAGGGTCAACCCAATGGAACCAATCTGATTTTGGATTATCTCTTGATTGCCTACTTTCTTGAAACCACAAATGTGCATCTGAACAATGAGCAGGCACTATATCAATCATTAATCGCAATCCCAAGTTATGTGCTTTAGAAATTAATATATCAAAATCTTTAAGCGTTCCGTATTCTGGGTTTATATTACAATAATCTGAAACATCGTAACCAAAGTCTTTTTGAGGTGAATCAAAAAATGGGCTTATCCAAATAGCATCCACTCCTAAGTTTGCTATATATTCAAGACGTGAGGTTATGCCTGGAAGATCACCTATTCCATCCCCATTAGAGTCCTGAAAAGAACGAGGATAGATTTGGTATATGACTGCTGTCTCCCACCATTTCAAATTTTGCATATTTTACCCACCTTTTACAGACCCAGCCAATAGTCCTCGGATAAAATACTTTTGCATTGATAAAAACACTAATACTGGAACAATCATTGAAATAACTGCTGAGGCATTTAAGAGATGTAGCTGATCTTTGAATGTTCCAAGTTGTTTTTGTAATCTAATTGGAAAAACCAAATCTGACGAATTATTTGGCCCTATATATAATGCAACTATGAGATCGTTCCAAACCCATAAAAATTGAAAAATACTAAACGATGCTAAAGCAGGAACAGATAATGGTATTATTAGTCGAGTAAATATTTGCAAGTGGCTAGCACCATCAATTCGAGCGCTCTGTAACAACTCTTTAGGTAAACCTACTATATAATTTCGAAGGAGATATATTGCCAATGGCAAACCAAAAGCAGTATGTGTAATCCATAAACTTGCAAAGGACTTTGATGCCACTTGGCAAGTATCTTTTACCTCACAATCAGTAAGCCATTGATTTAGCGCAGTAGCCCATGAAGCGATTCCACTGAACCCTTGTAGAATTGGTAAAAATGCTAGCTGTGTGGGCACCACCATCAACGATACCACTATTACAAACAACCAATCTCGACCAGGAAATTGCATCCAGGCAAATGCATAGGCAGCAAATGCAGCTATTGTAATAGGTATTATAGTCGCTGGTATAGTTACTATAAATGAGGATATTAATGCGTTTGGAACATTTTTATTATCAAATAAAACTTCAATATAAGCATCCGTTCCAAATATGGGATTTTGATTTATAAAAACATCAAGGTTTTTTGGTTTTGGTAAAGTTTCTTCAGAAAAGGTCCATGTAAAACTACCATCTTTCGAGAAAATAAAATCCCCCCCTCGAACATTCATAAGCTCACCCGCAGGTACAAGCTTTCTAACTAATTTAGTTTTTCCAGGCTTTTCAGGATCTGCAATTCTTTGTTTAATTAGAATGGAATTAATTTCGCCTGAAACTATGAAACTATCTTTATCTTTATTCAATCTATCAAATATATTTCCATTCATAGTAAAAATTTTTATTTTTTCACCTTTATCATGTGTGCTAAATCGATGTCCTAATTCTGTTGGAGTAAAGGCTGTCCAAAAACCTGCAGTTTTTGCTTCTGTTTCTGAGCGAAGTGATGTCGAAACAAGTGCTACAAAAGGTACTACCCATATAAAAACTATTAAACCTAGCACAAAATGACTTAGTGTTTTAGTAATCATTTTTTAAATACCTCAATTTCCAAGTTCTTTTTGTTCTCGTCTAATACGCCAACCATTAAAAACCATATTTGGAACAACAGTCAGCATTAGCATTACAGCTATTGCTGCATAGAGATTATCAACATTATCGCCACCAATTGACCAATTGTTTCGCGCATTTTCCATCATCGTAGCTAGCAAAAGTTTATCATCATCATTCGCAGACAATGCGTATGGGATATCAAAGACTTTTAATACTAATATGACTAATGTCGTCCATACGACTAAGACTGTTGAGTATATCTGTGGAAGTTTTATTCTAAAAAACATTTGGAACGGATTAGCGCCATCAATAGTTGCGGCTTCTATTGTATCCTCAGGAACACCCCTCAACGCTGCCGAGAATATCACCATTGCAAATCCAGTTTGCACCCAGACTAATATCCACATTAAGAAAAAATTTCCCCAAAACTTTAAGCTATAAAGTGGTTCATTATATTCAGCGGTATGGCCCAAAAGAGACTTTAGTAGACCAATTTGGTAAGATGGAGTTGAGCCGTTAATGGTTTCAAGTGCTTCGATGCCTCCTCCAGCAAATATATTTCTCCAAATAACTGCCGCTCCTACAAAAGAAATAGCTAGTGGCACAAAAATAAATGTTTTTGCTACAACACCCCATCGAACTGAGTCTGCTAGCACAGCAATTAATAATCCTAAAACAATGCACAACGATGGAACTAAAATTAACCACATCAAACTATTACGCATGGCTAATCTAAATTGTAGATAACCGAGTGCACTTGAATCCCATAAAAAAGCATAATTCCGAGATGACAAAGTACCATCTGACTCTTGGAATGATAAACTTAATGTTGAAAGTGCTGGAACCATCAAAAACAATAATAACAAAACAAGTGTAGGGCCTACAAAAATCCAAGGCTGAATAGCTTCTACAATATTTGACTGCCTACCTATTGATTTTTTTTCTCTATAAACGGCAAGATTCATATTCAACCAGTTTGTTAGCCAAAAATAAAGAAATGATATTCCAACAGCAATAAGTACAGAACGAATAGCAAAACCAATTTTCGAGAACAATAAGTACAGAACGAATAGCGAAACCAATTTTCGAGAACCGTTCCTCCGTATCAAATTCCGGGAAGGACCATTCATTAATACCGTGTAACCAAAGACCAAATTTTGCTAATATACTGTCAATTGGTGTCGTCACTACGAACAAAAATATTGCCATTATGGGTAATAAAAAAACTACAGTAAGTAATATTGCAAAACCATTACTTGCTATAACTGGCTTTAAAGATCGCATGAAAATGTCCAAATTCAGATAAATGATATTACTTAGAGTTGTAATAAAAAGGAGTGCAAAGAAAACTCTGCACTCCTAAATTTTATAGAAATATTATTTTATAGCATCCCAAGCGGCTTGAATATTATCACCGGTTGTTTTTGCATCTTGTCCATTAGCAAACGCTGTCATTTCAGACCAAAATGCTCCTGCACCAATTGCACCAGGCATTAAGTCAGATGCATCAAAACGGAATGTTGTTGCATTTGACAAGATCTCGCCTTGTTTACGCAATGCAGGTGTTGCATATGCAGATAAATCTGCACCCTTATGAGCTGTTAGGAAAGTCCCTTGAGACATCCAAGCTTCATGTGCTGAGGCTTCAGTCATAAATTCAAAAAATGCTCGTGTTGCAGGAGAATCTTTAGTCATTGTCCACAAAGTTCCCGCACCTAGTACTGGATTGCCTAGATTAGCTGACTCATATGGTGGAAAATAAAAGAAATCTGCTTCTCCATTTGCAACTTCTTCACCTTTTTTAGGAAAGAATGCCGGAATAAATGAAGCCTGCCGATGCATTAAACAACTTGCAGGAGACGAAAATAATCCCTTTGGCGCGTCCCCAAAAAATGTTGTCGCTACAGATGAAGCTCCACCAGCAACATAATCGTCATTCCGAGAAAATTGGCCATAAACTTCCATAGCATTTAAAACTTCTGGACTATTGAAAGGTAGTTCGTTTGATACCCACATGTCATACTTCTCAGGTGAAGCTGTGCGCAACATAAGATCTTCCATCCAATCAGTTGCTGTCCAACCAGTAGCATTACCAGACTCTACACCAATACACCAAGGCGTATTTCCATCTGCAACCATTTGATCAGATAGCTCTATCAAGCCTTCCATAGTTGTTGGAATTTCATACCCGTTGTCTTCAAATTGCTCTGGTGAATACCAAACCAAAGACTTTAGATCCATTTTATAAGCAAAACCATAGAAATCTTTTTTTCCCGAAGCGTCAGAATAGGTTCCTAAATCCACCCATGATGATCCAGCACCATAATTATTAGTCATCCATGAAGCTAAACCATCACCTAAAGGAACAAGATGTCCTTCTTTTGCCATGTCACCAGCAAGACCTGGCTGAGGGAAAATTGAGATATTTGGAGCATTATTAGATCTTAGGTCAGCAACAATAAGTGCCGCAAAGTCTCTTGACCCTGAATATTTCACCACAGCACCAGTTGCTTTTTCAAAACAGCTTACTGTGTTTACCAACATCTCCTCGTCCTTGCCTTCCATAGATCCAGCAACGGTAATAACTTCACCAGCAAAATTTCCTAAGTCACCAAGTTTTGATGGCGTGTCACAGACATCCGCATGAGCGATGCTGCTAAAAGCAAAAGAAGCTGCAGCAAAAGCTGTTACACTTAAATATTTCTTTGTTAAGTACATGTACTACCTCCCAATAGTATGAATTTTGAATTTAAATCGTAGCTTAATTGGAACTACCATTCAATAACCTTAAATAATTTGAATTCAAAAGTAGCATTTGAAAAAGTTGTTTAAAAAAATCCAAAGCGCTTTGAATATATAGCACAAATAACTTAACTTTATATAGAGAGTCAAATTATTTTTTATATTAAACAATAAAATTATTGAAGAATATATGAATAAATGGTATTATTAGATATTAAATAAATTGGAAGCGCTTTGAAAAATATAACTGATCTCAAACAATTATCCACCCTTTTAAAGCTTTCACAAACAACAGTTAGTAGAGCTCTAAATGGGTTCCCAGAAGTAAATGAGAAAACTCGCTTGCGTGTTGAACTAGCTGCAAAAAAATACAATTACCTACCAAATACAAGAGCAAAAAGATTAGCATCCGGAAGATCTATGACTATAGGTCATATTGTTACATTTTCTAAAGAATATGAATTAGTTAATCCTATTTTTTCAGACTTTATAGCGGGCGCTAGTGAGCGGTATAACAAAAGCAATTATGACTTGATGCTTACTCTTGCAAAAGAAGAAGATGAGGAAAGAATATATAAAGATTTAGCTGCTCGTTCAGCTGTAGATGGCGTTATCCTTCATGGGCCTAAAATTAATGATAACAGAATAAACATGCTCAACGAACTCAGAATACCGTTTGTTGTACATGGCAGATCAAGTGGATCAAAAGAAAATTATAATTGGGTTGATGTAAATAATGAAAGTGCTTTTTTTAGGGCAACTGAGTTTTTAATAGATTTAGGTCACAAATCTATTGCATTAATAAATGGCGATCCAAATATGGATTTTGCAATGAGAAGAAATACTGGATATGGCCGAGCCCTAGAAGCCGCGAAAATATCTATTGATAAAACAAAAAAATTTAATGGAGAAATGACAGAACCCTTTGGATACAAGTGCACAATTGACATGCTTGAGAGTAATGAACCACCTTCAGCAATTATCGCTTCATCAATTATTGTAGCAATAGGAATAAGGCGCGCATTGGACGACAAGGGCCTTAAAATTGGTAGCGATATTTCAGTACTTACTTTTGATGATGATCTGTCATACTTTCGCGATGAAGGAACAGTACCACTATTCACCTCCACTAAATCTTCAGTTCGCGAAGCTGGTTATAAAAGTGCAAATTTATTGCTTGAAGCAATTATGAATCCAACTGATGAAAAAAAAGGGATTTTGTTAGAGGCTGAGTTAACAATTGGCAGATCCACTAAGAGCTTCAAACCTATTTTCTAAAAATAAATCAAAAATTATATTCACAAATTTATAAAGTGATACATATATATTATATTATTCACTTTTAGGAGGATATATATGAAACGTAATACTCACATTTCTAGACGTAATTTGATTGCATTACTTTCAAGTGCATTTACATTCAGCACAGCCATCCCTCTAAAAGCTCAAACTAAATACAAAAGAATTCGCACACAATACATAGCAGCATTGGCTCCTGGTGAGTCCACCTACGGATCAGGCGCTGAAACATGGGGTTTATGGCGCATTGATCCAGGGCCAATAGGAGTTTGGTTGCGTTTTTACAAACTTTTACAGAAAGCAGGAAATATTGCTCCAGCAGGATGGAGATTTAATATTGATGACTGGTGGCTAGATGAAAATGGTTTAATTATGAAAGCCCCAGAATTTCCTATGCCATCTGGGAAATATTATGTAACCAATGGCGAAGAACACATTTCTTTACTTACAGTTGATCCACCAGACTCCAAAGGCAAGCAAACATGGTCACTTTCAGATAATAAAACCATTGCAGATGTAACTCATGGTCCTTGCCGTTCAACTCGCTACACACCAGAAAATGGATTAGGAACTTGTTCTCCTGTTAATGCGAGCTTGGATGCATTTCCATTGAAACCTGGTGAAGACCCTCCCCCAGTCCAAGGATGTAAGCGAAAAAAATACGCAGTTCTAATTGTCTTTGGTAAGCCAGTTTAATTAAAAAAATAAGAAAAAGAATGAAACTTATTTTTAGCTAATAAATATTTTGAATTTAACTTTAAGGGTTGGCTAAAATAAAATCTGGTTTAATTCCAGATATCTCAATAGGTTTTTTAATATCTTGACCTGCAAAAAATCCATGCCCAGCAACTAGGGCTGTTTTAAGACCCGCGATATGGCCACCTAATATATCTGTATGCAAACTATCTCCAACCATAACTGTTCTTTCGGGGTCAAATTCACCTAGCCTTTCAAATGCGAGATCAAAAATATTTCCAAATGGCTTTCCATAAAATACTGGGGAAATGCCAGTAGTATCAGCAAGCCTGTGTGCAAAGCTTCCCGGTTCAACAGAAAATCCTCCTTCACGGGGTGCAACGATATCAGGGTTACCCACAAAAACTGGACGAGAATTACGTTTCAAAGAATCTAACAACATTTCTTGACGATCTTCAGTCCAGACTGCGCTACCTAGTAAAAGAAATGCATCCGAATGATCATAATCAATGATATTTTCAGAAAGATATGTTATATTAATATTTTCTAAGTCAGCACGTCCCAAACTTTCAGTTGCCATTAAACCATATTTTTGAGTTGGAAGTTCAGACAATCCTCTTAACAGTGCTTTTCTACTCGTTATCACATCTTCTGTGTCAAAATTGTATCCTAAGTCAGCATATTTCTTCATTAATAATGCATGAGGAAAACCACCAGCATTTGATACTACGATTACCCTTTTTCCAATACTTTGAAGTTTTGAAACTCTTTCAGGAACTCCTTCGATTGCAGTATTCCCAATATTTAAAACACCAAAAGCATCAAGTAAGAATACATCAATTTCATCTATTAAATCTTCTAAATTTGACAAATGCAGACATTGGCCGATTTCAGACACGGCGGGAAGTCTATGGCGTACAGATTCATACTCTAAGAAGGCTTCATTAGTTTGCAAAATTTTATCCTATTTTATTCAAGTTGGTATTTTCTAAATGATTGCGCCACGAACTTTGGCTGATACCCACTCAGAAATAACAACAGCTAACAATATAACAAGTAAAATAAGAGAAACCTGTGGCCAAGCCAACACATTTAGAGACGCGGAAAGTTGCAACCCAATGCCACCAGCACCGACTAAACCCAAAACAGTACTTTCACGAATATTGATATCCCATCTAAAAACAGAGATACCAGCAAAAGCAGGCATTATTTGAGGTACGATACCATAAACCATAACCTGCCAACGAGATGCCCCTGTTGCACTGATAGCTTCCACTTGAGTTGCATCAATTTCTTCAATTGCTTCGTAAAGCAGTTTAGCACAAAAACCAATCGAGCGTATCGCAATAGCGATAATTCCAGCGAAAACTCCTGGCCCAATAATTGCAATTAATAAAAGAGCCCAAATGAGTGAATTAATCGAGCGGGTTGAAACAATTATTAGCAAAGCAATTGGTCTAATGATAAATCTTGAGGGAGTGGTATTTCTCGCAGCAAGAAATGCAACAGGAACAGCTATTATCAATGCAAATAATGTTCCAAGTGTAGCAATATTCAAAGTATCCCAAATAGGCTTACCCAATTGAGATATATATTCCCACTTGGGTGGTGTAGCGCGTGTCCATAAATCAGTAGCTATTCTTGGGGCATCCCAAACAAAAAACCAAGTTGTTGATTTTGAAATTTGTTGCCAGCAATATGTAAAAATCATAATGCCAATTAACCACAACAACCAATGAAAAATACTTTCACGATTGGTTCGTCTTTGCCAAATTTTTATTCCATTTTTATCATTTGTTGGCATTATTGAACCCTCGCCCTGACTATACCAGAGATGTATTCTAGAGCCATAACAATTCCTATAATTATCAACAATATAGCTGCTGCAGTGTCATATTCATATCGATCAAAAGCTGTATTAAGTGTAGCACCAATTCCACCCGCACCTACCAGTCCTAGAATAGCACTTTCACGAAAGTTTATATCAACTCTGTAAATACTTAGACCAATCAATCGAGGCATAACTTGTGGCTGAACACCATAATTAATCCATTGTGTCCATTTAGCTCCTGACGCCTTAATCGCTTCTGCTTGAACCTTATCCATACTTTCAATATCTTCAGCTAAAAGCTTAGATAAGAAGCCTATTGTTGCAAAACTTAAAGTTAAAAAGCCTGCAAGCGGTCCGAAACCAAATATAGCAACCAATAAAATTGCAACTATAATTTCTTGCAAAGCCCGACTAATCGCTATTATTCCCCTACAAATTAAATAAATTGGTAATGGTGCAACATTACGGGCTGCTCCTAGTGCAATTGGAATAGATATACCAATTCCAACAACAGAAGATGTTACTGTCATGATTATACTTTCAATCATTCCACTCCAAATATCTGAAGAACGCGATGTAAAATCTGGATTAGTAAAAGCTAAAACAAACTTTTTACCACGTTCCAAACCTTCATAAACGCGGGACCAATTCACATCTACTGACAAATATGCCGCGATTAAATATGCTATTATACCAAAAATAATAGTCCATCTAAGTAGTTTTTTTTGAATAAACGGAGGCCTTTTCCACGGTTGCCCAAGTTTCGTTTGAACATTAAAATTATCTAAGCTCATAACAAATCTTCTTCATCTTCATCTTCAATTTTTTCTATTGTAGCTTCCCAATCTTCCTCACCATAAATCATCGTAAGAACTTCAGGTGTAAGGTTTTCAGGTGGACCGTCAAATTGCACTGCGCCAAATCGTAAACCCACTACTCGCTGAACAAACATCTGAGCAAGTGCAACATCATGAATATTTATTATCGCTGCTAAGTTTCTTTCTTGGCATAACTCACAAATTAAACGCATAATTTGGCGAGAAGTTTTAGGATCAAGAGAAGCTGTTGGTTCATCTACCAGTAGCAATGCTGGGTTTTGAATTAGAGCCCTACATATTCCTACTCTTTGCCTTTGCCCTCCAGAAAGTTCATCAGCGCGCTTATCTGCCATCTCTGCGAGACCAACTCGATCAAGTAATCTGTATGCCTCATCAACATCACTTTGTGGAAATTTACGTAAAAAACTTCGCCAGAAACCAACATATCCTAATCGGCCAGACAAAACATTCTCCATAACCGTCAGGCGCTCTATCAATGCGTATTCTTGGAATATCATCCCCATGCGCCTACGTTCACGCCTCAAAGCAGATGTAGATAGGCACGTGAGCTCAACATCATTCAGGTAAACTTGACCCGATGTAGGTTCAACCAGCCTATTAATACATCTAATTAAAGTAGATTTTCCCGCACCAGATGGTCCTATTAAAGCTAAAACTTGCCCTTTGGGAATTTCGATATCCACAGCTTTTAATGCTTGGTCTCCAGTTTTATAAGTTTTGACTAGTTTATCAAGCTTTAGCATAAATTTCTCCGATTTATATAAAAGGGCGAACAAATAAGTTCGCCCTTTGTATTTTTATTGACAAGCGTAGCTTACACCGTTTGCAGTATCAATTTTTCTGATAACTTCCCAAAATTCTTGATAAGTCATTTCTAAGAATTGACCTTCATTTGATTTTTCAAATTCAGCTTCTAATGATGTACCAGCCCATTCGAAATTAAAAAATGCATTTCGAATATTTGATTTCAACTCAGGCGTGAGGTTGTGCGCCGTACCAAAACCCGTTGTTGGGAATGTTTGCGACTTATAAATAACCTTAACATCTTCAGCCTTAATAACTTCACGACTAATCATGCGAGATTTAACTGAATTTGCGATTGACGCTGCCATGTAGTCTTTATTTGCAACGCCAAGAATTGAATTATCATGCTTTCCTGAGTAAACAGGCTCAAAATCACGCTCTGGCAACATATCAAAATCACCTTTCAATATAGCAGATGGTGCTTTGAAACCAGAATTAGACGTTGGAGATGTAAAAGCTAATTGTTTACCTCTAATATCTTCTACTTTTTCAATTCCAGATCCGGGATATGTAATTATTTCCATTTCATAACCAAAATTTCCATCTTTTGAGGCCATTATAGTAAACGGATTAAATCCTGCACAGTTAACTGCCAATGGATTTGAGCCAGTATTAAATCCTGCAATGTGTAAACGTCCCGAACGCATAGCTTCAATCTGAGCCGCATTACTTTGAACCGGGAAAAACACGACTGATTTACCAGTTTCTTTTTCTAAATGTGTCAAAAAATCTGCCCAAGCAGTTTTATAAACAGCTGGATCTTCAACAGGTGTATAAGCAAAAATTAAAGTATCTGGATCAACAAGATCTCCTGCATCTGTCGGTGTATCAGCGATGAGATCGCCATTTACATCACAATAGCGTTTATCCAAATCGCCACGCGGACAATCGTTCGCCATAACAGGCGCTGCCAAGCTCATCGTCAAAGTTAACGCTGCACCAGACAAAAGTGTGTTAATTAAATTCATAGTAAACCCTCCCTGAGTAAAATAAGAATATATTCTAGAAATATCATGGAACACTAATTCATACCAAACATCAACAATGAATGTTCGTTTTGCTTCGCTTTGTAACCATGTGTAAAAGATAAAATATAATATTTACTTTAAAAAAATATTTAAATACAGATGCCTAGGGTATTTAACTAATGTAAATACTTCTCCAATTTTCAAATTGACTACACTTACTTAAGTCTGGGTAAGGCTTATTAAGATATCCACCTGAAAATAAATAAAATTTGATTGAGGCATTCATTGCTGTATCAAAATCAATTGTACTATCACCAACATACCTAACCTCATCAGGTTTACATTTCAGAGCGTTCACACAAGTTTCTAGTAAATACGTGTCAGGCTTTTTAGGCTTACATGCCCTTGCCCCAACTATAACATCAAAATATTTTGCAATATCTAAATCTTCACAAATTTCTTTTGCAAGACCATTTGGCTTATTTGTACAAATTCCTAACTTTAATCCTCGAGCTCTAAATCCATTTAAAGCATCAACAACACCAGGATAAGGCTCTGTGAGTGTTGAAATATTTTTCTCATAAATACTCATAAAAGTAGTAAAGACTTCACTTTTCAATGCCTCACTGCCACCTCCAGTAAAATCTATAAAACGGTCCACTAACACTTCAGAGCCACTTCCAATAAATGAGATGATGGTTTCGATATCAAGTGGGTCACGGTTAATTGATTTCAACGCTTCATTTGATGCAAATTGTATATCAGGCGCACTATGAATAAGGGTTCCATCAAGATCAAATATTATTGCTTTCAACATATTCATTCCAATGCCCTATTTATCTAACATCATAAAAAAAAATCTAATAATAATACAACCACAATATTAAATCATAAAATAGTAAAAATGAAATAAACATAGCAACAAAAGACTATAGGTTAAAATATTGCCTAAATTGATGGCAAACGCCAATCTGGATATAAATTTGACCTTTTACAAAAATCACGCGTATCAAATCCAGCAAATAGTCCATCACGTGTTACTAAAACTGTTTTCCAACCACGTGCTGCAGCTCCAATAACATCAGTATGCAGTGAATCACCACACATGATAATCTTATCCTGATCAACTTCACCTAGATCCTGATCAACTTCACCTAGAGTCTGTTCCAACAAATCATAGACTTTAGGAAACGGCTTACCAAAGAAGCTTACATCTTTAACGCCCTGATCCAATAATAAATGCCCAAAATTTCCTGGTTCTAGTGAAAATCCATTATCTCTGGGTGCTACTAAATCAGCATTTGCAATTAATACTGGCCGCTGTCGCCTTAAGAGTGATTGGGTTAAGAGTTTTTGCTGGTTATTCGTCCAACCAAATGATGAAAGAAAAACAAATCCATCAACACAATCAAAATCACTTTGATCATGGCCAATTCGTATAAAATCATTCGGAATATCACTTAACTGATCGTCTGGTGCAGCTATTGCACCCCAAGTACCAGATCTAAGACAAAGTAATGTTGCATCCCTACTTGTTACAATTTCATCTGCCTTAACGGACAACCCCAAACGTTTGAACTTATCAATTGCTCCGTTACGATCGTAACTCGCAGCATTAGTCAATATTCGAATATTACACCCAATTGAACGTAACTGATCTAATCTTTTGTCAGCTCCAGGTATTAAAGTTTCGCCAACATTGAGAACCCCAAATGCATCAAATACGAATGTGTAACCCTCTTCAGCAATATCAAGCAAAGAGTTGATATCTTGAAATTTTTTGGGTGTTGAAGTTTTTGGCATTCGCTTGCGAATTTCTTCATAACGCTCAAATATTGAATGTGTTGTTAACATCAAGACGTAACCTAATTTAAAATAAACAGCCAATTCAGCCGAATTTGTAGATTGTTACAATAAGCAATCTTTAAATACAACGCAAAACAACAAAACAACAAAAAATATTCCAAAAAAACAAAAAAATATAATATATGACGGAATAATCTATAAATTTTCATATATATCTAATAATAATATTTTTTTTTGTTGTTTTGTTGTTTTTTATTCAATACATTCATCACGAATCTGGGGGGATCAATGTGTCGAAGAAAAAGCAAAAAAGGCGCGATGATATAACAGCAATTGTTTTAGAGCATGAAGCAGTGTCTGTAGGCGATCTTGCTGAAAAGCTTGGCGTATCAATGCAAACTATAAGACGTGATATCGACAAGCTTTGTGAGAATGATAAATTAATACGGCGTCATGGTCGAATAGAGCTTGGCGCTGAATACCTCAACACTCCTTTTGATTTACGCACTGGCACAAACAAATTAGGAAAAAGTGACATAGGGGATGCGACAGTTGAGCTCATCCCTGATGGAGCAACAATATTTATTTCAATTGGTTCAACTCCTCTAAGTGTTGCAAAAGCATTAAGGCGACGTAAAAATTTAACAGTCATTACAAATAACCTCAGCGCAGCAATGGTTTTGAGCGATGAATTATCTAACAGAATAATTTTACCTGGGGGGGAGATAAGGCTTCCCGATCGCGACATATTAGGTGACGATGTTCTGGATTTCTTTGGACGCTATCGTGCAGAATTTGGTATTTTTGGTGTCGCAGGTGTTTCTAATGACGGTAGTCTTCTAGAATTCCACGCTTCTGAAGTAAGAGTTAGAGAACGCATTAGAGAAAATTCTCAAGTTTCAATTCTTGTTATGGATTGTACGAAATTTGGCCGAATTGCTCCAGCATATGGCGAAAACATTAGAGACGTTGATCATGTAATTCTGGACCAACGTCCAAATAAAGAATTTAACCACCTACTTGACAGTATTGGCGAGAGCTTATTGTTAGCAGAAAGAGAATAATAATGAGTACAAAACCATTTGTTGTATTAAAAGATGTTGCAAAACGCTGGAATGGACAACTAGGTGTTGAAAACATTTCATTAGAGATTGAAGAAGGTTCATTTGTAGCACTTTTAGGTCCCTCAGGTTGTGGTAAATCAACATCATTGCGCTTACTTGCAGGCCTTGAAATACCTGATGAGGGAAAAGTATTTATTGATGGTGCTGATGTCACAACAAGTGCAGCATCTGACCGAAATCTTTCAATGGTATTTCAATCTTACGCATTATTCCCTCATCTCTCAGTAGCAGAAAATGTTATATTTGGGCTTAAAGTTCGCAGAGTACCAAAGGTTGAGCGTAATGAAAAAATGCAGCGTGCACTAAAAATTACTGGCTTAGAGGGGCTTGAGGGTCGTAAGCCTGGAGAACTTTCAGGTGGTCAGCGTCAACGCGTAGCTCTTGCTCGAGCGATTGTTGCTGGGCAAAGGTTATGCTTGATGGATGAACCCCTTTCAAATTTAGATGCAAAATTACGATCATCTGTTCGAAAAGATATAAAGAAATTACAACGCGATCTTGGAATAACTGTTGTATACGTGACACATGACCAAACTGAAGCCATGAGTATGGCTGACAAGGTAGTACTTATGAAAGACGGCCGAATACAGCAAATCGGATCGCCGAACGAACTATATAGTAACCCTGAAAATACCTTTGTTGCCGAATTCATTGGTGCACCAGCAATGGCTTTGATGGATTCTTATCTGATTGATGGAATAAAAAATGGCAATAAAATTGGAATACGCGCAGAAAATATAACTATTGTCCCTGAAGGCAAAGGTAGGCTTTCTTGTAGCGTTACAGAAGCAGAATTCCTAGGATCCGAAACACTTATTGGATTGGAACATGAGGGTACTACTGGGTTGAACGTTCTCCAACCCGGATTGTCCATAGTACCTTCTGGTCAAAGAATTGATATCACATTTGATGACCAAGATTTGCACATCTTCAACTCTGCAGGTGACCGCATAAATGGACAATAATTTCACTAAATTTCAAATCCATGGGAGGATATAATGAAATATTTAAAATCACTCAGCATAGCAGCAACATTAGCTGCAAGTATAGCCATTCCGGCTAGCGCTGATACAGAACTAACGATGTACTATCCAATTGCAGTTGGAGGCTCGTTAACACAAGTTGTTGACGGAATTGTTGCAGACTTTGAAGCAGAAAATCCTGATATCAAAGTAAATGCAGTATATTCTGGAAACTACGATGATACACGTGTTCGTGCATTGTCTGCATTAAATTCAGGTGAAGGCGCACAATTAGCAGTAATGTTTTCAATTGACGCATACGATTTAATTGAACAAGATCTCATCTTGCCTTTCGATGACTTAGTAAGCGATCCTGCATGGCTAAATAGTTTTTACCCGGCATTAATGGCAAATGGCACAATTGAAGGTAAAACATGGGGAATACCATTTCAACGTTCAACAATTGTTGCATACTACAACAAAGACCAGTTTCGCGCAGCAGGTTTAGACCCAGAAGCACCACCAACAACATGGGATGAGCTAATTTCAGCAGGTAAAGCATTAACAAATGATGACACTTATGGATTAATGATACCATCAACAGGATATCCATATTGGATGTTCCAAGCTCTTGCCATTCAAAATGGTAAAGAAGTTATGTCAGGTGATGGATTAAATACTTACTTTGATGATTCAGCTGTAGTTGATACTTTAGATTTCTGGAAATCTTTATCAACTGAACACGGTATAATGCCAACAGGTACAGTAGAATGGGGTACTTTGAGACAGGCGTTCTTAGAAGGTCAAACTTCTATGATGTGGCATTCTACAGGAAACTTAACTGCAGTAAAAAAAGGTGCAAGTTTTGATTTTGGAGTAGCTGAACTTCCAGCAAATGTTCGAAAAGGCTCTCCAACAGGTGGTGGTAATTTCTATATCTTTAAAGACACAACTGCTGAAGAACAGGCAGCTTCTTTAAAGCTCATTGAATTTATGACATCTCCAGAACAAGCAGCAGCTTGGTCAATTGCTACTGGATATATGGGTGTATCTCCGGCTGCATACGAAACTGATGCATTAAAAGCATATACTAAAGAGTTTCCACCAGCACTAGTTGCACGCAACCAGTTGGAAAACGCAGTAGCTGAATTTTCAACTTTTGAAACAGCTCGTGTTCGAGATGGATTAAATAATGCCATCCAATCTGCTCTGACAGGTGCTAAATCATCTGCAGACGCATTAGGTGAAGCTCAAAGTGCAGCAGAAAGATTACTTAAAGCATATCGTTAAATAAATTAAAATTCCGGCCCCTAAACGGGGCCGGTACTAATTACAAAAGGTTATAAATATGAGTAATCACATAAATTTGGAACGGCGTAGGCAAGCTATTTATGGATGGCTTATGCTTTCACCAGCCGCTCTCATGCTCTCAATATTTGCCTTTTACCCATCAGGCGCGACTTTCTTTTCTAGTTTATTTTCAAAACATACACGACGTAGGCCATCTGAATTTATTGGGATTGAAAACTATAATGACTTATTCGCTGATCCAACATTTTGGTTGGTTGTGAAAAACAACCTCTTTTATGCAGCAATAACAATTCCAGTCTCAATTGTGATCGCCCTTTCGATGGCACTTTGGGCAAATTCTAAAATACCTGCGCGTGGCTTTGTGAGAACGGCTTACTTTACTCCAACTGTATTACCCATGATTGCTGCGGCCAATTTGTGGTTATTCTTTTACACGCCGGGGCTTGGCGTCCTTGACCAAATTGGATCATTATTTGGCTTACAGTCTGTAAATTGGTTAGGGCAACCTGAAACTGCATTATGGGCAATAATATTTGTAACAATATGGAAAGAAGCTGGATTCTTTATGATATTCTACCTTGCCGCTCTACAAACTATTCCCGAAGATTATAAAGAAGCAGCCGATATCGAAGGAACAAGTCGTTGGACATATACGCGACGCATAGTCTTGCCATTACTCATGCCTACAACGTTATTTATTTTAGTAAATGCTATGATAAATTCTGTAAAATTAATTGACCACTTATTCATTTTAACAAAAGGTGGCCCATCAGATGCTTCAAAACTTATTTTATATTATATATGGGAAATGGCTTTTGCGTTCTTTGATGCACCTCATGCAGCAGCAATGACAATATTAATATTACTGGTCCTTTGCATAGTAGCTGCAATCCAATTCATTTACCTTGATCGAAGGGACAATATTAATATTACTGGTCCTTTGCTTAGTAGCTGCAATCCAATTCATTTACCTTGATCGAAGGACACATTACCAATGAGTAAGTTATCTCACTATGTTGAGAGTGCAGGTGCAATTCTCCTGGCTATTATATGGATTTCTCCGTTATTATTTGCTTTTTGGGCTGCATTTCATTCCACTTCAGATGCTGTAAACTTTAATATCACTTCTGCTTGGACACTAGACAACTTTCGAACAGCCTGGGAAGGTGCTCCATGGTTAAAGTATTTTTTAAATACTTTTTTATTGGTAACTATAGTTTTAATAGGTCAGTTCTTCTTTACCACTCTAGCGGGCTTTGCATTTGCCAAACTTGAATTTCCAGGAAAAAACTTTGTATTTATCCTTGTTTTGATGCAACTATTTATCTTACCAGAAGTGCTCATCGTTGAAAACTATGCAATGGTTTCTCGCTTAGGATTATTTGACTCATTATTTGGAGTTGGCATGCCTTATATGGCGAGTGCATTCGGAATTTTTCTTATGCGACAGTCATTTAAATCTGTACCTATTGAGCTACATGAAGCAGCTCGAATTGAAGGTTGTGGGCTATTAGGTATTTTATGGCGCGTATATGTTCCATTGGCAAAACCTACTTATCTAGCTTATGCATTAGTTTCTGTATCAACACATTGGAATAATTTTTTATGGCCACTTATTGTTACAAATTCGCCTGACACTCGCCCTTTAACTGTGGGCCTATCAATATTTGGGGCCCCAGAAAATGGTGTAGATATTAGCATAATATCAGCAGCAACTATGATGTCAGTAGCGCCGTTATTAATAGCATTCTTAGTATTTCAACGCCAATTTGTTCAAGCTTTTTTGAGAGCCGGTATAAAATGACAACTATACTTCAGATTTCTGATACGCATATTTTACCAGAAGGTCCACTTGTATCGAATGTGTTGGATACGGCTTCTTCACTTGAGAAGTTAATCATTCGTATAAACCAATTGCGAGTTAAGCATAATGATATTGAATGCATATTAGTATCTGGGGATATAAGTGAGGATGGCAGTTCAGACAGCTATCAGAGGTTTAAATCAATAATGTCTTTGCTAGAACTACCCGTTTATGTAATTCCTGGCAACCATGATGCACGTGAAAATATGAGAGAAGCATTCATGGCTGAAAATATATTTACAAAAACTGGCCCTTTGAATTGGCATAAAAAAATTGGACATATTAATCTTATAGGTCTTGATACATTAGTAGAGGGTCAAGGTGGAGGTTATTTAATGCCCGAAAGCTTGGAATATCTAGAAAAGACTTTAAATAATATTAAATCAGAACCCACAATGTTGGCGCTTCATCACCCACCATTTGAGACAGGCATCCAATTTATGGATAGTATAGGGTTGGAAAATACAAATGAGTTTAAAAATATTATTTCAAATTTTACTGGAGAATTAAGAGTTGTATGTGGTCATATCCATTGTATGATGGTTGCTAATTTGAATAACCATATAGCAATTTCTTCGCCCTCGCCTTGTAGCAGTTTTGAATATGATACTCGTTCATCAGCGCCTGTAGGGTTTATAAATGAGGTTGATGGTTGTTTACTACATAGATGGAATAACGGCTTTAAATCAGTGCGTATTGGGCCACTAGTTGGCTCTGGCCCGTTTCCATTCTAATATCTTATTTGAGAAAAAAATGAATGAACCAAATTTAATACAATTTTTACTGAATATTGCAGGAGCAGCAGCACTATTAATCTGGGCAGTAAGATTAGTCCGTACAGGTGTAGAACGCGGTTTCTCTAACCAGTTACGCAATTGGTTGAAACAATCAACTGACAATAGAATATTATCTGCATTCTCTGGAATGAGCGCAGCCATATTTTTACAAAGCTCTACTGCAGTTGCAGTTTTAATATCAAACTTTTTCTCAAAAAATAAATTAGCAACAGCAAGCGGCATTGCCATGCTACTAGGTGCTGATTTAGGTTCAGCAATAGTTACTCAAATCTTAATGATAAAGATGTCATTTCTGACACCTTTCTTGCTTCTTGTAGGCGTATCAATGTTTTTGAGATCAAAACAAACTACCTATAAACAAATTGGTAGAATAATAATTGGTATATCATTAATTTTTGTCTCTTTAGATATGTTAAGAATGGCGACTGGGCCAGTGGTGGCAAATCCAGGCACACAATTAGTAATAGAGTACTTAAGTCGGGATTTACTCGTAGCGTTCATTATAGGCGCTGGCTTTGCTTGGATCATTCATTCAAGATTATAGGCGCTGGTTTTGCTTGGATCATTCATTCAAGCGTTGCTGCTGTATTATTATTTGTTACCTTAACCGCACAATCAATACTTCCCGTTCTTGCAGCATCAATCATGATTTTGGGAGCAAACTTTGGAGGGGCTTTAATTGCTTATGTGCTTACACTAGAGGCACCTATAAATTCTCGTAGAATTATTTTTGCAAACCTCATTCTTAGAGGTGGTGGTGCAATGATTGCATCAATTATACTTATAAATGCTTCTTTCTTAATCGGGAGTCTTGGAGCAAACCCTGCCCAACAAACTTTAAATATTCATTTAATATTTAACTTATTGCTTCTTATTTTGACATTACCTCTTGCTGGCCTGGCAGATAAAGTATTGTCCAAATTTATGCTTCAAAAAATAAACCCAGCTGATAATTTGAATAATATTACCACACTAGATCCATCCGCACTTGAACGACCACAAAGAGGCCTGGATTGTGCATCACGTGAATTATTAGGTATTGGTCAAAAAATTGAACAAATGCTCACAAACGTAAAGCCATTATACGATAACTGGGACACAGAAATTGCCAAAACAATAAAAGCTCAAGAAAAAGCCATTAAACTTATGCATTTAGATGTTAAACTTTATTTAGCACGCTTAGGTAAAAGTGGTTTAGACGAAGAACAGAGTAGCCGTTCAATGGAACTGGCAGCTATATCTTCAAATTTTGACGCTGCATCTTCTGCTATAGGAAGCAATATGCTTAGCTTGGCAAGGCGCCTAGAAAATAAGGGCCTGAAATTTTCAAAGAAAGGAAGTCGTGAAATTAATGATTTTTCTGACAGAATTCTTAGCAATGTACAATTAGCATTAAACGTTATGATGAACCAAAATCCTGGAGAAGCTGAAGAATTAGTTAATGCCAAAGATGAAGTACGCAGTTTAGAACAAAAACTTCAACGCCAACATATAGCTAGACTTCGAGAAGGTCTTGCAGAGAGCATTGAGACAAGTAATATTCACCAGGAAACACTGAGAGCGCTAAAACAAATAAATACTTCATTTTCAATTGTAGGATTTTCAATTTTATCGAAATCTAACGATCTATAAGTTCTTTTAATAAAATTATATCTTTCTATATCAATGGGTCATGTGACCACTGTAGTAGTGCTTGTCTTTGACGTGGCCGACAAAAGATATCTCCTGGTTCACAATTAGCTTTGATTTGCCCTGCATGCCGAGTAAACGCGCGCCATCTTTTAATTTGTATAGCGTCGATCTCTAGCAACCTACGGCCTAGATAATATCTACAATACCATTGAAACCACCCTCTTGGATCTGGGCCATAGATCCAATCTTTTTCTTTCCAAACACTAAGTGGTTGCCTACTTTTGATATTAAAATAGTTTATACTTATCTGTGGAATATCACTAATTTTTGCCTTTTCAAACCAACTTGGCGGAAATTCATTTTGGCAATCATTACAGTACTTACCTTCAAACACCCCCATCTCAAGCATCTTTGCAGGAGTATAAAATGGCTTAAAATCATCTGAAAATGACTCTCCAGTTTCTGCAGACAATGGATAACTATATCCCTGCTGCATTTTATCATTAACTTCTATAATTATTTGAGATTTCATATGTACTTTACAACGATATATTTTAAAGATTTACAAGATATAGATAGCATTAAACATTATGATTTCAAACGAAATGGCTCAAGACTACTCTCAAAAAAATCAAGAAATTCTAAAGCAATAGTAGATAATGCCGTATGCTTTGGCCTTACAAGCATGAGTGTGTGTGGTATTACAGGTCTAAATGGCTTAATTATCAGACCTCGGCTTTCATACTCCCTGGCATCCATTTCACTCACAATTGATACTCCACGTCCTTCTGCAACTAACATACATGCAGAATTGAATTGTCTTGTTTCAATCCAACTATTTATTTTCACGTTGTGCAGTGTAAATACTTCCTCTAATTTTCTATAAAATGCACTATCACGACGTGAATGTATCATTGGCTCGTTAATTAAATCTTCAGGAGTTATGAACTTCTTTTTCCCAAGTGTATTTCCTTCAGACATTATACAAACCGTTTTCATAGGAATACGTTGGCATTTAACTGCAGGGTGATCAGAAAAAACGTCCGTTATGCCACAGTCATATTGTTCACTAATGATCCATTCAAATATTCGGTTAGCACCGTCCGGCTCAAGGTTAACTGTTACATTAGGTCTATTTATTAAAAATTCAGACAACACCCGCGGCATATGGCTAGTAGAAAAACCTGGCAAACACGCAATTTTAAGATGCCCTGCATTTCCTGAAGTTAAGCTGTGCGTAATTTCATCAATATGCTCTAAACTATCAAGCAGCCGGCCAACTTCACGTAATAAAAATCTTGCATCTTGAGTGGGGACTAGTTTGCCATTTTGCCGATTGAATAATTTAAACTCTATGCTTTCAGAATAACTTGCTAAAAGACGGCTCACAGCAGGTTGTGATATATTCAATTTTTTAGCCGCAAGCGTCATACTGCCAAGTTGCCCCACAGCATAGAATGCTTCAAGTTGACGTAACTTCACACTCATTAAATCCCCTCTCTCTATTAATTGCTAAATTATTAGTCATTACATTCAATAAATAACATACATAAGTTAATTTTATCATTATAACTAAATGTTATGAATTTTGTCAAAAAATACACTTGAATTATATCTCGCATCGTGTTTTCTTTTATTTTTAATAATGCTGCTTTTATGTTTTTATAAATAAATTCTTAAATCGCAAAAAACCTGAGCAGTAACGAAATAATATTTTATTTACAAACAGATGTTCTGTTTGCTTGAAATATTTTAACGGAGAGGAACTATAATGAAAAAAATAATTATGAAAACCATTTTAGCTGCCGGTATTGCTGCTCTAGCAATTCCAGCATCAGCTAAAACTGAGCTACAATGGTGGCACGCCATGGGTGGTCGACTTGGAGAAGTAGTTGATGAAATAGCCAAAAACTACAATGCTAGCCAAAGTGAATACGAGAT
>Ga0208675_1000011_pt1 | contig 41122 bp, 44 predicted proteins | sample ColrivemetaGS579_FD_187616 | JGI IMG/M metagenome (GOLD analysis project Ga0208675, IMG submission 187616) | Estuarine microbial communities from the Columbia River estuary - High salinity metaG S.579 (SPAdes) (version 2) | ecosystem: Environmental > Aquatic > Marine > Intertidal zone > Estuary ... | reverse complement strand
TCCACCCTTATAATACCTCTTGCATCCGTTGCCCTTTTCAGGTTACACTAAGGTACAACTTAAGAAGAGCAGCGGAATCATAATCCGCGTGTCGGGGGTTCAAGTCCCTCCTCCGCTACCAAAGCTCCCGACCCTTCTTAAGTTGTAACTGTGGAAAAACGGATACGACTTAGGGAGACACGTCATGATATCCAAAGACAACATCAGAGTACTCATCGGTTGTGAAACATCCGGTACCGTGCGTCAGGCTTTTGCAGAGCAAGGCTTCGACACCTGGAGCTGCGATCTGCTTCCGGCAGACGACAGATCTAACCGACACATTCAAGACGACATCAGGAATGTCCTGGGCATGGAAGCCTGGGATATGGTCATGGTCGCTCATCCGCCTTGCACTCGTTTGTGCAACAGCGGTGTGCGTTGGTTGACCAAGCCGCCTGAAGGCCGGACCTTGGACGACATGTGGGGAAACGCCCTGATCGGGGGTGCGTCATGAGCAAATTGCATTATGTCCACCCTATAGAGTTAACCCGTGTAGTGGGACAACATCAGGAGACACCAATGACTAATACTCTAGACCCCCGATTACTTCTTGAGCGCATCGAGCAGCTCGAGAAGCGTTGCGTAGACCAAGAGAACTGCCTGACGCAAATGGCCGAAGCTGTCCATCAGAATAGCCAGCATCAGAAGAAGACTTATGAAGCCTTGAACATGGTGATGATGAAGCTGATCGAACGTGAAGCAGAGAACGTGATCCAAGGAGAGGTGGTGTACAATGCGTAGTCCTAAGTTCTTACAAAAGGTATCTAAAGAGCAGAAGCGTCAGATACTCGAGAAACTCATTAACGACATTTATAACTACCAAGGTTGGGAGCTTGTCCTAGACCTCAATGGCATGTCGTTGAACCAGTTGCGCGACCACTTAGCTATGGTCAAACGTCAGCACTTGAGGGTAGTCAAATGATTAGACTTGTAGAATTTATCGACCAAGAAGCCGAGAGGATTTGGGATGGTGCGTCGAGAAAGCACCTAACTGAAAGCCTTGTTAAGTTAGACCGGTTCTGTGCGTTTGCTGGCTATGGTCACAAGCGCATGTCGGACTTTGCACCTAAGGATCTTCATAGGTTTCAAGATCATCTTCGCGCAGTCGGTCTTACTGATAATACAATCAATCACTACAACAGTGCCATCTCGATGGTCTTTGGTCATGCGGTCGATATGGAATACATCGACAAGGCACCTAAGATTAAATGGATGAAGGTACGCCGCAGGGGTCGTCCCAAGCACTTTAGTGAGGAAGAAGTATTATTAATTAGTCGTTTCTTCCGTGGGCACCAGCAAAGCTGGATAGAGCATTTCTTCGTATTGGCCGTTAATACGGGTATGCGGCTAGGTGAAATCCTCAAGATCGGTACTGATGATGCTTTCGTCGATCAAGATAAAGACGGTCGGTATTGGGTTCATCTCTTGACTACCAAGAATGGTGATCAGAGGGATGTGCCCTTGAACACTAAGGCTTACGCAGCTTTAGTCGCGCTTAATATGAGACCAATTGATCACTGGTCGCACCGTACCTTCTACAACCCATGGAAAGAGATGCGCGAGCGTTTCTTTAGTGGAGACCCTTCGGTCGTCTTCCATGTGACTAGGGCAACTGCTCTGACTAACATGGCTGAGCGCGGGACTAATCCATACATGATGTCGAAGTTTGTCGGCCATAGGGACATTCAAACGACACTAAGGTACGTCAAAGGCAAGCAGTCTGCTCTAGCCAAGATTGCTGACGATCTGCTCGACTGATTACCCCCATAAATATGTAGGCTTGCCAAATTGCCTATGTTTACAAACACGACTTTAAAAGGAAAGGTTTTCACCAATCAGGTGGACCTAAAGGGATTTTATGACGTTTGAATATAATGAAGACGATTTAAGACACACAATGAGCCTGTGGCTTCGGTACACAGCCATCGCCATGGGCGAAACTAAAGATAATAGCAATAAGGACAACGAGCTGACTAAAGACCCTTTAGGCGCGGTGCTAACGAGTTACATCTATGCGATCGGAGGGGGTCCAATCAGCGTCTATGAATTAACTAAGAAAAACAAAATGGGAAGCTACAGGACAATCCACCGCCGCGTGGATGAGCTGGTTGATCGAGGCTTTATCGAGAAGCAAAAAGAAGGTTTGGTGATCACAGCCGCTGGTATATCGATTGGGCGCGACTACGCGATGAAGATGTTGTCGTTATCTGACAAAGTACAATTGCGGAAAAAGAAAAGCGAGGCAGTGCTATGATCAACACAAAGCGACAAGGCTCTTCAACCGACGAGAAGCAGCTCGAAGATATGGCATTTGTAGCCGGACACACCCGCTACCTTAACCGTAACGAAAAGATGACCCAGTGGTCTCTGAAGACAAACAACCACAACATGATTGGTCAGGCCTTACCTAAGGTCTCGGATTTCCTAGCGCAGATGCTTGCAGAGGAAAGTGACGAGAGCAGGAAGGGACGCCGTATGGAGTGGCTTCAAAACCTTCAAGCAGTAGATGATGTAGATCTACTTGCCTGGTTGGGCCTCAGCACATGCATGGACGCTGTCGGATCGGAAAGCAGCTATACCTGGACAGTCGTGAAGATTGGTCGTCGGGTTGAAATGGAGATTTGGGCCAAGCAGCTTCGCGAGCATGACCGGAAGCTTGCAAACCGCATTGAGACAAAAGTTAAACGCGATCACAGCAGTGAGCGTTATCGTCTTAAGTCTGCCATGTCGATCGCCCGATCAGCAGGTTTTCAGCAGGAGCCCTGGACTGACGTTGAGCGAGCTAAAGTGGGTCAGCCCTTACTGAATGCAGTTTTAGCTGCGTCCGACATATTCGAAGTCTGGGACATGGTCGTGAAGCAGCGCACGGTAAGAAGAATAGGTCTACTCGAAGCCGCTTCAGACCTGCTCGCTGAGCTTGCTTATGACGAAAGCTGGACCCAGCCGGTCTTTAGTCCAATGGTCGTGCCACCCCGCCCGTGGCAGACCTTTAGTACTGGCTGTTATCACGACGATGCGCTGGCCGCTCAGGTAGACCTGATCCGCTTTGCATCCCCGTGGCAGCGTGAAACCTGCGTTGAAAGTTGTGATATCTTAAACCCACCGGAGTTCTTAAAGGCTGTAAATTACATCCAAGAGACGCCCTATAAAATCAATAGGGATCTGCTGGAGGCTGTCGAGCACTTTTGGGTCAATGGTATCAAGATTGGTAAGTTTCCAACGCAGACGAAGCTCGAGAGGCCAGACCGGCCTGACCATTGGGAAAGCCTAGAAGACACCGAAAGAAAAGGCTGGCGCATATCTGCACGAGATATCATAGCAAAGAACCGTGAAATAGACGGACACCGAGCTGTCATGGCTCAGGATATGCGTACCGCAAAAGAGATGGCTACTTATGACAAGTTCTATCTCCCAAGTAACTTTGACTTTCGTGGTCGCGTTTATCCTATACCCAACTTCAGTCCCCACAGAGACGATCACATCAAGTCGCTATTTCTGCTAGCTAACGTGCGCCCGATCACGCACAAGGGTGCTTACTGGTTGAAAATACACCTCGCCAACGTGGGTGACTTTGAAAAGGTCAGCAAGCGCAGCTTTGACGACAGGGTGCAGTGGGTAGAGGACAACCACGACACCTTGATGACAATTGCTAGCGACTGGAAAGCTAACATTGATTTGTGGTCAGGCGCAGACAAGCCATTTCAATTCCTGGCTGCAGTGCTGGAATATGCTCGCTACATTGAGACGGGCCCAGGTTACATGTGTGGTCTCCCGACCGCGCTAGACGGTACTAATTCAGGTGTTCAGCATTTTAGTGCGCTAGGCCTTAATGTAGCTGATGCTGAGTTAGTGAACCTGGTACCAGGGCCAAAGCCTATGGATATTTACCAGCGTGTCGCCGATCAGGTAATTAAGAATATTAAATCTGAAGGTGAGAGCGAAGAAGCTAATCAGTGGCTAGACTTCGGCATAGATCGCAGTGTCGTGAAGCGTAACGTGATGACCTATGGTTACTCCAGTAAACAGTTTGGGTTTCAAGAGCAACTGATTGAGGACTTGATGAACCCAATCAGTGATAAGCTTTTGAAAGGCGATTTGACTGTCCATCCGTTTGGTGAAGATCGGGGCCATAAAGCAGCTTCATTCTTAGCTAGGCACAATTGGAATGCTGTAACGACAGTCATTAGCAGTGCCGCTGATGGTATGCGGTTCTTTCAGCAGCTCGCAGATAGTGCAGCTCAAGAGGGTTACCACATGACTTGGTTTACACCAGTCGGCTTCCCAGCCGGTCAATATTATCCGAAGCGCGAGATAAAAAAGATCAAGGTCTACTTGCATGATCGCGAGGCCTCGGTGCAACGCCGAACCCAGATTACACTGAGAAACAACAAGAGAGGCACTGTCGATGTTCGAAAGAGCAAAGCAGCCATCAGCCCGAATGTGATCCACAGTTTGGATTCAGCGCATCTCATCAAAACGGTTACTAAGTGCTTCTCGGAGAAACGTATCAAAGACTTCATGCTTATACACGACAGCTTCGCCACAACACCGGCTCAGCTCCAAGGTATGTATGAGGCAATTCGTGAAGCCTTTGTAGAAATGTATTTGGATAAAGATCTATATCAAAACTTACTTACGCAGGTCATGTCTAAATTAAGTGAAACAGCAACAGCACCGGAGATGCCTGAAAGAGGCAACCTAGATGTCAGTTTAGTTTTACAAAGTAAGTACTGTTTCTCGTAGTTTGCATTATGTCCACCCTATAGAGACAATCTTCTCGAACCGTATCCTCATAATAGTCACCTAAAACTTTAAACAATAATAAGGCCACCGCTATGCATCCACGCGAGCGAGTGCTTAACCGCGCACGTCTTCATCTCGAACGAGGTGAACTGCTACCACTGGACCTCCTTGTCGCTCTCGACGAGCTCGGTCTTTCACTGGTCAATTTCGACCACCACCCACCAATAGATGTAACCAAGGAGATATCTAGTCATGACCAAGAACACCTATCAAGTTCTTACAACCCCGATTGGCCGAGCTAAGTACGTTTGGCTGAACAAGCCTGATACCAAGTTTGGCCAAGAGAAATACAAGACCCAGCTTGTTATGGATGCCGAGGAAGCTAAGCCAATCATCAAAGCTCTGCAGGCTGCTGCCGTAGCGGAGTTTGGCGACAAGGCCTCTGAAGCGAAGCTTGGGTTTACGACTGACGTAGACACTGGCGAAATCGATTTGAAAACGGCTACTAAATACGAGCCGAAGTTCTTCGACAGCCAAGGCCACCCAATTCCAAATGCATCATTGCCGGAGCTGTTTGGCGGTAGCCGCCTAGCACTTCGTGTGAAGCTTTACCCATATAACGTCAGCGCGGTTAATTATGGCATCACCTGTCAAATCATGGCTGTGCAAATCGTTGAGGCTTTGACCTCGTCGGACAATATGGATGGATCTAGCTTTGATCGCGTTGATGGCGGCTTCGTCGCTCAAGACACAAGCTTTTCTACAGCCGGTGCAACAACACCAGCAGCGGATGACAGCTTCGGTGAAGCTAGTTACCTCGACTAAACCTGTCGTAAACAGGTTCAGGTCTGGCTTAGAAGTGAGAGTAGCGGATCAGTTAGAAGTTCATGGGTTACCGGTCGTCTATGAGACCGACAAAATTAACTTCACTTATCCAGCTCGTAACGCTCGCTACACACCAGACTTTAAAGTGTGCAATGGAGACCGCACTTTTTATGTCGAAACTAAAGGCATCTTTTCTGTAGGTGATCGACAGAAACATCTTCTGATCAAAGAGCAATGCCCAGACATCGAAATTCGATTTGTCTTTAGTCGTTCCAAATCCAAACTTTATAAAGGTAGCCCAACTTCTTACGCCGACTGGTGCGAGAAGCATGGGTTCCTCTACGCCGACAAACTAATCCCAACAGATTGGTTAAGCCCAGGTGGTCAGTCTCCCCAAATGTGACCACCTAGGCCGCAGCAGTGTGCTTCCACAGGGCCCACTGCTCAAGGAGAGCGGGGTGGCTTTTCCTCCCCTAAGCCGCCCCGTGACCTCCACCTTTTCACCCGAGATCAAGGAGACATCTCACATGAACACAATTATGGTTCCAGACACTGGCGAAGACTTCTTTGACAAGGAGCCAAGTCACGCTCTTTACAAAACAGCTTGCACTGCAGACGATTGCATGAGCAGCGATGCAATGACGGTTTATAGTGACGGACATACGCATTGCTATAGCTGTAAGAAAACAGTTCAGCCTCATGAGATAAACGGCGAGGGTGCTCCGGCCTCGAAGCCTCGCCCAAAGGAAGCCAGCGATTTACTGCAAGGCGAATACCTTGGGGTTCGCTCTCGCGGCTTGACGCAAGAGACCGCTCGTAAGTTTGGGTACCGCACTGTTGACTACCGAGGCCAGCAAGCCTGGGCAGCTAACTATAGAGATACTTCCGGCGCGATCGTCGCACAGAAGGTACGCACGAAAGATAAAGACTTCGCCATTCTCGGTACCGGCAAAGGCATGACCTTCTTCGGTCAGCATCTGTGGTCGCGTGGCAAGAAAATCGTAATTACTGAAGGCGAGATCGACTGCATGTCAGTCAGTCAGCTACAGGATCATAAGTGGCCTACAGTGTCGCTTCCCCAGGGCGCAGCATCAGCTCGTCGGTCAATCAAAGACAATTGGGATTACCTCGACGGTTTTGAGGAAGTCATCCTAATGTTTGACATGGATGAAGCCGGTCAGAAAGCAGCCCAAGAAGTGGCAGAGATGCTTCCTGTGGGCAAGGCTAAGATTGCTAGGCTTCCACTCAAAGACCCTAACGAATGCCTCTTAAAGGGCGAGGGTGGCGCGATAATCAATGCTGTATGGCAAGCCCGGGAATACAGACCCGACGGTATTGTGTCGGCAGGTGATTTGCGTGAGCTGGTCACCAAGCCCGAAGTGCAAAGCGACATTGTTTACCCTTTCCCTCAACTAAATGAGATCACCAAAGGCATCCGCCGAGGTGAGCTGGTGACAGTCACGGCTGGGTCAGGGATTGGCAAGACGACCTTGTGTAGTGAGGTCGCAATGCACTTGCATTCAAAGGGTCAACGCATTGGCCTCATAATGCTGGAAGAGAGTAACCAGCGCACGTTAAGAAATCTTATTGGCATCCACCTCAGCAAAAACCTGACTGTGGATCCCGAGGCCGTTTCGACTGAGGAAGTCGAGGGGGCATTTGACGAGCTGTTCGGTAGTTCCGACCGGCCTGTCTATTTGTACGATCACTTCGGCTCGACCGATGTCGATCTCGTCTGTAACCGCATACGCTTCATGGCTAAGGCTCTGGATGTTGACTATGTCATCTTGGATCATATCTCGATCTTGGTGTCAGGGTTAGCAACCGGCGACGAGCGCAAGCTCATTGATATGGCAATGACCAAGCTGCGTACCCTGGTGCAAGAGATTGATATTGGCTTGATCCTTGTGTCGCACTTGCGCCGCCCGGAGGGTGACCGAGGCCATGAAGATGGTGCCAAGGTCAGGTTAGGGCAGCTAAGGGGCAGTCATGCGATTGCCCAGCTTAGTGACATATGTCTGTCGCTTCAGGTTGACCCTGACGATCCGCACAGCAATGTCCGTCACCTATTCGTTCTCAAGAACCGTTTCACGGGCCAGACCGGCCCAGCGGATACGCTTGTCTATGATCAAGACACAGGCCGATTGAAGAGCGAACAATCACCCTTCTGATCAACACAAGGAGTAACCATGTGGCCCCTAAAGACAAAGACACTGTCTATTTAGACCATGTGGTCTGGCGGCTTAAGCCAGGCCTAAAGAGCCTCAGTAAAAAAGACATCACTTATTACAAGAAGAAGCACAACGCTTCAAAGGTTCTCATAATCAATGAGCGTGGCGAGCTCGTTTACTACGAAACTTAGGAAACATCATGAAAGTACTCGACTTATTCAGTGGGATAGGAGGATTTAGCATTGGTCTCGAAAAAGCCGGATTTGAAACAGTCGCATTCTGCGAAATTGAACCCTACTGCCGAGGTGTCCTCGAACACCACTGGCCCGACACACCCATCTACGGAGATGTTAAACAGCTTACCGGAGAGCAGCTCAAAGCAGATGGAATTGTTCCAGACGTTATCGTCGGCGGATACCCCTGCCAGCCCTTCTCGGTCGCAGGTCGTCAAAGAGGCGAAAAAGACCCCAGACATCTCTGGCCTGAAGTGCATCGACTTATACGAGAGTTGCGGCCTCGATGGGTCATTTGCGAGAATGTTAGTGGACACATTAAACTCGGTCTCGACGAAGTACTCGCTACACTGGAGGCTGAAGGATACACCGTCTGGCCGTTTGTTATTCCAGCGTGCAGTGTCGATGCCCCGCACAAAAGAGACAGGGTCTGGATTGTGGGCAACGCCCAACACGATGGATCACTTGCCGCGCCGCTCCGAGGAGAGCCTGAAGAAGCTAGCAGAGGGTCATCGCAAGGGCAGGAGCCGACCGAGCAATCTGCGAGAGCAGGTGGACGAAAAGACAATGGCAATGTGGCCTACACCAGTAGCCAGCGACCACAAGGGAGCTGTGCTGAACCGGTATATGGGGTCAGACACTTATCGCGGCAATCTGAGGGAAGCAGCACGGACTTCAAAGACGGATGGCCAGTTGAACCCAACGTGGGTCGAGTGGCTAATGGGGTTCCCGCTAGGACACACAGAATTAAAGCATTGGGTAACGCGGTCGTCCCGCAAATCCCAGAAGCAATCGGACGCACAATAATGAGAATGGAAGCTGAATTATGAATATGAAGAAAAAGATAACACCAACACACACGCTTGATTGGTATGTAAAGTGGTCAGGTACAATCATGCTGCTTACAGGATTAGTCCTACGCGCATCAGAGTTCATGCCAGGGCTCGATATCCTGTTTACACTCAACGGTACCGTGGCGTGGTTTGTCGTCGGCTGGCTTTGGCACGACCGTTCACTTTTAGTGCTGAACGCGATTGCGGTCATGCTGCTACTGATCACGCTATTGTCAGAGACAGGTGCGGCTCGTGCTGCGTTTAGTCTTTGATGTTGAGACTGATGGTCTACTACCTCAGCTAACCAAACTTCACTGCATCGAGTTACTAAATGCCGACACCGGCGAGCAGTGGGGCTATGGCCCTAAAGAGATCGAGCGTGGCATTGCTGAGCTCGAGGCTGCTGACGAGATCATTGGTCACAACATAATCGGTTTTGATATACCTGCGATCAAGAAGGTTTACCGAGACTTTAACCCCAAGGCAAAGGTGACCGACACACTAGTGTTATCGCACATGCTTCACGGAGATCTAAAGAACGAAGACTGGGAGCGTACCTGGAGAGAACAGGATGAAATGCCTAAACGTCTCTATGGTTCCCATTCTTTAAAAGCCTGGGGCATCCGCCTTGGCGACCACAAAGACAGCTTCGATGGCGGTGATTGGAAAGCCTGGTCACCGGATATGCAGAAGTACTGCCGCCAAGATGTCGCCTTGAACCATCGCCTACTCGAGCACCTAGACACCGATAACTGGTCGCAGGAAAGCATCGACCTGGAGCACCAAGCTGCTGAGCTGTGCTTTAGAATAGGCAACAATGGTTGGGAGTTTGATCGGGACAAGGCTGCTGAGCTTTACGCCACGTTAGCCGCCGAGCGTTCAACGATTGAAGCTGAGCTACACGACTTGTTTGAGCCATGGGAGATACGCACTCCGTTTATCCCGAAGGCGAACAACAGCCGGTACGGATACGAGAAGGGTGTCCCTACAGAGAAGGTCACAGTCGTTGAGTTTAACTACAACAGCCGCCGCCACATCGAAAGGTGCCTTAAGCACAAGTACGATTGGAAGCCAAAGCTTCTCACTGGCAGTGGACACGCTCAGATCGATGAGAATGTCTTAGGCGGTCTTAACTACCCAGAAGCACAGAAGCTGTCGCGGATGTTTCTACTACAGAAACGCCTGGGCCAGCTCGCAGAAGGGCGCAATGCCTGGATGAAACTCGTCAACACTGATGGACGCTTACGACACCAGATTGTGCCTAGTGGCACTGTGTCGGGACGCGCCGCGCACCGGTTCCCAAACCTGGGACAGGTGCCACGGGCTACTCAGCCTTTCGGCAAAACATGTCGAGAGCTGTTCACTGTTCCCCCAGGCTATAGCCTCGTGGGATCGGATTTGTCCGGCATCGAGCTGCGGATGCTCGCTCACTACCTCAATGATGGTGGAGCTTATGCAAAGCAGATACTTGAAGGCGACATCCACACGTTCAACCAGAAAGCTGCAGGTCTCGAAACAAGAGATCAAGCAAAGACCATGATTTATGCGCTTTGCTATGGAGCTGGACCGGCTCGCCTTGGAGAAATCCTTGGAGCTGGTTTCAAAGAAGGCAAACAACTGCAGGATCGTTTCTTTGCAGGAATGCCAGCCTTTGTCTCATTGAAGCGTGGCATACAAACAGCCGCTGATCGAGGTTACTTACGAAGCCTTGATGGTCGTCGGGTTCCAATCCGATCGGCTCACAGTGCACTTAATACTCTGCTGCAGTCTGCGGCAGGGTGCATCTCAAAGAAATGGATTTGCTTGATTGATACTGCGTTGAGGGACGAAGGACTGGATGACAGGACTTATACGGTAGCTTGGGTACACGACGAGATCCAGATCGCTTGTTTACGAGGAATTGAAGATCATGTCGGTACTATCGCTGGACGAATGGCGCAAGAAGCTGGAAGAGCGTTCAACTTATCAATCCCAATCGACGCAGAGTACAGCTGGGGAACAACCTGGGCTGATAGCCACTGATGAGGAGCTGTTTCTACAGCTTCCAATGATGGCCTCGGTCTACACGGTTCTCCACAACACTTGGCGTTCTCCCTACACCACGAAATCAGACTTTGCCAGAGCTCACGCCAACTACGTTGCGATGTGTGCCAGCGAAGACCTGATTACCACAAAGATTGCAGAAGACACCTGGGGCAACGAATGGCTCATCACCGAGATGGGCATGGCGTTCATGCAGGAGCTGCAGTTCACATTAGAAAGGATGAGTAATGAGCTCGGAATCGATTTCCCGACCACAGAAGCTGACCCTACTGATTGATGCTGATTTATTCTTATACCAGGCCGCTGCGGCGGCTGAGGATGAGATTGATTGGGGTGATGATGTTTGGTCACTGGCTACTGACCTAACCGAAGCCAAGCAGATCTTTACAGACAAGCTTAGCCAAATTCACAACCGCCTAGAAACAAAGGAACAGATCCTGTGTTTCAGCGACCGTGAAAACTTCCGACGAGATGTTGACCCGTCATACAAAAGCAACCGCAAGAAGACCCGCAAGCCAGTGGGTCACAAGGCTTTAATCGACTGGGCTAAGTCTGCTTACAAGCATTACTGGAAGCCTAAGCTTGAGGCTGATGACTGTATGGGAATTATGGCTACCAGCCCTGGAGCTAACACAATCATCGTGTCTGACGACAAAGACATGAAGACAATCCCAGGTCGCTTGTATCGACCGATGGCTGACGAGATGCTGACAATCTCTTTCGACGATGCTCAGCGTAACTTCTACACCCAGGTTCTGACCGGTGACGCTACGGACGGTTACAAAGGCATCCCAGGTGTAGGCCCTAAGAAGGCTGAGACCATCCTCGGAACACGCCCAGACTGGGGCATCGTTATCCACGCCTACCAGAAAGCAGGAATGACGGAGACGGATGCCAAGAGCCAGGCGCGGTTAGCACGGATCTTGCGTTGGTCTGAATGGGACGCTGCCGAAGGCACATTAAAACTATGGGAGCCAGAACATGACCGCCAAGCAAGTTAGCCGCCGTGAAAGCTACGAAGCCACGATGAAGCGCATGACTAAACAGTCAAAGCATAAGCCAGACGAAATCAATGAGCCTACTCACTACGCAAGGTGGGCTATCGAGCCGGTCGAGATGATTATGCAAAACGGCCTGGAGTTCTGGAGAGGCAACATCATCAAGTACGTCATGAGAGCTGGCTACAAGCAAGGCAGCTACAAGACGACGAGAGAGGCAGAGATTGCCGACTTAAACAAAGCAGCTCGCTACATCGAGATGCGAATAAACCAATTGCAAGGCAAGGACATAACAGAATGAATAATGCTATCCGAGAGCTGCCCACCGATTACCAAAACTTTATAGCCTACTCACGGTATGCACGTTGGATGCCAGAAGAGGGTCGCCGAGAGAACTGGGGTGAGACTGTTGAGCGTTTCATCGAGAACATCTGCCGCCCTGTTGCCGGTGTAACCTCTAAGGATCTGTCGGAGCTGCGCGATGCAATCCTCAACCTTGAGGTGATGCCATCGATGCGAGCCATCATGACTGCCGGTGAAGCCTCACGCCGAGACAACACATGCATCTACAATTGTTCTTACTTGGCGGTCGATCACCCTCGTGCATTCGACGAGGCTATGTTTATCCTGCTGTGCGGCACTGGGGTAGGCTTCTCGGTAGAACGAGAGTACGTCAACAAGCTGCCTTGTGTGCCAGCCAGCCTGGCTGACAGTGATGACACAATCGTCGTGCAGGACAGCAAAGAGGGCTGGGCTAAGGCCTACCGCAAGCTCATCAGCTCGTTGTATACAGGTGACATTCCTAAGTGGGACGTAAGCAAGGTACGCCAGGCCGGTGCCCGACTGAAGACCTTCGGTGGTCGCGCTTCAGGCCCCGAGCCACTCGACCAGCTATTTCGTTACACGATCGAGAAGTTCCAAGGCGCAGCTGGTCGCAACCTCAATGCCTTCGAGTGTCACTCGATCATGTGCAAAGTAGGAGAGGTGGTTGTCGTTGGTGGTGTACGCCGGTCAGCAATGATCAGCCTCAGCAACCTGCAAGACGACAAGATGCGAACCGCCAAGAGCGGCAACTGGTGGACTGATCGTCCTGAGATGGCGTTGGCTAACAACTCTGTCGCATATACCCAGAAGCCCGATATGGATGCCTTCCTGAAGGAATGGCAAAGCCTTGTCGAGAGCAAGAGCGGAGAGCGTGGCATCTTCTCACGCATCGCAGCTCAAGAGCATGTCGCCTCGCATGGTCGTCGTGACCCTGCACATGAGTTCGGCACTAACCCGTGCAGCGAGATTATCCTGCGCCCTAATCAGTTCTGCAACCTCACTGAGGTCGTTGTCCGAGCTACGGACACCGAGGCATCACTGAAGAAGAAGGTGCGCTTAGCGACCATGCTTGGCACGATCCAATCAACCTACACGAACATGCCATACCTACGCCCCATCTGGTCGAAGAACACCGAGGAAGAGCGTCTGTTGGGTGTGTCATTAACAGGAATTATGGACAATGAAATCACCAGTAAACCGACTGAAAAACTTCTTAACCGGCTCCGTGATCTCGCTGTATCAACGAACAGCCATTATGCGGAGCAGCTTGGAGTTAGTCCATCTGCGGCCATCACTTGCGTCAAGCCTAGTGGCACTGTCTCGCAGCTTGTGGATAGTGCTTCTGGCATTCATGCTCGTCATAGTGGTCAGTATGTCCGCACTGTTCGGGGCGATAACAAAGACCCGCTAACGCAGTTCATGATGGATCAGGGCGTACCTAACGAGCCCTGCTTCATGAAGCCTGACAGCACGACTGTCTTCTCGTTCCCAGTCAAGAGCCCTGAGGCTGCAGTCACACGCAACGACATGTCTGCCTTGGAGCAGCTCGAGCTTTGGAAGACATATGCGCTGCATTGGTGTGAGCATAAGCCCAGCGTCACGATATCAGTGCGAGACGATGAGTGGATGCATGTAGGTGCTTGGGTGTACGACAACTTCGATCTACTGTCCGGCATCTCATTCCTCCCACATTCAGATCATAGCTATAGACAGGCACCCTATCAGGATGTCGAGAAGAAGGTATGGAACCAAGTAGACCGGCAGATGCCTAAAGAGATCGCCTGGTCTGAGCTCGCTACATATGAGCAAGGCGAGGACAACACCGCAGGATCACAGACGCTGGCATGTTCCGGTGATAGCTGTGAGATTGTAGACATATAAGAGAGTGTGTGCAGGGGCAAGACGGTATCCACTAATGCTTCCCATTGACAGGCCGCTGGACTGCACTGACAAACCCCTGCACTCATACTTATATAGGCAACATGCCTATAGTTACAACAGGAACAAATAGGGCTCATGCATTATGTCCACCCTAAGGAGAGTTTCCCCTTGTAGTCTCATGAGGGACTGCCGACCAGGCATATGATTGGACTACGGACCAGGCATATGAAGCCTCTCAGGATGTGCTGTCGTCTTCTTATGTGGTAAGTCTCAGGTCTACTCAGGTGGCTCTCAGGTAGCTTCTAATGGCTTCTCAGGACTACTTAGGTGGGGATACTCAGGTGGTACTTATGTGGTACTTAGGTAGTACTTATGTGGTACTTATGGGGTAAGCCCCGATTTGTACTGCAAAGACATAGCCTTGTCCCATCAATTGTCAGATCGTCGATCGTCGGTCATCTAAAATGTCAACGGATACAACATCCGATAACTATCACCCCTAACGATATCAACAGCTTAGCTCTTCATGGGTCCCCTATTGACCAAAAGAGGCCCCCGTGGGTCTTTTATTAGGTCGGTTTCAAAAGGCCGCTAAAGGGTTTGTCGTTGTTGTTGTTGTTAGACCTCTTTCGTGAGAGCCCAAGATTTCCCATATGGAGCATTAATCATGGCACTAGAGAACGCCACCTATATCTCAAGCCTCAACAGTTCGAACCCAACGTCTACTGATGGCCTCGCCCAGGCAGACGACCACATCCGACTGATTAAGGCAGTACTGCAGAGCACATTCCCCAACATCAACGCAGCCATGACAGCTACTGATGAAGTACTCAATGGTCTTGACGCTCGTGTTACCAACCTAGAGGCTCTTGACCCAATCCCATCCGGTGAGACCATGCTTTTCTTTGAAGCTGATGCCCCTACAGGATGGACGCGGGTAACTGCTCATAACGATAAAGCCCTGCGTGTTGTAGGCACCTCTGCTGGAGGAGCTACTGGCGGCAGCGTGGTGTTCAGCTCGGCGTTTAACTCCAAGACCCCTAGTGGTTCCGTGGCAGTCAGCGTATCCTCTCACCCCCTGACTAAGGCTGAAATCCCAGACCACACCCACACCTATAGGTACAACACGGGTCACTCCAACAGCTCGTCTGCTGGCTATAGTGCTGGTTTCGTCCTTGCCGCCAGCTCCAACCGACAACTACGGCATACCCAGTCAAATTCAACTAGTGACAATGTCGTCATAGGCTCGCCAGATCTAACCTCCACGCCTGACGCTCACACCCACCCAAATTCGACGGGTACCTTCTCAGGTAATGTTATGGACTTTGATGTCGAGTACTGTGATGTCATCCTGGCTACTAGGGACGCATAATAATGAAGATCGAAGTAGAGCCAAACTGTCCACTAGATAAGTTCAAACCCTGCCGCCAACACAAGTGCGCTTGGTTTACTCAGGTAAGAGGCACCGACCCCAACACTGGCAATGAAGTTGATGAATGGGGATGCGCGATGTCTTGGATGCCTATGTTGATCTTGGAAGGTGCAGCGCAGTCTCGTTCTACAGGGTCTGCCATAGAAAGCTTTCGCAATGAAGTGGTGAAGGCGAACCAAGACAATCTAAAGGTACTGGCTGACCAGTTTCCACCTCAGACCCTGAAAGATAAGCTAATAGAAGGTTAATCACCCATGGCTATATTACCCATCCGCGACCTAGGCAGTGCCGGAACGGTAACAGATGTAAGCCCATACAACCTTCCTTTGAACGCCTTTTCGCGGTCGGTAAACATCCGCTTCGATGAAGGCAAGGCTCGTCGCTCTCCGATCTTCCGGTCGATGCTTCCTAACCTGGCATTCACACCTCGCTTCTGCTTTGGTATCGTTCCGTCCACAGGCTTTGACACTGTCGTTGTCGCCTCGGATGACTACCAACTGCACGAGTATGTATCGGGCAGTATGAACAATCGTTCTGGTACCATATCCTCGAATGTAGACCCCCGCCCCTTTACGTCTACCCAGTTAGCGAATGTGGCCTACGTCAATCGCCCTGACAAAGTACCCAGCTTCCGAGGCCCAGGTGGCACTAACTTTGCAGCATTAAACAACTGGCCTAGTAACTACCGCTGTGAATCTTTGCGGTCGTTTGGTGACGTTCTGATTGCATTGAACACGTCCGAGGGTGCAACCTCGTATCCTACGCGAGTGCGTTTTTCTGACATCACATTGTCGAACACTGTCCCGACTACATGGGACGAAAGCGACACCACCGCCTCAGCAGGTTTTAACGACCTAGTGCAAATGGATACACCCATTGTCGATGGCGGCACTCTCGGTTCCAACTTCATAATCTACAGCTCTACGCAAGTTTGGCTGATGGAGTTTACCGGCGGTACCTTCTTGTACAACTTCCGCAAGCTCTACACTGACTGCGGTATGATTAACCAGAACTGCTTCACAGAAGTTGACGGAAAGCATTTCGTTTTTGGCCCCCGAGACATCTACGTTCATGACGCTACATCCAAGCAGTCTATATGCGACGAGCGTGTTAAACAGTTCATCTACCAAGGCCTCAACGCCTCTAAAGCTGACAGGTGCTTCGTACACCACAGCTCAGAGCTAAACTTGATTTACTTCTGCTATGTGTCAGGTGATGAGCTTGTCGGCTTTCCTAATACGGATCGGTGCAACCGAGCTGCCGTGTATAATTATAAGAATAATACCTGGTCGTTTGCCGACCTGCCGGATGTGGCTTCAGCAAGCTTAGCTAACGTCAACACAGTTGAAACCTACGGCACAGCCTCCGGCCTAACTTACAACACTGTAGGCGGCTCATACTACGACCAGGAAGACAGCTTCGCTCGTCACTCTGTGTTTGTAGGCCCAAGCAGCTCTGCCAACGGTATTACAAGTAACAAGATATACGTCATGGACTTAGCCGATAATGGTCAGGTGTCTTTTAGTTATGACACCGAGGCTAACAAACCTGCCATGTTAGAGCGTGTAGGCATTGACCTAGATGAGGCTCAAAACGAGCTGAGAGGCTATAAGAACATCAGCCGCATCTACCCTCAGGCTATGACAAAGAACACCGACGACACTACTCTGTCGTTCCAGTTCGGGGCTGCGGATGTGCCTAACGGAACACCCAACTACGACAACGCAGTCACCTTCGATCTGAACCTTGACTACAAGATCGACACCAGAGCTGCCGGTCGATACCTGAGTTACAAGATTACAGTCGCCGATCAGAAAGACTTTGAGTTCAGTGGCTTTGATTTGGAAGTAACCGCCACCGGACGGAGGTAGCACCATATGGCTATCAATGAAAAGCAAGACTTGATCGTCAATAACTACACTCGTGGGCAATACCCAGTCCTCAGCGAAGATGATGCTCGGCGTTATATACAAGACGAGCTGCAGCGTATTGAGGTGTTTGCGAGACAAGCCGCTGAGGCTTCAATCCAAGTGACTGACCAAGCCCCCAGTAACCCCCTGAAGGGTATGGTGCGTTACGCCGTTAGCCCTTGGGACCCTTTAGGAAACGGCACTACCGGCCTAATGGTTTACAACGGCACCGCGTGGGTCGGCGTATAGACCGCCTGGCACCGGCTTTAGCCCTCGGGGATGAGTACAGATCATTTCTTAAGCACAAGGCCGACCAGGGAGCCTTCCGAGATGCGCTTATGCGCTTCCAGGGGGCAGTAGAAGAGAGCGATGACCGTCTAGGGCACAACGCAATGAGTGCGTTGGTGCCTGTTACGCATAATTTTGCGGATGGTCAGTACATAAGACAGATGGACATGGCGGCTGGCACGATTGTTGTTGGTCATATTCACGCCAGAAACCACCCCTATTTCATTACCAAGGGTGATTTGTCGATAATAACAGAACAAGACGGAGAGCAGCGGATACAGGCCCCTCACAACGGTATAACTTTAGCCGGAACCAAGCGTATCTTATACGCGCATGAGGACAGTACTCTGATCACGGTACATCGAACCGACAATCTTGACGTTAATGAGATTGAACGTGAGGTCCTGGCTAAGAGCTTCGATGATCTCGAGCTCACTCCAATGCAAACCGAGCACATAGATGCTCTTATCAATAAAATCGGAGAAAGCAAATGAGTTTTGCAATAGCAGCAACAGCAGCAGCAGTAGTAGGCGGCGCAGCCTCTTATGCTGGAGCCAGCAAGCAAGCAGACGCCATGGATGCAGCCTCACGCCGCCAAATGGCTGGCTTTGATCTGTCTAAGCCGTTTGTGTCACGGATGTACACTAACGCGGAATCCTACCTTGACGATGGTCTGCAGCGGGGAAATTATGATGGTCAAACATTAGCGGGTTTTAACCCGTACTCCCAGCAAGGTTACGAGTATCTAGGTAACACTGGTCAGCAGATGATGGGTCAACCTGCAAACTTCATGCAGACGGCCGGCAATTTCGCTAACAACGCTGCAGGTTTGTACGACCAGGCCCAAAGAGGCCAGACCTTAAACAACGCGACTGCATATGCCACCAACCCTGCCAACTATGGTTCCCTTTTGGATGCGGCAATGCGCGATGACACGCGCAGACTGCAAGAGCAGACGCTGCCTGGTATCAACCAGTCTGCCATGGCTACCAACAACGTCAACAGCTCTCGCGCTGGTGTTGCTGATGCAATTGCTTCGCGTGGTTACAACGATCGTCGGGCTGATGTCGGGGCTAACATTCAGCAGCAACTGATGGATCGCAGCATTCAACAGCAAAACCAAGATTATTCTAATGCAGTCTCGGCTAACAACAATCTGGCTTCGATTTACGGCAACGCCTTCGGTATGCAAGGTCAAATCGGCGACCGCATGGCGGGGGCAGGTGCTCAACTACAGTCGCGTGAAGCGGCTGAGCTACAAGACCAGCGTTCTCGTTTCGAACAAGACCGCGATTACGGTATGGATCAGTATATCAAGTATAACGCTGGTATTCTGAACAACGCACAGATGCAGTCACCGCAGAACCCTGTCACGAACACTGTCGATCCGACTGCTGCGGCAATTGGCGGCGCAATGTCTGGCTATGGTTTATTCGGTGGTTTTAATCCAAGCTCGGGTAATGCCTTCAGCGGCTTGCAGTCAGGCCCCACGGCAACAGCATCCGGTCAAACGTATGCCCAACAAGGTAATGGTCGATTTGTAAACCAACGCTTTGTAAACTTGGGAGGAAACTAAGATGGCACTTCCTTTCCTTCCTTTAATATTAGGCACAGGTGCCTTAGGCACAGCCGGGGCAGCTCTTTTTGGCTCAGGAGGCCCTGAGCAACAGCCCTCTAATATCCCACCAGCTTTGCAGCCAGGTTTGGCACCTTCAATGCCTATGTTAACCGGTCCATCGTCAATGGCTCGCTACGGTGTGCCTATGGCACCGGTACCGCCTAAGCAAAACATCGGGACTAACGAGATGCTTGCACGATCTGGTGGTGCGATTATGTCTAATGCTGCACAGGGTGGTCCCGCCGCTTATGGCGCAGGTCTCGAAGCCTACGGCTCAATGATGGACCAAAACCGCGAGCTAGAGCGGCAAAGTGCTGTCGATCAGTACAATGCTGCCGCCGCCCAACAAAGTGCTCTTGGAAAGATGAAGCCTCAAGTCGCACCTCTGGGTGCCAATTACACCAATGCAGCTCTAATGGCGATCGAGAAGATCGAGAACGCTGTAGCATCTGGTGAAGAGTCCGGCATGAACCCGTTTGATGACGTTACAGGTTTAGCTGGCGCTTTTATGAAGAATATTCCTGGCTCTAACGCTAATGACGTAGCAGCCGCAATCGAGACTGTCGTGTCGTCGATTGGTTTTGATCGCTTGCAAGCCATGCGTGATGCCTCTCCGACCGGCGGGGCATTGGGTCAGGTATCCGAGCGCGAATTGGGTCAGCTCAACGCCTCTATCGGTAACTTGCGTCAGTCCCAATCACTGGGTGCGTTCAAATCCAACCTGGCTATCGTCAAGGCAGACCTTCAGCGCACTGTTTACTTCATGAACCTGCGCGTACAGGAATACAACGCTCAAATGCAAGGCCTCGCACCTAGCTCCAATGTGAGTGTGCAGCAGTTGTATAACAACTATACAGGCCAAGCTTCTGGCAGTCCCGCACAACCGGCGCAGCCTCAACAAGCTGCCCCTGCTGCCCCTCCAGCAGCTTCTGCACCCGCACCTACGCCAGGACCACAGGGCGCACCTATTACTAACCCGCCCCCTGTCCTAGTTCCTGCGCCTCCCCAGCAGCAGCAACAACCGGCAGCTCGGACTACCACCACTGGTGTCCAGTACCGCGCACTACCCCCGTCAAACTAATACTCCCATCAATCTAAGAGCGAGGTGCTTATAGATGGCAATCTATGAGATCAACGGTGCTCGTTATGACATTGACGACACCAATCTAAACCAACAACAGCTCGAAGCTGCTATTGACGATATCGCAGCCCAACCCCGTGACAGTGCTTTAGATTACAGTTTCGATGTAGCTGCACAGATGGGATACAAAGGTACTGAAGCTTTCGGTAGTGCATTACAAGGCATCGGCTTGGACACTGTAGGATCTGCGGTGCAAGGCTTTGGAGCTCGTGGAGTAGCTCAGCAGGAAGAAGACATTGCTCGTGGTAATTACCAAGCTCAATACACTGGATCACTCTTAGAACAAGATAGTATCGGCGATGCCGCTGGATGGCTCCTAGAAGGTATGCAAGCTAATGCTGCCTCTAGTGGTTTTGCCCTGGCAGGTACCGCCGCCGCTGCCGTAGCTGGGCTTGTTAGCGCACCGGCAGCGTTGCTTCTGGGAGGCGCAACCCTCTCTGGTTCCTTCCTAATGGGAACAGGCGAAAGCGCATTAGAACAAGAAGAAAAGACAGGAAGCTACGACAGCTCTGTTGCCTTAGGCACAGGCGCAATCATTGGCCTCTTAGATCGTTTCGGTGCCGGTCGCGTATTCAGCCCAAGTGAGCTGGGCAAGATGTCAGTCAAAGAGCTTTACGAAAAGCTAGCCAAGAAAGGCTACACCGAGGCAGCTCAAGACGTTGCAAAAGAAATCGGCAAGAAGGCCGCAGCTGAGGGTATAACCGAAGCAACACAAGAAGCTGCAGTTATTGGATCTGCCGCTAGCCAAGGTGGTCAGTACACAGCCGGTGAAGTGGGCAACCGCCTAGTCGATGCTGCCGCGCTCGGTACCGGCTTTGGTGGTACTGCCGCAACAGCTCAAACGGCTGTGCAAGGTGCTGCTCAGGCGGCTGGCTTTGCTAAGTCTTCTACACAGCGTCAAGCTGATAACGTAAACGGTGCCGCTGCAGCTTTACTTGATCGCGGTATGGAAACGGGCGACCAGGCTCTAATCGACAAGGCCAACGAGATTGGCTTTGCGGTTGAAGCTGCTAAGAACGGCGACACAGAACCCCTTCAAAAGCTTGCAATCGAAGAGGAAGCTGCACTGGATCCGACCGAGCTCGCTAAGGCTAGCTTTGCACACCGCTTGAATGAAATCGTTGAAGATGGTCCAGCCGGTGGCGGTCAGTTTGATGTAAACGAGCTAAACGTGGAGAGCCCTAATGGAGCTCGTTCACTAATTGAGGCAGCTCACGGGTCTATCAAAGGGCGTATTCAGGAGCTTAAGGGTATACTGAAAGAGGGCGGCACCCTGTCGGATGGTACTCAATACTCAGGCTTAAACCCGAAGAACGCCAATACCTTTGACGAGGTCATGGAGCGTGTCGAGGCGATGGTTGGCGTGACCATGGCGAAGAATAAAGTCAAGAAGTCCATTACAAACAGCCAAATTGAGAAGGTCATAGAACTTGTAGGCGACACACAAGAAGGCAAAGAGCTGATTAATCTAATCCGCGAAAGCCTTGTTATGACTGACGTACACAACCAAGGGTATGTAGGAGGCTTAAGCCAATTCACTGAGAAGCTGAACCCGCTTGCCCCTACAGGAAGTTACAACACATCAGCAAACGTCCAGGCTGCAGTTCGTACTGCGCTGACTGCGGCAGGTGCTGCCGGTACTGGTGGTGTATCCCTCCTCGCTCAAGCTGGTGTTGTCGGCTTCGGTCGTTTCTATGACAGTCTTACAGGTGAGCGCAGCTCAGTAGGTAAGTTTATTGCAGACAATGAGACTGGCAATAGACTGCCTCAGCCAGGGCCCCCGAGCATCATCGAAGACCAAGCCGCAGCTCAACAACGTCAAGAACAAGTCTCAGCAGCTATGCAGCCACTATTAAACCAAGGCAAGAAACCCTCTGGCGGTCCTGTTGCTAAGGTAATTGAAAGGGCTCAGGAACAGTTAGTAGGGATCGAGGTAACGCAGGACGATTATGATGCGGCTCTTGATTACCGAATCGCCACAGCTACTACTCCTTTGCAAAAAGAAGTCTTCCAAGACATTAAGGAACGCAAGTACAGAGACCAGATGCCCGAAGATGCTATGGCTGTTCTTACAGAAACAATCGTAAAAAACAAAGCTGGCGAGGCACAAGCAGTTCAAACTCGGCTGCGTGAATCCCAAGAAGCCATGATTGCTATGGATCAGCGCAATCAGCGCAACCAGCGCATCGAGCAAGGCAAGGCCGACAACCGCGCAGCGGTAAACCAGCTTCTGGACCAGCTCAGCTCTGACAACGTAATTAACAAAGGCCACAAGGCTCAGCTCCAAAGTGCTCTGGCAGGTACCTTCCTGCGTGACCTCGGTCGTAACCCGATGGCGACTGTCGAGAACACCGTCAAGGATCTGCAGGACAATGGTGTACCGCAAGAAGCGATCGACACCTACATCATGCCCTACGCCCAGCGCGTTGCAGGTCAGCAGGACGCTCGCCCTCAAGAGTTTACTGAGGAAAGCAGTGTTTTAGATCCTTTGGATTTAGGTGATGAGATCGATGCAACGATCCTAGACATTTACCCAGACGACGATAACGCCCAGGCACCTTATAAAGCCAAGAGCCTAAGAGACGCAGCCGAGTGGTTGTTCGATAACCTGTATGTACCGCATTATGGTACACGCGAGCCTCTCGCATACACGCCGGAGAACAAAGAGAAGATTGCGCGTAAGATGGCTGCCGAAGCCCTGCGAGCTCTCGAATCGGATAACAACGCTATCGGCTGGTATGACCGCACCCTGCGCCGCGCTAAAGCAGTTCTCGGTTTGATTGAGCCGCTGGCTGTGCAAAGTAATAACCCCGACACACTGGCAGCATTTAATGTTGCACTGGCAGTAACTTCTAACGGAACGGCCGTTACAGATAACTTCGAGTATGCTGTCGAGGCTTTTCGCTTTTACACAGAGAATGACAAGTTCCCTGTTAAAGAGTGGAACAAAGGCGGTGAGAGGCGCAGGTCAATGCGCGATGCCTTCGCTTTCTTTAACGCTTATCAGAAAGCTCGGGATACGGGTAAGTTTGATATGCCGATTGGAGAGTTTCTTGACAAACAGTTTACTGTTAAAGAGCTCGAGGTGTTTATTGCGTCATTCAATGACCGTTATAACACAAACATCAAAGTTCCTAGTTCCGAAGGCAAAGCCGTCTTAGTAAATGGCAGCTACATTATGGGCCCGAAGATTGGACAGGGGTTCTACCAGAACCTTACAGGTAACTTCGACCCTCTCACGACAGACATCTGGTGGATGCGTATGTGGAACCGCATGGTTGGTCGCCCCTTTGCTACACCAATGACTGATGCGAAGATGCAGGAAAACAGAGATAAGATTGCCTCTGAAATGAAAGCTGCAAAAGGCGATAACAAGCAGGTCATTAATGAAGCTCTCAAGGCAACAGGCGAGACCCGTAAAGGTTTGTACTCTGACCCTGATCGTTTCGATGCTTTTATTGGAGCTTTAGATAAAGCATGGCAGCGTTACTATAAGAAGTACCAGAAAGAAAACGGCAGGAACCCAGAAAAGCCTCAGCTCTTTAAATCAACGGGTACTCACGTTAAGAACATGGGGCCTCAGCTCCAGGAGCAGCCCAAGAATACCAGCGAGCGTGTATTTATCCGCGACACTGTAAATCGGGTTAAAGAATTACTATCTCAACAAGGTATCGACATCGAAACGGCTGACTTCCAAGCCCTGATGTGGTATCCTGAGAAACGCCTGTTTAGGTCACTGGGTGTAAAAGGTGGTCGTGGTGAAGATAATGACTATCTAGATGCAGCCCGTATCTTAGCAGAGAAAGAAGGTATTTCGAATGACCGAATCGAAGAAGCACTCGCCGCAGCAGAGCGAGGACCGGACGGAAACAATCCTGGGCCAGGTTCCGGACAGCAAACTGGAAGACTTGATAGTGGGTCTGGTAGACTTAGCCAATTCACGGAGTTCTCCCAGCAGCCCGAGCTCCCAGGAATCCTCTCCGAACGAGACAATAGTGCTCAACCCGCCCAGCCCGTACAAGAAGAAGTCGTAGTACCTTCTGTCCGGCAGGTCGCAGCGCAGGAAGAAAACGCCAAGCCTATCTTTGAGGTAGGCAAATCTGGCAGTCCTTTTGAAAACGGCATTAAGAAAAGAGCAGACCTTGAGCGACTAGCTAAAGCTCTTGGCATTGTGTTTGGTACTGTCAAGTCAATGGCAGCTATGGATCGAGAGTCAGGGGCCATTTCCAAACCAGGGACTACCACAATGGGTAGGGCTCACATATCTCGATATGGCAGGAAGCCGCCAAGTATCCTTTTGATGGAGCCTGGGTTTCCTAAACGCTCAAAGAATACAGAGAAACCCGTACAATCAAAAGATGGGTTTGTCGCAACCCTAGCGCACGAGATTGCTCACTTCCTTGAGGCTCTTCCGCTGTTCAATCGGCGCGATAACACTCCAGAAGGAGCACTGAGCCTATATGATCCGTATCTGCAGAGAAGTCCTTTAACTCTCAACGAAGATTATGTCCAGCCAACTTCGTTCAGACAGGTCCTGTTAGACAGTGTCAGGTATGCTAAAAACGACAATAAAGTAACACCCGAGCTGGTTCGCTTAGGAGTTAGTAGGGAAGATGCCAATCTCATCTTAGAAGAGATTACGAACCTCCAAGACTTCGGTAATATCAACATTGATATCGGCAATGGCACACTTGTTCCCAGCTTTGTTCGTGGCCCATTTGGTGCCGACCCTGAGGCTTTTGCAGACGGTTCTCTTAAAAAGTTTGAAAAGTTTAAACAGGAACAAATAGAGGCAGGTGCTAGCACTGCAGGCTTTATCAGTAGCGGCCGGTATCGTGTGTCGGCTATCCAAGCAATGACGAAGCACCGCAATAACTACATGCGTAACCCCGCCGAGTTTGCTGTTGATCCAATCTGGGTCTACATGGTCGATCCTAAGTTCGCCAAAGAAACTATGCCGACTACTGCTGAGTTTATTCGGAAGCTTCTTAACAATGCCGCCTTTAGTAAGGACACCCTACAGTTCTACTCATCACCCATAGCAACGATGGTCGCCGCAGCGTTGGCGATACTCGCGGCCAATGGCGGTGAGGAACCAGAAGAGCAGCCTCTCCCACCAGGCGCATTGTCGCCACAAGGGCAGGGAGCTCTTTCGGTTATATGACCGTTAAAAAGAAATACCCTCAGCGAGCTCCGAAACGGAACTACTTTACCGAGTTAAGTAAGACCGCTGAGGGCCGTGCTAAACGTGCGGAGTGGGCTAAAAAGCCACGCAAGAACCCTGGCAGACCGGCTGGTGTCCCTCATGGTTACACCAAAGAGACCATTGAGCCGCTGCGAGAAAAAGCCAAACAAGAAGCAGAAAGGTTTGTACAGATCATGTCAGACAACGGCGAAGCCCCAGAAGATGATTTCGCTAAAGAAGCCCTCAAGACAGCGGTCGAAGTAATGCGCGTTCCTGGTGAAACCAGGGAGCGTCTTGCGGCGGCTAGGCTTGTCTTGGACTTCACTAAGCAGAAACCAGCATCAAAGTCCGATGTAACCATCGGCAAAGCAGAAGGCTTTTTAGAAGGCCTACTGGAGCAGGAAGAAGAGAGCACCAAAGATGGACCAAAAGCTGCAGCAGATTCGGAAGAAGCTATACACTAACTTCCCTTATTACGCTAACGCAGCTCTAAAGATCCGGACTAAGCAAGGTGACATCACACCGCTTAAGCTAAACCAGGCTCAGCAAATACTCGACAAAGCAGTTCAAGCTCAGCTCGATACTGAAGGTAAGATCCGAGTAATTATTCTGAAGGCTCGGCAGCAGGGACTGTCCACCTACACAGGTGGCTACCTGTATTATTCAGTGTCGCAGCAGAAAGCTCGTAAAGCGATGGTGGTTACACACCACGCTGATAGTACTCGGGCTCTCTTCGATATGACTAAGAGGTTCCACGAGCACTGCCCTCAGATACTAAAACCCCACACTAAGTACTCAAGTCGAAGAGAGTTGTCTTTCGACATACTTGATTCGTCTTTCGTTGTTGCGACAGCGGGTGGCGACAGTGTCGGTCGAGGCGAGACGCTTACACATTGCCATGCCAGTGAATTAGCATTCTGGCCTAAGTCGAATGCTGAAGAGGTTTGGAACGGTTTGCTACAAGCGGTACCGAATGCTCCTGGCACTGCTGTGTTCGTCGAGAGTACGGCTAATGGCGTGAGCGGCATTTTCTATAATCTATGGCGAGGAGCTGTGGAGGGTAAGAATGGCTTCGTGCCGGTCTTCATACCTTGGTATGCCGACCCGACATACCGTGAGCCTGTGCCCGATAAGTTTGAACGGACACCCGACGAGATAGATCTCGCTGAGCTTTACGATCTGGATGATGAGCAGTTAATGTTTCGTCGTCGCAAAGTAGCTCAGAACGGTCTCGATCTGTTCAAGCAGGAATACCCCAGCGAGCCTGAGGAAGCTTTCCTGACGACAGGTAGGCCTGTGTTTGATCTTGAGAAACTTCAAGAGCAGTTAAAGAACACCCGCGATGTTGAAGAGCGGCTCGCACTGGAAGGCGAAGACTTCGTCGAGCATATGCGAGGCGAGCTCACGACTTATCGAAAGCACGACCCAGGCGAGCAGTATATTATAGGTGCTGACGTTGCCATGGGCGTGAGCCGAGGTGACTACTCAGTCGCCCAGATCTTAGACAGTAAAAAGCGACAGGTCGCCTCTTGGCGGGGCAGGGTTCACCCTGACTACTTTGCAGAAGTCCTGAGAGCTCTTGGTTATTTCTATAACGAGGCTAGAATTATAGTCGAGAACAACGGTCACGGCATCCTAACGTGTACGCGCTTAGGTAAGGATTACGCTTACCCTAACTTCTACACGGAAGTGCAGGTCGATAAGATTACCGACAAAGAGACAATCAAGCTTGGCTTCTCAACTACCGCAAGAACCAAGCCGCTCATTATTGACCAGCTTCGAGCTTCTCTAAGAGAGGACGAGCTGGAGATAAACGACAAAACAACACTAAGAGAAATGCTTACTTACATCGTCACCGACAGTGGTTCGATGGAAGCGGAGCCAGGCTGCTTTGATGATTGTGTGATGTCACTGGCGTTAGCCAATCACATACATGAAGGAGCTTGGGATCCGATCGATTCAACCGATGATTACTATAGGGATATGGTCTAAATGGCAGACATCAAATCATACAGTGAAATGTCCGACGCAGAGATCACTAAGATCGTTGAGACAAACATCCGCCGCAGTGTGGGTTATTACGACAGCGAGATCTCAACGGAACGCCGCAGAGTAATCGAGTATTACAATGGCAAGCTTCCCAAAGCCCCTGAGGGCAAAAGCAAGTATGTGTCTATGGACGTTTACGACAGTGTCGAGGGTCTAAAGGCTAGCTTGCTAGAGACGTTTGCTGCTGGTAACCGCATTGTGAAGTTTGCGCCGCAAGGCCCAGAAGATGTGGCTAAGGCAGAAGTCTGCAGTGCCTACACAGACTATGTCTGCTTCCGGCAGAATGATCTGTACTCGGTAATGAGCTCAGTAATCCACGATGGTCTAACCGCCCGAGCTGGTGTTGCAAAGGTTTACTTTGAGACCAGTGAAGAACAAGAAGAGCAAGAGTTTAGCAGCCTCACACAAGACGAGCTGGACATGCTTTTGGCTGACGATGGTGTCGAGCTCGGTGACAGCGAGACGGACGACTTTGGTCTTATAACTGGTAACGTATATGTCACCCGTGACACCAGCCAGGTTAAGATCGAAAACATCGCGCCGGAAGAGTTTCTAATCGAGCCTCAAGCTCGTGCGCTACACCCTGACTTCATTAACTTCTGTGCCCACCGCACTCGCAAGACACTCAGCGAGTTGCGTGACATGGGATACGACGAAGACAAAATCAGCAAGCTTAGCGATGCCGATGGTGTCGAGATGGAAACAGATCCTGAAATCCTAGCTCGCCACGAAGGTACCGGCTCCGACCGGGGGTTTAGTGCCGAAGGCTACCAAGACCAAGTGCGCCAAGTGATGTGCTATGAGGCTTACATCCAGCTAGACAAAGAAGGCACCGGAACAGCTAGTCTTTATCGCGCCTTCATGGCGGGTACCACGCTGCTCGATTGTGAGCTCGCAGACCGCATTCCGTTTATCGCTTTTGTACCGATCCCAATCCCTCACGCTTTCTTCGGTAGCAACTTCGCCGAGAAGCTTGTCGCCACGCAGAATGCTCGCACGGTACTTACCCGCTCTATCCTAGATCACGCTGCGATTACCAACGCGCCTCGCTACATGGTTACAAAAGGCGGTTTGACCAACCCGCGTGAATTGATCGACAACCGTGTGGGCGGCTTAGTTAACGTGACGCGGCCCGATGCTATTCAGCCGATGCCGCAAGCACCTCTTAATCCGTTCATCTTCCAGACTATTAAGATGCTGGACGAAGACAAAGAGGACACCTCAGGTGTGTCACGTTTGAGCCAAGGCACGAACAAAGATGCTGTAAGTAAACAAAATAGCAGTGCGATGATCGAGCAGTTGGCCTCAATGAGCCAGACCCGTCAGAAGATTATTGCTCGCAACTTTGCCAACCAGTTTATCAAGCCGCTCTTCTATGAGGTGTATCGCCTTTGCGTCGAGAATGAGGACTACGAGAAGATTATTCAAGTAGCCGGAGACTTCATAGCGGTAACACCAGGCGACTGGGAGCAGAAGCGCGATGTTATGGTTGAGCTGAAGCTTGGCTACGGAGAAGCAGACAAAGAAGCTCAGAAGCTTGCAAACCTGCACGTTACTCTCAGCCAAGACCCAACACTTTCACAGTTATATAAGCCTGAGAACGCTTACGCGCTCATGCGTGATGCAATGCGTCACCAAGGCATTTTGAATGTCGAGGAGTACTTAACGCCTCCCGATCAGATACCACCTCCGCAGCCTGATCCTAACGCGGACATGCAAATGCAGATGGTGGCTAAACAGCTCGAGATCCAAGATCGTCAAGTTTCGATCAGTGAGCAGAAGGCAGCTTTGGAAGCCCAAATCTCCCAAGCCAAATTGGAACTCGACAGAATGAAAGCGCAGAACGAACTGGCGATCCGGTCGGATAGTCAGGACTTGAAAGAGGAACAGTTCTTGCACAAACAGCGGATAGACCAAGCCGAGCTCCAGCTCGCCCGTCTGAAGCAAAACTAAGGACAGTAAATGAGCACTACCAACCAAGAAGAGCAAATGATCCATCTCGGCGACCTCGCTGAGCAGTTAATACAAAGCGAGGCATTCTCCGAAACGATCAATTCATTAGTGGACGCTACGTTCCAGGCATTCGTCAACACTGCACCCGAGCAGACCGATGAACGCCAACGTGCATACACGCATTACCGTGCAATCGTCGATATTACTAATACGCTGCGCCAGCGCGTAAGCATTCGTGATGAAATCAACGCAAAGCATGACGGTGACAACAACCAAACTGAAGAGGAAAGCTGAGACCATGGCAAACAACGTCCCAGATAATACTCAAACAAATATCCCGCTGTCTGTCGATGACGCGGCGGATGCACTCTTGGCTCGCTGGACTGACGCTGATGAAAATCAGCCATCAGAAAGCGATGTTCCAGAGGCAGCAGATACGGAACCCACACCCGAGACTAATGGTTCCGGTCTGGTCGATGAGCAAGATACCGAAGTCGAACTAGACGACGATCAAGATCTTGAAGGCCCTGAAGATGAACTCGACGAAGACGATTACGAAGATGACGATGATCAAGAAGAAGAAGAGACAGAGGAAGAGGCCGAAGAAGCCCGTAAACTGTCCAACGATGATCTCGTTTCAGTAACCGTTGACGGAGAGACCCATCAGGTACCTGCTAAGAAGCTTGCGCGTCTTTATGGACAAGAGGCCTCGCTCACCCGAAAGTCTCAAGAACTAGCTACCCAGCGTAAAGCTGCAGAAGAGGCAGTGGGTAAAACCAGTGCAGTTATGCAGCGGATGCTTGAACAAGCTGAACAGGCATATAAGCCTTACGCCGATGTCGATATGTTGGTCGCCTCTAAGACCATGTCCGACTCGGACTTTACGCAATTGCGTAAGGAAGCCCAACAAGCTGAGGATCAACTCAAGTTCCTTCGTGAAGAAGCCGACACCTACTACTCATCAATGCGATCTGAGCAAGATAAGCTTCTGCAGGAGCAAGCCCAGACAGCGGTGAAGGTGCTGCAAGACGCAGTGCCGGAGTGGTCCAACGAGCTCTATAATGACATCCGCACTTATGCGGTTGCCCAGGGCTTGCCGGAAGAACAGGTGAACATGATTGTCGATCCTAACTCAATCATGATCTTGAACAAGGCGCGTCTTTACGATCAGGGCAAAAGAGTTGCTTCGGTCAAACGCAAGAAAGCATCAACAAAGAAAGTCATGCGGTCTCAAAAGGCACCGCCAAGTAACAAGCAGTTACGGACAGAGAAGCTTGCTAAGTCCCGTGCCAAGTTGCACGAGCGCGGCAGCGACATTGATGACATTGCTGATGCGCTGATGGCTCGCTGGGAAGAGTAAAACCCCCCCGCTGAAACATTGAAAGGAATAAAACAATGGCAGCATATACAACTTACGACCAAGTAGGTCTGGCAGAATCAGTCGAAGACGTAATCCATGACATTACGCCCACAGATTGCCCATTTTACAGCCTCATCAAGAACGAAAAAGTAAACGCTCGTACCTTTGAGTGGATTGAAGATAGTCTTTCCGCAGCAGCCGACAACGCCCAAGTAGAGGGCTTTACGGCAACTGACGGAACGCTGACTACACCTTCGACCCGTTCCAATACGACCCAAATCATGACCAAAGTATTCAACGTCACAGCAACCGCTGATGCCGTTAAGACTTACGGTCGTGCCAAGGAAACTGCGTACCAGCTCGGAAAAGCTTTGAAAGAGATCAAGCGTGACTATGAACGCGCCATGATCGGCGTAGACAACGCTGCTGTAAACGGCAACGGATCTACTGCTCGTGAAATGGCTTCTGTGTCGCAACAGATCTCGACAACGGTTGATGCCGGTGCAGGTTCTGCTGATGCGCTCACTGAAGCTAAGCTTCTTGAGCTGGGTCAGGATTGCTATGACAACGGTTCCGACCCAAGCATTCTCATGATTAAACCTGCCGATGCTACCATCGTAGCTGGCTTTGCAGCCGCCTCAGGCCGCAATCGTGAGTTCGCTCAAAGCCGCGAGCTGGTCAACGTAATTGACCTGTACGTCTCGCCGTTCGGTGAGTACCGCGTTGTACTCAACCGCCACCAGCTCAGCACCAATGCGTTCCTCATCGATCCGTCGATGTTCCGCACGGTGTCTCTGCGCCCATTCACTCGCACTCTGCTTGCTAAGCAAGGCGACAGCGACCGTCACATGGTCACTGGTGAAGTATCTGTTAAGCACAGCAACTTCGCTGACTCGGGCATGATCACAGGCCTTTCCTAGGCCTCTGATTGACTGATTGGGAACCCAGGGGTTTGCAGGTTTCTGCTCTCCTTACTGCTGCCCCTGGGGGACCTTTTAAACGACATAAGAAAGGAAGCATCTATGTCTGATACGAAAGACACAAAAGCAATACACGACATCAAAGAGGAACTGATCCAAGACGGTGATCGCGTTACTCGTAAGAAGTCACAAATCATTCCACAAAGCTTTATCCAAGATCTGCGCGATGAACGCTTTGCCAGCTCGCACACGCGAGAAGGCGAAAACCAACGTCTCGCCTCGATCCCTGTAGCAGTGCATGAGAAGTGGCTGCGTGAAGGCTTTGATCTATTCCAGCATTCTCACAAGGATGTCCTGAGGCGTTTGAAAGCCGAAAACCTCGACGCATTTATCACAACTAACAAGCAGGTGTAGTCAATGAGCCTTTACAAGAATATTCACGCAAAACGTAAACGCATCAAAGCCGGCTCAGGCGAGAGTATGCGTAAGGCCGGAACTAAAGGCGCACCGAAAGCTTCTGCTTTTAAGAAAGCCGCCAAGACAGCCAAGAAGAAGCCAGCCAAGAAGCGCAACAGGTATGCCTGATAAAGACACCCAATAGAGAGGATCAATCGCAATGAACTATGGCGATCTTAAAACGCATTTTAACGAAGTGCTTAACCGCAGCGATATCAGCACAGTGCTCACCGAGCGTTTCATCGACCAGGGCTTGGCGCGGATCCAGCGCAGCCTCCGAGTGCCTTTCATGGAGAAGCAGCGGAACTACACGATCAGCAGCTCAACCCAAGCACTTGTATTGCCAAACGACTTCCTTGAAACACGCGATCTCTACCACAGCTCCGGTACAACAATTGAACGTGTCAGTATGGAGACAATGCAAGCTTTGAGGGCGAACAGCTTAACCGGTAACCCAACCAAATATGCTCGAGAGCAAGCCTCGCTTCTCATCTACCCGTACCCTGCTGATGGTTCAGTTACCCTAAACTATTATGGGGAGCTTGAAGCCTTTGTGTCGGATAGCACTGAGACGACGATAACAACAGTCGCACCCGACCTGGTGATCTATGCCGGTCTAACCTTTGCCGCCGATTTCTATCTCGACGAGAGAAGTCCATTGTTCGAGGCAAAGTACAAAGCTTTTCTCGAGGAGCTCCAAGAGCAGTCTAATGACCAAGAGCTCAACGGTGGCACCCAGAGTATTTCCCTAGCCTTTACATATGATGAGGAGTAAGCGGCATGGCTAACAGTAGTTTCTTTAAAGACGGTGGTGCTGAATCCGGAACCTTTGCAAGTCTTGATTCAAAGCTTGCCGATGCAGAGGCCAGTAAGGTAGCAGCGGAAGCTGCTCAGGCAGCAGCCGAGCAAGCTGAGACAGATGCCCAAGCCGCTGAGACCCAAGCCTTAGCAGCTCAAGCTGCCTCTGAGATTGCCCAGGCTAGCGCAACTAGCAGTAAGACCAGCAGCGCAGCGAGCGCGGCGACAGCGACTGCCCAAGCCGGTACTGCGGCCACCCAAGCTGGCATCTCGACCACCCAAGCTGGCATCTCGACCACCCAAGCCAGTACCGCGACGACCCAAGCTGGCATCTCGACCACTCAGGCTGGAACTGCGGCGACAAAAGCAGGTGAAGCCTCCAGCTCCGCCTCGTCTGCCGAAACCGCTCAGAGCGCAGCGGAGGCAGCTCGTGACAGCGCATTGGCGGCTCTGGACAGCTTCACTGATTTATATCTCGGTGTGAAGTCGTCAGCTCCAACTTTAGACAATGACGGGAACGCTCTTGTCCAGGGGGCTTTGTATTTCGACAGTACTGACGGATCAATAAAGGTTTATTCAGGTACGCAATGGCTGGACGCTTATGCATCCCTGGCTGGCACATTGCTGGCAGCTAGCAATCTCAGCGATCTAGCCAGCGTGTCCGTAGCTGTCAACAACTTAGGCTTAAGTAATGTTTATAACACCGATAATCTCACTAGTATTTTAGAACTCGGAATCTCCGATGGAACTACCGGACAAACATTGAAAACAGATGGATCTGGTAACCTCAGCTTTGGACACATAAATCTGACTAATCAGGTCACTGGTGTTCTGCCTGTCGCGAACATGGCTGCTACAGCTCTAACAACAGTGCAAACTGCTGCCAGTCAAAGTGCCCAGCTTGCGCTCACGGCTCAAGAAGGTGACGTTGTTGTTCGTTCTGACGAGAACAAAACATATATGCATAATGGCGGTTCTGCGGGGACGATGGCAGACTATACGCTACTTGCCACGCCCACGGACGCTGTAACCAGTGTTAACGGCAATACGGGTGTTGTTACAGTTACAGTTCCCACAGCTACGTCCGATATAACCAATGATAGCGGTTACATCACAGGCTATACTGTAACCTCAGCAGATGTGACGGCTCATGAAGATGACATCACTATTACAGAAAGCCAGATCAGTGATTTAGGTTCTTACGTCACAACGTCTGGCGATACAATGACGGGTGCATTGGCAGTCAACGCTGATTTCTCAGTTGATACAAATAACCTTTTTGTCGGTGCTAATGGCTCTTCATACAACAATCGAGTTGGTATTGGCACAAATACTCCGACGCATAAGTTTACCGTAAAAGGGCCGGATGGTCTATTTAGTATAGATAATGGAGCTCTCTCTAATGAGATGCAGCTTATCATTACCAAAAGCACTGGGACAGGTAATGCTGCCTTAAGAGTTTCGGGCGGTTCTCAAAACTATGCCATATTTAATACAAGCGGCATTGATGTCAATGGCACGGTGACTGCTGATGGCGGTGCATTTACTGGCGATGTTACTTTTAGCAACAAGAAAGCCATCTTTGGTGATCAGTCTGACTTACAGATTTATAGCAACGGGTCGAGTAGTTTTATCCAAGATGCTGGCACTGGGCAACTACGAATACTCGGAGACGATGTTCGGATTATGAACGCAGCAGGAACTGAGATTTGCGCGCAGTTTATTCAAGACGGACAGGCAAGACTAAACTATAACAACTCAACCAAACTCTACACGAACACCCATGGCATAGTTATTTCGGGCCGCATCAGTGTTTCTGGCACAGTTGATGGTCGTGATGTTTCGGCTGATGGCACGAAATTAGATGGCATCGAAGCTTTAGCTGATGTTACTGATACAACTAATGTTGGTTCAGCCCTAACAGGTTTTACAACAGCCACCGATGCAGCTTCTGATGACTTAATTGTATATTACGACACTTCGGCCAATGCATGGGAAAAGGGAACAATTGCTGATGTAGCTCTTCAAGGAGCTACCGGAGCCCAGGGTGCTACTGGTGCTCAAGGCGCAACCGGAGCACAGGGATCTACCGGTGCGACTGGAGCCCAAGGCCCTGCGGGTGCAGACGGTAATGATGGAGCCCAAGGCCCTGCAGGTGCAGACGGTAATGATGGAGCCACTGGCCCACAAGGCTCTACCGGCGCGACTGGAGCCCAGGGCCCAGCTGGCGCAGACGGTAATGATGGAGCTCAAGGACCACAAGGCGCAACCGGTGCTCAAGGCCCTGCAGGTGCTGACGGAAGTGACGGAAGTGACGGAAGTGATGGAGCCACCGGCGCACAGGGTGCTACAGGCCCTGCGGGTGCTGACGGTAATGACGGAGCTCAAGGACCACAAGGTGCGACTGGAGCTCAAGGACCAGCTGGCGCAGATGGTAATGACGGATCTACTGGAGCTCAAGGAGCTACAGGAGCCCAAGGACCAGCTGGTGCTGATGGTAACGATGGAGCCCAAGGACCACAGGGTTCTACCGGAGCCCAAGGAGCTACCGGATCTCAAGGTGCTGATGGTGCTGATGGTGCCGATGGAGCTACAGGCCCAGCTGGCGCAGCGGGTGCTCAAGGCCCTGCAGGTGCTGATGGCAATGATGGAGCCCAAGGAGCTACTGGAGCCCAAGGTACACATGGTGCTCGAGGCCCAACCGGTCCTGCTGGTAATGATGGTGCAGCAGGTGCTGACGGAAACGATGGAGCTACTGGAGCCCAGGGTGCTACCGGTGCTCAAGGAGCCACTGGTGCTCAAGGAGCTACAGGAGCTACAGGAGCTACAGGAGCTACAGGTGCAGCAGGTGCAGATGGTACCGATGGTGCTGACGGAAACGATGGAGCTACAGGATCTCAGGGTGCTACAGGGCCCCAAGGTGCTACAGGGCCCCAGGGTGCTACAGGTGCTCAAGGTCCAGCTGGCGCAGATGGTAACGATGGGGCTACCGGAGCCGCTGGATCCAATGGAGCGCAGGGCCCTGCCGGTGCTGATGGAAACGATGGCTCACCGGACACAGCCGCCGAGATATTAACTAAACTTAAAACCGTTGATGGTTCGGGCTCTGGCCTAGATGCCGATACTCTCGACGGTATCCAAGCTAGCAGCTTCTTGCGTAGTGATGCTGATGATTTCGCAACTGGTGCTATATCAATTGGAGATGCCAAGTATTACAAGTACAATAATTCTCGCTCTGATATCCCAGGTCTTATCAGCGGCTCTAGCTTTGGCAGTCTGATAGAAGGCAGCGGTTCCGGTCACCATGTCATCGGTATACGAGATAACGATGTACAAGATTGTTTCGCAGTCATATCAGGTAGCGGTAATTACAATACAGATAGCACTTACGATAAGTTGGTGTTTCAAGCCAAAGCTGATGGCACTCTTACCGCTAATGGTGGCAACACAATCTGGCATGGTGGCAACGATGGCTCTGGATCTGGCCTAGATGCTGATACGGTTGATGGCATCCAAGCCAGCAGCTTCCTGCGTAGCGATGCTGACGACACGACGACTGGTGATTTGACTGTCAGCGGTTCTCTTTTGCCGGAGTTTATGAGGATTACAGGCACTTCCACGAATGGCTATGCTCAGTTCAGTTTTGGATCAAGCTCATCCCCATCTACAACCGGAACGCATATGATTAACACTGCGTCTGGTCTGTTCCAGATTAAAACAGGCAATCCACTTTCAGGGTCGGCTACGAAACAACTAGAGATTGACACTTCTGGCAATTTAACGGCGACCGGCAACATCACGGCCTATTCCGATGAGCGTCTTAAGTCAGATGTTAAGACGCTTGATGGCTCTAAAGTCTACCAGATGCGAGGCGTGTCATTTACAAAAGAGGGTGCGGCTGGGTCAGGTGTAATTGCTCAAGAGCTGCAAAAGGTTGCTCCCGAATTAGTACAAGACGGTGGTGAGTATCTCAGCGTGGCCTACGGCAACGTAGTCGGCTATCTCATCGAAGCGGTCAAAGAACTCAAGGTAGAACTTGAAGATTTAAAGAAAGGCTAATTTATGGCACTACAGACAAGTGGACAGATTAGCCTAAACGATTTGCACGTTGAAGCTGGCGGCACATCAGGCACCCAAGCCAGTATTAACGACAGCGACATTCGTGCTTTAATTAACAAGGCTAGCGGCGCACAGTCAACTTTCACGGGTTTCTACGGTGCGAGTTTCAGTTACCTAAATACTACAATGACCATTGGGTCATATACCGATCCTGGCGGATATTCTGGCACCAATAGTGGCTACAACGATCATACTAAAAGCGACCTTGATGCCGTTTCGTGGGGGTCTATAGCTGCCAGAGGAGTAAACGGGATACAATCTGGGGCAATAGTTGCTAAGCTATCGCATAACACTATCTCACAGCAGCTACAGCTTGTAATGGTTGATAACACCCCAATCGCAAACAGCGGCTGGACAAGTGTGACAATCAATTCGACAACCCTCAACAGAACTGCGGCCACTTTCGGTCAAACCACAACCACTGTGAGCGGTTACACAAAACGCTCGCTCTGGTTTTGGTCAAACACAGGGGTTACATCCCCGTTCGGAACAAGCGGCACAGTAAGTGTAACAATAGTATAGGTGTGACATGAATACGGAATTTACAGAGCGGCTTGACGATGGACAACTTATGCTGTGTTTCACTGGTGTCTTGTCGGGTAATTATTACGAAATCCCTGCTGGCGCAAACCTGACCGACGAAGAAAAGCAAGAAGTTGTCGATGAAGCAGTTGAGACGGGGCTGGCAAACCTGGTCTACGAAGAAAACATGTCTGATAAGTTCACTGAGAACTTTAGAGACCAAGTTTATATGGATGGCGAAATCAAGCGCATTGACTACTCGTGCGACAGGCCAGAGGCGATGGAACAAATCAACCGTCTGGTCGAGGCGTTCCCCGAGTACACCGTTGAGCAACTGACTGCATCGCCACAGAACGTGATCGGCAATTATGGTAACTACCGACCACCTTATAACAATAGCAGCATTAGCTTTTATGATTTCAGAACCCCTGACGTTCAGACGCTCATAAAATACGGTGCGAGCATGTCCACATATATGGACTATAACGACGACTATCTTCTTGGATGGCACGGGATAAAACACGACCTGGTGACAGGTAAAAAGCAAGCCAAGTTTGTCTTCGCTCAAGGTATTAGGCCTAACGACAAGCAGTTTGTAAGAAACTTTCCCCCGCAGATACCAACCGAAAACCGCCACCGATTCTTTGCAAAGCTGCATAACGAGGATGGCACTGTGGAGCCATGGGTAGATTGTTATTTCGTTAGTACGATTAATTGGATGCGTGCCTGGTGTAAAACGATGGGTCTGACGTTTCCATTGCCTGATGATGTGACCAAAGATCCGTGGTGCTTCAGTGTCGTCTGGAACGAAGACACGGGCGAGATCAATGGCGTAAAGGCATACCTAAGGCATCGCTATGAAGATTGATATGGATTTAACCGACATCGATCGTAACTTTTGGAACACAGTAAGGAGAGAGAGGGAAACTTACTTACGAGGTGCAAAAGTAAATGGAAGACCTAATCACGTCACACTGGGACCAGGTTGTGATTGTCATCGGTCTGATCTGGGCGGGCTCGAGAAAGATATCAGAGCTAGAGCGCAAGATCGAAACTGAACAGACTAAAGTCAAAGAGTGTGAAAAGAAAATCGAAGAACTCTTTCGCCAACATAACCTCAATATAGAGCGTTTAATCAACCGAGCTGAGAAGGGCTAGGTACATGCAAAGCAATGAAAAGATATTTATGGATGCTGCGGCTATTGGAACTACTGTCGGAAGCCTTGGTGAAATACTGCCGCCGATCGCATCGTTGTTTACAATCATATGGATGGCCTTGCGGATCTTTGAAACCCCAACAGTCCAATCTTGGTTCGGTAAAAATAACAAGGGAAGCACCGACGATGAACATGGATCGACTGACTAAAACACTTATCAAACATGAAGGCCTTCGCTTGGAGCCCTACCGGTGTACCGAAGGTAAGCTGACGATCGGCGTAGGTCACAACCTAGACGACAACCCGATCTCCGAGAGAGCTGCAATGCTGATACTCGAGGATGACATAGCTAACTGCTTGGTGGATCTCAGGAACAACATCAGCGGCTTCTTACACTTCCCAGAAGTTGTCCAAGAGATACTGATTAACCTGTGCTTCAACATGGGTATCAACCGGCTGCTCGGCTTCAAGAAGACACTAGGTCACCTGCGTGAGGGCAACTACCCAGCGGCAGCAGATGAACTGATCGACAGTCGTTACGCAAGGCAGGTCGGTCGCCGAGCCAATGAGCTCGCAGATACTTTAAGAGGTTTAGAAAATGATTAAAGCTATTATCGGAGCTGTCAGCGGTGTCGCCCAGGGCGTGGTCGAGGCGCGAGCTGCTAAGAGCGCAGCGAAAGCAAAACTAGCTGAGGCCAAACTCGTGGCCGAGATTAGAATGATCGAGAAACGCGCCGACAGCGAAACGGACTGGGATCTAGAGGCACTCCGGCAGACGCAATACAGCTATAAAGACGAGATTGCGTTAGCCGTAATCCTTGCACCCTTCATCGGCTCCTTCCTGCCGTGGACACAAGACCATGTCGCACAAGGCTGGCGGCATCTGAATGAACACGCCCCCTCGTGGTACACTGCTATCTTTTGTGCGGCAATCGCTGCGAGCATGGGCATCCGATGGGCAGTGTCTCAGTTCGGCGGTAAGAAGTGACGAAAGTTAACTTAGGCGACAGCCCGTGTAAGAAGCAGTGTAAAGTCAACTGGGAGCACGAAGCATGTAAAACGTGCGGGAGATCGCTAGTAGATCTAACGAGCTGGGCAGACATGACTTTACTCGAGAGAGTTGAGGCAAACATGAAAGCCATCAGAAGTCTTAAGCGAATGGCAGATTAACATCAGAAGAACATCGGTTACCCTGGTCAACGGATAGGGGCGATCGGTGTTTTTTTACTTATGTCCACCCTTATAATACCTCTTGCATCCGTTGCCCTTTTCAGGTTATACTAAGGTACAACTTAAGAAGAGCAGCGGAATCATAATCCGCGTGTCGGGGGTTCAAGTCCCTCCTCCGCTACCAAAGCTCCCGACCCTTCTTAAGTTGTAACTGTGGAAAAACGGATACGACTAAGGAGACATGTCATGATATCCCCAAAACATAAACATTTCGAAGAGTGCATCGAAGACATCAAAGATGAAATCCCTAGTGATTGGGAATACATCGGCTGGGTCGGCGATGAATGCCCCTCATACAAAGTCAACGGACTGCAAATCTGGCTCGACCACCCAGACGTAGAGAAGCGCACCTGTGCATTGCGTTTTGGCATCAGCCGTATCAACGAGCATGACGAGTTTATCGAGGAAATTGCCGAAGAGGAACATTTTAGCTGTGTTCTACAAATCGTCAATGATGCAAAGACTAAAAAGAAGGAAAACATCCTGATTGGGGGTGCGTCATGAGTTTCGTAAAGTTCTATAAGCTCAGCGAGGGCGATGGCTCAAACCCGATGATCTTCGCCGAGAGAGGCGGGGCTGTCGCTGAGATGAAGCGGCTACCAGAAGAGTACGATCCTGTAATTGAAACGATCATGCTGCCAATGAACAAGAGCGGAATGCTGGCGATGTTCCAGATGGGAGCGGATACCGAAGGTGGCATCGCTTGCTACCGCTTTAACGAAGGTGCCGGAGTGGTTCCGCTAGTGGTCAAAGAAGAGGACTACTATGGCGTGTTTGGGGAGACTGATGATGAGTAAATTACATTATGTCCACCCTATAGAGTTAACCCGTGTAGTGGGACAACCGCAGGAGACACCTATGAGCATTACAACAGACCCCCGAGAACTACTTGAG
>Ga0208675_1000005_pt1 | contig 51246 bp, 64 predicted proteins | sample ColrivemetaGS579_FD_187616 | JGI IMG/M metagenome (GOLD analysis project Ga0208675, IMG submission 187616) | Estuarine microbial communities from the Columbia River estuary - High salinity metaG S.579 (SPAdes) (version 2) | ecosystem: Environmental > Aquatic > Marine > Intertidal zone > Estuary ... | reverse complement strand
GTCTTCTTTTTTGGCGGATTTGGAGCTTGACGACGAGGAAAATGGGCAGGGCTTGCGGGCGGACAATTTGCTGGTGGTCGACTTTGGTAGCGATAACAACGACTTGGGCGATCGGGACTGAACCTTTGCTAGGTTCGACTCCTTAAATCCCGGGGGGAAGGCCTGCGGATCTGGCGGGTATGGGGGGGGGATGCGCGTCTGGATGGGGCGGCGTCGCGGACTTGGTACCATAGAGGCCTATGCGATGAGTAGAACGACATTTTCTATTTTTGCGGGTACCCCCCACCCATCATATTTAGGGGGGGCGGTGCTTATGAGAGTACCGACGCTAAAAAACTTGCAATATATGCACGAGAATTAGACGATCTGCACCATAACTTCATGTAGAGGTTGAAAAAACGATGGCTACACCACGTAAAGGCAAGGCAAAAGTGAAGGTCACGGCCTCTGGTAAGAAGGTTTCCTATGGGCAGGCAGGCAAAGCCAAGGGTGGCGGTCCTCGTGTTAAGGCCGGAACTAAAAAAGGTGACAGTTATTGCGCCAGATCGCTCGGCATTAAGAAGGGATTGTCTAAAGACAAGCAGAATGATCCCAATACCCCTAACAATCTATCTAGGAAGCGCTGGAAATGCTCTGGCGCCAAATCGAGGAAGTAGTAATGGATCAGTTACGACAAGCATTTAAATCTCGCACAGTGCAGTACGGGGCGGCTCTCGCGTGTCTTTCGGTGTTACAGGGTTTCGTAGGCTTTCTGCCGGCTAATCCTGCAATCCAAGCGATGTTCGGCTGCGCTATAGCCACCGGCATTGTGGTGTTGCGATTTATGACTACTCAGCCGGTTGGTAGCAAGTGAAAAAAGCTAAGCCCAAGTCGAAAGTAAATTCGGCGGGCAACTACACGAAGCCAACCATGAGGAAGCGTCTCTTTGAGAAGATCAAGGCCGGTAGTAAGGGTGGCAGCGCTGGGCAGTGGTCAGCAAGGAAGGCGCAGATGCTGGCTAAGGAGTACAAAGCTAACGGCGGAGGCTACAAAAACTGATGGCACTGAAAAAAACTCAGAAGAGCCTGAAGAAGTGGACTGCTCAAAAGTGGAAAACTAAATCGGGAAAGCCGTCGACGCAAGGCTCCAACGCGACAGGCGAGCGGTACCTGCCTGAGAAGGCCATAAAGAGCCTCTCAACAAAAGAGTATGCCGCGACTACCCGTAAGAAGCGGGAGGACACCAAAGCCGGCAAGCAGCATTCTAAGCAGCCCAAGCGGGTTGCAAACAAAACCAAACAGCATAGGAAATAGCGACCATGATGAAAACATGCAGCAGTTGCTCTACTAAGGCTAAGTGCAAGAAGGCCGGCAAGTGTATGAAGAAGGGTTTACCTAAGCGTGGCCAACGTGCCGCAAAAAACAAGGCTTATAAAAAGTAAGATGGATATAACGATCGAACGCTTTTGCTATCACCCCAAGGGCACTCTCGGCGTCTGTACTGTCGCTGGCGAGACGTTCTACACAATAGAACGCCCTTGGTTAGATAACGCACCAAACGTCTCCTGTGTCCCTACAGGCAGTTACAGCATGACGTGGAGAGAAAGCCCCCGCTTCGGCTGGACGTGGATGCTCGAAGATGTCCCGGGCCGAACTTATATTTTAATACACGCAGCCAATTACGCGTCAGACGTACAGGGTTGCATCGGTCTTGGTACTAGCTTAATGGGAGATCGAGTAGCCGTTAGCAATAGCCGAAAAGCGGTTGCAGCGTTTGACGAGCTTACTCAGGGGGGGTCGTGCCAAATACACATAAGCGATGTATTACATGCCGCATTGAAAAACCACTAGGCGAATTTGATGTCAGGAGAAATGCCTGTCAAAGCTGTCGAGTAATCCAAAGAAGAAGATCTGCGGTAAAGACGACGACGTCGTGGTTAAGGCAGAGGATCGTTGTTGCGAAGAAACGCGCCATAAAGCGCAGCATGGATTTTTCTGATGACGTGACAATAGATTATCTTATCAGCCTTCTCGCCCGTCAGGACGGATTGTGCGCGCTTACAGGGGTGCATATGACTCACGGCGGTGGTATGGCGGACACGGCGATGAGCATTGACAGAATAGATAGCCGCATCGGCTACATACCCGGCAATTTACAGCTGGTATGCCACCGAGTAAACGTAATGAAAATGGATATGCCTGACGACCAGCTGTGGTGGTGGGCAAAAAATCTGGTGACCCATGACGAACGACGAGAAGATCATACAAGCAGCGAAGAAGCTGAAGACTAACTTCCCGTTATATGCAAAAAATATCCTGCGAATTGTCAACAAAGAGGGAGCGATAACCCCTTTTGAGTTGAATGCAGGCCAGCGATGGATGCACCAAACGCTAGATCAGCAGCTAGAAAAGCAGGGAAATATCCGCGCCCTAGTTTTAAAAGCCCGTCAGGTAGGCATATCAACCTACGTGGAGGGGCGATTCTTCTGGAAAATCACACAAAATCGAAACGCTAACGCGTTTGTACTCTCGCATCTGGCCGAGTCGACCAACTCGATCTTTAATATGGTGCGCCAGTTTTACGACCATATCCCCCACCCCGCTTTTAAACCGGGACTGGCATCGCAATCTGCGAGCACGCTGGCATTTGAAGGACTGAACAGTCGGTACAGGGTAGGTACAGCAAGGTCGACTCAGACTGGCCGGGGCCAGACTAACCGATTCGTGCATGGGTCGGAGGTCGCGTTTTATCCACAGGGTTCAGATATCGTCGCGGGACTCTTGCAGACCGTGGGCGGAAAAGGCTCGGAAGTAATTCTCGAATCGACGGCGAACGGCGCGGGCGGCTGGTTTTACGATCAAGTGATGAAGTCTCTGCGCGGCGAAACCGAGTGGGTCGTGTGCTTCATACCGTGGTATTGGATGCCGGAGTACCGCCGAAAAGTAAACCCATACTTCGAGCGCACCCCCGAAGAAGACAAGCTAGCGCAGGCCTACAAGCTAGACGACGAGCAGTTGATGTTCCGCCGAGCAAAACTTGACGAGCTGGGATCATCTGATTTGTTCCGGCAAGAATACCCGAGCACCCCGATCGAAGCGTTTTTGACTTCCGGCCGGTGCTTTGTAGAGGACGCGGTTCTCCGTGACGCCGAAGACAACTGCTATACCCCGGACTTCCGAGGCGATTACCGTTCCGGAGTTTTGGAAAATTACACGCACGGGCCTTACAAAGAGTGGTGTAACCCTGATCCTGATGAAAATTATGTGATTGGGGTGGACGTTGCCGAGGGTCTGTCCTACGGAGACTACAGTTGCGCGCAGGTTTTAGACTCGAGAGGCAACCAAGTAGCCTGCTATCACGGGCATATAGACCCTTTCGAGTACGCTAATTTCTTAGGAAAGCTAGGTGATAGATGGAATAGAGCCTACATGGTGGTGGAAAGAAACAACCACGGCCTCACTACATTGCGCCGATTACAGGAGATACAGTACCCCAACCTGTTTGTAGAGAGTTCAGTTGATGGTGCATATGGTGACAAGCTCACTAAGCGTGGTGGTTTTTTAACCACATCAAAGACAAAACCCCTGATTATCGACAACCTTGCCGCCCTACTTCGACAGCGTGAAGGGGGTGTTGCAGACATCGAGTTAGTTAATGAATTACGAACGTATGTTATTGATGATAAAGGGAGTTTCAATTCTCAGAATGGATGTTATGATGATAGGGTGATGGCATACGCCATCGCCTTGCATGGATTAGCCTCAATGCCCCGCCCTCGCATTCATATTGCGCGGCGCGGCTTTAAGAGTTTGGACTCGACTGTGGGCTATTAGATGCAAGATCCAGCAGAGTTAATGTACGAAGAAGAGTTTGTCTCTGACGAAGACCTCGACGGGCAGCAGGAGCAAGAACTGCAAAGCTTGGGTCATCGCCTGAAAGACATCTTTCAAGAGTACAAAGACGCACGAAAAGAAACTGAGAACGAGTGGCTTAAAGATCTGCGCCAATACAATGGGCAGTACGAGCCCGAAATCCTTGCGCGCCTGAATGATCATGGCGGCGCCCGCTCTAAAGTTTTTGTAGGCCTCACCCGAACCAAGGTAATGGCCGCGTACTCTCGTATTGTTGATCTGCTCTTTCAGCATGGCGACCTTTACTTTGCGGTACACCCTACCCCGATCGCCGACATCGATCCTTTGACCGCTGCGCGAATGCGCCAGCAGGCAATGCAAGAAGTCATGATGGCCTCCGGCATGGCTGACCCAATGCAGAATCAAGATCTCATGCTTGAGCGCATGGGCGAGCTTGAACAGGGATTCAAAGAAGTTGAGCAGAAGATGGCGGAAGAAGCTGCCAAGAACATGACTGTTCAGATTAAAGATCAGCTGATTGAGGAACGCGCCGACCAGAAGTTGAAGCAATCCATACTTGAGGCTTGCATATTTGGATCAGGGGCAGTCAAAGCAGGAACTGTTCGAATCGATACTAAGCAGTCTTACGGGAAGGCTATAGACCCTGAAACTGGCGCGCAGACCTACGCACTGAGCGTAGTTGAGACCCCAGTCCCCGAGTTAGAAAGCGTATCTATATTTGATTTATATGTCGACCCTTATTGCACGACTCTCGATGATTGCAATGGATTATTTCGTCGTCATGTACTAACACGTCGCCAGTTCCGGGACTTGGCTGATCTACCAGACTTTGACGATGAGATGGTCCGGTACTTACTCAAGATGAACCGGACAGGTAATCATGTTGAGGAAGAGCATGAAAGAACACTGCGTAGGATTGCTGGCATTAGGGATCATGCTGAGTCTAACCGTTTTGAAGTATTTGAATACTGGGGTGATGTTGACGGTTACGCCCTAGAAGAGCACGGGATAGACGTCCCTGAAGGTATGGAGCTGAGTGATCAGTTCTCTGCATGTGTCTGGTTATGTGAGAGCAAGATTTTAAAAGTCATGCTAAACCCGATTGCTGGGTACAAAATTCCATATCACATCTTCCCGTATGAGCGTAATCCCCATCAGTTTTGGGGTATCGGCGTGCCTCGCATGATGCGTGACAGCCAAACAACAATGAACGCTGCTGTTCGGATTTGGTTAGACAACATGGCCCTTTCATCAGGCCCAATGGTTGAGGTTAATACTGACCTTCTGGCAGCGGGCGAAGACCCCACGGACATACACCCATGGCGAGTATTCTTGCGCGAAGGTGGTGATGGTTCTATGCCGGCAGTACGTTGGTATCAACCGGTGGCGAATGCCAATGGATTAAACCAGATCGTGGAAATCTTCCGCCGATTTGCGGATGAGACGACCAGCCTACCCTCCTACACTCACGGGGAGCAAACGGCATCATTAAACAAGACAGCTACGGGCATGTCTATGTTGATGGGAGCTGCGAACGTAGCGCTCAAAAGTACGATTAAAAACATTGATGACTTCCTTTTGGAGCCAATGATTGAAGCAATGTTCCACTGGAATATGGAGTTCAATCCGAGGGAAGACATCAAAGGCGATCTCAGGATCGTCGCAAGAGGTAGCACTGCTCTTGTTCAAAAAGAAGTGCAAAGCCAGCGACTGCTCCAATTCCTGTCACTGGTTTCTAACCCCATGGATGCGGCTTTAGTGGATCGACCTAGTTTGTTGCGCGACATCGCGCAGACATTAGATATCGACCCGGATGAAATTATTAAGTCTGAAGAGAGGTTGCAAGCTGAACAAGCACTCCAAAATCAAATGCTCGCCGGAGCAGGCCCGGGCGGTACTGGAACTCCGGCTCAGCCCGGCATGGTCCCTGATATCGGACCTGCTGGCGTCCCGATTGGCTGACGCTAGAGACCGGCTAGAGCAGGCAGACGAAAAGAATTTTAGGTTTGAGCAAGGCCGCGTAACTGAGTTGCGCTTCGCGCTTGAACTTGAAGATACCGCGAAAGCGGTACTAGACCGAGAGCGGACCCCTAACCGGAAATCCGCAATTACTTAACGGACATCCCCTTGTGGACCCGAGGAAAAATATATGGCTAGTAGAAATGACCCTGAGCGTTTAGAAGCTGAAGCACGAGAAATGCTCAGCAAGCTGACAGAAACTGAAGCGGAATCTCCTGTCGACGTGGAGCAAACCGAAGAAGTGGAAGCGCTTGCTGAAGAGACCCCCGAGCCTACGGATACGGTCGAAGTTGAAAGTGCGGATGAGGCTCCAGTATTTGAGGAAGAACGCGGCGAAGAAACTCAAATGCAGGATCGGCTAGATAAAGCCGAGAAAGCGATGAAAGGCGCTCAAGCGAGGATGACCAAAGCAACCCAAGAGGCTGCTGAACTCCGAAAGTTAAATTCGGATTTGATGCAAGCTGTTGGCGATCTTAAAGGTCAGCTGGAGGAGAGACAAAAAGACAATGAGCAGCTGGCAAAAATCCGGGAGGAATATCCCGACATAGCTGGCCCGCTCCTTGACGAGTTAAGTCGAACCCAAGCAGAGGTTTCAAGCACCAAGGATGCCTTGGCAGCTGAAGAACGCAGACGACAGGAAGCCGTTGCAACACAAGCGCAGGCTGAGCATTTTGACCGAATCCGAGCGATTCATCCCGATGTAGATCAACTGATCGAAACCGCGGACTGGATTAATTGGCTGGAGGTTCAAGATCCTCGAACGCACGAGTGGGTGGAACGCGGATCTTCTAACGATGTCAATGCGATTTTGACGCGGTTTAAGGTTGATATGGGCATGAAACCACCCACGCCGCAAGAGCAGGCTCTCGAGAAAGCAAGGAAGGTTGCAGAACCTAAGATGCCAAAAACTCGGAAGCCTAATACTGGTGGAAAGAAAACTTGGACTGTGGAAGAGATCAAGCGGATGCCGAATCGAGACTTCGAGAAGTATCAGGGTGAGATCTTAAAAGCCATGGAACAAGGATCAATCCGCCGTTAATTAATACTCTTGTGAGGAATTAAACAATGGCTTTTTCATTTTTCAGCACGGGTGCTACATCTGAAGTAAATTTCGTCCCAGAGGTGTTTTCAAAACTCCTTCAGGCTAAGTTTTACAAGCAGTCTGTACTGCCCGCAATTTCAAACACTGACTACGAAGGCGAGATCTCAGGTCAAGGCGACAAGGTTGTAATCCGAACCGTACCCGCGGTAACGATCAACGACTACGCTGGTACTGTGTCAAACCAAGAGCTTACTACTGCCAAGGTCGAGATGTTGATCGACAAGGCTAAGTACTACAGCTTCAAGATTGACGACGTATTGGCAGCTCAGGCTGACATCAACATGCTCGAAGCTGCATCTTCTGATGCTGCCGAAGGTATGCGCGTTGCAGTTGAGTCTGACGTAATGTCTTCTGTGATTACCGGTGCTACTACAATCGGTGCTCAGACTACAATTACTGCGTCCAACGTATTGGGTGAGATCCTTGAGCTGTCTACAGCGCTGGATAACCTGAACATCCCAGAGGAAGGACGATTCATCGTTTTACCTCCTTCGATGATCAGCCTGCTCAAGCAGTCAGAACTCCGTCAAGCGTACTTGACCGGCGACTCAGAGTCTCCTCTGCGTAACGGTCGTGTAGGTATGGTAGATCGTTTCACTGTTTATCAGTCAAACATGCTCTTCACAGCATCTTCAGGTGCTGACGATACTTACACTCACGTACTTGCAGGCCACCCAAAGGCTATCTCATTCGCGTCGCAGTTCACTAACACTGAAACTGTCCGCCTTGAGAGCACCTTCGGTGATGCTGTTCGTGGCTTGAAGGTATACGGCTCTAAGGTCGTAGTTCCTGATTGCCTCGCTGTAGGTAAGTGGAAGGTCTAAAGACCGGTACGGGGGGCGAAAGCCCCCCTAACTTATTGGATTTATTATGGAAACTGGTAAGCGCTTTAAAAAGGACGAGCTATTTAAAGAAGCTCAATCGGAGTTCAGTGTAAAGCTGGATCGTCGATTAAGCCTCGAGCAGCTTGAAGATCAGATTGCCCGACTACGTCAGCACGGCAAAGAGCCTGCTGAGTCTGAGAAAAAGCAACCTGTACCTAAGCGTGTCAGAAATGTCATCACTGGTAACATTTTTGACTACAACCCTGTTTGGAAGGGCTTGCCTGACCTTGAAGTTATTGAGTGGGAGGATTGACGATGGCAACAACAAAGGTTGTGGACATCTTAGACAGAGCCTCGATCATTTTACAGGACAGCACCAACGTCAGATTCCCAAACTCTGAGTTGCTGAAGTTCTTTAATGACGCGCAGAAAGAAGTTGTATTGCATCGCCCAGACGCAAAGATGGTCAACGAATCATTTTCTTGTGTTGACGGTAGCAAGCAGACTCTTCCGGCCGCGGCATTACGCTTGATCGAGATTGTTAGAAACGTAAGTGGCAGAGCGATTACTCAAGTTGATCGAAAGATCCTTGATGAGACTCTACCTAACTGGCATGAAACAGCAGCCGGGACAAACAAGATCGAGCACTATATTTACGATCCTGCTGACCCTAAGCATTTCTATGTTTATCCGAAAGGCGCAGCAGGAAGTCACGATATGGAAATCGTGTATAGCTCTGCACCGTCAGACATTGCTGTTAGTAACTTTGATACTGACACTACGACGATCAGCCTAGATGATGTTTACGCAAACTGCATACTGGATTACATACTGTATCGTGCATATCAGAAGGATTCTGAGTACGCCGGTAACGCAGAAAGAAGCATGATGCACTACTCGTCATTCGCTAACGCTTTGGGTATTAAGACTCAAGCTGACAGCGCAACTACGCCAGTGCCAAATACTCCTGATAGGAACGCTGGGAGAGCTTAATGAAATACTCAGACCTCAATGTTCACATCCGAACCGAAGTTCAGGGTTGCCCTGACTTCATCATAGAGCGTGCAGTTCGTGATTCAGCGATTGAATTCTGTCGTAGGACAGACGTTTACATCCCTGAGCCAGAGTTCGTTATTGTGATCGGCGGGGTCAACGAGTATTCCGTTACTATCCCAACCGGGACCGAGCTTAATCACATCATCGACATCTTTGATAACCATAGGGCGTTGCAGCCAATTAGTTATAACGAGCTGCTGCGCCGTCTTGGTGATGAAACAGAAAGGGGCAAGCCTGCATATTACTCACAGCGTGATAACGCAGAGTTTTTTGTGGCACCCATACCTAATGACAGCGACTCCATTCGAGTCGTTTATTCTGTAAAGCCGACTTCAACCAGTACCAGCATTCCCGACACTATCGGTAAAGAGTATCGAGAGGCTCTTGTGCATGGTGCGTTGTTTAGGCTGCAAATGATGGCTGGGCATCCGTTCACAAATCCCAACATGGCGTCGGTTAACAAGAACCTCTTCGAGCGTGAAGTGGGTCGCACTACCCGTCAAGTTAAGTATGGATTTTCTGGCGGCACGCTCACATGTAAAGCGAGGGCGTTTATCTAATGGCTTACATAACGACTATCGATCTTGTTCAGGGCGACCAGTTGCCCGAGATAGAGCTGACCTTAAAAGACTCTAACCAAGCCGCTGCGGGTCTAACTTTAGACACAGACGACCCGTCAACATTTGCGGCGCTTACTCTTTCTGGTGGCTCTGTAAGAATGCGTCTACGCAAGGTTGGCCAGACCGCATTGATTGACACGCTTGTTGGAACTATTACTGACGGCTCCGCCGGCAAGGTCACTTTTGTTTTTGACAGCGACACTCTAGATACAACAGGCGTCTTGGAGGGTGAAATAGAATTTACTGACTCCGGGAGCAGAACTCAAACTGTGGTTGATCTAATTAAGTTTAAAGTTAGATCACAATTCGGGTAAAGACATATGGCGATCCATGCCGAGGTTAGATTCCGAAGGCTGGTCGCGAGTGCTACAAGTCGAAAGATATACGTTCAAGCGTCTAAACGTACCTTTGCGGCAGTTGTCTCAGAGCGAAATCTATACTTAGATACCAGCTATCGAGCATTAGCCCCCGAAATCAGCTATAGAAGACTACATGCGGCGCCAAACTGGCGCAGCCTTTTCTTGCACGACGTTCACGTCAATCCAGAAAGAACTATCTACTTTTTTGCTGACCAGTTTTCTTTTGCAGATACACCGTTACTGTCTATAGAGCCCTCTTACACTGACTCTTTCGTGTTTTCTGACGATACATTCTTTGATATCGGCCGCTCTTTAAATGACCTAGAAGTATTGACGGATGCCGTTGTAAAGGCGATAGATAAAAACCCTACAGATGCATCTACCCTGACAGATGTTTTGTCGCATGTCATGGACTTCAGTCGACTCCATAGTGACGACGTCAGTGTTTTAGACAGTCAGGTTTTTGATGTCTCAAGCTTTGCAACTGACACATACACCACTATAGATGCCGCTGAATTTAGTATTGGCAGCTCTTTAATTGATAGTACGTCTCTATCTGAGACCTCCTTAATCAGCACGTCTAAAGTTTCTGAAGATACAGTCAGTGTTACTGAAAGTATCCAAACCAGTCCAAGCCTTAACAGACTTAACACTATAAGTGTTACCGAAGTACTCACAGCAACTAGAGATCCTTTTTCATTCGAGTTTACATTCGGCGATGGGTTCACCAACGTCTCTGGGTCTCCAGATGATCAGGTATCTTTTTCAGAAACGCAGTCATTTGACGTTGGGTTTGGTCTTCAAGACTTCTTTACCCTTGATGATTTCAACCAGATAGACAAAGAGGCAGCTGCCAACAAATCCAATGTTTACTCATTGCAAGACGAGCAAGCTCTGGCATTTGGAAAGCTTTCTGATGATTCCTTTGTTTTATCTGATTCGCCGGTCGCCTCAGTAAGCTCAGAAAAATCTGATACCTTTGCCCTTGCTGAAGATGCGGACATTAGCGTTTCTAAAAGCAACACCGACTCCTATTCTTTGTCAGAATTCAGCCTAAGATCAGTTGGAAAGCTGTTACAAGACTCAACTAACCCCTTGACAGATAACGCGATTTTTGCATTTACCAAGAGCGCTTCTGAGAATATAATTGTAAATGAAGTGCAAGCTTTTTCTGTGTCCAAGCTTGCGCTAGATGGTTTAAACATATCGGACACACCCGTGCTGTCTCCACGGAAAGGTACTTCGGACAGTGTAACTATGGGTGACGTATTAGTTACCCAAAGATTGGTAGCCAGCTCAGTCCTCAATAAAGGGGATTTGGGTTTCGTGTTACTAAACGCTGACTAAAGTGGAGACTCACAATGATCCAAGACGATCTTAAACTAAAGGGGCGGCTGGATATTGTCGTCACCTCTCAGGATGGTGTAATAAAGCAAAAAGAATCTGTTGAAAACTTAGTTGTCACAGCAGGTAAAAGCTTTGTCGCATCAAGAATGGCCGGAAGCTCTGCCAGTGTAATGAGCCACATGGCAATTGGAACCGACAATACAGCTGCCTCTGCAAGCGACACGGCCCTTGGGTCCGAATCCGCACGCTCCGCGCTAACCAGCACTACCGTAAATAATAACGACGTAGTCTACGTTGCCAGCTTTGCAGCTGGAGTTCCGTCGACCTCCGCAGTTATTACCGAGGCCGGAATATTTAACGCGAGCAGTAGCGGTACCATGCTTTGCCATACTGTATTTGGATCAATTTCAAAAGGTACTAGCGACAGTTTGACTATCACTTGGACGGTATCTGCCTCCTAAGTCATTGATCTAAAGAGGTTTATATATGGCTGTCAAGTTTGCCAACCTCGCCAGCGCCACGCTCGCGAGTGCTACTACAAATTCTGCTACCTCATTAACGGTATCTGATGCTTCGTCGTTCCCCTCTCTTGGGGGCGGCGATTACTTCTACGCTTCTATAGGTGAAGGGTTAAGCTCAGAGATTGTTAAGGTAACAGCTGTTTCGTCTAATACACTTACTGCAACTAGGGGCCAAGATGGCACCACTGCGGTGGCGCATTCTTCCGGAACTGTAATAGCACTTCGTGTAGTCGCTGCGGCACTTGATGACATAGCCTCGCAAGCCCAAACAGCCGCCGACACCGAATCGGTCTCCATCGCTGGGGATACGATGACGGGCAATTTGTCATTCGGAGATAACGTCAAAGCTACTTTTGGCGACAACGACTTACAAATCTACCACTCAGGCTCTGCTTCATACATTACTGACTCAGGAACTGGAAACCTGTTGATACAAGGTACTGACGTTAGATTGCAGAATGCTGGAGCTACTGCTAACTACTTAAAAGGAACAGATGGAGCAGAGGTTTCTTTATTTTATGCAGGCGGACAAAAACTAGCCACGAGTGGCTCAGGTATTGAGGTTACAGGCGCTATCTCGAGTGGGGCTATCACTAGCACAGGAAAGCTAACGCTAAATGACCCGAGTGTTGGCGGATGGATTCAGTCGAATGGAAGTATTCGGATCGACATCGACAATGATAACGATCAAACCAATAGAGCCTTCATTGTCAGCAAAGACAACGGAGCTACAAATCTACTAACAATATACGAAGATGCCGCCGCTACTTTTGCAGGCACAGGCGCGTTCTCTGGCAAGCTGACTATAAGCAATGGTAATTACGCGAACCATTTAGAGCTTGTTCGTGGTAGCGATACGCTATACCTCACACCAAGTGGCGGTCAGTTACTTACTAACGGTGGACTGTCACCCGCCGTAACAAACCAATATGCCCTTGGTCGAACTGATAAGTATTGGCAAGATTTATGGCTAGGCACCTCGCTAAAAATGGGCGGCACTACTGTCATTAACGCTAGTCGCAACCTAATCAACATCGGCACTATCTCTAGTGGGGCCATTACTAGCAGTGGAACGATAACGACAAGCGGCAGTTTTGTCGGCGTTAACGCTATCGTAGACAATGTTATTGCCAAGACATCAGGCGGCAATATCTTATTTAAAACAAATGGCGGCTCGTCTATTGCTAGGTTTAATAATAACCAAAGTGCTGATTTCTTTGGCGCGATTAATAGCAGTGGGCTAATTAAAGGAACAAGGTCGATAACGTCTGCCGATGTTGATTACTTGCGTTTGCAGATGTCGTCGTGGTCACAACACGCGGGTTACCTAAAGAGTCTCGTTTGGCATGACGGCGCAAACAATATTGCAGGCATTGGGGCAGAATACGACCAAAGCAAAACCAATATACATTTTCACAGCCAATACAACGCCGGTTACAAGGGAACGAGCGTTAAGACGTTCAGCGTGTTCGGCAACGGTAACGTAGACGTTTTGGGTACTACTTTATCCGTAGGGAATGCTACTGGCGGTAATCAATTCTTTAAAAGACCAAGTGCAAATTATATTTTTGCAGATCAGACAGGCGGCTATCTAGTTTTCGGAACTAACGGGTTAAGTACAAGCCTAGCGAATGCGTCATTAAGACTTGATACCTCTAAAAATGCAATCTTTGGAGGCACCATCACGAGTGGGGCTATCACTAGCACAGGCACCTCGACGTTTGGTGGGGTTCAAATTGGCGGCACTACTGTCATTAGCTCTAGCCGCAACCTAACTAACATCGGCACGATTTCGAGTCAGGCTATCACTAGCGTCGGTAACGCCAGTATTTCAAACCCGTCGGCTGGTGCGAGCATAACTCTGAGAAGAACGGATGTTAATACAAGCGGTATATTTCTCGTAGGAAGTAGTTTCAGCTACATAGGAACAACAACGAATAAGCCGTTTCACCTCTATCAAAATAATGCTTCTGCGTTACAAATTGATACCAGCAAAGACGCAACCTTCGCAGGCAATATTTCGAGTGGGGATATCACCAGCACAGGCACTGGAACGTTTGGCACGCAGGTCGCCCTTGCAAAACAAGGAACTGCAACATCATCAAGCGCGCAATTTAGTTCAGCATCAGTGGCATTTGAAGCAAGCGGATGGGATGTAAACAACGCTATTTCAAGAACTGGTGTCTGGACGATCTATAATGCACCAACAGCAAGTAATTTTCCTGATTTTGATCTTAATTTTTATGAGCCGGGTAATGGCTTAAAGTTTCAGTTGCACGGCAGAGGATCGAACAATTATGTAGATCCTTTAGCTGCATCGTTCTATGGCAATGTAAATATCAACGCTGATAGCTCAAGTGCAGCTGATGGTGGTGATGGAAGTTTAACCGTAGCAGGCGCAATCGGCGCTGGCGGTGCGGCAGAAAGTTTTTATGATCTCAAGGTTTACGGACTAGCGCGCTTTCAAGGTTCGGCAAACTTTGTTTCAGCGACAAACCCAATACAGGTAGGCGGCGTTACCCTCGTCGACGCCAGTCGCAACATTACAGCAGGCGCGATTACTAGCAGTGGTCAACTATCTGTATCTGGCAACAACCTAGCAGTGTTTGGCCCTAATAGTCTTTACTCAAGGTCATTAGCTATCGGTGGTAACGCTAACAACTCAACTTCTACTAGAGCTTCTATAGGCACAACAAATGGCAACTTACACATTGACGCGGCGACTGGCGCTTTCGGTACATATCTTAATTTATACGATGGCACTGGCGGCGTTCATTTAGGTAACGGCGTAGGTGCTACTGCGGCGCACTTCAATGCAAGCGGACATTTATCACTTGCAGGAAATGCAGGGGGGCATATAAGTGGCTACGCACTAAGCGTCGGAGGTGTTGGCGTTGTAAGTACGTCGCGCAACATCTCTGCGAGCGCTATCACAGCAGATAGCGCAACTTTGGGCTCGGCGGCGGCTTCTGCAAACGTTGCATTACAAGTAAGTCCTCCAACTGGAAATAATCAAAGCGGACTAAAAATAACCAACACTGATGGCGGTGCGCATACTTGGCTTGGCTATTACGATGGAAACAACTACCTCACCGGAGATGCGGACGTAGCCACTGGCGGTAAAACTTATATTCGCTCTGAATCTGGAGGAGCGTACTCAAATATTGCAACCTTCTCTCCTACTAGCATAGTTTTCTCTAAATCCATTACGAGTGGTGCGATTACCAGCAGTGGGATAGTTGATGCCCCCTATTTTATTGGAGGCTCAGGGGGATACAGAGTTAAGTTTTCGGTTTGGAGTGGCACTACATACGGTATAGGCATGAAAAACGGCTTTTCGTATGGTGGACTCGCAAGCAATTATGCAATGTGCTTCCAGATGAACACCACAGCCGGTCGTGGTTTCTGGTGGGGAACGACCGGAAACTCCGACGCTCAAGGTGCTATGGCTCTTACCAATGACGGCAAGCTGACAGTAAACCACTCAATGCGGCTTGGATATGGAGTCAATGACACCACAACCCCCGGAGCGACTCATGCTTTAGATGTAAGCGGCACAAGTGTTTTTACAACTGCGGACAACAGCGCACAAGTCACGCTTATCTCTACAGATACAGATGCCTCAGTAGGGCCACAACTTAATCTTTGGAGAAACTCAGGCCTAGGATCAAACGGTGACTTGATCGGTAAAATTACGTTCACAGGTGAAGACACGGTTGGTTCTACAAATACGTTTGCAACTATTTATGGCGTAGCAGACCAAGCAAACAACGGCGCTGAAGACGGATCTATTCACTTCCAAACGCTTATCAATGGCGTTTTAGAGGATAGGTTTGAAATTAATAGTGCTGGAAATTCTGTTTTTACTGGGATTATCAACAACACACGCGGCAATTCAAGTGTCGCACCTCCCAACACCGCCGATCATACTGCGGGTACACGCATCAGTTTTTACGATGCGAGTGCAACTTCTTGGTATGCGATGGGGATTGAGTCAAGCACTCTTTGGTTTAATTCTGACGCAAATTATAAGTGGTACCAAGACGGCACGTTAAGGATGTCTCTTCTGGGGGCGAACCTTGCTGTTACTGGCACCCTGAACTCGGGTGCTATAACCAGCAGTGGTCAAGTTACAGGCACCAGATTTACGGATGCCGCCAATCCAACAGCCTACTTCGTTCAACCAAGCGCCATCAGCTTTATCCATGAACTACGTGTGGATGACTTCATCCGCCACAATGGCGACACGGACACGCATATTAAGTTCCTTACCGATAGAGTTCAGCTTACTGCTGGCAACGTGCTCATGCTTGACTGCGTTGAGGGTGGTACAGACTACATTGATATAATTAATCGCGTCCGAGTTACGGCTGGTGGTAATTTGGAGTGCGAAGGAAATATAACGGCCTACACAACAACCAGTATTTCGGACATCAACCAAAAAGAAAATATCCAGCAAATTAGCGACCCCATTGAAAAGGTTAAGCAAATCTCTGGCTATACATTCGACTGGAAGAACTCAGGCGAGCACTCAGGCGGCGTAATAGCTCAAGAGGTCGAGCAAATCATGCCAGACGTGGTCAAAGAGGTAAGTATCCGCGACGGCGATGAAATGAAGGCAGTGGATTACCAAGCCATAATCGGGCTATTGGTTGAGACTGTTAAAGACTTAAACAAGCGAATAGAGGATTTAGAAAATGGCAATAACTAATACACGTACAGTCCAACGTTGCGAAGTGTACCCAGCAATGAGTGCCGACGAGCATCCAACTATGATGGTCGTATACACGCATACTTTTGACGACACAGATGACGCAGAGCTTCCAGTGACCACAGATAAGATTGTCCATTTGACGCGGTACGTTGTGACTATGGCTGACGATGGTACAGAAACTTCTACGGCCACTGACATGACTAGTCACGACCAAATGGTGCAAGACATTGCCTCGGCTATATGGACTGACTAATGGCTCTTCAAACCTCGGGTGCTATTAGTCTCAACCAGATTCACATCGAAGCCGGTGGGACTAGTGGCACCACAGTTTCTTTTAATGATTCTGACATCAGAGGTTTGACCCCCGCTAGCGGAAAAACGATTAGCACTGTGTCGGGTTCGGCGATTGACTTTGCTGACTTTTATGGCGCATCAGATGTTCTTAATCTGTTTAACTCTTTCACTTATGCTGCGGAACGAGCGAATCAAACAGGCAGTTCACTTACTCAAGTTTCGAGTGCCTATAGTAGCTATTTCGCAAGCATTATCGGTACCCTAGGTTTTAGACTCAGGTTGGACAGTAATGTTTTACATTTTGAGGTCAAGAGAATAGCTGGCGGGAATGGCGTTCGATATGACGGCTATGGCTCTGGAGTGCAAGACGGGACCACCACAAGTATCGGCACTTCTTATGTATCACTAGGTACTGTCTCTGTTCCTTCGCCTGTAGATGTAAAAGTTAACTGGGCTTACTTTATATCAGGAACAGGAGGTACAGGGTCTATTAATGGTAACACCGCGGGTACGGGCGCAACATATTCGCTGTCAGACAACACTTTCCAAACCTTAACGAACGGTCAATCTGCTGGATTTATGACAACCGCCAGTAACTCACGTAGTTATTCTGGAAGCCAGTCAAGATATTTGACGGTCACTCAGATGAAACTGTCGCTACAAAAAACAGGGTACACAACAGCCGAGGTCGCAGATTTTGACGCCTTCATCACAGCTATTGCTCAAGTTGCTGGCGGCGGTGGCGGCGGTGGCGGCGGTGGCGGGTTTGAACCATGATCATAAATATTTTTAATACAGAACTAACAGCCGTTCCTGACGACACCGGTATTACGGTAGCGGTTGAGGTAGTCACTAGCCGCTATTCTCAAGAACCGACACCAGTTGGTAATCCCGTTGAGGCTACTGATGAGCATGGAATTACAAGTCTAGTTCAGCCTGTTGAATACCTTAATGAGCACATAATTGAGTCTGATGCATTTACATACAGTGTTCCGGTAGAAGATCGAGCAGAGGGAAAGATAGCCAGTGATTACTGGGCTGATATAGAGGGCCAAAGCTCGTACACGCGATTTATCGAAAATGATTGACCCTATCACCGCCATCGCTGGAGCCACCAAGGCTTTCACGCTCGTAAAAGCTATGGTGGAAGTTGGAAAATCCGCTGAAGATACTATGATGCAGATCGGAGTATGGTACGGGCACGCCTCAGATGTGCTTTATGCTGACAAAAAAGCTAAGAACATCAGCCCGTTCAGGCGAGTGGTGTTTAGAAGAAGCGCGCAGCAAGAGGCTATTCAAGCTTTTGCAGCTAAGAAAAAACTGGAGAGTCAGCAGCGTGAGCTGATATCTATGATCAATCTTGTTTACGGAGCACAAGGGTTACAGGAGTTCCGTGAGATACGAAAGCAAATAATTCAAGAGCGGGAAGATACGGTGTATCGGCAGCAAGAAATGAAGGAGGCTATGGTTAACAGCTTTTCAATAATGGTTCTTGTCGCCGTTCTATCTGGCCTGCTGATGTTTATGTTCTCATAATTAGTGAACAAACCTTGCCAGTGATATATTGGCACTACAAATCAACTGCACGGACAGCATAACTACGGAGAGGATCATGAGTATTCTCGGTTCTGTGCTGGGCAGTCTGGGCGGAAAAGTTGTTGAGGCAATTGATAGCCGCGGCCAACGAAAGCACGAGCAATCAGTTCAAAAGATTGAGCTAGAAAAGCTACGACACACAAAGCAAATCGAAATGATCCAGCAGGGTCAGCAGATGGACAATGCGTGGGAGCTTCAGCAAATCAAAAACTCAGGATGGAAGGACGAATTTGTTCTTCTACTTCTCAGCATACCTCTCGTTATGTCTTTCATTCCCCAGATGCAGCCTTATGTTGTCGATGGCTTTGTGGCCCTATCAACAACGCCCGATTGGTATCAGTGGCTGATTTTATCTGTATTTGCTGCGATCTATGGAATCCGTATCTGGAGGCGCAAATGACAGGTTTTAGACTCAGGACGTTTGGCGGTAAAGCACCAAAGGTTTTTGCTAGATTGCTACCGGAGGACATGGCGCAAACAGCAACTAATGTACGTTTAGACTCTGGCCGATTAGAGCCATGGAAAGGTAATGCGTCTGCGACAATCACCCCTGTTGGTTCTTATGGTATTACTGGTTCAACTAAGACGTTATTTAAATTCAACTCTTCCATATGGATTGGCAGCCATTCTGTCTTGGACATTGTCCGCTCTCCTCTGGCTGAAGATTCTCATGAGCGCATTTATATTTCTGGTATAGGTGGGAGCACTGGCTATCCAAGGATGACAACCAGCGCAATTATTGGGAACAACACTTACTATCGCTTAGGTATACCAAAACCAAATAACATAACCACTGTTGCAACTGATGTTGCGACCGCGAAAACAGACGAAGAAATACCTCAGTCTAGAGCATACGTTTTCACGTACGTTTCTGCGTACGGAGAAGAAGGTCAGCCTTGCGATGCTTTAGCGAGTCAAGTAATCGCCGTTTACAGTGACCAGAATGTGGTTGTAACTTTCCCTACAAACATCACAGGTAATCACAATCTAACAAAGAAGCGCCTTTACCGCACCGACGCCAGCGGCACGCTTCGATTTGTTGCTGACGTCACACTAGCGACAGCTTCTTACACCGATTCAAAAACAGACTCGCAACTAGGCGAGGCAATCACCTCTTCAAACTTTGATCCTCCGCCAGATGATATTTCAGCGGACCATCCTGACGGCCCTCTTCTCGGTCTCACTGCTATGCCTAATGGCGTTTTTGCAGGATTCTCTGGACGAACAGTCTGCTTTAGTGAAGCTTACTTGCCTCATGCTTTCCCAGATGAATATAAGCTGGGTGTGAAGTCTGACATCGTGGCGCTTGCTCCTATGCAGACAGGCTTGTTGATCTTAACAGCAGAAAAGCCTTACATGGCCTCAGGCTTAGACCCTGCATCTGTTGCTCTTACGGAAATAGACTCGACGCTATCATGCGTTGCAGGCCGCTCAGTTGTAGACATGGGGTCGTCTATTATGTATGCCAGTCCTGACGGATTAGTGATGGCTACAGACAACGGGTTACGACTAGTCACTGAGGATCTGCTTACTAGGGATCAGTGGCAGGCACTTGTCCCCTCTTCTATTGTGGGGTTTATGTGGGAAGGCCATTACATTGGGTTCTACAACACCGGCTCTGATCAGAAAGGATTTATTTTTGATCCGCGGGGAGAAAAAAATTCCCTCACCGACCTAGACTTTTATGCTACCGCAGGCTTCAACGACCTAGAAGAAGATGAGTTATACCTAGTAGTAGGTGGAGCGGTTAAGAAGTTTGCGGCTGGAAGTGCTCTTGCCTATACGTGGAAGTCCAAAAAGTTTTATAACAGCAGGCCCATAAACCCCGGCGTCGCTAAGGTACAGGCAGACAGCTATGGGTCTGGTATTACCTTTAAGCTCTATGCGGATGGGACATTGCAGCACACTCAAGTGGTGACCAGCGACGAACTGTTCCGACTTCCTTCAGGATACAAAGCAAAAGAGTTTGAGGTAGAGCTGACTGGATCTGATGCCATCAACGAGGTTTGTGTGTACGAATCGGCTGGAGAAATAAATGGCTAAAAAGAAGGCCGTGATGGCCGTCCCTCCGAGCTGGGGGGCACAAGATAAGCGCTTTGGCGAGACTGTAAAGGAAGGTCTTGACGTGTTGCTTGGTCATCGAGGACGGCCTCTTGAGCGGGCGGTTACTTTTCAGGATTTGCTAGACACCAACGTCCTAAAGCTTTCCGGCAACATCTCGCTTTCTACAGTCATCGATTCACCATCAAGCTTTGAGCCTGTAAGTGATGACACTGGAGTACAGCAGCCCCCTGCTCCGACAAGCCTCGTGGCTTCCGGTGCCTTCCAAAACATCATCTTGACGTGGGATTTAAGGAACTATGTAGGCCATGCCTTTGTTGAGGTGTTCCGTCACACAAGCGACAGCATTTCTGATGCAACGCTCTTGGCGCGTGTGTCTGGGTTTACTGGCATCTTTTCGGACCCGGTTGGAACCGGTGCGAGCTTTTACTATTGGGTAAGAGCTGTAAACATTCTGGATGATATAGGCCCGTTCAATAGCTCCATAGGTGTTAACGGAACTACGCAGCCAGACGTTGAATTAATCCTAGAACTCCTTGAGGAGCAGATCACGTCGAGCGAGCTAGCTCTGAGTTTGGCAACTCCGATTGGGCAAATCGACACAATTAACGCTCTGACCACGTCACTCGAAACATATACTGGCTTCATAGAATCCTATACCGGTGACAACCTAGTTACTCGGATAGGTAGCATCGACACTTCGGTGGGCACAATTAATACCGCCATTGAAACGATCAATACCTCTCTCGGCACTCTAAATACAGCGACGAGCAATCTGCAAACGTCGCTATCAGATCTGTCAGCAAATACGGCAGACGTCTACATATCAGGGACTCAGCCAGTCGGCACTGCTAACGATCCAATCGCGGATAACTCGCGTTGGTATGACACGTCAGATAACAACACCTTACACATTTACTTTGATGGAGACGGTGACGGAGATAAAGAGTGGGTTAGCATTGAAGACCCCCGGATCGGTGACAACGAAAGCGCAATAAGCACTTTAAATTCCACTGTTTTTAACGCTGACAACTCCTTAAAGCTTGCAACCTCTACCGCACTAGGTGCAACAAATACTACGGTTACTAACATCAACGGGACTGTGAGCAGTCTTTCAAGCGCGGTCACATCTCTACAGGGCGTTGTTTTTAATAGCGAAGATCAAGTGGTAGTTGCGACGACGGAAGCCCTCACTGCTCTTACTAATGATGTTACTGCGATCTATGACGGGGACGGGGAGCCGAGCTTAATAACAACAGTGCAATCGTCTGTCACAGACCTTAATGCTGCCGTCTTTGACGGTAATAATGTCAAGCTCGCTGAGACGAGTGTTACCGACACGCTAACTAGCTCAGTTACAACTCAAGGTGAGTCCATAGGAACTCTTCAGGGGCAAGTTACATCACTTAACGCGCAAGTATTTGATGATGAAAGTCAGCTTGCACTCGCAACAACTTCAACCGTGTCTGGTCTGACAGACAGGATAGAGGTAAATGAAGACGATATCGGAACCGCTCAAGGTCAGATTACGACCCTTAATTCTGCCGTCTTTGACGGTAACGGTCTAAAGCTCGCCGAGACATCTGCGGTTGATACGCTGACTCAGGAAGTTGAGGCTATCTATAACGGAACAGAAAACCCAAGCCTTGTAAAAACAATACAAACAAGTGTTACCGACCTTAACGCTGCTGTCTTTGATGGTAATAATGTAAAGCTCGCCGAGACATCTGCGCTTGATGCGCTGACTCAAGAAGTTGAGGCTATCTACGACGGGGAAGGAAACCCAAGCCTTGTAAAAACAATACAAACAAGTGTTACCGACCTTAACGCTGCTGTCTTTGACGGTAACAATATAAAGCTTGCCGAGACATCTGCGGTTGATACGCTGACTCAGGAAGTTGAGGCTATCTATGACGGAACAGAAAACCCAAGCCTTGTAAAAACGATACAGACGAGCGTTACCAGTCTTAATGCTGCCGTCTTTGACGGTAATAATGTAAAGCTCGCTGAGACGAGTGTTACCGACGGAATAAGCAGCACGGTAGAGACTCAAGGTGAGTCCATAGAAACGATACAGGGGCTTGTTACCAGCCTTAATTCCGCGGTGTTTGATGAGCAAGACCAAGTTAAGCTTGCTGAGGGATCAGCTCTAGAAACACTGACCAATCAGGTCTCCGCCATTTATGACCCGGAGTCGAATAACACTGTGATTGGCACTGTTCAGGGCGACATAACGACTCTTAACGGCGCGATATTTGATTCAAGTAACCAAGTTAAGTTAGCAAGCTCGACCGCAGTTTCGGCTCTAACCAATGAGGTTTGGGGTGCCGGAGTAAACCCTACCAGCGCAACGTCGTCTCGGATTGACGTGCTTAACTCAAGCCTCTTTGACAATGACACGGGATTAGAGGCTGTTGGTAATGCAGTTGACTTTGTAACAACAGAGGTTTTTCCAAATGGCGTCGCTAACAGTAGCGCAATCACAAATCTTAACGCGGCAGTATTTGACGGTGGTGGAAACTTAAAACTTGCTTCGTCCTCTGCTGTAGCTGTTCTGAACACTGAAGTATTTGGTCCAAACAGTGCTTCAGCAAGCCGAATAGATGCGTTGTTTACCGAGGTGTTTGATGCGAACGGTAGTCGACTAGCGACGGCCAGTGCCCTGAGCACGTTGAATACAGAGGTCAATGGTGACGGGGCAATAGCCGATAAGGTCTCTAACATTGCCGCGTCGATGTTTGTTAACGGGAACACTGAGGGAACTCTTAACTTAGCGACGGCCTCAGGCCTAAGCACGGTCACAGCCGAGGTGTTCCCTAACGGTACAAGCAATGCGTCTAGCATTGATCAAATATCAGCGGCAGTATTTGACGGTTCAGGAACGGTAAAGCTTGCTTCGGCTGATGTTGTGAGCACCATTCAAACTGAGGTGTTCCCTAACGGAACTGCAAGCGCCTCTGCGGTTGACACGGTTCAGGCTACAGTTGACGAGCAAACGTCTTCTATTGAAACATTGCAAACGGTAGTCGGTGATGAAAACGGCGGCCTCTCTAGCCAGTACACAGTAAAGCTGGACAATGCCGGTCACGTATCTGGGTTTGGCCTGTCAAATACAGTCAATAACGGAACGCCAACGTCTGCATTCATTATTCGGGCAGATAGGTTTGCAATCGTAAATCCGAGCGCAAGCAGTCAGCAAACAAACAGCCCCGGAAACACTAGCAATCTAATCGTTCCCTTTGTGGTTCAGTCTAACTCTACAAGCATTAACGGTGAGACTGTCCCTGCCGGTGTCTACATGGACACCGCGTTCATCAAGAATGGCTCGATTACAAATGCGTTTATAGGCGACGCAGCGATAGATAACGCGAAGATCGCTAACATTGACGCTGGAAAAATCAATGCGGGAACAATAAGCACCTCCCGCCTCTTTATCGATAACACTACCTTGACGTCGAACCCCAATACTGGCGCGCTTCAGGTAAACGCTATACAAGCTAATCAGATAACTTCTGGAAGCATCAGCGCAAATGTCATGAGCGGCACCACTGTTTACGCCGATAACTTAGTGGGCGACGTTGCTGTTCTGCTGCCTTTTAGGTCAACGCAAAGTATTGCGTTTAGGGGTAACACTGCCTCAGGTGGCGGCACGAAACAGGTGATCACGCAGCAGCTATCAAGCACGACACACCAAACCAACGGCCACAAGCCTTTTGCGTCAATCACTGGTTGGTATGACTCGACGGCAAACAAGACCTATAGATTTCAGTTGTATATGCAGGATCTAGCGGGTACGGCAACGTCATTAGGCACTGTAACTGCTGTTTACTTCTACCTTAGCATATTCAGGGTTTACTTTAGCGGCAATAAGACCGGTGTTGTTTCTGCGGGCCAAACAATTACGGCTGCTGGTAAGACTGGCACTGTAACTGCCGTTGCCTATGTTTCAGGCAATAATTCGACTTACGTGCAATATAATCCCGGTGGAACAGTATTTGTGGTTGGCGACAGCGTCAGTGTTTCTGGTGCAGGGAGCTATATGCTCGTTGGCGAGACCCGCTTCAAAGCCAACACGAATCTATACGCTCAATTTGCAGTGAGCGGTTCTTTATCAAACAAAACACTAGGCGCAGTAAACATGAAGCTGGAGGTAACGCGAACAGGATCATCCGGCATTTATGATAGTGATAATTCAACTGCAACCGACTATATCCACGAAGTCTCCGGCTTCATTATGGGAGCGAGATAATGGAGCTTTACGTTCAGTGGGACCACGAAAACGAGACTATTATTTTTGGCCCCCAAGGCCTTAAAGGTGAAGGTGATAACTGGTATCCGTATGCAGACAGCGGTGAAATTACTAACCCAAGGACTCAGTATCGTCGTTTTGTCTATGCGTCAGAAATTGAAACCGTAATAGGTGTGGTCGACGGGTCTTCAGATTTAACGTGGATTCAGTCTCGCCACTCTGGTTATGGCGGCTTAGAAGACCAGCTTGATATGTTGTGGCATGACATACATTCGGGAACTCTCGACAACACAGGCACCTTTTACAACTTCATCAAGGCGGTTAAGGACGCCAATCCAAAGCCGGAAGATTAGCTTTAGAACACCTTAATAGTTGATTTCTTTAGATTTTTATGTATTGGTGATATAAAATGGCGTTAGAGTTTGCTGACATCCGAGAGCATTGGGATGTTGTTCAAACTGGTCTGCTGGCTATCCACGAAGATGTGGCCCCAGATTGGAGACCAGAAGACGTTTACGCTTCATGTGTAAACGGTGATAGCTACCTTATGGTAGACCCCGCACGGACGACTACTGGGTTTTGCGTACTTCAAAGCGTTCCGATTCCATTTCGGAAAGCTAACAAGTTGCTGATCTGGATAGCATACGACCCTATTCCAGAAAGCGCAGCTGTTTACGCTGAAGAACTTGAAACCTTAGCCCGCAACACAGGGCATCAATCGATTGAGATTTGGACTCCCCATGAGGGGTTGGTCAACCTAGCAAAAGGCTTTGGTTACCAGTGCAAATACAGTGTAGTTAATAAACGATTATAGGTGAGATATGAGCTTTGGCGGCGGAAGCGGAAAAGTAGATGAGATGGAGAGCAAGCAGGCGCTTGCAGAGCAGGCGGCGATTTCTCTTCAGCGTTATCAGCAGACGTTTGTTCCTCTTGAAAACTCGCTCATACAGAGCACTCTAAATCAGTTTAGTCAGCCCGCTTATGAAAGCAGAATGGGTCAGGCTGGCACGCAAGCGTCTGGGGTTTACGAGGAAGGCATAGCTGATATGCAAAACGCGGCCGTAATGAATCGCGGTTTAGATCCTTCGATGGGGGCATTTCAAGAAGAGTCAGCGGCATTAAGAACGGCTCAGGCTCGCGGTGTTGGTCAGGCTATGAGTGACGCCGGTCTAACCAACACTGATCAGGCTTATCAAGGACTGGCCAACATCGTAAAGATGGGCCAAGGACTTGCCACAGACAGCATGCAAGGTCAGATGCAGGTTGCTCAGAATCAACTAGATCGGGTTAATAGTCAGGCCACTCAGGATTTTGGCGCCTCAAGCAGCCTGCGTAATGTCGCCGGAACTGTTGCTGGGGCCGGTGCTGGGAGTGCTTTTGGTCTGAAGAATTATGGGGGCATGAGAAATGTTTAGGGATTATCTTGATAGGTTGCAGCAGTCTGGAAATGTAGGTTTTCAGCAGGTTCAAGACTTCTTTTTTCCCAATCCTGAAAGCACCTATCGCGGTGTTCCTACTTATGCCGGCGGTATGGGTAATGCTTACTCAAACATAAACCCATATCGGTACTCAGGGATGGATCCGAAGGACAATCCGGGTGACCAGTTATTTGCAGACCTGATTCGGGCCCAAACCCAAGACTACATGACTCGGTTTGCTCCGGTGGAGAATTTTCTTGCAAGTGAAATTACCGCTACCGGTACCAAGTCGCTGGAAGGCGATTTACAGCGCACGCGAGACGCAGTAGCAACCTCCTCTGCCAATGTTCAGGGAACAATGAATAGAGATGCAGCCCGTTACGGAGTCGACGCACAGCAGCTAGACAACAACACAATGACGTCAGCTTTGGTCGGTGGTCTTAATGCAACACGAATGCGTGATGCAGACAGACGGCTAGCGCTCTTAGGCGGCATGGGCGGAATCACATCTAAAGCGCAGCAGGTGGGTAGATAAATGAGCATTATTGGAACTGGATTCGGTCTTCGCCGACGCGCTCAAGAGGGTATGTCGGCAGTTGCAAAGCTTGAGGCTCAAGAAAACCAGCAGCGCATGCAGTTAGATGCTGCAAGACAGGCTCAAGAGATGCAGATGTACGGAATCTTTGGAGGCATTGGCGCCCAACAAGGAGTGCCAAAAGCTATTGAGGCCTACAAAGCCACTAAAGCAGCAAATGCTGCTAACGCAGCAGGAGCAGTAAAGACTGGCGCAGTAGCTAGTCCTGCCGTTCAAACGCCGACGGCGGCTCTTCTGCAAAATGCAGTTCCGGGTGCTTCTGGCACCGTCGGAGGACCGATGAGTGTGGTCCCGCAAAAGTCTGCAACCGCTCTTCTTAACAAGGCTTCAGTTGCTTCCGGTGGACAGGTAGCAGCGGGAGGCTCTGGCGTAGGAGCAGCAACTACTGGCGGCACTGTTGCGGGTGCAGGTGCGGCCGGTGGCACGGCTGCCGGAGGTGCCGCAGCAAGTGGCGCAGCAGCAAGCGGAGCAGCAGCAAGCGGAGCCGCAGCAGGTGGAGCGGCAGCTGGAGGTGCAGCAGCCGGAGGTGCAGCAGCAGGTGGAGCAGCAGCAGGTGGAGCAGCAGCAGGTGGAGCAGCAGCGGGTGGCGGATCAGCAATGCTGGCGGGACTATCAGCTATAGCAGCGCCGCTAGCCATTGGTTTAGGTGCGGCTTACTTGATTAATAAGTTATTTGACTAGGGGGAAGCATGGCTACTAATTACTCAGGATTTGCCGAAGGCTTCCAAGGGGGCTTCGGTCTCATGTCAGATGCTTTTGATAAGAGTCGATTGCGGGACATTCAAGAGCAAGAACGAAAAGATATGGCGGAGTACCGTATCGGCCAGCAAGGTCTTGATCGGGATAAGCTAGAAGAAACTAAGCGCTCAAACACAGCATCAGAAGAAGCTGCCGCTCTAGCTGCTACTCGAGCCAACGAGCTAAGGACTAAAGAACTTGATGTTATAGAAACAAACGCAGCCACAGCTGGAATCAAAGCAGATACAGCCAGTATTACTGCTCGGGCCACGGCAGATGCTGCGGCAGCAGAACGCACTGAAGCTGAGCGCGAAACAAAAATACAGACGGACGCTTTGCTTGCCAATGAGTTACTTGGGCTATCAGAAATGTCACCCGAAGAACGAAACCTTCCACAAAATAAAGCCCGCGTAGATGAGATTATTGGCAGTCTTTCTGGGTCTCAATTTTACGATCCTAGCAAAGCGTTACGACCTGACATGAAGCAGTATGATCAAGAGATCGGCGCAATCATGACTAAAATTGCAAACGGGGAAGAGATTGCACCGGGTGATATCACTGCCAACGTAAAAGCGGCTATCACAGAAGGGCTTTCAGTTAACAACGCTAAGTTTGTTGGAGCCAACATTACGGCAGAAAGTTTTCCGCAGGCGCCTGCAAGTGCAGCCGGCGGAACCATTCTCGACGTACACGTTCATGATGTATCGGTTGCTTCTGGAAGTCCCGCCCAACAGGGTGTCAAAGCAACACCGGGCCAGCTAAAAGCCAAGGTTGCTGTTAAGTACCGCACTAAAGATGGAAAAATCGGTTATTACTACCCTGACCTGACTAACAATAGGTCTGGCAGTGGCGGCACACCATTCTCTGTAAATTTAGGCGATGCAGGGCAAGCGTACGCCGCTCGATCAACCATGATGTCTGATCTACGAAATAACCCTAGATTCAAGGAGTTGGTCGAAGAGCGTTTGATTGAAAGAGATCACGGAGGATCTACTGAATTTAACGGTCAAGTAGAAAAGATGACAGAGACCATCATTACTGAACTTAAATCTTTAGAGACTGTAGGATCGGGGACAGATGAATTCATGACCTCTACTTACGGCCCTAAATTTGGCGGGATTGTTCAGGTCGGTGAAGACGCTCAAGACTTGGCTAACAATGTATTGGGTGTGCGTGAAAGAGTGAGAGAGCGGCTGTTATTCGGGCGATCTGTTAAGAGCGAAATTGAGCGATCAGATGCGTTTGTATCGAGAGTTAGAAACGGCTTGCGAACACAAATTCAACCCATCGGCATGGGTCAAAGACGAGCAAGGGTAAATAGTCGCGGAAGAAAGGTGACCGGTGAAGAGGTTACTCAGGGAATCGAGGAGTTTTTAGAGGTTTCTCTTGACGATCTGTCCTCTCAGCAACTTGTAATCCTGAATGAGTTCTTTGAGCCAGATGGCAGTATCACGGATGAAAACAAAGCAAGACTAATAGAATTCAAAGCCAAGCAAATAGTCATTTAAATCCAACTCATAGGAGTGTCGGATGCCATTAGTATCCTATGAAGACGACGATTCGATTGACCTTTTCATTCGTGAACAAGATCGATTAGGTCGTGCAAATACGCGCCAGCAGAAAACCGAGGAGCGTGCTTCCGCACAGCGAGAAATAGCCAACCTCGAAGATGAGACAAATGAGTCAGGCGATTTTGTTACGGGCGTCAAAGCTGGTTTCAAGCAAACGCAAGGTTTAGGCGGCGGCGTAAAAGCCCTTGCTGGATCTGTTTTTGGAAACGAGGATTGGGTCCGCGATGGCTTGGATTACTACAACGAGAAGATGGCTGAAGCAGAGGGTCTTGGTGGTAATGCTACCCGCGTTGAGGACATTGATGGCTTTGGCGATGCTCTTGATTATATGCAGTACACTCTCGGCACTCTTGTTCCTGACCTTCTTGGCGGGGGCGTTGTCGGATTTGCTGCGAAGGCTGGTGCCAAAAAGGTTGCCAAAGAATCCTTCAAAGAAGCTATTGATACTCGTGTCCAGCAGTCTGTTGCTGACGGTGCTGTAGAGACCGGGAACAAGATTGCTCTTTCAAAGCTCAGAAAAGAGTATGAGCAAGAAGCCCTTGGAAAAATACCTAGACGGGCTGCCTTGGTAGGAGCTGGCGCATATAGTGCCGCCCTCAACTCAGGTGAAAACTTTACAGAGATAGAAGCTGAAACAGGACTCTTAGACCCTGTTGCGGCATTAACAGTAGGTATCGCCCAAGGCGCCCTAGATAACTTCGGCGTGCCCATGAGGGCTTTCAAAAGACTTTTCCCTGACCGCTCGGCAGAAGGTTTGCGAACAGCAATTGCTGAGCAGATGAATGACAACCGTGGCAACATAAGAAAAATACTAACAGGCACAACTAAGACCGCTGGAGTTGAGGGTGGTGTAGAAGCCCTGCAAGAAGTAATGGGCCGCGCCGCGGTGGCTTGGGCAAATGAGAGCTTGCCTGAATCTGAGAAGCAGGAATTCCTTGATATTATGGGGGGAGAGAACGCTCAATCCCTGTACCTCAACTCTTTTGTAGCTGGCGCTTTAGGTGGCTCTGTTATTGGAGGCACTGCGGAAACGCTAGACGCTGTTAGACCTCAGTTTGATCCAAAAGATTTTGACGATCGCCTAGCCAAGATGGTTGAGGCTAAGCGAGCTGCAAAAAAAGCAGCCGCGGAAGCAGATAACACCCCCCAAGAAGATAAGATTAAGCTAGGAGATATGCCCCTAGAGCCAGAAGAGCAGACTATCTACTTGGGCAGTCTACCCGGACCTCTACAGCAGCAGTTACTTGATGACGGTATAGAGGATGACACTGCGCCGATAGCAGCCGTCCAAGCATCTATCGAGAAGCTAGATGGCATTCAGCAGCAGAAATCAAAGGCTGCCCTAGAAAGACAAGGCATTGCTAGCCGTCGCCGTAGAAAGGTTCAGGCTGAAAAAGAGCCCGGCGTGGTTGCGTTTGAGGGGCCGATATTCACCGTTGCTACACCTCAGTCACTGAAGGAAAAGCAATCGGAGTTAGAGCAACAAACAAAGGAAGGCTCAGAGAAGATTCAGGTGAATGGTGATGACACCTACACACCAGAGTCTATTTCTTTTTCTGGATTGCTGAAGACCATAACCGGCGCCCGTGGTGGCGACCCTATGATCAACAATAAAAATGAGTCTGAAGATCCTATAGTTTTGCAGCCTCTAGCTGATCGCTATGAAAACCCTAGAGATCCGTTAGAAGTTCCTGAGCTAGAAGAGACCATGTCCATTTACTTGGATCTATTGGATCGAGGTGTCCCCCGGCAGCACATAGAATCCGTAACCGGTACGTATGCTATAGAGGGTGACGTAGATCTTCCTGACGACGCAGTTGCTGCATACTTCCCCCAGTCTGGGGCAGTAGGAATTAACACGCAGCAGCTTACACAAGGGCTGTCAGATGAAGAGGCAGCTCGTGTAAATCGATTCGCAATGGCCCATGAGGTATGGCATTCAGCCGACAGTGAGCAAGGCTACTCAGATACCCTCCCCGACTTGGCTATGGATTTCGCAGATGTTGATGGAGACGGCTTGCCTGACATGGACCTCGGCGATGTTGTCGATGAGATTTATGTTAACTGGGAGAACGGAACCGATCTTGGTAAGCGTTTCGGCTATCCATTTAACTTTCTTGAGGGCATGCTCAATGACGCAGCTCCTGAAGACCGGCCGGAGATACTTCGGTCAACGCAGCGAGAAGTTTTCGCGCAGCTCGGGGCAATGCTTACAGCTAATCCAAAGCTACTTAAAGAAAGCGCTCCAAAGGCGTACAATCTTATCAAGTCACTGCGAGACAACCCAACCCTAACTGCGGAGAACATCACCAGTGAACAGGCGCAAGATCAAACAGACAGTCCTTCCACCGATGCTACAGCAGTACCGGGACAAGTTCGGGCACCTCCCATCGAGGGAAGCCCAGAAGTTCAAGACGATGGAGGAGCTGGACCAGTTAGCGGAGATGGCCTTGAGACGGGGCAAGCCGATCAGGAGCTGGGAGGACAGACCGAACCTGAGGACGGGGACGCTGCTGGACAACTTCTACGGCAACAAGTAATTGATTTCGTAGCCTCACAAGGTGAGGTTGCCGGCATCTCGTCAATCCAAAAGAACATCCGTAAGGGGTTCAATCCAACCGTTGAGGTAATCGACGAGCTGTTAGCCGATGGTTTGCTCGAGGAAAACTTTGCCCCCGACGGTTCGCGTTCATACAAAATCCCAGAGCAGGCAGAACCTCAGCAGCAGACTGAAGATCCGCAGGCGATAAGACGGCAAGTCCCTATTTCGAATGCTGTAGAGCGGGCAAAAACCAAGTATGCAGAATACTCTACAGCTCTTGAAGAGGAGTTCTTTGGCAACTTCTGGCCTAAGATCTTGTCTGAAGTTGGTGGGACCGTAGAACCTGAAAAGACCAAGACTGCTGCTAAGCGTGCGGTAAAGGATATTGAGGATTGGGTTCGGGAGAACCCCAAGTACAACAATTACTATAGTGAAGACATGGCAGCCGTTCGTCAGTCTCTAGAAGAGTATTATGGAGACGTTAACGACGACGATCTTCTATTTTTTCAAGTTGCTAATGGACTGACTTCTCCGGCCACCCAGCTCAAATCCAATGTTGGCGATGCTGTTAGAGTGCTGAACCTGTTTAAAACAGAAGGGAACTTAGACTCGATAGTTATGGGTGTCAGCGCTAAAGGTAACGCTGTCATCGACTCAACACCTATCTCTATCTCAGGCACTACCGGACCAACAAAAGCACGGTCCTTGAAGGTGTTTGATCGACTCATTAAAGAAAAAGGTGGTGTACGACAGGCTGTCGATTTCTTGAAAGAAGGCGTCACCCCAAAAGAATTACAGGCTTTTAACCGTGAGATGGGCTACGTAAGCAACATACCGGGCATACCTGCGATCAAGGCTTTAGTTCAATCAGCTACAGGACAAAATCAACTACTCCCGAGATTCTTTATCTTCAACAAGAAGATCGGTGCCTACACGATGAATTTGTCCGGAGATCCACGATATACTACAGTGGACGTTTGGGAATCGCGGTTCATCAGAAGTTATTTTGATGGACTTTATCAAGAGAACACCGGTCTACCCGCAACTGCTTCTGAAAGTGAGCTGTTCCAAGAGTTCTCAAGCCTGTTTAAAGAAGAATATGACAGGATAACCGGCGGCAATGCCGACCCATCAACTCTTCAGGCAATGCGTTGGTTCTATATGATCAATGCAGCTAGAGAGTCTGGGTATAGAGGAGCTTCAACAAATGAAACAATCTCAGAAATCACCGCCCAGCAACTCCAAAGGCTTGGAGGACGCAGCGAAGCTAGCGGGCGAGCGAGCGATGAAACGGTTAATGCTGAAAATGAAAGCCAACCGGAACCAGTCGCAGAAGAAGGAACCTCAGGACAAGTAGAAAACCCTGAGGCTATACGTGTCCCCTCGTACCGAAGCGAAGACGCCAAAACAATAGCTCTTAGGGATACGGCTCGTGAAAACGAAAACATCCCGTACCATGAAACAATCAGTGAGCTTGAAGAAGACAACCGCTTCTGGATTGACGAGCTTGATGTTACCCCGCGATTTAAAAGGCTTCTCAAAGCGCTAGATCGAGAAGACTATTTGGGCTTTGACACAGTAGACGAAGCATTACGAATGCTGTTCAGGGATCTCGATCCCGTTGAGAACTTTGACCTATCTCCTGCCTTCAAGTCTGCGCTTGGTAGATACATTAACGACGTTAACGGCTTCACTGCCGAGGACGTTCAGTACATCCGGGTAGATGAACCGTTCCAGCAGGACGTCAGCTTTAATCTTAACGACGATTACACCGTAGATAAGAGTGTGGATAGTCGCCTTAAAAGGCTAATGCCAAAAGGGATTACTCGTAAGCTTAGTGATCGCCTTGAAAGATTAAAGGATCTTGAGAATCGATTTGCTCAAGTCCTTGGTCTTGATCGACTGCCTTCTGCTTTTTCTGCTTACGACAACGAAAACCTCATGCACTCCAAAGCTCAGAAGCAGCTGGATGATTTTGAGGAAGAGCACGTCAAGCCAATTGCTGAATTAATTGCCGATGCTGACGTAGATTTAGAGCAGGTTGGTTTGTATCTGTTAGCCAAGCACGCCCCTGAGCGTAACGCCAAGATTGCACAGCAAGAGCGTGATCTACGTGAACAGCAAATCCAAGCTCTTGAAGAGCAGATGGATACCGTCGAGGACGAGAGCGATCTAAACCTTATCAAGAAAAAACTTGATGTCCTTAAAACTGCACCGTTCAAGTATCAAGAAAAAGGTTCAGGACTTACTGATGCAGAAGCAGAGGCAATCATTGAGCTTGCTGAATCAGAAGGTCAGGCCAATTCTCTTGAAGGGATTGCAGACCGCGTCTACCAGATGCTCACACAAATGCGAGAGAACATGGTTGAGCAGGGTTTGCTCGACAACAGGACCAGAGAGGACTGGCAGGACACGTATCAATTCTATGTGCCTTTGAAAGGATTTGCCGCATTCCCTGAAGGTCTTGAGATGAAGGGTGGTAATGGGACACAGGGCTTCAGTATCAAAGGCTCTGAAAGCTTCAAGGCCAGAGGTCGGATAACCCTACCCGTCAACCCACTAACGGTATCGATGAAGGATGCCGAAGAAAAAATTGTGCGCGGGGAAAAAAATAGAACCGCCCAAAAATTACTCAAGATGTTTGAGAAGTTCCAGTCTCCTGATAACTGGAGAGTGTATAACCAGAAGGTGCGACCACCACGCGATAACAACCCTTCTGAAATGAAAAGCAATCAAGAGCTACGTTCAGAGCGTCGTGCTGACGATGGGCTGCCCCGGTACATAGAGGTAAAGCGTAGAGGCAAGTCGTTCTTCATTGAAGTCAGAGATCAGGAGCTAAACCGGCAGCTACAAAGTGGCGGTGTTGGCATGTTCAACAACCAAGTCGACTTCATGAACAAGGCTCTGACCAACATGCAGAAGTTTCAAAACTTCCGCCGCAATATGCTGATCAACTACAACCCATCGTGGGGTCTTGTTAACCCGATACGGGATATACAGACTGGTTTAGCTTTTGCTATTTCAGAGCTTGACGCAAAGGGTGGCCGGCTTGAAGGCAAGTTTGACGGAGTTACTGACCTTGTTGGAAAAGTAGGCAAGTCATACATGCCCTCTCTCAAGGCGTTCTACAGAGCGCGCAGAGGTTCTGAAGGTAAGACTGAGGAAGCAAGAGAGTACGATCAGTACGCTAGCGAATACATCGAGGACGGTGCTCCTACTGGCCTTTCTGTCGCAAAGTCGTTAGAAGAGCAGCAGGCCAGATTTGAAACGATCATGGGGCAGTCTGCTAAGGCAAAAGGCATCAATAAGCTACGGCCTTTCTTTGACTGGGTCGAAGATGCCAACCAGACGACTGAGAATGCTGCCCGGTTATCTACCTATATAGAGGCCAGAAAGGCGGGTGTAGAGCGTGCAGATGCCGCAACTCTAGCAAAAGACTTGACGGTTAACTTTAACCGCAAGGGTGAGTATAGCTCCGCAATTGATAGCTTGTATTTATTCTTCAATGCCGCCGTTCAGGGTAACGTCAACATTATTAAGGCGCTAGCCCGCGGCAAGAAAGACGGAGGCGTTAGCAAGGCTCAGACTGTGGCAGCAAGCATGGTGATGTTTGGCTTCGCTAGAACATTGGCCAACATCTCAATGGCCGGTGAGGATGACGACGGAGAATCGAACTACGTTGACTACAACGAGTATGTGATGAAGACCGCCATGGTGTTCACAGATGGTCGTCAGGGCTATGCAATGCCAATGCCGTACGGCTATGGTCTGTTAGACAACATCGGTCGGTTCGGTGCAGAGATGGCAATGGGCATCAAGACGCCGGAGCAGGTGTCTGTGGATTTAGCCACATCTGTCGATCATCACTTCAACCCCATGAGTTTGCACGCAACTGGTGACGATAGAGACCTGATCGAAAGCGCAATCCTAAAAGGCATGTTCTTCCTTAGTCCAGACATTGGTGACATGGCTATCGAGCAGATTGCCAACATCAACTTCTTTGGATCTAACGTAACCATTCCTCAAAACCCGCTGATGGTAGAAAGACCTGCGGCATATGCCTCAAAGCGCGGTACAAACGAAGCCGTAACCGCAATCACTGAGTTCCTTAATGACATTTCAGGGGGCAGTGAGTATCGCAGCGGCGCTGTGGACCTTAATCCAGAGAGAATCATGCACTTCTACGAGTTCTTAATGGGTGGCGTAGGTCGATTCTTGGATGACTCGTCTGACACTGTGATGAAGATGGCTTCCGAAGAGCCTGATCTCTTCCCTAAAGACATTCCCATACTGCGTACCTTTGCTCCTATGGCGAGCGAGTACTCAGACAGGGTCACCTTCTACAGTAATCGTGGCGACTACCAGCAGTATAGAAAAGAGTACAAAGAATCGACACCAGCTGACCGTAGAAACTTACAGCAACGATTTGGCCCAAGGCTGTATCAGTTCGAGATTACTCACAAACAAATTGAGAAGCAGCTTAGAGACCTTAGAAAGAGGAAGAAGGCTTTGTACGATGACAAAGTGATTGACTCGATGATGAGGTGGAAAAAGTTGCAAGCTATTGCTGAGAGAGAAGAGCGACTTTACGACGAATACAACAAGCGATTCGAGTCGGTAAGACCGTAAAGGTTCAACTCATTAGAGAAATCGTTGCGGCACGAGGCTTCTCTAAGTTATTGATTTATAAGGAAACCCGTAGGTTTACCTTGCCAAGGTACAGGTCGCCAGTTCGAATCTGGTTTCCCGCTCCATTCACTCTAAGCCCCTGATTTCTCAGGGGTTTTTTGTTTCTGAAGGGCTTGGACCCATCCAGTGTACAACTTTCACCTTTTTTGTTTTGAACGATGTACCCAAAATCAAGGTTCAACTCGCTCTCAACTTGCCCTCAATGCGACTTGCAGCGTCCAACTTATGGAAGTTGCTCATGTGGGTATAGCGCTGTAACGAATTAAGCGAACGCCATCCACCAATCTCCATCAGCTCACGAGTGTCAGTCTGAGCTTGGAAGTGCCACGTCGCAAACGTGTGTCGCATTGTATGAAAGCTTGTGCCCTTAGGTAGTCCGGCTAAGTCCACAGCCTTCCGCCAAGTCTTATTACAGACCGCGCTACGACTGAACGGCTTGCCGTTATCCTGAACAAAGACGCCGTCAATCTTGCCTCGCAAAAATGGTCTGCGCTTTACCAATTCCTCTTGAGCACGCTCACGTCTTTTTAAGATGTCGCGTGCATCACCATTCAGAGGAATGAGTGCCGGCTTACCATTCTTTGTTTCGGTCGACTCAATCGACATGTACCTACCGTCCTTGCTTATCTGAGACCAGCGTAGTGTCCGTACGTTGTTGTTGCGTTGTCCGCAACTCAAGGCAAACTCCACCATGTCCGCTCTCAGCGGGTCTAGCCATCTCAATAAAGATCTAACTTGACCCGGGTCTAAGTGCAACTCTCTCATCGCTTCCGGCAATGTCTCGATTTTTGGCACACCCTCAATGACTTCAAGCTTGTCCCGTGCGTAGCACAGTGTCAGCCGTAAGTACTTGAGGTACGTGTTCACAGTCGAGTTACTAAGACCGTGCTCGTAAAGCAGCTCCTCTTGCAGATCGTTAATGTCTTTAGCCCGGATAGTAGAAATGTTTCTATTACCCCAGCGCTCGACCATCTGCTTGATCGCTAGTTTTGCCGCACGACTCTTATCATTACCTCTGCGTGTTTTTATTTTTAAATACCGCTCTGCTACATCTTTGAACTTCATATGACTCTCCGTGTGTATGAAGCCCCGCACCGCAGCTATACCTTATCAAAAAAAGGGGGGCGTTTCCGCCCCCAATCACAAGGAGCCACCTTTCGGGGCGGCACGTTTTTTAGTCACTGGTGTGCCAAGCCAGTCAGGAACTCGGGTACCTATCAGACCCGAGGACTAATTAACAACCTCGCCTTCTGCCACTTCCTCTGCCTCTTGGGGGAGGGGTTCCGGCAGAAGCTTTTTAGCATCAGCCAAGGTTGAGTCTGCACCGGCTCGAGCTGCCTCAAGTAAAGGTGTCAGCATCTGGATTGCTTGGTTAGCTTGTTGAACGAGTGCCAGCATCTGGCGAGGTCGCTCTCCAATCTCTTGAAAGTTGTACGACTTACCGTCGATACTAATTGTTTGATCACTCATCTTTTATGCTTACTCCTAGCGTTGTTTCGTAAAAGTTCATATGACCTTGGCGCTTGCACCAAGATCCTTGCTTGTGGGACGACCCTATTCTTGCTGAGGTCACCTCGCCCACATATCTCACAGAAGTCATCAGGCGTGTACCAGTACTCCTGAATTCCTACGAGAGCTATTGAGACTGTGGGGCTGACCTCTAGGATCTCACCACCAACAGTCATAAGTTGTTCAACACAGCCGTCTTTGGAATACACATTTAAGAGACAATCTTGCTTGCCCTTGTGGTCCCGGACGCGTCGAACCCATATTTTGTGCTCGAACGTAGTCTCTGGACTTTGGGGGTCCATGTTCTTTCCCCCGTATAAGACGCTATCGACAGCTCGCGTTAGCCGTAAACCCATATCAATACCTTTAAAACGGAATGTCTTCCTCGGGAAAGTCAGCTTGCTGTGGTGCAGGCTGTGGGGCTGGCTTGTTTGCAGGTTTGTTGGGTAACCAGAACTCGACGTTCAGCTGAGAGACTTCGCCATCGCGCTTCTGTTCAGCAACTTCTAGGTTGTATCTAAAGGCGTCACCGCCATTGATATCGAGTGCTCCCTGCAACTTATCGATCATGTCCTGATCGATCTTCAGCCAACCGTCGAAGCTTGGAATCTTCAGCGCTTGCTGCTCTTTACTTAGATCTGTAAACCAGCCGTACTGCTTGAGCTTGTTGTACTTCTCAAGTTTTTTCTCTCGATCTAGCGGGTAAAGGCGCCCCTTACCAGCATTAATTGCCTCGAAGGCAGTAGGTTTATTTTGCATTAGTCATCTCCGATTGATTTGATTGATGATTGCAGTGAATTACTCTGCCGACGCCATTCGTCGATAGAGCTATCTTTCTCTAGCAGGGCTTGTTCCCCGCCAAGAAATTCAAATGCCCCGCGGAAATCCACCGGAGGAGTTTTCTTGATGACCTGTATAGACACGAATCCGTTGGTGATTGACCGCTCGTACTTTTTAACTAGCTCTTTCTTGAGTGCGTCACGGCTAGCCTTGAGGTGGTCTAGGTCTTGAAGTGCTTGATAGTTCATGACCTCAATCTCATTGATCTTGCCTTGAATGTCGGCAAGCTCAGACATCTGGTCATCTTGGATTTCATCGTAGTCAGGCTTCAGCGGATCAAGGTGCTTTTGAGCCCGTTCAGGATCGGCAGCTTCAGCTTGAATGAAGTCATACCAAGCCTTGAACAAATCAAGTCTAGTGACGGACCCCTTTTTTGGTGTTGGCAACAGCCTTCCTTCAAGCTCCTCGTCCAACCAATCCCAGTTGCGCTCTACTCTATCGATGTGCCATTGGCCTTCAGCCTGTGGATCGGTCGCTAAGTAGCACATGAAGTCACACCAATCTAGGTCACAGACCTCCATGACCATGTGGCACTGCCACAAATACATGATTCGCTTTTCGTCAAAGACCGAGTAAGGCGCCTTGGTCCACTTAGGATAGGGGCACTTGAACTCGGCACAGCCTTCAATACCAATCAGACCATCAGGCGATGCGGCTAGGAACGAGTGCTTTGAATGTACAACCAAGCCAGTCTCATCAACTTTGTACCGTTGAATTTGCTCAAGCTTAACCCGGGCATAGTCCTCCATCATGGAGCCATGCTCTACTGCCGCGTTGGTTTGAAACTCAGACTCGGCGCCAAGGATAGCCCTTACCTCTTGGCGGACAACTTCCGCGACCTTCATGTAAGGGTGCTTGTTCTCATAAGCAGCGCAGATACTTGCTTTGATCAGGCCAGCTCTGGCTTTTAGCCACCCTTCAGAACCTTGGGGGTGCATCATGCTGACCACCCCTTCTTGCTACAGACCTCTTCCCACCGATTGAGACGGTAGTCTTCCAGCCCGCGAGACTTCAGAGCCTTAACATATCGATCAAACATTTTTTGACCGGCAGTTTTTGTTCGCGCCTTTTGGATTTCTTCGAGGCTGGTCATCCAAAGCCTATCAATGCTGTTCCTGACTTTTGAGTCCGCTTCTGTGTCGTCCGTGGGTAAAACATCCCCAGAGGACTGGTCAGTGACTTCTTCTACAACCCCCGGCTCTTCTGCCGTTGGCTTCTTGAGCCACAGTTGATGGCCAAGGCCGAACTCAGCCATCGCCTTAACGCGACACCTTTGCTTGGCGGTGTTTATTTGAAAGCTGTTTGGGTTGCGTACAACATCACCGCCGTCTCTCACCATGTAAGAGGTGATCTGGGTGTGCCCTAAAACCGTCATGCGACACCTAACCTCGCAGGTACCGTCATTGAAGTAATGAACTTCCCGGCTGTCGGGGTCTTCGGTAAATTCCCATGTGTATTCTGGGAAGTTTTCCATCATGAGTACGTGCGCGTTCATCCAAGACACAGCGGGAAACTTTTCCCCGCTTATCGTTTCGGACTCAGTGCAGTGTGGTTTTATGTTTACAGCAGAAAGGGTTGCCCATATGTGGGCTTTAGAAGTCTTGTCCATGTCGCATATCCGTGTAGTAAATCAATAGATTCACCACAAAGTTTACGCTTGCAAATGAGTTTGTCAATTACTAGATGGATTTGGACTGTCTTTTCCTATTAATTTTGCGACCACATCGTCACATTCTTTTACATGTATCGATGGATTATCTTCAATAAATTTCCGGATTAGTTTGAATAAAGCCTCGTCCGTGAGTTTCTCTTTTCCCATTCTTCCGATCCTTGGTCTGATTATTTAGCCAAAAAAGTCTTTAGATTTTCCATAAACGACTCAAGCGATTGCTCGTCAGACTCGCCCATTAGGACGAGAGCGGCCATCTGCTTGGCGCTCAAATCGATATTGTATTTATTTTCAAAGTTTTTACACCTGTGAATGAGTTCAGATAGTCTAGATTCTGAGATGAAAGCGCCTCTTGACTTTCCGGTCGACCATTCGTAGAAGTCTAAACCGAATTCATCTGCGAAATTTATTCCCGTTTGGATATTTTTTGGAAGGCTACCCTTCAGCCAAGCATCCGCGGTTGCGTTACTACAGCCGGTCTTTCTAGCAATTTCAGAGGCTCGCCCCCAAGCTGCGACTCCGCGTTTTGTTAGTTGTTCGTTTAGGTATTCCGATCGTTTCTGATTGTCATAGTGCATTTAGCTCATCCGTGTGAAGTTTTTTTAGTCTACTCGAAAAACTCTGTTAAATGCGAATTATTCTCATCAACTCAGTTATGATAATTAAATTTGCACTATCAAAAGAATTTTCTTATCGTTACATGCGCTTTACAGCGAACCACCACACGGAGTAGTTAATGATTTTCAAACCTGCGGCTCACAAATCTCGGCACTACACCAAGCTGCCAAACGATTTGCTGCGTGACCCAGACCTAACCCCGGAAGCCATAGGCGTTCTAGCTTACCTTCTTACGCACGTTGACAACTGGCGTGTCACTCAGCGTCAGCTTAGTAACCACTTCAATTGCAGCCCCGGCCGGATTAAGAATATCGCCGATACGTTAGAAACCTGTGGGTACATTCGCAGAGTTAGGTATATAGATCAGGGGAAGCACGTATTTGACTGGGAGGTATATGACGAAAAGCAAGATGTCGAAAACCGACATGTCGAAAAACAAGATGTCGAAAATCAGCACCTAAGAATAAACATAGCTAAAGAAGAAACATCTACTAAGAAGAAACATTGGAAAGAAGAACTATCAGACTCCTGCCCTGAAGGCATTCCTAAACTGACATGGCGTGAGTGGTGGGAGTACAAGGCTGGCACTCGCAAGCCGGGTAAGTCGACGATCACTAGGCAGACCCATGACTTCGAGACAATGGCCAAAAACGGATTCGATTTATCAGAGCTAATCCCCTTCGCTATCAGTCGAGGATGGCAACGTATTGGGAGTCCAGACTGGGACTCGCTCAATCGATTTAAAAATAAACAAAGAACAGATGATTATCTTGCTGAGGTTAAGTAATGGATATACGTGTGCTCAAATCAGAGCTTGGGAGGTATGCCCATCAAATATGCCAAGAGTTGTTTCCCGAAGGGATCATAGAGTCGGGGTGTTACAAGGTAGGCAGCATCGAGGGGGACAAGGGACGGAGTTTTTCGTGCTACCTGCATGGCGATAAGGCTGGGAAGTGGATTGACTTTGCAACTGGCGATGGTGGCGACATGCTTGATCTCATCCAACATGGTCGAGGCATGTCACTTACTGAGGCCATGGAGTGGTCAGCTAAGCGCTACGGTATACGGGATTACAGCCCCGCCCCAAAAATTTCGCAGTCGGCAAAGAAAAAATACTCCACCCCTGCCCCACCATCTAGAACCAGTAACAGCCTGATACATGAGTACATGCAGAAGCGTGGGTTCAGGGAGATGGGTGAGGTGTGCTTCCGGTACAAGATCTATGAGACGGAGACCCGTGGTGGGCTTGATGTCGTGTTCCCGTTCCATGACGTGTCGGGTGACCTTGTATTCCTGAAGACAAAGCCGATGAATCATGATGGCAATCCGTCTACTCAGAAAGACCTCCGGCCGATACTGTTTGGTTGGCAGGCTATGCCGGCAAGTGCTCGCAAGGTGTGGATCACTGAGGGCGAGTGGGACGCGATTGCATGTGGTGAGCTTGGATTTCCAGCGTTGAGCGTGCCAATGGGCGGGGGGAAAGGCGCCAAGCAAACCAATTGGATCGCCAACGAATACGAGAACCTTGCCCGGTTTGAAGAGATCATCATTGCCACTGACATGGATGAGCAAGGAGATCTAGCTGCCCAAGAGATCATGAAGCGTTTAGGCGACCGGTGCTACCGGGTGAAGCTCCCAACAAAAGACATCAACGAGCTACTTCAAAAGCAGGGTTACGAGCAGTCTCGGCTGGTTCTCGAGGCGGCGTATGAAGAGGCCCGATGGCAAGATCCTGACACACTGCGCTCTGTCATGGAGTTTGAAAAAGACATCGATGATTACTTCGATAAGTCGATCAATGACACGCAGGGGTTTGGCTCGGGGTGGCACAAAATAGACGAGGAAGACATACGGTTTCGGCCGGGCGAGATGTGGGGTATTACCGGCATCAACGGTCATGGCAAGAGCATGTGGCTAGGTCAGCTATGCCTGAATGCTGTTGAACAAGGGCAGAAGGTATTAATCGCTTCATTCGAGATGAACCCAAAACAGACTCTTGGTCGCATGATGAAGCAGGCGGGAGGCAGCTCCGAGCCACCGAAGGACTACCGCCAAAAGCTGATGGAATGGATGGGTGCAAACCTTTGGCTTTACGTCGACAACATAACGCCTAAGCCTGAAGACCTGATGAAGTGTTTCGAGTATGCGTACCGCCGCTACGGTGTTTCGGTGTTCGTCATTGACTCACTGACAAACATGGTTAGGCAGGACGACTTCGAGGGTCAGCAGAAATTTGTCGAGAAGGTCGTGAACTTCAAGATGACTACCGGCGCCACTGTGTTTTTGGTCACGCACTCCCGGAAGGGCGAGGACGAGCACAAAGCCCCGAACAAGTACGACGTCAAAGGTAGCGGATCGATTACCGATCTTGCCGATGGGTTTATGTCGTTGTGGAAAAACAAGCGAAAGGTCGAGCACCTCGAGCAGTGCCGAGTGTTAGGTGAAGAGCCAGACGAAAAGTTTACCAAGCAGTGGGACGTCTACCTCGAGATTCTGAAGAACCGTAACGGTGGATACGAGGGCAAGGTCGGTTTCGAGTTTGACAATCGCACCTGTCAGTACCTCGAGCGCCGATCAGGCCGGCCAAAGTATTACATCAAGTACTCCAAGGAGAATCCAAATGGATAACGAAAGGTTTGCGAAAGCCATCCGCGATGCGGGTGCAACTGTGCAAAAAGCAGAGAGGGATTTAGGCTATGCCGAAGCTACTGAGAAAAGGGTTGCGGCTCAGCTCATGATGACGGCAGAGCATGCTCACGGGCAAAAGACCGTAGCGGCTCAGACCAAGTGGGCCGACGAGCAGGACGAAATGTTCAATGCCCGCGTCAATCGGGGCACCGCCAAGGGCGCCCTCGCCTCCGCAAAAGCTAACCTTCTTGCAGCCGAAGTCTCGTTTAAAACGTGGCAAACAGAGATGGCCACCAACCGAGCAGAAATGCGGACGTTGATGGGATGAAGTCTCACTCTGCCACCAAGGAAGAGAAAGAATGGATGGATGCCATCGTTCAGCTGGGGTGCATTGTTTGTCGCTTGCATCTTGGCGTGAAGTCGCCGGCCGAGGTCCATCATATTTCAGGAAAGGTAAAACCGGGGGCGCACTTAAACACAATACCACTATGCCCCAACCACCACCGGGCCGGCTTAGCTACGCCAATGTGCGTGTCTCGCCACCCTTACAAAGCTCAGTTCATTGAGCGTTACGGATCAGAGGAATATCTACATGAGCAAACATCATCACTTATCGTTGAACGACGCGACACCGGAAGACTGGGACCGAGTCTCGAAGCCGAAGCACTACTCTAGTCAGAACGACAAGTTCCCTGACCTCGAGTGCATCGACTCCACCAAAGCGAGCATGTCTCCCGAAGGCTTTAAAGGCTACTTGAAGGGTTGTGTCCTCAAGTACATGTGGCGTTACGAGGACAAGGACGATCCGAAGCAAGATCTAGAAAAAGCGCAGGAGTATCTGCAACGGTTACTGGAAGAGGTTTCCAATGGTTAATTCAAGGACCAAAGGTGCTCAGTTTGAGCGTGAGATCGTCAATCTCATGCGTGATTGGCTGGGTGATGAGGCCACTCATGGCCTGCGTCGAAACCTGACGCAATATCAGGTTGCAGATGAGGGAGACCTGAAGCTGGGCCCGTTTCTGATCGAGTGCAAGCGCTACGCAAAAGGCGATATCCACCAAGGCTGGTGGTGGGATCAAATTTTGAAGGCCGCGGGAAAAGAATATATCCCCCTCCTGATATATCGATTCGATAGACGCCCAACCAGAATGGTCTTCCCTTTACATATAGTCGGAGACTACCCCGAGAACCTCGATTACACCTGCACGGTAGGTGTGGAGGAAGGAATTATGATCATCAGAGAGAAGCTCTGTGAGAGTTCCAGAGTTTAGGCGCCACTTAGAGCTAGCCGCAGTAAGGCTAGAGTACCCACTGGTTGCGGAATACGTGCGCGAGAATGTCCCGGAGGATTTCCACGACATGATGTACGCTTCGCTGTACCTCGAACTACCCCAGCACTACGCCAAGCAGGACGTGGACCGAATCAAGGAGCTGTTAGCCATGCTCCCGGAGGAAGAGCCAGTCCGAGACTTCAATGAGATCGTGACCTATTGGACGCGTCGGATATGGGCCAAGAATCATGGCTAGACCTATTTACGAAACAGCGAAGGACAGAACCAACGAGGAAGATATCGCCAATCAGATCGCTGAGCGATACAACGCAAAAGCTGTCAAGGCAAAACGCCTGTATGGGCTTGACTGGTTCTTTGAGCGCGATGGGTACGTTGTGGGGATGGTTGAGATCAAGGCTCGTAGGTGTGCTAGCTCGGACTACAAGACTTACATGATCAGCGCTGACAAGATTGCGCGCATCAGGATGCTGTCCAACGTCTCAGGCATTCCCTCGTTTCTGTTTGTGTCGTGGACCGATTGTATTGGCTACATCAATCTAGCTGATCAGCCGGACTTCACGGCTGTTGGTGGTCGCAGGGACCGGGGGGATGATCAGGACGTGGAAGCTGTGTTGCACTATCAGATCGATAGGTTCATTCGGGTATAAAAAAACCCTACGGTTGTAGGGTCATCACAAGTAGTTTCATGGCTGGCTCTGGCATCTTCCGGTAGCCTCTGGTTCCGGGTGATCGGGTCCAGTTGTAAACGCCCTCAACCTTCATCCCCAGCAGTTCAGCTATTTCTTTTGCTGACAACCCGCGCCTACGCATTATGAGCTTCAGTGCTTCGTTGTTATCCATACTTCCCCCGCTTGAAAAACTCAGGGTAGACAATCTCTAGGGCCGGCTCATCGTTGAGCCTTAGCAATACAGTCGAGTAGTCAAACAGAATGCAGACGGGCTCTTGAAAGCGTTTTGCCATTTGCTCAGCCGCCTGCATCGCCAGTACGGCGTCTTCACTGTCATTGCTCGCGAAGTTAAATTTCACGGGTAGACGGCCTCGCTCAAATAGTTCTCAAGCTTTTTCTCGTCGTCTTCGTTCAGCTCGATGATTGTCCCTTGCCACTCCAGCCAATCCCACTCAACCTCGCAGAAAGGCGTCGACTCAATGACCCCCCATGCCTCAGTGTCCTCTTTCCAGCGGTGGACCTTGGCATTGATGACGTCAATGTCCGCCAGCTTAATTTCAATATGCGCTGTGACCATTACTGAAGCTCCCACTTATAAGCGATGTAGTCATTGTGCGACTGCTCTTTAAAGCCACACTCCCGGTGCAGTCGTACCGTGTAGCTTCCGTTGCTGAATCTAGCGCCAGCAATGTACGCGGGCTCAGCAAAGTAGCCGCTGACCGACAACTTGGTCTCAGGGAAGACTGAGTCGCAGATCTTGTGCAGGGTTTCTTCCTCGTCACCATGAAACCCGTGCTCGTCGATGACTAGGTTTATCTCCAGAACCTCGTACCACTGGTCCTTTGCACCTTCCATGTTTTCCATATAGAACAGCCACTTGTGCGGTCCCAATGCTGACTGCTTCATGGTTCCGGAAATATCAATCAACCGGGGGTGATGTGGGTTGGAGATAAAGTGTTTTTCTCCCTCTAAAATGTCGATATCCGCTTTGTCGCCAATCTCAAATCTGCTCATGGTTTAACTCCCTAGCGAGTAGGCTTTTGAGTGCTGTCAGGTCTGCCTTGTCGATGATGACCTCGCCAAGCGTTCGCTCGAGCGCAGTCATTAATTTGCGTCGCTTCAGCAGCTCCACAGCCATTGATTTCTGATAGTCTGCGCGGAGCTTCACTCCACTTCCGGCTGGAGACACCATCGTCTCCAAAATGTGCGTTGGTAGTTCATAGTGCATTTGCTTTTTGCCTCTTCTCGTTAAGCTTTCGGACCAGCTTGGGCAAGTCCTCAACTTGGAACTCGTCGAACGTAAACTCGACGCATAGGATGGTGACTACCTCGTGCATCAGGTAGCCACCGTTTAACAGGTCAGTAGCCCTGTCGATCACTGTGTATCGGTAAGCTGGGCTGATCACCACTGCCTCCCGGTTACAACTTTCTCAAAATTAATCCGATCCCAGCCCGTGAACTCAGAGTCGTCCTCTTCAGTTTCGAAGTGGTCGCTTACACGGTCATAGATATTGTTGATGATCGACTCACCTTGATCACTCCAAAAGTAATCAGAAATGCACACCATCGGATCGTGCTCTGATCCATTGGCGTAGATCAGCCAGAAGCCACCCAGACGTTGCCATGTGCCATCGCTCCACTGCTCGTGGACAATGAGGTAGTCCTCTTCCGTAGCCGCCATAGACTCCAGCACAGAGGCCATGTCGGTTGATTTGTGGAGTATGTCCTCCTCGCCATCGTTGACCGTGATTGCTAGCCGCATCAATTCCTGCGGCGCTAAGATTTCCAGAACCAACTGGGCCACGCAGGCCCGGTCGGAGAAAGGTAAGGTGTTGAGATTCATGACTGCACCTCCATGCTTTGCGTGTCGTTGTTCCAAGCAAGCTTGTGCTTTGACGTTGACTCGATGGTTTTGAGTAGATGCTTCAGCGCTGTAAGCTTCTCGTAGGCGGCAACCTGCGCGGAATCAATCGAGCTTGTGCAGATTGACACCCATTCGCGTTCGGCGTTGTTTCCCCAGTCACTCGCCAAAAGAACATCGATTGTGTCATCGACCCCCTCGAGCCTATCGATCTCGCGACTGAGTTGCGTGGTTAGTAAGTGCATTTGTGCATGATTGAGCTTGATGGTTAATACGTTCTTCATGACTGTGCCTCCATGTCAAAAAAAATCGGGGCGGGGAAAGAAAACCCACCACCCCAGTGCCTGTTATTCGTAAGGGGTAAGACCACGGGGTAGAGAGCGACCCTGCTTGAGTAGACGCAAGAACTCCTTAACGGTGCCGGGGAATCCTGAGCCCTGCTCGTTGAACTTGGAGATGTCTCCAAACCAGCAGTGGTCGGGGTCGAGGATACCTCGCTGAAATGCCATGCCCTGAACCTCAGCCCAGTCTGCATCGTTTTGGTAAACCGATCGGCAGATACGGTCACCGATTGGTTGCTTCTTGAAGCCCTGAAGCTTCACGACTTTGTTGTTCATACAGTCCTCCTGATTGGACGGTAGAGTGGTGAATTCCACAGACGCCCGGTTGGGCGTTTCGGCCAGTATTCCTCTGGCACTCATCAGTGTGGTTCAAATACTCGAGGTTACAGCGGACCTGACTCGCGTCAGTGCTTTAGGTCCGTGCCCCCCGACGTTCCATGTGTTGATCTGTTCAACCGGAGGACCACCAAACGCCGGCCCGTTTTTCCAGTTGTAAATCGTGGCGACTGTCCCGTCGCTGAACTCGACGTCCCACATCGCGTCAGTCTTGAAGGGGTCACCGTTGCTCGTGGGTGGCCCGAACAGTCGGACCAGTTGGTCGTAGGATGGGTACACAACACCGACCTTGTGGGTCATGTTGGAAGCCGCCGAATCGGTGCAAGGTTTCCATTTGTGGCTTGGCATGGTTAGTACTCCTCAGTACAGCGGCGCATAAAGCGCCATGATAAAAATAAAGTTAAGGCTCATAAGCATAAAAATCTTTTGAAGGTCGCTCATGATTTTTTCTCCTTGACCACTTCGGCAAACTCACGCAGTCGGTTGTCTTTTTGAAGCTTCTTGATGGCTTGCTTGTACACATGCTGTGCGCCCATGCGGCTGAGACCGATCTCTTTGCCAATCTCCGCAAAGGTCATTTCGATGCCGTCCGGCAGGTTGTTCTTGCCCATGACTTACTCCTCGTTCCAGTCGTAATAATCGGGGTTCGATAGCGGCACGATCTGGCCCTTGGCCCATTCAGGCTGTGCGGGGTCTGTGACCATGAAGTACTCGAAGTCCTCTCGCTCATTCGGGAGCGGCTCGCGTTCCCACCAGATCTCAAGGGTTGGCGTGCAAAGGATCGACCTTCCGCTTTCATCCTGAACAGAAAACGAAATACCTCTGGCGATCAGCTCCGCTCTGGTGAGGGGGTGGCCCTCTTCATTGTTGAAGAGTGAAAGCTCGTCAACCTCGCGCTGGTGACTGTCCGGCATCTCGTCCTCCTGAGCCCCACACAGATCACAAGTCAGCTGGGTGGCTTTGTGTTTGATGTACATCTCTGGCTCACCATCACACTCACAGTCCCAAAAATTTGGGTTGGTCTTCGGGCTGAACCAGTCCGCCTCGCTGACATGTTCCGGTCTTGTATTCGAGTTCATGCGACTTTCTCCTCGTGGGTAAATGAGGCCTTTGATGGCCTCTTAAAAAATGCAAATTTAGGGTCGTCTTGAGACACCGTGAGCGTTGCGGTAAAGGTGACGTGTGATCCTTTGCCTGCCTCGTTGAGGCTGTCCGGCTTGGTGCCCCAGACCTTGAACCCCCGGTCATCGAGGACAAGCATTTTGACGACCACTGAGTGGTATGAGTAATACCCGTCCTCAGCCCGGGTTCGGAGTATCTCGCCAGAGATCTCTACGCGGCCCGCAGGGGCATCCTCCGCCGCCTCGTACTCTGCCTGCTCGATTGCAATTCGCTGAGCTTCAGCGGCACGTTTGGGCGCTTCAATGTAGTCCTCGATCATGGTCACTACATCCTTGCAGACCGTGTCCAGATACAGATGACAGACCTGCCCGTCCCACCCGTCAAACACACTGCCGTGCCCCACAGGTAGCTCCTGCTGAAGCCCGCCCACAATTTCCTGAGCCAGCTCGGCTGGGACGTAGGTGATGCGGCTGGTGTTGGACCCGCCGGAGCTTGGCTTGGGCTCGCCCGTCGGCAAGTACTCGCCACCCATCGCGACCTTGTGGTGCTCGACAACGTCGGCCCCCGTAGGGTCTTCCACATACCAGACCCAGTTGTAATGGTCGCTGGGCGCGTGGAGGCGCCAATCAGACCCAAGAGTGGGCTCGATGCCATCATTAAGATCAGCGGCATTAGAGATCAGCCGGGTCATCCGACCTTTGCGACCGGACTCCGACTTTGCGAGGTACGCGCGGTACCGGTTGAGCACGTCAGTAATGAGTGCCTGAGTGTCTGAATGGATCATGCCGCCACCTCCGATCTCAACGCTTCAAAAAAATCAACCTCGAAGTTGGCTCTGTTGAAACCACACGCGGGGGTGTGAGTGCGACCACAAAGCGAATATAGGTCACGCTTCAAAGGTATTTCTTCTCCGGTACGCCATCCGGCGTCGGTGTGCCCCCGAAAAACGCGAGTGCGCCCTTTGTGTTGCGAAACAAAATACCAACCGCCGTTTCCGCAAGGCTCACCGCAATCGACGTGAAACCAACCATTTGAATGAATAACGAGTTTTTTCATGCCGCCACCTCCTGCTTGGCCTTGAGACGGTTGTGCGCTTCCTGCACGTCGATTCCGATAGATGCCAGCTTGCGCTCTACGGTAAAGACTCGCTGTGCGGCGGTGTCGACCCACTCATCGATGAACTCAGGCACAAAGCCGTCGAGCGTGTTGCTGTAATGTCGCTTGCGATCGAGCGCGTAACCACAGTCTCGCCGGGCGTCTACAAGCTCTGCGATGTCGTCAGCGATAAGGCTGGCCAGTACAAGGCAAATAGGGTTGTTGGTTAAGTCGCTCATGCCGTCACCTCCCGGTACTCGTTGCCAGTGACCTGCACGTAGCGCTCGGTGGCGCCCATGCGCTGGCCGGTGAAGTCGTGGATTGGTGCGCTGAGCTGAACCACCCCAGCGTCCCGATCGTGCCACTTGGTGCTGAAGCTGGCCATGTTCTGGCCGAAGAACCGCAGGGTGTCCGCGGTGAAGAAATACGGACCAAGAACGCCGGCCTGTTTAATTTGTGCGGGTGTTGGTTTTCTCATGTTGATCTCCTGTTGATCAGCAGTCGGGTGGATTCCCGTGACGCCCCGGAGGACGTTTCGGCTGGTATCCCTTCAGCCATCATCAGACGGGGTTACTCGCTAACCATCAAGACAGCCGCCTGACCGGTCTTGCGAAGCTTGCCGCCCTTGATGACGTACTCATCGATAGCGTCAAAGTTTTGGATCTTGGCTCGCTTGCGAACGTGCCACCGAGAGCCCTCAGCGGGCTGGTGCCGGCGGTAAAACTGGTCAAGCGTCTTCGCCATGATGGCGATACCGAACTGCTCGTTTTTGTTGATGTAGTACATGGTGACCTCCTGTTGGTCGTTAAGCGGTGGATTTCCGCAGACACCCCGAAGGGTGTTTCGGCCGGTTTCCCGCCGGCTCTCGTCAGTGCGGTGCCTTGCTCAGGCAGGCTTTGCAGTCGGTCATGTGGGGAGACTCTCCCTCGACCTCGAACCCGTCCCCATAGCTGGGGATGGCTCGACCGCAAAGCGTCGTTGTCTCGTCGTCGGTCAAGTGGACCTTGGACACGGGACCAAGTCGGTCCCGGTAAATCCCAATCCACTGACTCCACCTCACTGCCTCCCTCATGCTGTCAGCTCCTGTTGATCGCGAAGCTC